>Ga0268276_1000948_pt1 | contig 31023 bp, 31 predicted proteins | sample saktaG_4_FD_190145 | JGI IMG/M metagenome (GOLD analysis project Ga0268276, IMG submission 190145) | Saline water microbial communities from Sakinaw Lake, British Columbia, Canada - sak_2010_1_5_45m | ecosystem: Environmental > Aquatic > Non-marine Saline and Alkaline > Saline ...
ATTCTCGGTTGCAAGAAATGTGTAGAATAATGTGCGAAGAAAGAGGATGTAAATTCTTTGTTCCTGAAAGAAGTTTGTTGGTTGATAATGCTGCTATGATTGCTTATCTTGGAGAGATTATGTTTAAATTTAAAGCGAATGTTTTTTCTTATAAAGAATTGGATAAGATAGATATAGACCCAAGAGAAAGAACGGACGATATTGAAGTTAGTTGGAAGTAGAAATTATTTCTGGGTTTGGTTGCCCATTAATTGCTCGAATGACTGCTTCTTCTATCTTTTCTGGTAAATATTCCCCTCTTTCTGTTTCCCGTTTTCCAAATATTGCATAGTAATCTCTTCCGAGATGCAAATTATTATAACCTATTCTAAGATCACTTTCAGATATTCTAGGAGAAACTATTACAACGGGTATTCTATTTTCTTTTAAATTTTTACAAAGAAGTATGTACTCTTGTAGTATGAACTTCCCAATCAAGAGTGGTATCAGAAAGAGTCGGATCTAAAAGAGCTAGTGCGTAACCAGAATATTCTTCTGTATGTTTTGGTATAGATGTTGAACCAACAAATAATTGGCCTATCTGTCTTTGATGCAAAGTATATCTTCTTTCTTGAAGAAAAGATAATAGTTCTGAATCTCCTATGTCTATTGCTAAAACACTTATTGGCATGTGTTTGTTTGATTTTATTTGTTTAAAAGAATTGTTGTTTTGTAAAAGTTTGACCTAAACCGCATTAATTGGACTTTTGTACCTTTGTATTGGTGTAGCATAATTTATACCCTGATGAAGTCTCTCCTCATTATAAAACTTTACAAATGAATCAAGGGTATCTTCGCCTTCTTTGAACTCTTGTTTATAAGTTCCAAACCACCTTTCTATTTTACCGTTTGTTTGTGGATGATGGACCCTGCCCAGTATGTGGTGTATTTCGTGCCTTTTGCAGAACTCTTCAAACTCACCATGAACGTGAAATTGAACTCCATTGTCAGTTAAAATTGCATCTGGTTTTCCATATTTTTTTATTGCTAATGCAAAAGCAATCAGAGTATTTTCCGTCGACGCATTAGCAAAATACTCTGCATGAACAATAAATCTTGAATGATCATCAATGAATGCTATCAGATAAGCTCCAGTGAATGGACATTGTGTCCAATCAGTATGCCAAAGCATATTTGGCTCTGGCCATTCATATTTAACAAATTTAATCTGTGAAGGCCTCTTTCTAGTATTCATTACAAATCCATGTTTTTTATAGATTTTTTGTATCTGCCTTTCTGAAACATTATATCCTTTAGTCTTCATATCAATCCATAACTTATGAGCAGATCTTTTTCTACTTTTCCATTCATCTAATATTAATTGCTCAAAGTTAGAATTAATCTCCAGGTGCGGAGCACCTGGTTTTTTGTTTTCTAAAGCAGATTCTCCATGCCTATAATATAATTCAATCCAGGAATACAATCTTTGTTTTGAAACTCCCTTAAGTTCCGCAACGACGGGAATGGAGGATATCCCTAATTCTACATGTTTGATACATCTCATTTTGAATTCTTTGCTGTATGACATCATTTTCTTTTGTTTTCATACACCAAAACTCTTGTGTTGTCACAGTCCAATAATTATGATTTAGGACAGTTTGAATATCATTTTTAATAATTTATTAACTAAAAATCAATATAAAATCCTTTCTATTAGTGAATCAAGCACGCATTTAGTTACTTCAAACATAATCTTCTAACAAAAAAGAACAACGACAAAAGGCACTTTATACATAAACATGAGGGTTTTGAATAAAAAATTGTTTTAATTTCCTTTGATGGATAATTGCAATTAAATAATTATTTAGTTGCACCAACAAGACTTTCAACCCCTAATCCTTAATAGTCGTTTCAGGTTTCATAAATGGAAAGAATATAACATCTCTGATAGAATCTTTTCCCGTCAAAATCATAACCAATCTATCTATCCCCATTCCAAATCCAGCTGTCGGGGGCATGGCATACATTAGAGCATTTACGAAATCGTCATCTGCAGGCATTGCTTCATCATCTCCTTTTTCAGATAACTTTTCTTGCTCCATAAATCTTTCTTCTTGATCAATCGGATCATTTAACTCATCGTAAGCCTTTAGAATTTCTGCACCATCAATAATTAACTGAACTGAATTAATCTTTGTTGGGTCATCCACATTTCTCTTTGCTAAGGCAATCATTTCAACTGGATAATGGGTTAAAAGAGTTGGTTGAATGATATTTGGCCTCACTTCTCTCTTATATAACTCATCTAAAAGCGCCCCATAGTGCTTACATCCCGAAATATCTATCTTTAAGTTCTTGTTTAAAATTACATTCTTTAATTTTTCAAAATTATTATCAATATCAATATCAATACCTAATTTATTATTCAGCAAATCCCTAAACTTAATTTGACTAAAGGGAGTTTTTAGTGAAATTTTATTTCCTCTGTACTCGATTGTTTCAGGGAGATTCAACTCAGTTCTTAATTTTGTAAAAAATCTTTGGATAAAATCGATATGATATTCATAAGTTTTATATGCCGCATAGTATTCAACCATCGTAAATTCTGGATTATGTGCATAATCTACACCTTCATTTCTAAAATTTTTACAAATTGTAAAGACTTTTTCATACCCTCCGACAATTAATCTCTTTAGGTAAAGTTCTGGAGAAATTGATAGATATGCATCCATATCTAATGCATTTATATGTGTCGTGAATGGCTTCGCTGAAGCCCCCCCATAAACAGGTTGAATTAAGGGGGTTTCAACTTCCATGAATCCCTCATCTTCTAAAAAATGTCTCAAAAGATTAATGATTTTTGAACGTGTTTTGAAAACCTGCCTAACCTCGTCATCCATAATTAAGTCAAGATATCTCTTCCTATACCTTTCTTCTTTATTTTGAATTCCATGATATTTTTCTGGAAGAGGTTTTAGGGATTTTGACAAAAGCTTAAGATTTTTTGCTAAAATAGAAAGCTCTCCTCTTTTGGTCCTTAATGGATTCCCTTCAATCCCTATAAAATCTCCAGAATCTATTTTTTTGAATAGTTTAAATACTTCTTCAGGAGTTTCGTCTTTCTGAAATAGAACTTGAATCTTTCCAGCATCATCTTGGAGAGTTCCAAAGGCGATTTTGCCCATAACTCTTTTTATCATTAATCTCCCTGCGGTTTTTACAGAATCCTTGGACATTTCTTCATTCTTTAAATTAGAATATTTATCCTGTAGCTCAAGACACCAGTTTTCTTTTTTAAAATCTTGGGGATATGGATTTACACCGTTTTCTCTAAGTTCTACTAACTTTTTCTTTCTTTCTTCAATAATTTGCTTTTCCCTTCCACTTACCATATTATTCATTAGCAATATCCCTTTTTTAAGTTATCTCCCAATAGATACCTTTTAAAAATATTATTCCCTTTAATTAAAATGAATAATGAAGGTAATAGTTATTTAGTGAATGACTCCAAAGGCATTTTAGAGTCTGTTGATAGTTTTTGTCAATATTATAAAACAATTGGAGAATATATCTCTAAGTCAAAAATTATAGCTTCTGTGGACCGTGGAGCATTTTCAAGACCTCATCAGATATTAGATTTATCTCTAAGAGAATTTATAGGAAAGAAAAAAAAGAGCAAATCATTTGCATATGGGCCTGAGTCAGGAGATTATGAGGTAAGAGAAAGAATAGCAAAAATAGAAAATTTAAAACACAACACGAATTATAAAAAAGAGAATATTGTAATGGTTCCTGGTGCATGGTCTGGCGTTGAATTAGTTTTGGAAGAATTATCTAACCTTAAAAAAGGGAATTCGAAAAAGACCAAAGTTTTGGTATTTGGGCCAACACACTATCAGCTTTTTCACAGAGCGATTAATGTTTTAGGAATAGATTTTGTGAGTTTTAATTTTGTAAAAAAAGATTGCAAAAGTGTCCCAACAAAATGGGAAGAAATTGAAACTGCCATAAACTTAAAACCCAATGCGATATTTATAACGAATCCGAATAATCCCAATGGAGATTACTTCGACAGTCATTTTTTAAAAAAATTAATTAAAAAATGTAAAGAAAGGGGCATATTTGTGATTATAGATGAAATCCAAGATTTCTTTCAATCTAAAAAGTCAAACGGATTAAATTACAATTCCTGGATAAAGAATAATAATGTAATAAGGATAGATTCTTATTCTAAGAAAAAAGGCTTGGCAGAATATCGGGTAGGGTGGGTAATTGCTAATGAGAAATTTTTAGGAGATAGGTTAACGGGAGTAATTGGTAGAATGAGCGGTTTTATGGGCAATGCCCCTCGTGCTGCTAATAATCTCATTTTAAAAATACTTGAATTAGAAGAAATAAAAATAAAAACCGGAAAAGATTATTTTAAACCAAAATTAGATTCATTACAAAGAAAGGAAAAGTATATCATAAACGCTCTAAAAGACATTCCTGAAATAGAATTTTTCAATAGGGAATCATGTATTAACCTAACCATGAAGGTTAATTGTTCTCTAACGGATAAGGAATTTTCAAAAAAACTAATGGATAAAGGGGTGCTATTAATGCCTTGTTCAGGATATGGTTATTTATCTGAAGATACTGTGATGAGATTTACTTTTGCTGAAAGATGGGGAAAAATCGAATATGCTATTAAAAAAATAAAGGAAGTTCTGCATGAAATTAGAGAATAGGACTTGGATAAGATATTATAAAGAAGGAAGGTTTTCAAAATCCATTACTTTCAAGAAAGCAGAGGCAGAAATGTTAAGAACTAAAACTTTTTTGAATAATAATGGAATCACAAAAGGAGATGTTGTGATTGTTAAAACTCCGAATTCAATAAATGCGGTAATCCTCTACATGACTTTATTAAAAAATGAAATTGTCTACATACCCGTCTCTCCAATGATTTTGAAAAATAAATTAGATTTTATTATAAGGGATTCTGGTGCTAAGGCAATAATTGAGAATGACAAGATAATCCATTTGGATCAAAAAAGGAGAAAAGTGTTACAGGGAATATCGACAATAATCTACACCTCTGGGACAACGGGTGATCCAAAAGGAGTTTGCCTAAGTTACAGAAATTGGAAAAATAATTCAAGAGCACTAAGAAAACACCATCAATTTAATGACAAAACTGTGCTTTTGACACCCCTTCCTTTGTTCCATGTTAACGCACACGGCCTAGCAATGATTACTTCATACATTTGTAAAAGTAGACTTATACTTTTAGATAAATATGATGAAAATATTTTAAAAATAATAAATAAAGAGCATGTAACTGTGGCAAGTTTTGTACCGGTTATTTTAGATAAACTTTTAGAGAAAAATTCAAAATTTCACTTCAATAAAAAATTCAAATATTTTATTACTGCAGCAGCACCATTAAAAGGAAGTTTGTTAAGAAGAATTCAAGAAAACTGGAAGACCTATGTTGTGCAAGGGTATGGATTATCTGAAAGTACAAATTTCTCTTGCTCCTTACCTAATAATCTTTCAATAACAGAATATTCTAAAGTCATGTTTCCGCATCCATCTATTGGTATTGAGTTGCCGGGAGTAAAAATAAAATTCAAAAATTCAAAAAATAATGAAGGAGAACTTCAAGTAAAATCTAATAGCAATTCAATTAAATATCTTGGAAAATCATTAAGAAAAATCCCTTGGATTAATACTGGAGATATTGGATATGCAAAGAAGATAAATGGTAAAAAATATTTTTATTTAACTGGAAGAAAAAAAGAACTTATTAATCGAGGAGGAGAAAAATTATCTCCTATTGAATTAGAAGAGGAATTAATTAATAATGGATTAAAGGGAGAATTCGCAATAATTTCTATTTCTGATGAAAAATTTGGAGAGGATGTGGGATTAGTATCTACTAGGAGAATAAATAATAAAATTTTAAAAAATATTCCTTATTATCGGAGACCAAAAAAAATAATAATGTTAAAGGCACTTCCATATACTGCTTCTGGAAAGATTCAAAGGAAAAATTTATCGGAATTAATCAATAAAAATGGCATATAAAAAATTTAATTCAAACATATCTAAATTAATTAGTGAATTTGATAGTAATCTTAACAAGTTGATAACTGTCAGGGGGAGAATATTAACAAGAAGAAAGATGAGGAATTTCATTTTTTTAGATTTATTTAATGGTGGAGCTAAAATTCAATTAATTTCATCTGAAGGTACTGATCTATTTCCGGGAGATCTAGTTGAGATTTCTGGGACTTGTTGTAAATCCAAAACGAACGAGTCTTCTATAAAAGTGGATAATTTCAAAATCATTTCAAGGTGGAAGGCAAAAAAGGGAATAAAAACTATTAAATATACAAAAATATACTCTCCTTTGAAGGCATTTAAATTTGAATCCTTTAATATAAATTACATTCCCTATTTGGTCAGAAAATATATTAAGGAATTTTTAAATAACGAGGGATTTCTAGAGGTTCAAACCCCTATCCTATGTGAAAAATATAATGGAGGCAATTCATTTCCAGTTAAGAGTAATTATCTTAATAACTTTCTAGGGTTTAATAGAACGACATTTGAAGAAAAAATGCAAGCATTAGTTGGAATAGGTTTTGAAAAGATATATCAAATAGGATCTATTTTCAGAAGCGAAAATGAATATACCTTCTTAGAATCATATTCCTCGTTTACTAATTTCAATGAGGGAAAGGAACAGGTTAAAAATTTGTTAAAGTATGTTGTTGATGAATTACAGAAGGCTAATGAGTCTTTTTCAAATAAAACTTCTATTATGATTTCTAATAGGGATTGGGAGGAAGTTGATTTTTTTACGGAATTAAATAAAATAATAAAGAATGAAAGTAAAGAAAATCAAGAAGATTGGAAAACTGTATTAAAGATTTTGATTAGGGAAAAATTGATAATAAAAGAATCGCCCTCGCCCGAAACAATTGCAGAGATTATATGTGGATTAATAGCAAAAAGATATAATTGTTTATTATTAATAAATAATCTTCCCGTATGGTCCTCCCCCCTTTACCTTGAGAAAAATAATTCGACACTATATCGAACAAGGGGATTTTTCCCCGATCAAATTGGAAGTTTTGAATTTGGAATGCAGGAGAACAATTATGATAATTTTATTAAAAGGGAACAGAGCCAGAAGAAAAATTGGGATAAAAAGTTTATAGGTAATCAAGATTTAGCAGAAGTTCTTTCTGGAGGATTGCCTCCCATGTTTGGACTTGGACTTAACCCAGATAGAATCTCTAAGATTTTTAATAAAGATTCAACAATAGATCCATTTCATGAAAAATAATCTTTTTTAATTTAAATCTTTTTCTTTGGGAATATTAAACAAAAAAATGTACTAATTACAATCATAGAAACTGATGCTATTGCAACAAGCATCTCATTTCCAACAGTATTTGCATAGATAAATAATGGCATTCCAACAACGATTGCGGTTAAAATACCTATAAATGTTCCTTTAGCACTCAATCTGTCCCAATATAGGCTTAATACCGTCGGAACAGAGGCTGAAGCAGCAATGGAGATGCTTAACATAAATAATTGAGAAACACCAAATCCAGCAATAAAGTGTGCAGCATAGGCAATTATAAGGCCTAACAATGTTACTCCAATCATTGCAAACCTAGATTGCCTTATTACATCTTTATCTAAATCATTAAGTCTTTTTTTCTCATCCTTATTCAACTTCTTCCCAATACTTTGTTTATCAATTATATCTTTTTCTTTTCCATTATATTTAGCAACATCAGTAGCCCATAGAGAACTTGTCGCAGCAATTCCTGAGTCTATAGTCGAACTTAATCCTCCGAGTAAAATTATAACGAATAGTATTGCAATTGATACAGGGAGGAGATGCACTATCGTTAGGACTCCAATTAATGAAGGATCAACATCTGCTGGAAGATTTATTCCAAGTTCAGGATTTGCACCCAAAAATCCCAATAATGACAAACTTATTGGAACTACTGCAAATATTATCGCGCCAAAGATAAAAGCTTTTGAAATATGGCTCTTTTTTATTGCGAAAGTTCTTTGCCAATATTGTTGATCTGTAATCGTTTGGGATATTAGACCTATGGAAGTAACCAAACCAAGAGAGAAAGCAACCGCGGGATCAAATAGACTTATCCCCTCTATGCCGTTCAACCCTCCCCTAACAGCGATAAACCCTCCTGCGGCAATGATTGCCCTTGGTACAATAAGAATTATACCTGAAATAATTAATATAATTTGAAACACATCTGTAACAATTGATGCCTCTAGTCCGGAAATAAGTGTATATGTTAATGCAATAAATGCAATAATTGGCATAATTATTATTAATGGGATTCCAGTAAGTAATGAAACCACTGTCCCTCCTGCAAAAATATTAAATGTCACTGCAATTATTTGGCCTGCAAAAAAAGGCACAAGATATAACTTATGAACCCTATCACTTTTTAGCTTGTGATGAATATATTGGGGTAATGTAAAACCCTTATTGAATTTTTCTCTAATCTTTGGGCCTAAGAAGACAAAAATACCTAGGGCAATTATATTTGGAAATGTAAACCAAAAAATACCTGCCAAGCCTTTTTGATAAGCTAGTTGAATGGATACAAATAATGCCCCTGCCCAGATCCATGAGGCAGCTATACTTGGACCCCCCAATAACCAATGAACATTTCTTCCAGCAACTAAAAATCCTTCTTTTGTTTTCCATTTTCTCCATCGAGCGAAGAAATAAGTTAATAAAATCATGAATATTCCAAATAAAATTAAAATCAAGTAACCAGTGTTCTGCGAAACTAAAGATTCGGATACCATAATCTTATAAAATATTATATCTTTATAAATATAAGCTATAATGAAAAACATATTATTAATAGGCCTTGGTGGAACTGTCTCTTGCACCCTGGGTTCAAAAGGTTTAGTCCCTACAAAATCTCCAGAGTATTTTCTAAAAGAAATTCCTTCTCTTAATAAAATGGCAAATATTAAAACTGTACAATTATTAAAAAGGACCATTGTTTATCCTTCAGACTGGATAATGATTTCAGAGTATATTCTTAAGGAGATGGATGCTTATGACGGGATTATAATAACTCTTGGAACTGATTCTCTTGCCTATTTTTCTTCTATCTTACCTTTTCTATTGGGGAATATAAAGAAGCCCGTTATTTTAACAGGGGCTATGGTCCCACTTTGCTACCCCAAATCTGATGCAAGAAAGAATATTATTGATTCAGTCTTTTTCGCAACAAAAAATAGACCTGGAGTTTTTACAATATTTAATGGAAAAGTTATTTTAGGAACTCGTACTTCAAAAATAAAAAGTACTAGCACAGATGCATTTGAAAGTATCAATGCTCCTCCATTCGCAATCATTAAAAAGAATATAATAAAATATTCTAAGAATATACCGCCCAAAAAAATCACTCCCGAAATAGGGTCAGAGTTAGATACCAATGTTGTTTCGGTAATACTCAATCCTCAAACAACTCCCGAATATCTAAAATCTTTAGCTTCCTATGATGGGATTATCTTAATGTCTTATGGGGATGGAAATATTTCGGATAATCTCATACCAGTTATTCTAAAGTTAATAAAGATGAAAAAAGTGGTGGTGATAGCTTCTCAATGTACACATGGAGAAACTGAACATAAATATTCTGGAGGGAAAACTGTAGTTGAAGCAGGGGCAATATCTTCAAAAGATATGACAAAGGAAACATGTCTCGCTAAGCTAATGTGGTGTCTTGGCAAAACTAAAAATATTTCCGAAGTAAAAAAAATTATGCATACCTCTTATTACGGAGAACTGTCTGAATAAAAGATATAATTAGTGTTTTATGGAGACAATAACTCTTTTGCAATATAATTACATATTATAGTGCACTGAATTTAATTTATGAAACATTTAACTAAGGCCTAATAACAAACCGTTTAACAGATGAATATAATTTTTAACAAAAAAATAATTGTCACAAAGGCACTTTATACATAAACCTATGAGTTTGAATAAAAAATTGTTTTAATTTCCTTTGAGGGATAATGGTTATTATCACGTCATAAACTATTTAAGTTAATCTTTTCTAAGAAATATATGAAATTGTTTTTATCTGGAGGAGGAAGTCAAGCATTTGAATTAGATAAGATTTTTATTAAAGAGCTAGATAAATCAAAACCCCTTCTTTATATTCCAATTGCAATGGATGAAAATAAGCATCCTCCTTCTGAATGTTTGGAATGGATTAAAGATTATTTTTCTAAATTTAATTTTAATAAGATTGTTATGAAAACAAATTTGAATGAAGTTGAAAATTTGGATAGATATTCAGGGGTTTATATTGGAGGAGGGAATACTCCTTATTTATTAAAAGAGTTGAAAGAAACCGGTTTTTTTAAAAAATTACAAGAGGCAATTAAAGAAGGCCTTCCGGTTGCAGGAGGTTCTGCAGGAGCAATCATTCACGCAAAGACGATTATTCCTGCTTTAAGCTGTGATGAAAATAAAGTTGGTCTTAAGGATTTTTCAGCACTAAATAATCTTAATGATTTTGAAATGTGGTGTCATTATGAGGAAAATATGGATAAGGAAATTAATGAATATATTAAAAAATATTCTTTTGAAAATGTAATTGCTCTCCCTGAAGATTGTGGAATTTATGTTAATGGGGATAAGATGCAAATTCTTGGTAATTCTTCTGCTTGGTTTTTTGATAGAGAAGGAAATAAGAGGGAGATGAAGAACGAAGAATTTCTTGTATGAAATATACATTTCGCCCCCCCAACCAAAATAAAAACCGAAAAGATTAAATATCCTAATAGTATTAATATGATATCAGGCAATCAATGTTATTGTTTTGTGGATTTGTCACGAAATGTTACACAAGAACTTGTTTGAGCGAGTATTAGTTTTAATATCGTCCCGGCGTGGGCGTCCTTTTTATCGATGACAAAATAGAGTTTTTAGAAAACTCGGTGTTGAATTATTGAACAAAAACGAGAGAGGATAATTCGAGATTCCAATTAAACCATAAACTTCTTATTTATTTTCCTAAGATTAAATAAAATTATCTTCTGAAGACTTTGATATAACTTTGCATCTTCTCTTCTTTTCGATCCTTTTGTATAATCTAAATATTCGTCAAGCAAACCAAAGGGGATATCTAATATCGGGATATCTAAAGATTGCAATAAGTGAAAAGTGATTAATCTGGTTGTTCTACTATTTCCGTCTTCAAATGGATGAATATGTTGAAATTCATTATGAAAATAAACTGCAAATTCTAAGGCTTCTTTTAAAGGTACATTCTTTCTTTTAATAAACTCATTATATTTATCAAATAACTTTTCTAACTCTTCTTTAATTTTTTCTGGGGGAGTCGTTTTAAATTCGGTATTTCCTTTAATGTGCACGGGAATTGTCCTAATGTTTCCAGCTAAATATGATCTGTGTCTCATTTCAATCTTATGGTAATCAAGAATTAATTGTAAACTAAGGGGTTTTCTTTCATTTGTATCTTTTAGCATTTGAAACATCGCTTCTTGATAATTCTTTATCTCATCAACATCTGAAGTCTTCAAATTTGCGGGAGTTAATTTGTCTTTTAGGATTTTAATTGTATCGGGAAGTGTTATGGGATTACCTTCAAGAGAAAGACTATGATAAATAAATGATATCTCAAACTCACCTACTATCTTTTGGTATCTAGCTTCATCTTTCTTTCTTAATTTTCTATACTTATCTAATTCTTTCTTTATTTCTGAAATATAACTTTTAGAACTTTCAGTAATAACTGAATGTTTATATCCAAAATAAATTAATAGATTATTAAGAAGAACATTATAAAATATCTTTGCTCTTAGAGGTTTCTCAGAAATAATAAGAATCAGACCATATCTATCCAACATCTCTAGATATTTTTTTATTGTTCTAGGATTAAGTTTTATATTGTTAGAATTAATCTCTTCTCTTTGAAGCGAATCACTAATAAATTGGGCAAAGTTTTTATCTAAGAGAAGATTATAGTTTATCCCATTCTTTATACAGTAAAGAATTAAGCGATATAATAATTCTGATTTATTTGAGATCTCTGCTTGAAAACCATCTTTCTTTTTTACTAGTAAACTTTCTTTAGTAAGTTCTCTTAGATATCTATGGATTATGTGGTATTCTCTTTCATCCCTATTTAATTTTTTAACTACTTCAATTGGTTTAACTACAGTCCGAGTTTTATATACAATCTCAAAAACATCATACTTAGTCACCATAATCTATCTACTGCTTTCTAGTTTATAAATATTTCTATTTTGTATTGATTATTACATATTCTGTAATTTATTATGCTAAATAGGTTTTATACATAAATAAAATATACCATTTAGTACTATTACATACAAATATTGTAACTTTAAGTACCAAATAGAGATATTAATCTTTTATATAATTTTTATTATCTTACCATTTATTATTCTATTATTAAAATTAAGAGATAATTGTATTTTAAGTTCTCATCATCCATTCTATCTCGACAATATTTAAAATTTGTTTTGTGCTCGTATCGTAGTATATAAGCCACCTGAATACAAAAAATAATAATTCTCACAAAAGATATTTAAATACGGATCTCTTGAATTAAAAGTGAAGAGGGATATTAAATTTATAATTTGTTTAGCATCTGGTTTATTTCTCTATTTAATATTATTCCTTAATAACGTCGTGCTTGCCATTAACGATGCAAATGGAAATCCTCTTCCAGATTTAGCACCTCTACCTTCTCCCGCGTCAGCCGAACCTACCATTAAAGACATGCCCCCTAGTGACCCTCCTCTTGCTGATCCTCCAGAAACTTATTCTAGGCAAGTTATTATAAAATATACTCAAAACTATAAAGAATCTCCTCGCGAAGATGGGTTGCAATCTAACGAAAAAACTTTAACGGTCAATGTAGCAGGAACAATTTATCCAGAATATGCTCCAGATTACAGGAAGGATATGCTTTTCACAGGAAATTATCTCTTTAAGGAAGGTCAAATGAGCTGGAGTTATAATGCAAAGAATTACGAGGGTGGATCTTGTAATTATTTATTTACCTCTGTAGGTTCTGGAAATATAGATATCGGTCACACAGATAAAATTGGTTTAGACAGCAAAATAGAGTTGGAAACAGATGGGGAATATACAATGGATATTAATAATGATGGCCGGATTTATCTAACTGCAGACGGACTGCCAATAGTCGGAGAGGATTATAACTCTGCCCAGAAACCAGTTCAAATGACAACTATATTACTATCTGGGGATCCTAAATTCTGTCCTACTGGTGGAGCACCAACAAATGAAGTTCCTCCTGAAATACAAATTAGACTAGAAAATCTTAAAGCAAATAAAAAAATTCTTTCAGGTTCAGAAACGATACATTCTACGGACGATCCTTGGAAAACATATACCTTAACTGAGATGATAAGCTATACAATAGAATTGCCTGCGGTTAAAAATGGGGATACCTCCCCCGAAGAACCAGCAATATCTAATGATAATCCAGATAAGCAAGGTATTTTAGATATATTCTATAATTGGATAAAAAATCTTTTTAATTAAGAATTTATCCCTTATCCAAACAGTCTAAAAAGGTCATATAATTGGTAAAAAAGTTTATTTAAAAAATAGTAAAATTAATTCTGCTTAGTCTTATTAATACACATTTTACACGCTTTAAAATGCTTTTTCTTGAAAAATGCAAGACGGTTATTATGAATCTTGTATTTAGTTTTTATAAGCTTACCAAATTTACAACTTTTTGTATGATATCTCTTTGTTTCTGAGCTTGCGAGATAATTATCTCTAGGTACACTAATTTTTTTTCTAATTTTTTCACTTCGAATATATACTGGAACCTCTCTAGTTACTATTTTTTCAACTACTTCTACCGTGTTATTTTCCATGGGTATTTGTATTGGAACTTCTCTTATTACTTCTCTTATAACTTCTACCGGTCTTTCCACTATTCTTTCAGTTTGTCTTATTACTTTGTTATCTAGAGTAAAGAATGCAAATAATGAATAAACAGTAGTCAGTACCCAACTCATGGTAATACTTTGAACCAAATTTAAATTAAACACTAAACTAGCTAAAATTGCAAATAAAACTACAAGCACGGCTACAATAAGAATTACTAGGATGTTCTTGCTGTCATATTTAACTGTCGTTTTTTCCATAATATATGGTAGTCTTCCTAGTATTTAAACCCTTGCATATGTTATCACTAAATAGTTACTAAAATATTTATATAATGGGAGTAAAACTTTAATTTATCCATTTAATCTCGACAATATTTAAAACTCATCTCAATCCATCCCAACACCAAAACTAATAAAAACATTCAAAACTTATTCTATCTATGCCCAAAAAACCAATCAATAAAAAATCTACAGACTCAAAAAGACATCTAAGAATCATTCTAGCTCTAATAGTTCTGGCATTATGCATTTTCACTTCATTCGAACTTTTATCAAATCAGGATAATAACCAAAACACGGAAACACAATCCAGTTACATAAGAGTAATAGATGGGGATACTTTTGAAATTGTAAATAATGAAAACTCCAACTCCGAGATAATAAGATTAATCTGTGTAGACACTCCAGAAAAAGGAAAAAAAGGGTACGAAGAAGCTACCGATTTTCTCTCTTCACTTATTCCAGAAACAATTACAGACATTGAACTCGAACGAGAAGGAAAAGACAAATACAACCGAACCCTCGCATGGGTTTATATTAACAGTCTTTTAATTAATCAAGCAATAATTGATAGTGAACTCGGAGTTATTTTTGAGTATAACACTACAAATTGTTCTAGATTAGAAAGAAATATTTAAACAGAATCAGTCTAATACCATTAAAATAAAATGAACAAAACAGAACAACAAATAAAACAAATGCAAGAAGTTATAGAAAACCAAGAAAAAATCATAGTTATGCTCTCAGATGAAGAAATTGTTAAGGGGCTAAATAGTACACTAGAAGATATTAAAACAGGCAGATACACTATTTTAACTAATTAAATCTTTATCAGATAATAATTCTTTTTTTAATTCACCCAACCTGCAACATAAATTAAAACTATTGTTAACCCTTAAAAATTAACTTAATTATCAAAAAACAAAACATATATAAATATTCTTCAATGGTTAATCTAAAGAGGTAAAATTATATACTATAAACATGGTTGATGAAATCATTCTGCTTCCTGGAATTCTTGGAGGAATTGGAGGTTTGACACGGGGCTTTGTTGGATTATTAAAAGCTCTTTCTTTACGAAGAAAAATTTTGTGGGGATATTATGCTGTTACCGTCCTGGTTGCAATTGTTATCGGAATTTTTACCGGAATCATTTTCAACTTCGATTATAGATTAAGTTTACTTGCAGGTTATGCAGGAACAGATATTCTAGAGGGTATTTACAAAAGTTTTGCAGTAAGTAAAACTTATGTTGGTGCAAAAAAAGCTAAATAAAAATGCAAGAAATTAATGCAAATTTAGAGTTAGTAAAATTTCTTCTTGAAGCACGAAGAAGGGGATTTGAAGACTGGGAACTTAGAGAAGTATTACTAAAAAATAACTGGCCATCAGAAGAAATTGAAAAAGCATTTGTTTATATAAAAAATCAAGAAAAAGCAAACTTAAAGAAAAAATCAAACCAGGATGGAAAAGTTGTTTACAAATACAAAAATTCTATAACTCTTCATTTAGACGAAGAAATTTTAAAAGTAATTGAAAAACGAGCAAAAAAGAATATGCTAACAATAACAGAACAAATAGAAGACATTGTTAGAAGAAGTTGCGTTAATGCAAAGAAATCAACAGCAGGAACAAACGACAAAGTTGATGATTTATTTCTAAAACTCTTTTCAAGAAAGAAAAGTGGAAGACCAAAAAAATAGATTTAATTCTCAGATTTCATCATAACTTATACATTTTAATCCTCAACGACTCTTCACAAATTCCTTAAACAACTCAACAATTTTCTCTTTTTTATTCGGCAAGAAAGTTATTGAACCTGCATTCTTATGTCCACCACCCTCAACAAAAGCGTCTGGAACTTTTTTATCTAAGAACTTAATCAACTCGTGAACAGAAAAGTTAGCCTCGTCTGTTGCTCGAATAGTCAAAGCGGTATTCATAACTCCAACCGAAACAACATTTGTAAGTTTCTTTTCTGTTTTCAAACTATCATGAACCAAACCAACCGCTCTTCCAGGTTTAGGGAAGAATCCAAATCCAGGGAAAGTTTCCTCAACAAAAATTAATTGTAAAGTTGTATTACCAATTTTCTCAATCTTTGCGTGAGCTTTACCAATTGCAAGTCCCTTCGCATCAAGTGTCCGAATATAAGGGGCCATCAAATCAACTAAAGCTTTTTGCTTTGCTCTTGGCTCTCCAAACAAAACCTCGATGTATTCTCTAACTTCCATGAATCTAACTCTACTCGAAACATATTCAATCACTGTAGAAATATTTTCCAACAACTCTTTAGAATAACCTTCAGCTTTTGCAATCACTAAATAATCCTCAACTACTTTTTTATTAATATTATCAACTCTATCTGCAAAACCAGCCATTGCAGGAATCTGTGAGATATTTACAACTTCTGGATTAATTATCCTAGCAAGTTCAACACAAAGCATTCCAGCAGAAAACTTAGCTCCGTCTTCCTTAACTAACCACGGATTAATATGGCATAAAACCTCTTTTGAAATAACATCTTCCTCGAAAAAGTGATGGTCTACAACAATAAAATCAATCCCGTGAACTTTTCCTTGTTTAATTCCCATTAAATCTTCTGGAGAAGAACCATTATCTGCAATAACTACCAAAGGCATCTTATTTGAAAATTTAGCAACATTTCTAAGTGAAGTAGCTGTATCTATAATTGAATCTGTAATTTCATAAAAAGGTGCAGCACAAGGAGCACGAGTGAAAAATTCCCATGCAGCTTTAGGAGACTCTTGCTCTTTCAAAATCAAAGGCAAAATTGCTCTTTCCAAAGCAAAACCAGAACAATAACCATCTGTATCATTATGATGTCTAACAATAATAGGTCTACCCTGAATAATAGCCAAACGAATTTCAGTCGCAGCTTTAACGAATGAATCTTTCAATTTATCTAAAATAGGACTACTAACTAAAAATTTAACTTCCTTAACTTTTGCCCTCTCTCTCTGAATCTTCACAATACTCTCTACAAGTTTTTTCTTTTCAGAATCATTTAACTTAGAAATTTTAATAATCTCTCCTTCAAGCTCTCCCTGAAACTCTCCTAATTTAACAAACGCCTTAACAGCATCTCCTTCATTAATTTCTGGAAAAGACCTTGCTCCAGGAGAAACAAATCCTTTCAAAGAAAAAGTACCAGTTCCATCTGAAACAACAAAAACTGTAGGCCCACCAGTCTGGACAATCCTATCAACAGTGCCAATAAGTTCCGCTTTAGTTTTAGAACCCAACTTAATATCTTTTATTTCCATTTTACAAAACAAAAAACAACTCTTCCTTTAAATACCTTATGAATTCCAAACAAACACCTCCCGCAATCTTTAAAAACCACCTCTTCAATAAATAACTATGGCTTTCAAAATTAACATAGGAACAAAGGAAGGAAAAACAATCAAGCTAGAAGTAGAAGCTCCAGAATTAGAAGGAAAAGAACTTGGCCAGACAATTCAAGGAGAACTAGTTTCACCAAATTTAGTTGGATACGAATTTGAAATCAGAGGAACATCAGACAACGCAGGATTCACTTCTATGGAAAACATCGACGGAATTGCATTAAAAAAATCATTATTAACTTACGGAAAAGCTATGCATAAACGGTCAAGAAGAGAAGGAAAAAAGCATAGAATGAGTCTAAAACCTAGAGGATTAAGACTAAGAAAAACAGTAAGAGGAAAAGTAATTTCTCCAGCAATAACTCAAATTAATTTGAAGATGATAAAAGAAGGAAACAAAAAACTTCAAGAAGTTTTCGCAGACCAATTTGTTCAAGCACCTGCAGAAGCAACAGCTTAATTCTCTACAAGATATCCAAACACTTTTAAACAAACTTGTTCTAACTTTTTTATGGAAAAACTACCAGAAATTAACGTTGGAGTTGTAGGTCACATTGATCATGGAAAAACTACATTATTATCTAGACTTACTGGAAAGTTTGCAGACACACATTCTGAAGAATTAAGAAGAGGTATTACAATTAAGTTGGGTTATGCTGAGACAATAATTTCGGAGGATGAAGGAAAATACAACATTGAAGGAAAAGGAAAACCAGTAAGATATGTTTCTTTCATTGACGCTCCCGGACACGAAATGCTTATGGCAACAATGCTCTCGGGCGCGGCAACAATGGACGCTGCAATTTTAGTTATTGCTGCAAACGAAGGAATAAAACCACAAACATCAGAACACTTAATGGCACTCCAAGCAAAAAAAATAAAAAATATAATAATAATCCAAAACAAAATAGATTTAGTTACAAAAGAAAAAGCATTAGAAAGCTACAAAAAAATAAAGGCATTCGTTAAAGGAACAATTGCTGAAAACTCTCAAATAATTCCGGTATCTGCTCAACAAGGAGTAAACATAGATAAAATTCTAGAAGCTTTAACAAAAATAGAAGTTCCAAAAAGAGAACTAAACTCAAGTCCAATTTTTATAATCGCAAGAAGCTTTGACATAAATCGACCAGGAAAGAATATTGCAGACTTAAACGGAGGAGTTCTTGGAGGAATATTAAAAAAAGGGATCTTAAAAGTTGGAGACGAAATAGAAATTAAACCCGGACTCTCTGTAAAAAGAGCAAATAAATTCTATTACGAACCACTAACAACAAAAATAATTTCTTTATACAAAGGAAAAAACTCGGTAAAAGAAGTTGAACCAGGAGCAAGCATTTCAATTGAAACTAATCTAGACCCAATAGTAACAAAAACAGACTCTCTAACCGGTTGCATTGTTTCAACAAAAGGTTCTTTGCCAGAAATAAAAAATTCAATAAAATTAAAATCTCAACTATTTGAAAAAGTTCTAGGAACATCTGACCAAGAAAAAATTGAAATACTAAAAACAAAAGAAATGTTAATGCTTTCTGTAAACACAACAATTACCGTTGGAGTAGTTGAAAAAATAAACAAAGATAACACCATAGAACTTTCCCTAAACATTCCAGTAGTAGCATTGCCAGGAGATAATGTGGGAATTGCAAGAAACATTAAGAACCACTGGAGATTAATTGGTTACGGTGAAGTTTTGTAAAAATATTTAAACCAATTATTCATTAAGTAGTTATGACTGAAAAAGAAGAGATAAAAGTACAATTAGAAAAAGAAAAAACAAAGGTACAAATTCTAAAAGAAAAGGCAAAAAATTCTACCATCAGATTAAAAAATGAATTTAGAAACGCAATTTCTACCGCATTAATTGCTGCGTTCGGTTTTATAATTGCCCTAGAATGGAGAGAAGTAATCCAAGAAATGATTCTAAAAGTAACAGTAGTGTCTCCGATACAAAGTAAACTAATTTCTGCCTTGATTGTAACTTTTATCTCAGTAATTGGAATTATTTTAGTTACCAGTTTAATTCATAAAAAAGAATAATTCTTATAAAGTGAAATTTCTAATAATTTCTGTGAAACAAGTTATCAAAACAAATATTGCGGCAATAAAAAAAGCAGAAGAATTAGGAGAATGGGTTATTGAAGAACATCCAGAAATTGTTGAATTATATCAAAGAATAAGAAATGTTCCTGCCTGGTCTATTAAATCTTATAGACGGTATGCAGAACGAAACATTTGGAGTCAAGGAAGAATAGCAAGAGAAATTTTTCCAGATGCAGAAGAAACAAGTATGGAAGTTGCAACAACAGCAATTAGATACGCCTTAGATAGATTATTAACTTCTCAGGACCGAATCGAACTTGGAGAGCTCCATCACTTAGCTGGAACATATCACACCCTTTCTGAATATGGTACACCAAGAGAAAACTTGACTGAAGAAGAAAATAAGGAAGCTCAGAGAAAAGCAATTGAAGCACGTGCAAGAAAACTTGGTCAAATATTCTGGGGAGATGAAGAAACAAGATACGCAGTAAGATTGTCCAGACTACCCAAATATCGAAGAGGGGAAAAAGTAAGAACAAGCAGATTAGCAGATACATTGAACGAGGAATATCATAACAATAGAAACGGCAGATCTCTAAGCACATTTTTTAGAACATCTAGAGTAAAAGCACTCCAACAAAACTTATAAACCTATAAAATTTTCTTCCAAAGTAAAGGTGATTTATGATATACTCTCATTCCAGATTGTCTACTTTTGAACAATGTCCGTTTAAGTTTAAACTGCGTTACATAGATGAAATCGTCCCAGAAATTGAACAAACAATAGAATCCCACCTAGGAAAATCAGTTCATGAAACTTTAGAGTGGCTATATAAAAAAGTAATCAAAGAAAAAAAGGTTGCGACAATAACAGAACTAATAGACCAGTATACAGAAGCATGGTCAAATTCTTTCACTCCAGAAATAAAAATAGTAAGGAGAAATTTAACCGCAAAAGATTATTTTAGCAAAGGAGTAAAATTTCTAATAGATTATTACATAAAACATAAACCATTTGAAGACGGAACAATAGAATTAGAAAAAAGGATTCTAGTTAAATTGGACAAAGAAGAAAAATACAAAATTCAAGGATTTGTAGACAGAATAGTAAAAAATCCAAGAACAGGGGAGTACGAAATTCACGATTATAAAACGGCTAATACTCTACCTACAAAAGAAAAAATAGACTGTGACAGACAACTTGCATTATATTCTATCGGAATTAAAGAAACGTTCAACACAACAAAAAATGTAAATTTGGTCTGGCACTATCTTGCGCATAACACAAAAATAATTTCAAAAAGAACAAACGAACAGTTGGAACAACTAAAAAAAGATATAATACAATTAATTAAAAAAATAGAATTAACTACCGAGTTTCCAACTTACACCTCCGTCTTATGTGACTGGTGCGAATATAAATCCATGTGCCCCGCATTTGGAGGAAAACCTCTAGAAAGACAGACAAAAATAGAACATCACGTAAAGAAAAAAGAAATTGTAAAAGAAACAAAAAGTGAAGATAACGAAACTGAAGAGGAAATTAAAAAACAACTTGAAGAGGAAATTAAGGACGAATCAATAAAACCAGAGGGGTTAGATATTTATTGATGAGTCCGTAAATAAAGGGAAAATGTCAATCGGAGAGATTAAAGACATTTTTCACTAAAAAATTTCTTTAGAAATTTTTCAATTGTAGTTTTTCTACCAGTGTAGTTTCTTTTTTTCGAAGAAAGAGGAAAACATGAAGCAACTTGTTTGTTTCTTTTTTCTAAAAAGAAACCCAAGGACGAATCAATAAAACCAGAGGGGTTAGATATTTATTAAAATGAACTATCAAAAAGAAGGTAGAGGCTTATCTAATTGACTTAAATCAAACCCCACATTTCGTTCATCAAGATGACTATTAAAAACCCTAGCTCCAAAATGAGTTAATTCTTCAGAATTCTTATCTAGTGCCTCTCGCCCCATTATAGAACTCCTGCCTTGTTCAGCACTATCATATTCTTCAGACCTTGAATCATATACCCCATTTGCATTCATAATAATACTATTAGGATATTCTATTTAAATATTTCTAAAGAATCACTCCGCCTTCTCTTCCTTAACCGGTTCTTCTTTTTCAGGAATCTTTACTAAATCAGTAACTGAATCGCCTTCGTGAATCTTAACAATTCTAACTCCCTGTGCCGCTCTTCCCATTACTCTAATACTATCCAAAGAAGTTCTTATTGCCATTCCTTGAGCAGTTGTGATAATTATTCCATCATCGTCATTTACAGAAACAGTTGTAACAACCTCCCCCGTCTTATCGGAAACCTTCAAATTAATCACTCCCTTTCCAGCACGAGCAGTTTTTCTATAATCTGAAACAGCAGTTCTTTTACCATAACCATTTTTAGTAATTGTCAAAATAGCTTTAGTCCTTAAAATTTCCATGGAAACAACCCTATCCTTATCATTCAACTTAATTCCAGTAACTCCATAAGAGCCTCTTCCACTTGAACGAACATCACCCGAGTTAAATCTAATTGCCTGGCCATCCTTAGTAGAAAGTAAAACTTCCTCTCCTTTCTTAACTATCTCCACTCCAATTAAATCATCTGAATTATCTGGAGGAAGATTTATCGCTTTAATTCCAGAAGCTCTTGGCTTAGAGAAATTTTTCAAGGAAATCTTTTTTACAACTCCATTCTTTGTGGTCATAAATAAATCGTCTTCAAAATCCTTAACTGAAATTACATTTGTTACTCTTTCATCTTTTAAATCAAGAACATTAACAAGCGCTTTTCCTTTACCGTATCTTTCTGCTTCAGGCAAGTCATAAGTCTTTAACCAAAGAACTCTTCCTCGACTAGTAAAGAACATTAAGTAATCATGCGTCGAACAACTAATTAATTGTTTAACAAAATCTCCCGTAGCTAAACCCGAACCAATTACTCCTTTTCCTCCCCTCTTCTGTTCTTTGTAAGTTTGAGTGTCCATTCTTTTACAATAACCTTTATCTGTAATGGTAACAACAACCTCCTTATCTTGAACCAAATCCTTTTCAGCAATTTCTTTAATACTCTTTAAAATAGTTGTTCTTCTACCATCTCCATAATTTTTCTTAAGTTCATTAACTTCTTTAATAATTATTTTCATAACCTCTTCAATACTTCCAAGAATCTTCTCCAACTCAGAAATTGTGGCCAAAAGATCTGCTTGTTCTTTCTTAAGTTTATCATGTTCCAAAGAAGTTAATTGTTGTAACTTAGTTTCCAAAACAGCTTTAGATTGTTTAGAAGTTAGTCCGAATGTTTTCATAAGTCCATCGTGCGCCTCAGTAGTTCCTTTAGATTTTTTAATTAAATCTACTATTGCATCTATGTTCTTCAAAGCTATCAAAAGCCCCTCAACAAGCTCTAACCTTTCTTTTGCTTTCTTTAATTCAAATTTAGAACGATTAGTAATCATTAACTGTCTATGTCTAACATATGACTGCATAACATCTTTCAAGTTCAAAACCTTTGGTTGACCTTTTACAAGCGCCAAAAAGTTAACACTAAAAGAATCCTGTAATCGAGTGTGTTTATACAAAGAATTAATAACAAATTTAGGATTTGAACCCTTTCGTAATTCCAAAACAATTCTAATTTTTCCCTTGGAGGATTCATCTCTTAAATCAGAAATATCTTTAATTTTTTTATCTCTAACTAAATCTGCAATTTGCGTGATTAAAGTAGATTTATTAATCATATAAGGAATTTCTGTAATCACAATTGCCTCTTTCGATTTCAACTGTTCGATACTTGTTTTACCCCTCATTACTAATCTTCCCCTACCTGTTTTATACAATTCTAACATATCTCCAGTTACAGCCCCGCCAGTAGGGAAATCGGGCCCCTGAACAAATGTAACTAATTCTTCAATAGTTATCTCTGGTTTTTTAACATAAGCGATAATCGCATCACAAACCTCATTTAGATTATGCGGAGGAATATTTGTAGCCATACCAACTGCAATACCCGTAGCACCATTTAACATTAAAGCTGGAAGTTTACCTGGAAGTAATTCGGGCTCTTTCAAAGAATTATCATAATTAGGAATAAAGTTAACTGTCTCTTTATCTATATCTTCCAAAAGTTCAGAACTAATCTGTTTCAACTTACACTCTGTGTTATGATTCACAAATCCATTTGCAATAAAAGAATGGCAATCACTATTTACCTTAATAGAATAAACATTTTTCTTAACATCTGACTTTTCAACTTTAACTAATTGATCAAAATAAAATCTATTCTTTAATATCCAATCAATTAATTTCTTATCCTCAGAATCAATCAACTTAATAAGAGATGAATAATTTTTCTCTAAAGAATTATACCTATCAAAATTATTTTTAGAAATAAAATCCATAGAATATTTTCTTCTTAAATAATCGTTTAAAAAAGGGACAAAATCAGTCTTACTTAATCTTTTTGCATTAAGACTAGTTATCTTAGATAAGACATTATTCTTTCGTTTAGAAAAAAATCCGATTTCCCTAAAAAACCTAAAAATATTCTCCTGAGAAGAAATGCCCAATTTCAAACAATTATTTCTTTTATCCATATAAGGTAAATTAGAAATAATTCCATAATTCAACAAAATAATCTTAAGCTGTTCAATTAACCTTTTACTCTTTGAATCATAAGTTAGTTGAACACTTTTTCCAAAATGTCTTTTATCAACAACACTTTGAACACTCCCATCTCCTTCAAATAAAGAAACTAAAAAATTCTTTAAATTATCCTTCGTAGAAACTAAAACCGAAAAAGGAATTTCCTTTTCAGAAGATTTAACCTTCTTTAATCCAATATTTTGTAAAAATAAAACTACTTTTTGTTCATAAATACTTAACTCCATACAATCACCCTTAACCTTTCTTTCATATAGTTGCACTCCTTTAAACTGCGAAAGAATTATTGATTTTATTTTATTGTAATACTCCATATCTTTATTATTAAAAAGTATTTGATTATTATGAAAACTCCCCTCACTTACTAATGCGCCCAAAAGAAATGCAAGATCATTATTCATCTTTAAAGGTAAATCAATATTATTCTTAAATCCCTTATCCGGAAAATATTTTTCCAAATCCAAAGATCTTTTTGAAAATAAATTATAATTTCTATTAATAAGAACAACATCTCCTTCTTGAACATTCTCTAAAAGAGTCCAAGAAATTTTAGGCTTAAAATTTTCCCCAATATTCCAAACTAAAATTGGATGATTATAAGAACCTTCAAGAGAATACCCCGAATGAGTAGAAAGTTTTATTGTTAAATGTTTACCTGAATTAAAAAATTTAGATGCCTTATTTTGTTTCCCATTATAGGATTGAATTTTAAAATTTATATTTTCTTCAACTTTGTTAGAAATACTCTCAATAGGCATAATACCCTTTTCAGTTAAGATTAATGAATCTCCAGCAATACAATACCTCATCGCTGCTGGAGGGTCCCCATCAATGGATCCAAAATTTCCTTGGCCAAAAACCAGAGGATATCTTAAAGAGAAATCTTGAGCAAGTCTAACCATTGCATCATAAACAGCAACATCTCCATGAGGATGATATTTACCAATAACGTCTCCAACTAATCTTGCTGATTTTTTTGTTTGAGTATTTGGCTTCAAACCCATCTGATTCATTGCATAAAGAATTCTTCTCTGAACTGGCTTCATACCATCTTCAATAGAAGGAATTGCACGAGAAACAATAACACTCATTGCGTAGTCTAGATAAGCCTTCTTAACTTCACGAGTAACTTCTGTTTGAACTATTCCCTTAACAGTTTCAGCTCCGTGAACAAAATTTTCTTTTACCTGCACAAGATTTGGGTCCTGTTGAACTTGAGTGTCATCATCTTCATCATCCGAGTCATCTTCTTCATCATCTTCTGAATCTTCTTCTGTTTCTTCACCGTCACTTTCTTCATCTTCAGAATTTTCACTTTCATCTTCAGAATCATCAGTTCCTTTAATTTCTTCATCTCCAGAACTTTCTATTTCTTCTTCGTTTTCCTCTTCATCCACATTTTCTTCTTCATCTTTTGCCATTATGCTACTTCCTCCATTAAACTTTCTAACATCTCTAAAATATTAGTTAATCCTCTAACAACATATCGAGGACTTTCTGGAGAAGATTGCAACCACAACATCGAGCATCCACTAGTAGGAATTGGTCTATAATCTAACCCCATTTCATCTAAACGTCTTTCCAATTCTGAATGTTCCTTACAAGCTTCATTATAAAAATAAGTTATATGATGTTTTGCCATTATGCTACTTCCTCCCCACGTTTATCCATATATTCCATAAGTTCGTCCTCGGTTAATTCCTTAGTAACTATTTCTTGCCCTTTCCATTTACACTTCCTACATTCCCAATCATCTCCTCCACCCTCTTCATCATCACTTCCACTTAAAACAACTCCAACATCATCAGAATGACATTTAGGACATTCCTTAATCTTAAAAGTTTTAGTTCCAGAACTACCTACTTTAGATGAACCTTTTTTTTCCTTTGAAGGTTTAACTGCACTCTTCGAAGAACCAGAAGATTTTCCTTTTTTTGAATTCTCATAATCAGCAGGAGAATCATATCCTTCAAGTATCCATGCCGGTGTTGCCAATTTACCTTTAGCCATTTTAATTAAAATACCTCTTTATGGATTTATTAAATGCAAGGTAAATTAAGATTAAAATATTTAGGATTATAAATATAAAATTAATAATAAGAAAAGAATTTTTTATAGTCATTAAAACAAATGCAACTAAAGAAGCAATGCTAAATGAAATCGCAGATATTCTTGCCCAATTTTTTAATTTTAACAAATTCAAACCTAGGAAAATACAAAAAATTCCTACAATTAAAAGGGAAATAATTCCTACAAGTTGTTGATTAAATGAAAGACTAAATAAAATTCCAATCCATGGAACTTTTTCAGGCATAAAAGTAATTAAAGAAAATAAAAAAGATTGAATAATAAATAGCAAACCTACAATTATAAAAAATGCAGAAACCAAATTAATTCCAAGAGGTATCTTCTTAATCTTTATTTTTTTATTTATTTTTTTCATTTTAATTATTTCCCTCCTTTTTTGGATAAGAACATAAAACACTATCTGGGTCTTCTACTCCATGAAAATAATCACAAATTGAAATATTTTTCACAGCACACTTATGATCTTTTTTATCTACAACACTCCACGGACACGTATCTTGTTTCCAACTAACTTTATCTTTTGAATTTAAATCAATATCCATATTTGCTCCATTTAATTTTTTCATTTTAAACATCTAACTCCGCTTCATGAGCGTTTTCTTGTATAAACTCCTTACGCGCTTGAACATCATCACCCATCAACATTGAAAAAACCTGGTCCGCTTCAACAGCATCTTCGATAAATATCTTCTTAAGTTTTCTTGTCTTAGGATTCATAGTAGTTTCCCACAATTGTGAAGAACTCATTTCCCCCAAACCTTTGAACCGAGTAACTCCCCCATCTTTAACACTTAACTTTTCAATAATTTTCTTTAATTCGTCTTCAGTATAAACATAATAGTCTTTATTTTTTCTAACTCTAAATAATGGGGGCATAGCAGCGTAAACATTTCCACTTTCAATAAGTTGAGGCATAAATCTAAAGAAGAAAGTTAAAAGTAAAGTTTTAATATGATCTCCATCAACATCTGCATCAGTCATAATCACAATTTTATTGTATCTAAGTCGAGTAGCATCAAACTGGTCTCCAACCCCAGTTCCAATCGCAGTAATTAAATTTGCAATTTCTTCGCTAGCAAGCGCCCTAGCAGGATTTGCTTTTTCAACATTTAATATTTTACCTTTCAAAGGAAGAATTGCTTGAATTTCTTTATTACGAGCTTGCTTGGCTGAACCTCCCGCACTTTCTCCTTCCACTAAGTATAATTCCGTTTCAAGAGATTTCTTTCTAGAACAATCTGCAAGTTTACCCGGAAGTCCTCCAAGAGAAAATGCATTTTTTCTTCTAACTAAATCTTTAGCTCTTTTAGCAGCAAGTCTTGCCTTCGCAGAGTCCATTGCTTTAGAAACAATTCTTTTAGCGGTAGAGGGATTCTCTTCTAAAAATTCAGTCAAAGCCGGAGTAACAATTGAATCAACATAACCTTTAACTTCAGAATTTCCAAGTTTAGTTTTTGTCTGACCCTCAAACTGTGGATTCGCAAGTTTAATACTTACAATTGCAGTAAGTCCTTCACGAACATCATCACCCATTAAACTATCATTCTTTAAACCAGCTTTCTTTTTTGCATAATCATTAAGAACTCTTGTTAAAGCAGTTTTAAAACCAGAAACATGTGTTCCACCCTCTACAGTATTAATTGTATTAACAAAACCAAAAATATTTTCCTGATATCCTGCATTATATTGAATAGCAATTTCTACAACCATATCTTCAGAATCTCTCTTAAAATAAATTGGTTTGTGTAATGCCTCTTTACTTTTATTCAACCATTTAACAAACTCAATTAGACCTCCAGCATAAAAAAACTCTTCTTTCTTATCCCGAATTTCATCATATAAATTGATTCTTAATCCAGCATTCAAAAAAGCAATTTCTCTAACTCTAGTTTCCAAAATTTTATAATCAAATACAACGGTAGAAAAAATTTCTGTATCTGGAAAAAAAGTTACTTTGGTTCCAGTTTCTTCACTAGGACACTTTCCAATAACAGTTAATTTTGTTTGTGGAGCTCCTCGTGAATATTCTTGAAAGTAAATTTTTCCATCCATTTTAATCTCTAAAAGTAATTTTTGAGAAAGAGCATTTACACAAGAAAGACCCACCCCATGCAAACCTCCCGAAATAGCGTAAGATTTTTTATCGAATTTACCTCCAGCATGTAATTTAGTTAAAGCAACCTCACAAGCAGGAACTTTAAATTGTGGATGGATATCTACGGGAATACCTCGTCCATCATCAACAACCGAAACCGAACCATCTTTATTTATAGAAATATCAATTACTTTTGCATGACCAGCCATAGCCTCATCTACAGAATTGTCTATAACTTCGTAAACTAAATGATGAAGCCCTTCTTTCCCCGTAGAACCGATATACATTGCGGGCCTTTTTCTAACTGCTTCAAGCCCTTCTAGAACCTTAATAGATTCAGCGTTATACCCATTTGAGTCTGCCATTTTTAATCTTTTTTTTGGATAGAAACCATCCTTAACATAATAAAATAAAATTAGTTTATAAAGCTTTCTGCAATTTTTATCGTCGATAAAACAAAAAATAACGTTTAAAAAGAAACTAAAATAAATTAATTATTTTTAAAAAGATATAAACAAAAAACAAAGAATGAATCTATTTAATAACCTAAAAATACAATTCTATCAGGGAATAATTCTGTATCTAGTATTGATTAAAACCCATTCACTCACAAGCATAATTAAAATAAAAATCAACAAGAAAAAATCTAATTCAAGCGAAACTTTCGTTTTATCACTTTTAGCAATTTCGGAATAAACATTACTCAACTCATCACTAGATTTTGGATAATAAAATTTTCCTTGAGTCGAATTGGCTAACACTTCAAGCTCCACAACATTAACTCCCAAAGGCCCAATAGATTCATTAAGATTTAAAAAATAACCTTCTTCAGTTCCAACACCAATAGTCTGAACCATAACATTGTTATTATTTGCATATTTAATCGCTGAAGCAACACTTATCCCCAAGTTTGAACGCCCATCTGTCAAAAGAATAACTACCTTAGGTTTTGCTGCATTCATAAGTAAATTAGTTCCAGTAATAACTGCATCTCCAATAGAAGTACCTCCAGAAGTAAGAATTTCAAGATTCCTTATAGAAGATTTAACCAAATTTTTATCAATTGTTAAAGGCTGATTGACATAGCTCGTACCAGAAAAACTTACAACCCCCACTGAAGAATAAATTGGGAGATCATCTACAAAATTAATAGCAGCTAATTTAGAAGCCTCGAACCTCGTCGGAGAAAAATCATTGGCAAGCATACTTGCACTAGAATCAATGACCACGACATAATCCGCATCAACAGTTTTACCCGTATAAAATATTGTAGTTCCAGCAATAGAAAAAATAATTGCAACAAAAACAATAACTCTCAAAAATAAAACAATGAAATTAGAATTTAATCTAACCTTTTCAGAAACTCTTGCCAAAGCAACAAAATTAGCAAACTTAATAGCCCTCTCTTTTGAATATTTCAAAGAGAGAAAATGTGCAACAATTATTACTGGAACAACTACCAAAGCCCATAAATAAAATGGATTTCTAAAAACTATCTCCATTTAGAAGCTCTCCGATTAAAAAATTTAACCATCTCCTTAACAAAAGGCTTATCCGTCTGCAAAAATAAAAAATCAGCACCATACTTTTTAAGAAGACCTTTCAACTGAGAAATATTTGAATTAACCTCTCTAGCATAACTCTTTCCCAGAGTACTTGGATCAATTAAAAGCGTGCTCCCCGAATAAGGATCCTCCAAAATAACCTCTCCAGTTCCTACAGGTAAAGTCATATCCCGAGGATCACGAACCATCATCAAAATCAAATCAAACTTTTTTGCAGCAAGTTTCAAAGCTCTATCGGAATTTAAACCATAAACAAAATCGGAAACAAGAATAACTAATGCGCCCTCAGTTCCTTTATTAAAAACATAATCCAAAACACCTCCAATATTACTATATCCTCCGTAATTAGAAACATTGCTCAGTTTTTTTGTGATGTTGTAAAGTTGGGGCATTCCAGGTAGAGGTCGAACTTCATCTATAATCTTATTAGAAAACAATATCAATCCAACAGAATCTCCAGCCACTAAAACACTCTGACTTAATGTAGAAACTAGTTCTGCAATATACTCTGCTTTTAATTTACTAGTAGAACCAGTAAGCATCTGTGAAGATACATCAATTAAAAAGATAATCTCGAGATTTCTCTCCTCAACAAACTCTTTAACAACTGTCTGACAAACTCTTTTACTTGCTTTCCAATCAATTCGAGAAGCATCATCACTACCCGGATTATATTCACGATAGTCTGCAAATTCTAACCCAGATCCCTTAAAAACACTTTTATAATTTCCCAAAAATTTAGTATTTGTAAGACCCTTAACCACCAAATCCAATCGAGTCATAGAAAATCCCGTTTTTATTTTTAGACTAGCCATTTTAAGGAACCTTTACTTTTGAAAAAATCTCATCGATAATTTTATCAGTATTAATATTTTCTGCCTGACCCTCGTAATTCAAAAGAATTCTGTGCCTCAAAACATCATGAGCAACATTTTTAACATTTTGTGG
>Ga0268276_1000950_pt1 | contig 31010 bp, 31 predicted proteins | sample saktaG_4_FD_190145 | JGI IMG/M metagenome (GOLD analysis project Ga0268276, IMG submission 190145) | Saline water microbial communities from Sakinaw Lake, British Columbia, Canada - sak_2010_1_5_45m | ecosystem: Environmental > Aquatic > Non-marine Saline and Alkaline > Saline ...
GATGGTAGTTCATAGATCCTCCTTATATGTGTTTGTTTCGTCACTTACATTATAAGAGATTCTATGAACCTTTTTATTTAATTATTGTTGTGTTGCACTTGTTATTCTAATTTATCTATAAAAAAAAAGACCATGTTGGTCTCATTTAATCATATTTAATAAAAAGTATTCCCCATATATACAAACACAAAAACTTACTTCTATAAAAACTAAACGTAAATCATTGTTTAATGAGAAAATTGAAACTGTAAATCCCAATACTAAACTCTTTAATCTAGTTAAACTAAAAATCTATATATGGGGAATACACTATTAGTATACTCTTTATATTGAAAAAGTCAAATGATTGAGCTATATCCACTTATTCATCTTAATCTCTAAATTAATGTTTATTAATCAATCATTATCCTCGTCTTTTTCTTCGTCAATGATGATGTTTCTAAATCTATTTTTGATAGAATCTGTTCCAAATTCCACAAATGCATTCTTCTGTGGGAAAAAAATCGTATTGATGATTGGAATCAGTAAAAACATAATCCAAGTTGGATGCCATTGATCAGTAAGCAAGCCAATCGCAATATAACCCCCAGTAATGACGATACCTACCATTTTTCTACCATTAATCTTCTTTTCTACTATTAGATTGACAATGGGAACCAATAAAAAGACCATCCAACCAGGATGCCAAAGATCAAATCCAAAACCTAGCCATAAAAATACAATCAAACTAACCATTGGCATAATCTCACTTAATTTTTTAAATGGTTTACCGGTTAGTAATATCCAACTGACTGGAATGAGTAAGAAAAATGTCCAACCTAAAGACCAATTTTCCAAATAAAGTCCTGCACCTAAGAACAATAATAAACTAATCAAAGGCATAACAGCTATAATTCTTCTTTTTAACATAATATAACCTCCTTTTTCTTATATATTATAACATAATTCACAAAATTCAAATATTTCATTGATTACCATACACAGTACGACTATTAAAAAAATCAGTCAAGAACTACATCAAGAAAAAACAATTTTTTCTCTATAAATTGTATTTTATCCGGAATTTTAAGATTTTCTAATAATATCATATATATTTACGCATAATAATATCATTTTGTGCTTGAATTATGTTGCTGCTAATGATAAGATGTAAATATAAAGTAATATATAAGAGTAAATATAAGTTAATATGACTATAGAGAACATAGAGAGTATCGATCAGAAACCATGATTTTTATGATTTGTTCTCATTTTTTTAAATCATTGTAGTAAGCGCTTACAATAAAAGGTGAAACCAATGTTAACTTTATTAAGAGAAAAAAATCCATCTTTAAAACTGTATTCTGTACTGGATCCGAGTTTTCAAAGCTTTGGCAAAGTTCTTGATATGAATGATTTTATTCAATTGAGCAAATACATGAATACAAAAACAACAATGCCTGAAACTGCAAATGTTTATGTTGCTCACGATGCTGATTTTGCACTTTCTATAACAAATAAAGACATCTATAAAGACATCTATGGCGATATGCCCATTGAATTTGGTTATGTCAATGGATTCAATAGTCAGTTAAATGCGCTTGAGTATCATAAATCTTCTGAAATCAATGTTGCTTTGACACCACTTGTTCTTATGCTAGGTCATGTCAGTGACATCAAAGACAAAAAATACGATTCAAGTCATTTGATTGCTTTTTATGTCCCTCAAAATACTGCTATTGAAATCTACCCCAAAGTTTTACACTTCTCTCCATGCAAAGTGTTGGATTCTGGGTTCAAATGTGCTGTCATCCTTCCATATGGAACCAATATGAATTTTATTAGACCGGTATCATCATATGAAGAAAATCTGTATCTATTTAAAACTAACAAATGGTTATTAGCACATCAAGAAAACAAGAGAATGATTGATCTTGGTGCTTATATAGGTGTAACGGGTATTAATTATGAAATATTTTACAAGTAGAGGTTAATATGATCCAATTCATTCCTTCATCTGAAGGAGTATCCATCCTGTTTAACAATCAAATTATCATCAAGCATGAAAATCATCGACCAGCATTCTATTTGGGTCAAGGTATAGATCACATTGAAAGCTATCGTGGAAATTATACAATTGATGATCATGTTGAAAGTAGAATTCCTCTGGATTCGTATCACATTGATCATGAAAAGATTTCATTTTATCATCATGATACCAAACTTGATTTGATTTTTGAAGAACATAATGGCAGACTCATTGTTCATCTTTATTCTAATCAAATCTTTAATCGATTTTGGATGCGTTTATATGCAATACAAGATGAGAAAGTCTATGGATGTGGTGAACAAGCTTCATATTTTAATCTTAGACATCGAAATTATCCACTATGGACATCTGAACCTGGTGTTGGTAGAGACAAAAAAACACTAACAACATTTTATGCTGACCTTAATGATAAAGCGGGTGGAGACTATTATACGACATATTATCCAGAACCCACTTTTATTTCCACAAGAAAATATTGGATTCATTTGGATACTTTTGCCTATTCTGATTTCAATTTCAAAAATGATAATTATCATGAACTTCATGTTTGGGAAATTCCTAAACAAATCATATTATCATTTCAACATTCTTATCTTGAGCTCATTACTGATTTGACAGATTATACAAAAAGACCACCGAAATTACCTGATTTTTTAACTGATGGAATGATTCTTGGTGTTCAAGGCGGACTCAATCAAGTACTCACTTATCTAAAACAGGCACAAGAAGCTGGCATCAAGGTCAGTGGATTATGGTGTCAAGATTGGGCAGGACACAATTACACATCCTTTGGTAAACGTTTATATTGGAATTGGGTGCTCAATGAAAATGTATACCCCAATTTAAAGGAAGAAATTAAAAAATTAGATCAGCAAAATGTCGCTTTTCTCACTTACATATGTCCTTTCTTACTAGAAAACGAAACTTTATTTAATGAAGCAGCTAAAAATAATTATCTAGCATTAAATAAAGAAGGACATATTTACAAAGTTGATTTTGGTGAATTTGATTGTGGTATCGTTGATTTAACAAATCCAGACGCCTTTAATTGGTATAAAAATGTTATTAAAACCAATATCATTGATCTTGGAATCAAAGGATGGATGGCAGACTTTGGTGAATATCTTCCAGTTGATTGTATATTGCATAATGGCATTGATGCAAAATTGATGCATAACGAGTGGCCTGTCTTATGGGCAAAATGCAATTACGAAGCCGTAGATGAATCCAATAAGTTGGGTGAAATCTTCTACTTCATGAGAGCAGGTGCACACGGTTCACAACACTATGCAACGTCTTTATGGGCAGGCGATCAAAGTGTCAACTGGGATTTGCATGATGGTATTGCCTCAGTCATACCCTCAGCTTTATCGACTGGTATCATAGGTAATCCATTTACTCATAGTGATATCGGAGGTTATACGAGCATCTATGGTAATATCCGAACCAAAGAGTTGTTTGAACGTTGGTGTGAGATGAATGTCTTTACATCCTTTATGAGAACTCATGAAGGAAATAGACCATCGACAAATTTTCAATTTTATAATGATATCGATACATTAACTCACATGGCACGTATGTCAAATATTAGGGTAGATTTAAAACCATATATATTAACATTGATTGATGAAGCAATCAAATTGGGCTATCCTATTCAAAGACCTCTATTCTTACATTATGAGCAAAGCAGCGAAGCATATGATATTCAATATGAATATATGTTTGGGTCAGATATGATTATCAAACCAATCGTATTACCCAATCAAACAGTTCAACAAATCTATTTACCTGAGGACGAGTGGGTTCATCTATGGACTGGTGATGTGTTTACCGGTAATCAAACCATTGATATTAGCGCACCGATAGGATTCCCACCTGTATTTTATCGAAAACTATCCACATTCAAACCATTATTTGAGGGAATCACTAAGAAATACCATTTGTAAAGGAGATTTACATGGCGAAAAAAGTTCAATCCTATCGATCCTATATTCTAAAGCAAAAAATAGTTCCTTATTTGTTTTTAGGACCAAATCTATTGATTTTTTCCATCTTCATAATTTTACCAGCAATCATCGGTATTTATTATTCTTTTACTGATATGACGCTTTTCACTTTTGATAGTCCAAACTTCATCGGTTTAGCCAATTATCAGACATTAATTCACGATGAAGATTTCATAGCTGCACTATGGAACACAATCAAATTGGTTGTTGTAACTGTACCTATCATGTTTACTACATCTTTATTGGTTGCAGTTCTCTTGGTACAACCACTCAAAGCTAAAGGAGTTTTTAGAGCAATTTATTATTGGCCAGTCATGATCTCTGCAGTTGTTGTTGGGATCATATGGCAATGGATACTTGCTGGTAATTTCGGATTATTTAATACGATTGTCAAATCATTAGGTTTTGATCCAATAGATACATTGATCAATCCAAAATTTGCCTGGTGGTCTGTTGTATTTGCTATTGTATGGTCAAGAACCGGATATTATATGATCGTATTTGTTGCAGCATTACTTTCTATTCCAGAATCGCTTTATGAAGCGGCTGAAATGGATGGAGCGAATAAACTGCAAAAATTCAGACATATTACTTATCCATCACTCAAAGCAGCAAGACTCATGGTATTCATTTTGGTAACCATGGAAATATTTAAGATTTATCCTCTTGTTGTTACACTGACGGGAGGCGGACCATTTGATTCAACGCAATTTACTGTTCAATATATATATGAGATGGCATTTAAAAAATATCAGGTTGGATTAGCTAGTTCCATGTCGGTTATCATGCTACTTATTGTCACTATTTTCACAGCGCTAAACTTCTTCATGTCAAAGCGAGGTGAAAACAAATGAAAAAGATGACAATTGCAAATTATATTATTGCTGGTATTCTAGTTTTCATCTTCTTAATGCCGGTCATTTACATTATTTCATCATCTTTTAAACCGATTAATGAACTGTTTTCATCAAAACCAACATTCTTTCCTATCCAATGGACAATCGCAAATTATGGAGCTGCACTAAAACGTGGAGAATTTGGAAGGTATATCTTCAACTCTTTCATAGTTGCTGTATCATCAACATTTATTGCCGTAATCATTAATACTATGAGTGGGTACGCTTTAGCAAAATTCCGTTTTAAATTTGACAATGTCATCATGCTCGTCATCTTATCAACCATTATGCTTCCACTTGAAGTTATCATGGTCCCCATATTTTCTGTACTTAAGTTTTTCGGTCTTTACAATTCATTGTGGGCACTCATCATACCACCTGCAGCTACACCAACAGGTATCTTCTTGATGAGACAATATTTGCTTACGATTCCTGATGAAATCATTCAATCAGCTAGAATTGATGGAGCATCTGAATTCAGAATATTCTTTAGTATCATCTTACCAAATGCTAAACCAGCAATTGCAACACTAGCTATCTTCTCATTTATGTGGAGATGGAACGATTATGTTTGGCCGCTAATAGCAATTAGTTCACCAAAAAAATATACATTACAACTTGCTATTGCCAATTTTACGGGTGAGTTTGGAACGGATTATAGTTCGATACTTGCCATGTCAGCAATTTCGATGATTCCTATGTTGATTGTCTTTATTATTTTCCAAAGACAATTTGTTCAAGGCACAGTGGAATCTGGTATGAAAGGGTAAATACTGTGACCAACACAGAATTTAAAAAAATAGGAGGAAAAAAATGAAGAAAGTTTTATTTATGTTTTTTGCAGTCGTATTAGTATTCGTACTTGTCGGCTGTAAGGATGAAGGAGTTACAGAACTCCAAATGTTGTGGTGGAGTGATGGTACTGAAGGTGAAGTAATGCAAACTCTTCTTGATCAATATCTTGAAGAAACTGGTGTTACAATCGAATTAGTTCCGATTGCTTATAATGATTATGAAGCTAGACTTGCAACAATGATTAGTGGTGAAGAAGCTCCTGCATTAGCGCGTGTTACTGAAGGTCACTTAAATAACTTCAAGGGTCAAATATTGCCTCTTGATGACGTTTATGAAACTTCTGGTTTCACTAACTTATTCTATAATGCAGACGGTGATGTCATTTCATTACCAATGGATATTACTGCCAATGGTATGTTTGTCAATCTTGACTTACTTGATGAATATGGCGTTAATTATCCTGAACTTGGAGATCCAGTTTGGACTTGGGCACAATTTGAAACTGAAATGTTGAAGCTTAAGGGTCAAGATGGCGTTGCAGCTCCTGGTATCTTTGATCACCAGGGACATAGATTCATGCCTTTGCTTTATCAAAATGGCGTGAAAATATGGAACACACCTTACTCAGCAAGTAATCTTAAGTCTTCTGCTGCTGTACAAGTAGTTCAAATGATGCAAGATTTCTATGATGAAGGATTCTTACCTCTTGATACTTATATTACTAAGAATTCTGCTTCATTATTCCGTACTGGCCAATATGGTTTCCATATGTCAGGTAACTGGAATGTCAGTGGCTATCAAGATCTAACTTTCAACTGGACAGTAGTTCCTATGCCTAAAATGGCAAACCGCGCAACTATCCTTGGTGGTAAATCACTAGCTGCATTTGATGGTAGTGGTGCTGAAAAAGAAGCTAAGGCGTTCATCGCTTGGATGGCAGAAGGTACTCAACATGATGCTTATACTGGTGGTGTTCCTTACTTAACTCCAAGATTAGGTGCAACAGTCAATTATGGTGATTTTGCTCCTCAATATGCCGTATTCCTTGACGAAATTGCAAATACTAATGAAATGTATGTTCAAGACTGGTTGAATCAAGTCATGATTCCTGGTATGTATCCACTCATTAATCAATTTGTTCAAGATATTGCTGATCCAACAAACACAAAGACAGCTTTACAACTTCTTACTGATTTAGAAACTGCTCTAAAAGCAGTTGCACCAACAAGTTAATAAAATTGTAATTCAATCGATGATTAGGTGCTGCGAGTTTCTCGTAGCACCTGATGATTGATACATTGAAATCTTTGATTAGTTAAGTTAGAGACCATAGAGAGACTGATTAATCAAATATTTTAGTGAATCAAGGAGAATATTATGAAGAAATTCGAAGTTATTTATATACCTATTGGTGTGCCTACATTTCATCTTGAATCTGCACAAAAAGCATTTGAATCATCCATTAAGCTCATTAAATCATATGAACCTAATGCAATCGTTCCAAATGAAATGTTGCTTTCATTAGACTTGCTCAAAAAGTTTATCGAGGATAAAAATCCAGATTTAATCATTTTACAAAATGTTACATTTGCGAATTCAGCATATGCAACTGAAATATTCAAAAGATTAAATGCTCCGATGCTCCTTTGGACGCTTAGAGAACCTGTGATTGATGGAGGCAGACTGCGTCTTAATTCCTTAACGGGTGCTTTTTCTGCTGGATATGCACATTACAATATGAACAATCAAAAATTCCAATACCTTTTTGGCTCTCCTGATGAAAAACAAGTACAATCATTTTTATCAAAAATTATTCAAGTCGCTCGTATCAAACATGAAATGAAGGATATGAATCTTTTGATGATAGGTCACACACCACAAGGCTTTGGCTTTGGGCGTGCTTTGGATCTTGAAATGGCAAGAACATTTGGCGTCAATCTTCTATCTATCGAATCACGTGAACTCACTCAACTTGCTAAAACTTTAAAAGATGAAGAAACCAATCTAGTATCTAAGGAAGCTCATGAAAAAATGATTGGATTAGATAAGACTGAACCTAAAAATAAAGTGGATTTCTTAAAATTATACGCAGTATATAAGTCATATATCGAAAAAAATAATATTAAAGCTATTGCTTCGAGATGTTGGCCAGATTTCTTCACTGATTATGGAACACCTGTATGCGGTGTGCTAGGTTTACTCAATGATGAAAATATCGCTGCAGCATGTGAAGCAGATGCTTATGGTGCTTTATCGATGTATGTTGGTCAACAACTCACAAAAACACCAACTTATCTTGGAGATCCAGTATCTATTGATGAAACCGAAAACACCATGACATTTTGGCATTGTGGTACCGCAGCATGCTCACTTGCAAGACTTGATACAGGGGCAACTACAGGAGTTCATCCCAATAGAAAAATTGGTCCAACGATGGAATTTGGTCTGAGACCAAGCAAAAAAGCTACAATTTTTAGAATCGGTAGAAAACCTGATGGCAGTTTCAGATTCTTTTTGGCTAAAGGCCAAATATTGGATAAGCCTCAACAATTCTTAGGAACATCAATGGTTGTAAAAGTTGAACCAAATGTCAAACTATTGTTGTCACAAATGGTCAAGAATGGTTGGGAACCACACTTTGTCGTACTTTACGATGATGTGATTGAAGAATTAACAATTTTAGCAGAGATGCTTAATATCGAGATATGCAAATATTAGGAGACAATACAATGGATACAAAAAGTTATTTAGAAGCACAAGCAAAAGAAATAAGAATACGTACTCTCAAATGCATTGCCACACTTGGTGTTGGACATGTTGGAGGTAGCTTATCTATTGCTGATATCTTAGCAGTTTTATACTTTGATCAAATGAATATAGATCCAAAAAATCCGAAAATGCCTGATCGTGATCGCTTTGTTCTTTCCAAAGGTCATGGTGGACCTGCAGTTTACGCTTCTTTGGCAATGAAAGGTTATTTTCCTCTTGAACTATTAGAGACGCTAAACACTCCAAATACAAATCTTCCAAGTCATACAGATGGTAATAGAACAATTGGTGTCGATATGACAACTGGATCATTGGGTCAAGGATTTTCTGCATCTGTTGGTATGGCTATTGCAAACCAATTGGATCACACATCCAATTATGTTTATGTCATCATCGGTGATGGTGAAAGTCAAGAAGGTCAAATATGGGAAGCATCAATGTTTGCAGGCAATCGAAAACTAGATCATTTGATTGCATTTACAGATCGAAATCTTATGCAAATTGATGGTGAAGTTAAAGGTATTAATGACGTAAGTCCATTAGATAAAAAATGGGAAGCTTTCAACTGGCATGTGCAAGTCATCGATGGTCATGATGTCATGGCAATCAGAAGCGCAATCATAGAAGCTAAAAAAACAACTGGAAAACCTTCAATGATTATCTGCAATACCATAAAAGCCAAAGGTGCTAATTTCTGTGAAGGTTTAGCAACTTCTCATAATATGAATTTAACGATGGAAATGGCACTAAAAGCAATTGAAGGGATGAACTAATCATGGAACTAAGAAATAGACAATTAAGAGATATATATGTAGATTTACTCATTCATTATGCAGAGATTTATCCTGAATTAGTAATTGTTGAAGCTGATTTAATGAGAGCATTGAGATCATTTCCATTTGCTGAAAAGTTCCCGGATCGTGTCATTAATGTAGGTGTCGCTGAAGCAAATATGATTGGTGTAGCAGCAGGTTTATCCAACATGGGAAAACTTCCTTTTACACATTCATTTACCCCATTTGCTACACGTCGTGTTTATGATCAGGTCTTTTTATCTGTTGCATATGCCAAACTCAATGTAAAAATGGTCGGTTCTGATCCTGGTATTATGGCACAACTTAATGGTGGAACTCATATGTCACTTGAGGATATGGGTATTATGAGAAACATACCAACGATGACTATTTTCGAACCTGTTGATGGTGTTCAGCTAGCAGCTATGCTCCCACAAATCATCAAACATTATGGACCGGTTTATATTCGCTTATTGCGTACTGAATTTGATTCTATTTTTGCTGATGATCAAGTTTTTGAACTTGGCAAAGCAACACCAATTATTGAAGGAAATGATGTTTCCATCTTTGCAACTGGCATCATGGTAAAAGAAGCTATAGATGCTCAAAAATTATTGCTTGAAAAAGGCATATCAGCAAGTGTTATCAATATCCATACATTGAAACCAATTGATGTTGAAGCAATTGTTAAGGAAGCTATGAAAACTAAGGCTGTAGTTACAGCTGAAAATCACAATATCATTAATGGATTAGGCAGCGCAGTTGCTGAAGTATTGGCAGAAAACTGTCCAACTGTTATGGAACGTGTCGGCGTCAAGGATCACTTTGCAGAAGTTGGAACGAAAGATTTTCTAATGGAAAAGTTCGGCTTAAAAGCACATCATATCGTGGATGCTGTTGAGAAAGTTTTAAAAAGAAAAAGTACTTTTTGTAAAGGAGATTGACCAAATGAAAAGAATATTTATTGGATCAGATAAATCAGGATTTGCGCTTAAAGAAGCCATTAAATTGTATTTAAATGATAACGAATATGACGTATTAGATATCGGAACAACTGATGAAGAAAAACCATTTCCATTTTTTGAAGTCGCACAAGTTGGTGCTAAAAAAATTCAGAATCATGAATTTGAACAAGGTATCCTAATTTGCGGCACTGGTATGGGCATGTCAATTGTTGCCAATAAGCACGAAGGTGTTCATGCTGCTGCATGTGAAAGTGTTTATGCTGCTGAAAAAGCTCGTGCGATCAATGATTGCAACGTACTTTGCATGGGTGGTTGGCTGATTGCACCTATTATGGGTGTAGAAATGGCTAAGACCTTTTTAAATACAAATTTCACTCAAAACCTTGAGGATTGGCGCGCTAAAAATCTAGAAAAAGCTAGAATCATTGTACGTGAAATTGAAAAGGAAAGTTTTCATAAATAAGCACTAAAGGAGCCTTAATAAATGATTGCTATAATATCCCTACTCTCTATTGTCATTGCCATAGCCATCGGATTTTGGAAAAACATAAATGTTGGGCTTATTGCTCTTGCTTTTTCACTTATACTTGGTTACTACATTGGTGGAATTCCAATTAATACAATCATTGGTTATTGGCCACTTAAATTATTTTTTACAACCTTCGGAATAACCTTGCTTTTTAGTATAGCTAAATTAAATGGAACATTGGAAAAAATATCAAAATTTATTATTTTTCAGAGTCGTGGAAGAAAAATATTGATTCCTGTAATATTTTACGTACTTGCTCTACTTATAGCATCAGTTGGTCCAGGAAATATATCAACAAGTGCTTTACTGTTGCCCATAGGGTTAGCTATAGCATTTCAAACTGGAATTTCCATCTTAATGATGAGCAGTCTGATTATCCTCGGGTCTATTGCTGGGGGATTATCACCTTTAGCTCCAAATGGTATTGTTGCACTTGATCTTGCATTAAGCAATGGTGTTGGAAATCTAGGTGTTAGCATTTTCGCCTATAATGTGTTAGCAATGACTTTGTTTTCTATTTTGATCTTCATTGCTTTAGGTGGATTCAAATTACGTGGAGATCGCGTGGAAATTGCAAAACCAGGTCAATTCAACAAACAGCAAATCATAACAATGATTGCAGTAATTTTACTAGTTCTTTGGGTGATCATTGGTGGTGTTAATGTAGGTTTTGCTGCATTTGCTTTTTCAGCAATTCTATTGATTTTAAAAGCTGCAGACCAAAATGAATCCATTCAACACGTCCCTTGGTCAACGCTATTACTGATTTGTGGAACTGCAGTATTAATAAGTGTCATCAGTGAGCTTGGAGGCGTCAGTCTTCTTACGACATTCCTTGCAAGTTTGATGAATCAGCAAACTGCGGTACCGATATTGGCTGTTCTTTCAGGGGTCATGTCAATCTTTTCATCCGCTGTTGGTGTTGTTATGCCAACATTAATTCCAACGACTGTCAGTCTTTCTAATGAGCTTGGTATGGTTGTTTCTCCTGCAGTCTTGACAATAACAATTGCAGTTGCTTCTCATATCGTAACGATGAGTCCATTCTCAACAATGGGCGCACTAGCACTTGCAAGTTCGCCAGAAACAGTTGATAAGAAAAAACTGTTTAAAGATTTATTCATTATGGCATTTTCATCACTATTATTTATCGCATTATTTTTAGGTCTGATGGTTGCCATCGGATACATGAATTAAGGGAGATACGAACTTATGGAAGAATCAAAAGAAATTATAGCATCCTATATTGCAAAAGCTAGAGCTGCTCAAAAATTAATCAGCGACTACACTCAAGAACAAATTGATGAGGTTTGCGTAGCCATTGGATGGGAAGTCTATAATGATGAAAACATTCAAAAACTTGCTGAAAAAGCTGTTGAAGATACGAAAATGGGCAATGTTTCTGATAAAATACTGAAACATAAAAATAAGGTGCTTGGTGTACTTAAAGACATACAAGGTGCTAAATCAGTTGGTTTAATTGAAGTTGATGAAGCAAAAAAAATTAAAAAATATGCAAAACCTGTTGGTGTTGTAGGCGCATTAACTCCTGTAACCAATCCAACGGCCACACCAGCAAGCAATGCTGTCACTATTTTGAAGGGCCGCAATGCAGTCATTTTTGCTCCACATCCCAAAGCTAAAGATTCATCAAAGATGGCAATAGATTTTATGCGAAACGGACTTAAAAAAGTCGGAGCACCATTAGATCTAATTCAAATCATTGAGGAACCTTCCATTGAACTTACAAATGAATTAATGAAACAAGTGGATGTTGTCCTTGCAACAGGTGGTGGTGCAATGGTCAAAGCGGCTTATTCATCTGGTAAGCCTGCTTATGGTGTTGGTCCAGGTAATTCTGTCCAAATCGTAGCTGAAGATGCTAATGTCTTAGATGCAGCTCAAAAAATCATGATGAGCAAAGCTTTTGATTATGCAACTTCATGTTCGAGTGAAAATTCCATCATCATTCATGAATCTATTTATGATCAAATGATCAATGAATTCATCCGTCTTGGTGGTGCACTCATTTCTGGTGATGACCGTTTAAAACTTGAGCAACACATGTGGCCAGTTAATGCAAAAGGTTATCGCTCTATCAATCCGAAAATTGTGGCACAATCAGCATTAAAAATCGCTAAAGACACTGGACTTATAGTCCTGGATTCAATAAAAGTATTAATGGTTCAAGGTGCACAGGATATCGAGAACGACTTCTTCTCTCAAGAAAAACTCTCCCCCGTTTTGACCCTCTTTAAATATAAGACATTTGAAGAAGGCTATCATATCCTTGTGCGTCTGACCGACAATTATGGCACAGGTCATTCCTGTGGAATACATACTTCTAATCAAGCATATATTGAACATCTTGGTGCAAACATGAGATCAAGTAGAATTATGGTCAACCAAGCTCAAGCACCTGCCAATGGTGGAGCATTCTTTAATGGTATGCCATCTACTGTTTCTTTAGGTTGTGGCACTTGGGGTGGAAACATTACAACCGAAAACATCAATTACAAACACTTTATCAACGTCACTTGGGTCTCTGAGTATTTCACACCAATTCGACCCTCTGATGAAGAAATTTTTGGTAAATATTTTAAGAAATTTAAATAGGGGTGTCTGATGAAACTATATGAATATCAAGCAAAGCAAGTTTTTAAAGAAGCTTCAATCCCGATACCTGTCAGTGTTCTAATTGAAAACCAATCAGAATTAAATCATGCTTTAGATCAAGTGGGTCTTCCTTGTGTCATCAAAGCACAAATCTTAAGTGGTGGACGTGGCAAAGCGAATCTAATTTCTTTTGTAAATTCAAAAGAAAAAGCTGAATCAGAGGTCAAACGCTTGTTTAACCATGAAATAAAGATTAAACGTCTACTCATTGAACAAGCAGTTGACATTAAACAAGAAATCTATGTTTCGATAACTGTTGATCCTTTCTTAGCTACAGGTCTTTTGATTATTAGTGCAGAAGGTGGCATAGATATCGAAACCTTAGCTGTAACTCAACCTGAAAAGATCATCAAAGAACCCATTGATCTTAGATATGGACTTATGCCTTATCAAGCATCACAAATTGCATATGCTTTAGGATTTTCACAAGCTATCACCAAAGAGTTAATTAAAGTATTAATGAATTTATACAAAGTTTTTGTTGCATATGATGCTGAACTTGTTGAAATCAATCCACTATTCATCACAAATAGTGATACAGTTGTTGCTGGTGATGGAAAATTAATGATTGATGATAATTCCATGTTTAGACAACAAAGATTTGAACGACTTGAAGGTGATTATAAAACTGAAGCAGAGTTTGATGCCAATCAAGAAGGTATTCCATTTATTCAATTTGATGGAGATATAGGATTAATGTGTGCTGGTGCAGGTTTGACTACAACCGTCTATGATCTCATTCATTACGAAGGGGGAACAGTTGCAAACTATCTTGAGTTTGGTGGTCCAAACTATAAAAAGGCTGTCAAAGCCATGGAAATATGTCTAAAGGTACCATCAAAGGTAATTTTAATCGTAACATTTGGAACGATTGCTCGCGCTGATGTCATGGCTGAAGGCATTGTAGATGCTATTAAACGTCTTAAACCCGATAGACCAATCGTGACCTGCATTAGAGGAACTAATGAAATAGAAGCCGTCAGAATTTTAAAAGAAGCTGGTCTTGAACCTTTATTTGATACTGAAGAAGCGGTTCGCAAAGCAGTTTCTCTTGCAAGTGGAGGCATAAAATGAGTATTTTTATAGATCGAAAAACACGAGTTTTAGTACAGGGAATCACTGGATCTGAAGGCAGTTTTTGGACAAAACACATGATTGAGCTTGGCACACAAGTTGTTTGTGGAGTCACTCCAGGTAAAGAAGGTCAATTGATTGAAGGTTTACCTGTCTATAATTCTGTCAAAGAAGCAATGAAACATCATCAATTTGATGCTTCTATGCTATTTGTCCCTCCCAAATTAACCAAAGATGCTGTTATGGAAGCACTGAGTGCTGGCATAAAAAAAATAGTCACTATAGCTGACGGTATACCACTTCATGATATGATTTTGATCCGTCAAGCAGCAAAAGAACATCATGCATTTGTAGTTGGTGGTAACACATCAGGTGTCATCTCACCAGAACTCGCAATGATGGGAAGTTTTCCATATTGGATTGAGCGTGTCTATAAAAAAGGAAACATTGGTGTCATGACACGCAGTGGTTCTTTAACCAATGAAGTAACGGCAATGATTGTTGAGGCAGGTTATGGTGTCTCAACACTAATAGGTGTTGGTGGAGATCCTGTACCAGGTACCCGTTTTGCTGAGTTTCTACCGCTTTATGAAGCGGATCCCGAAACAAAAGCAATCGTCATTATTGGTGAACTTGGTGGAACCATGGAAGAGGATGTTGCTGATGCAATTAAAAACGGTATATTAACTAAACCTCTTGTCGCTTTTCTAGGTGGAAGAACTGCACCAAAGGGCCAAAAAATGGGTCATGCTGGAGCGATTATTTCTGGTGGAAAAGGTTCAGTTGAAGACAAGATTAAAGCATTAACTGAAGTTGGCGCACTGGTTGCTGAGCGTCCGAGAATGGTTGGAAAGCTCTTGGAAAAATCAAATGTCCCAAAAAATTGAATTAACGTTATAATAATAATTGAAGTTATTTTATTATGTAATTTATAATTAAGGTTCTCTATATATCTTCATTTAGAATTCATTTTGGATGTTTATTGCTCATCTGATAAGGAGTTGAAATGATTTGGATTATATTTTTGTTAATAAGACATTAAAAATACCAATCTATAAACAAATCGCTTTTTCAATCATCAAAGCAATTGAAAAAGGTGATCTCATTTTTAATGATAAATTACCCACAGAAAAGGAAATATGTCAAACTTTCACGATTAGTCCTACTGTTGTGAAAATGGCTTATGACTTTCTCATAGTTGAAGGTAAAATTAAACGCATTAAGGGTAAGGGTACCTATGTAACAAATCGTGCACCCTATAAATGCCCACTTCATGAGTTTTATCAAGTAGATCGTATTTTATCAGATGAAACAAATAATTTTGAACGTCAGGTTATTCTAATAGACTATATTGATGATGAATTTAGTGCCTATAGAATGCTCAAACTCAACAAAGGTGAGCATTGTTTTGTATTTACTAGAATTATCAAGAATAATAGAAATCCAGTTTTGTTGCAAAAAATTTATCTACCTGAAAAATATTTTCCTAAAATTGATGGTTTTGATTTAAGTACGCACAGACTATTCGATTTACTGGGAAATAAACAGACACACCCAATTGATCATCTTCATAATACTTTTAGTCCTATCAATGCAACTTCTGCAGAAGCATTACTTCTCAATATCCAACCTGATGATGCTATTTATTTTGTTCGCACTCAGCTCATTGGAGAACAAAATCAGGTTTTAGGTTACATAACCAATTACTTTCCTGGAGAATTTACTGAATTCGAGGTGATGGTTCATGCTGCCTAACTTATTGATTTATGTTACAATCGATCGACGCTCAACTGTGGTTTATAATGAACAGATTAAAGAAAGTATCAAAGCACTCATTTTAGATCAAACTTTTTATTATAAAACAATCTTGCCAAAACCGAACATTTTAGCTCAACATCTTAATGTTGACTTGAAGTTTACAAAAATAGCTTATGATCAATTGATACAAGAACGCTATATCAGAAAAGTTGAAAATGATAATTATGAGGTTGCTTATTTTGAGTTAACGAACTACTTCTTCGACCGTAATGTTGCTATTTATGATGCAATCATCGCCTTAGGATTGACACCTTCCATTAAATGTGTTGAAAAAAAAGTAATCAGCTTAACATTAGATGAGCAAAACTATATGGGATTTAAGCCCATAGAAGATAATCAGTACTTCTATATCAATAGATTGTATTTGGGTAATCAACAGCCTATTATGATACTTGAAAATTATTTACCCATGCATATATTTCCAGACATTGACAAACATTTTATTGGTGATGAACCACTCAATGCCTATTTAGATCATCACTATAACATAAGAGCCAATGTATCCCACCGTATTACTCAAGCTGTCAACTTAACAGCAACCTTATCCAAATATTTAAATGAAAGAAAAAATGCATCCAGTATTTGTTCGACAAACCGGGTTTATGATGAAAATCAAATACTCATAGATTTTGGACGTAGTCATACAATTAGCAGTTATTATTTCCAAGCATTGATATCAAAAAAAGAGATTACTGATTATTATAAATCGCGATAGAAATACTTATATCATTCATATTTACGAATCAATAAGAATCAAAGGAGACTTACTATAATGTCTAAAATACTTGTTGCATATTATTCTTTTGAAGGAACAACTGAACTGATAGCTACCGCCATTACAAAAATAACTCACAGCGATTTATTAAGCATTAAACCTGTGAATGAATTAAAATCTAAAGGCTTTAGCAAGTATTTTTGGGGTGGGTCTCAAGTTTTCATGAAAAAGTCACCTTTATTAGTTGATTTTGATTTAGATCTTACTCAATATGAGATGATCTTCATTGGTACGCCTATTTGGGCTGGAACCTATGCACCACCAATAAAAAGTTTTTTTGAATCTCCAGCACTAAAAAATAAAAATATTTATTTTTTCTACACACACGATGGTGGTCCAGGTAGGGTTGAAAAGCACGCAAAAGCAGCTATAGAAGCATATAATGCTTGGGGTGGGTCACAAGGCTTCTTAAACGTTAAAAAGAATTTAGACGCAAATATAGAGCTTGCAAAGACATGGATCTCACAACTTAATCTCTGATTTTTCTAATCTAATAAACAAAAACAGAAACTATCACCCATAGTTACTGTTTTTTTATAAATTATTTCAATCTGAATAGATTAAATTTCAAGCTTTTACAACTTTCAATTATCAATTGGTTTAGATTCCTTTTTTTTGATTGCTTTCTTATATTTACTGTCTAAAATTGTCCACACTTTAAAAATGAAATAAAGTCCAAATATACCGATATAAAAGAACATTCGATCATTTTGAATGAGTATCAGATGAAGTCCTATCGACAAATAAAATATATAGGATAGCTTGTGCAATTTTTTCCACAACTTCCCATTCATTTTTTTCCTTATTTCAATGAATGAAGTTAAAAATAACGGTATGGCAACAACTAAAGCAAACACACCTATGTAAAAGTTTAGCGGCGCTGAGAATAAGAAATGAAAATCAATTGCATATGCAATGTATTTTATACCATGTACGATAATAAATATCGTTCCCAATATTGCCATTTCTGCTCTTGTAGCAACCAAACTTTTCTTAACATTGCTTTTGTCCAAAACACCAGTATACATAACTGCTAAAAAGAATGAAAATCCCACGTATCCCAAATTGATGATATTCACTTGTTGCGTTAGTGAGTAGATACTAATTAATATTGCAATGAAATAAATCAATATTCTATATTTGTGAATCTGTTTGTAAAAAAAATAATTGAGCACAATCCAGAGTGCACCTAGTACGAGTATTATCGTCATTATGTTCTCCTAGTCATCATCATATTCATCATCAGAGTCATCATCTTCACCATTAATCTGTGTAGCACCTGAAATTTGATCGATATTTGGGTTATAGGTTGTATTTGTAGCACCTGCCACGACATCTATTGAATCCTTGATTGGTTCATAGACCAAACTTAATCCCATAGCAACAATAAAAGCAATTAATAGTAATATGTTTTTCAATCAATTCACCTCTTTAGAGTCTACATTTATATTATACCAATTTTTTATATAGTCAAGAGACTTATACTAAAAACTTTAATTGCTGTTAAATTTATACTTTTGCACTGACCAAAGTGTGAATTTATCCCATAAAATCACATTCATGGTAATTAAATTATAGTAAATCTAATTTAATATCCTGTATGAATGACTGATTTCTCAATTCATCATAAAAATCAATATTCAATGTTAAAAATTAGAAAAACTATCATATAATAACAAGGTAGAATATAGAATAGAGGTGTTCATATGCGAATCGAGCAAGATGATAAACTGGATTTTAGTGATGTATTAATAAGACCAAAACGGTCAACGTTAGTCAGTAGAAAAGATGTTGATCTCAATAGAACCTACACTTTCAAACATAGTGAGCAGACTTGGGTAGGTATTCCTATTATGGCTGCAAATATGGATGGTGTTGGAACATTCCCCATGGCAATTGAACTGCAAAATTCAAATCTGTTTAGTTGCATGGTGAAAGATTACACCGTTGAAGATTATCAGAAGCATATAAAAAATTTGAATCCCGAATATTTTGCTGTTAGTGCTGGATCTAGTGCAAGTGATTTAGCAAAATTAAAATCAATTATTACTGCTTTCCCAAAAATAAAATTTATTTGTATCGATGTAGCTAACGGTTATTCTGAAAGCTTTGGAACATTCGTTTCCAAAGTTCGAGTTCTTTATCCTAAACATACGATTATCGCAGGAAATGTTGTAACTGCTGATATGACTCAAGAATTGATCTTAAGAGGTGTAGATATTGTTAAAGTAGGTATCGGTCCAGGCAGCGTGTGTACGACTCGCATCCAAACTGGAGTTGGCTACCCACAACTCAGTGCAATCATTGAATGTGCAGATGCTGCACATGGTCTAGGAGCTCATATTATCAGTGATGGTGGATGTACATGCCCAGGTGATATTGCAAAAGCATTTGGTGCTGGTGCGGATTTTGTCATGTTAGGTGGTATGTTTGCTGGACATATCGAAGGTGGTGGAACAATCATCACTGAACATCACGATACATTAAAAAGAAATTCTGAAACAAATGCTCCAATTCTTGAAACAAAACAATTTGTTGAGTTTTATGGCATGAGTTCAGATACTGCTATGATTAAGCATCATGGTGAAGTTGCAGAATATAGAAGTTCAGAAGGTAGAACTGTCAGTATTCCCTACAAGGGAAATGTCGATTCAACAATTAAGGATATATTAGGTGGCATAAGATCTACATGCACTTATGTAGGTGCTCCAAACTTAAAACAACTCCCAAGATGTACCACTTTTATCCGAGTTTCTAAGCAGTTTAATGATATTTTTGTTAATTCAAAACATTAAAAAATAACAGGTTCTCTCAATGAGGGAACCTGTTTTATTATAAATGGCCAGTTAATACACATTTTTTATCATACTCAATATTTTACTTCATATTGCTGATTTCAATTTTTCCATTTTCTGTTAATTCGTACCGACCATGACTGACTCTATTAAACCAATTATAATAGTTTTTTTGCATAATCGATGATGTTTCAATAATTCCGGTCATATCCTTAATCTGTTTTGGAGACATGATTTCTCCTTCAAATAAAACTTTGGCTACAATGATTGCTTTTTCTCGGTAGACAGTTAATCTTTTACCTTTACTTCCACCTATATTTGAATCATTATTCCTATTTTTAAATTCATTAATCAAATTAATGTGTTTCTTTTTATTTCTTTTTTTACTTAATTCCAAATCATATTGTGATGGATCTATGACAATATTTACCATATCATTTTGAATGACCATAAGTCCAATACCTAATCGACGTAAAAGCAAAATAAAGGAGCGATAATTGGTTTGATGGCTTTTTAATGCCAACTTAGGAATAGCTATATATACATCATCAGCAATTTTTTGTCTATCGATTGCCTGATATATTAATTTGAGCGTAATTTGATTTTTCAATTCAACAGCAATAGATTCTTCTTTTTTCATTGCAAACACATCTATTGCTCCAACTTCACCTTTCACAGTATAACCTAAGGATTCTAAAAAATATTTTATCGGTGCATATAGTTCAGTCTCTTTCATCAACTTACCTCACTTGAATGAATGATATACATATGTTACCATGTATCGACAGATGTTGTAAACGGTGGTATAATTATATTATAGACAATAGGAGGTATTTTATGTGCTATTTAAGACCGATGAATGCCTATGAATTTGAACACTATATTAAAGAAGCAGTCATTGAATATGCAAGTGAACTCACAAAATCTGGGAGTTGTGCTGAAAAAGATTCACTAAAGGAAGCGCAACAAACATTTAATTTTTTACTCGCAGATGGCATTAAAACAAAAGGACAGTTCTTATTTCACGTCATCAACGAAACTAATGCTATCATCGGAATGATTTGGTTTGGACTGCGTCCAAATAAAGAAGGCTTTATTTATGATTTTTCAATTCATGAAGACTATAGAAGCCAAGGCTTTGGAACCAAAGCAATGGAACTTATTGAGCTCGAGGCCAAAAAGCACGCTGTCAAGAAATTGGGTCTAAGAGTATTTGGACATAATGTTGCTGCAATTTCACTATATAAGAAATTAGGGTATGAAATATACAGTATGAATATGTCAAAGGAGATATAATGTTATTTACTTTACTATTAATCGCTCAACATTTCAATAAAGAAAACATCACATGGGCACTTGGTGGTTCTCATGTGTTAAAAAAACACGATATTGTAGATACTGTTAACGATATCGATATTTTAGTGATGGAAAAAGATATTGAAAAGGCGAATCAGATTTTATCTAGTCTAGGAACCGTAGTGCCTGTGATTAAAAATCCGCTTTATTTAACCACATATTTTTACTCATATCGAATTAGAAAAATCAAGGTTGATCTGATGTGTGATTTTAAAATTAAATACAATAATCAAATATATAGTTATCAATTTGACGAAGCAAGTATCATTGATAGCGATGATATAGCAAAAGAAAAAATCTATTATACAACACTTGAAGATTGGTATGTGCTTTATCGTTTGATGGGTCGAGATGACGAAAAAGTTAAAAATCTTGAAAAGCATTTTGAACTCCATGGCATTAAACACCCAATACTTTTGAAAAGAGCATTAGCAAACGTTCCAAGTGATCTCAAATTTAAAATTAAATTTCGATTGAACTTATAAAACATTAAGATAAATAAAAAGCCGAATAGGCTTTTTTATGTGCACTTGATACATTTACTTCTTGCTAAAAATCATTTATAATCTTTTCAAAACCTGAATTACTATATCAAGAATAGTGGTAAATCCATGAGCAAACTCAAGCAATTAGAAGAACTATATTATAGTGTCTATAATCATTCACCCCATGTACAAAATAGTTTCTCTCAACTTTTGTCTCTTTTAGAGGCTGCAAAAAAAATACGTAAAAGCGATCTTAAGAAGCTAGATCAACAGACAAATTGGTATTTTAATCAAAACATGATTGGCATGACCCTTTATGTTGATTTTTTTGCTGGAAATATAAAAAAACTTCACAATAAAATTAGTTATTTCAAAGACCTTGGTGTGAATTTTATCCATTTGATGCCTTTATTAAAGCCTAGAGCTGGAGAAAATGATGGTGGTTATGCAGTTGAAGATTATAGACAAATAGATGCAAGACTTGGTTCAATGGATGACTTTGTTCAAATGCTTGATGCTTACCGTAAAAACGGTATTTATGTCTGTATAGATTATGTGATTAATCATGTTGCAAAAGAGCATGAGTGGGCTCAAAAAGCCTTAAATAATGATTCTGATATGCAAAATATGTTTATCATGTATGACACAGATGAAATACCTAATCAATATAATCAAACTGTTCCTGAAGTGCTTCCAGACAAATGCCCAGGTAATTTTACATATTATCCAGAAATTAAAAAATACATTTTCACTTCTTTTAGTGAGTTTCAATGGGATTTGAATTTTCAAAATCCAAAGGTTTTTAACGCGATGGCGGACCATATGTTATATTTAGCTAATTTAGGCGTTAATATGATCAGATTGGATGCCATACCTTTTATGTGGAAAGAATTAGGAACGACTTGTAGAAATTTAGACCCAATTCACGATCTACTTAAAATGCTGCACTTAATCAAAGATGAAGTATGTCCCTCAGTTTCTCTTTTAGGTGAAGCAATTGTAGAACCTTCTGAGATTGTTAAATATTTTGGTGACAACCAACAAACTGAATGCGAAATCATGTATAATGCGAACCTCATGGTAGATATTTTTAATTCATTTGCTACAAGAGATATAAGACTCCTCATGATCGATGCAAACCTTTATCAAATACCAAAAAAAGGCACATGGATGAACTACGTGAGATGTCATGACGATATTGGTTGGGGATTTAATGAAAAAGCTATCACTTCTTTCAATCTTGACCCCAATGCTCATAAGCAATTTCTCATTCGTTTTTATGGCAATAATTTTCCAAATACTTTTTCATCAGGCGAATATTATCAATATAATCAACTCAATCAAGATGCGAGAATTAATGGAACACTAGCAAGTTTACTAGGGTTAGAAAAAGCAATAAAAAATAAAGCAATATTTAAACAAGAAATTGCTATCAACCGAATCAATTTGGCTCATGCCCTCATCCTTTTCTATCGTGGTTTTCCATTAATATATTCTGGTGATGAAATTGCCACAATAAATGATCAATCTTACAAAAATGATCCTTCAAAAATGAAGGAAAGTAGATGGGTTCATCGTCCTTTCTTTGATTGGAAAAGATCCAAATTGAAAGACATTTGTGGAACGCCAGAATTTTCAGTCTATCAAACATTGAAAAAACTAATTAGCATTAGAAAAAAAATTCCATACTTTGATGGAAGAGTTATACAATTTGCTTTAGATATCAACAATAATAGTGTGCTATGCTTGATTAGAAAACGTCAAGAAAAAATGTTTATTGCCTTATTTAATTTCAGTGAAACCCCACAATTCATCTCAACTGACATCTTAAGAAAAACTCTACTATCTTTGGAGTATGAAGATGTCATTCAAGGAAGAAAACTTAGCTTGAATGAATCAATGATAGAACTTTCACCTTATGAATACATATGGGCAAAACCTATTGAATCCAAAAAGCACACACAACATAGTTGACTGTGTGCTTTTTATCTTTTCATTTCTCGATTATTTTGGTATTATTATCATTGTAGAACTCATTTAAATGGAGACATAATATGCAAAATTTCCAAGAACATAAAACACAAATATTTAAATTCGGTTTGTATGGATTATTAAAGGACCTTAGATTCTTTGAACCTTATATGATCATCTATTTTTTACTGTCCGGTTTGAATCTTTTTTATGTCGGTATTCTGATCTCCATTCGAGAAATCATCATCTATATCTTTGAAATACCTTCTGGAGTTATCGCGGATCGTTATGGGAAGAAAACAGAACTTGTTATTTGTTTTATATTCTATATTTTTTCATTTATCATCTTCTTTATTGCTGATGGTTTTTGGATGTTTGCTTTGGCAATGTCACTGTTTGCTTTAGGTGAAGCATTTAGATCAGGTACACACAAATCAATGATTATGGCTTATATAGATAAACATCAAATGGTTGAATCAAAAACTAGAATTTATGGACTCACTAGATCTTATTCACTCATTGGATCGATGATATCTAGCCTTGTCTCTATTGTATTGGTTCTTTGGCTTGTTGATATCAAGTACTTGTTTCTTGTTGCAATCATCCCCTATGTAGCAGACTTGTTTCTAGTACTTTCATACCCGGAATATTTAAACGATCGCAAAGACACAGTTTTTACGTTCAAGTCATTTCTTAAATATAATATTGAAAGCATCAAATATACATTCACAAAATCAAAAGTCAGAAATGCTATTTTTAATTCAGCATCCTACCAAGCCGCATTTAAAAGCATTAAGGATTACATTCAACCAATAATTATTTCTATGAGCATAACTTTCATCTTATTCAGTGCACTAACTGCTGAAAACAACATGAGAGTTTATATCGGATTGATTTATGCATTCATCTATCTTATCAGTTCTATAGCGAGCAAAAACGCATACCGATTTAAGGCCTTTGGTGATGCTCAAGCTGTAGTAAAATATATGTGGTTATTATCTGGAGCATCTATTATTTTCCTTAGCTTTTTTCTTAACTCAATCATCATCGTATTTTTCATTTTTGCTCTTTTGTATATTCTAATGAATATCAGACGACCAATGATGGTTGAACGAATGGGTGATGTTACACATCCAGATATGCGCGCAAGTGTCTTAAGTGTAGAGTCACAAATGACTTCCATTCTTATCGCTATTTTTGCTCCATTGATTGGATTACTTGCTGAATATTCCATGTCCTTATTGTTTTTAGTTTTTGGTTCTTTCATGATTTTTATTTTCCTATTAAGTCATTTTAATCCAGACAAAAAAAATGAGTTGAACTCATTCTAAATTAAGTGCGCATTGATAAATAATTGTTATCAAAAGTTCTCGAAGATTTAATATTTCAAAGATTTTTGAGAATAAGCTGATTATATTGCATAATCTTTAGTATTGCTATATAATGCAAGTAGAATCCTTTGATTGGAGGAATGACTATGGATAAATTGAAATACGGTTATGGATGGGTGCTAAAATGGATTTTGGCAGCCATATTATTGGGTGTAGGAATTTACATGCTTTTTGCTGCCGAAGTCGTTTATACGATTACTGGTGTAGCCATTGTCATCTTTTCACTATTTAGAGTTATTCCACTACTTAAATCTTTAAATAAAGAAGTGTTAAGAACAATCAATCTCATTGAAATTATTTTTGATACATTGATTGGCTCACTGATGATTTATATTGGAGTAACAAAAGGTGCAAATCTCGCTAATGAAGCTATATGGAGTAGCGTTTATCGCTTTTCCCTAGTATTCTTCTTTTATGCAAGAGGCTTAGTCTTTTTCAATTCTGTTGTTTTCCTTGGTGAAAAAACCGAAGTTCCTAAGTTTTGGATACATATTGCGTCCTTATCATTAGGTGTTGTTGTTGCGATCATTCCAAATTTTGATTATGCAACAGTCGGCGTATTCTTCTTAATCATTGCTTTGATTGGTTCGGCTTATTTAGGTTTCGATGGATTTGGTGGATATAGAAAATATCGCGAATATTCAAAGAGTTTGAATGAAGGAAAAGCCAAAGAAACTCAAAAAGATGACTCGCAAAATATTGATAAGCAAGTCCCAAATACTAAAGTCATTGAAGAACCTGAAGAAAAAAGACCTTATGTAAATTAGATTTTAATCTTTATTTAATATAAAATGATTTTAGCCAAGCTAAAGTCATTTTTTTATATAAAACTATAGTATATTAATTTTTCTTTTAATGGTAATATATATTACGAAACTATCTTTCAATCAAACGATAAGAAAAAGGTATTCTATGAACAAACACCCACACATGGCAGGTATTCTATTTGCAGTAATCTTTGGTTTCACCTTTATGTTTTCAAAAGTTGCTTTGAATTATGTAACACCGATTGGCTTAATTGCATATCGTTTTATTGTTGCTTTTTTAGTAATTGAGATACTCAGACGATTCAAAGTGATTCATATTCGATTTGAGAAAAAGCATTTTAAACATCTTTTTCTTGTTGCTATATTTCAACCCATTCTTTATTTTTTATTTGAAACTTATGGTCTTCAATTAACAACTAGTGGAGAAGCTGGGATGATGATTGCTATGATTCCTATTTTTGTTACTTTACTTAGTACTGTTATGCTAAAAGAAAGACCAAAGCTTATCCAGGTTTTTTTCATTTTGCTTTCAGTTTCAGGTGTTCTATTTATTCAAATATCTAAATCAACTAGTGGTCTACAAACAGGTTTATTAGGGTTTTCATTGTTGCTTTTAGCTGTCTTATCGGCTGCATTATTTAACATCGCCTCAAGAAGTGCATCAAAAACACTCAAGCCCTATGAACTAACATATTTTATGATGTTTGCAGGAGCAATAACATTTAATATTATTTATATAATTCAGTTAACCTTTGAGCATAGAATCACAGATTACTTAACCAATTTATACCATATAGAATTGCTTTTACCTATTTTGTATCTTGGCATTGTTGCTTCGATAGGTGGTTTCTTCTTAGTGAATTTTGCTTTAAGTAAGTTGCCTGCTCATGTAACAAGTATTTATGCTAATCTTTCAACCATTGTGGCAATCGCTGCTGGAGCATTTTTGCTTTCAGAAACGTTATATGTTTATCATTATATTGGTAGTTTAATGATCTTGATTGGCGTTTATGGTACCGTCAGGTTAAACAGTTCAACAAAAAGAAAAAAAGTAGACCTCTTTTTTTAAGTGTCTACTTTTTGGGGTTCAGTTCAAATGAGGTGTTTTTTATTTTTTATAGTCTACTCCTTCAAGCGATATTGAGAAGCGACAGAGTAAGTCACCATGGATTGCATTTTCTAAAACTGTAGCCTCCAGCTCTTGATTGAAAAGCACATCAAATGGGAATTTCGTAAATCCTGCACTACAGTTACACCATACATCTGATATTTTTACCTTATTTTTACCAATGGATTCCCTAGCAAATGGGCAATGACACGCATAATATGCTTTTTTATCTGGGGTATCAGCTTTTAGAAATGCTTCAACATCATAAGGTATTTTAGTAATATATAGTGTTTCTCCAGAACGAACAGCAGATAGTATTTCTTGATTACTCTTGACGAAGTCAACGACCTCTTGTGTAATGTTTTGTTCAAACCAAACAGTTCCATCTTGCAGATGTTTTTCTAGCACTTGTACTTTTCTTTCATGTAGTTCTTTTAAATATTGATCAAATGTGAGTGCATTTTCATAATGTGTACGTTCTTCTAGAAATGCTGTTTCAGGAATTTGATGGTGATTGCCTGCAAGAACTCTTTTCAGTGTTCTAGGAGCTAACGATTTTTCTAACAAATCAACAAAGGATGCAGTAAATTCAGGGAAATGACCTGGATGTGTTCCTAATACCGGTATTTTGATTTGTGCAATAATTGCTTTGCTTTCTTCTTTTCCTACAATATTTTCTAATCTTTCTAGGATGCTCTCAATTACACCTAATCCACCTGTATATTTCGTCAGATGAATAAACAATTCATTGCGTTTAATCATACGAAAGTATCTCATGAAAACGACAATAGCATCAATGCTCATTTCTTTTCTTTCAACCATTTCAGCAATAAATTGATCAAGAGATTCTATAGATGCATCATCGATGTTGGTATCTATAGCATTTTCAAATGATTCTAATAGAGAAATTGCAAAATCAAATTGTTCGTTATTGATCTTGTTTCTCTGATATAAATCTTTAAGTTGGTTAATTTGCATCGGATACCTCCATAGGATTTTCATTTTTATTATATCATCTTTTTTTATTCATTATTTCAAAATTTTTATAAATATTAATAGATCACGTAATCGTTTTTTAGATATCCAATACTGAAAGTGATATAATAACTCTATGAAATAGGAATTTCATAAAGATTTGAATACATATTTTAGATATAATCTCAGATCTCAAATGTTATTGAAAGGGGAATTAAAATGAATTATCTCAATTATCTAAATCAAGAAAATCCTTTAGTAACCATGAATGTCAAGGGGTTTGGAACAATTCAAATCGAATTGTTTTATGAAATTGCTCCTAACACTGTCAGTAATTTTATTAATTTGATTGAAATGAAATATTTTGATGGACTCAAGTTTCATCGGATTATTCCTGGATTTATGATTCAAGGTGGTGGTGGCGAAAGAAATATCTGCGCTATAAAAGGCGAATTTAAAATCAATGGCTTCCAAAACCCATTGGAACATTCGAGAGGTGTCATATCTATGGCAAGAACAAATGATCCAAATTCACAAACCAGTCAATTTTTTATTATGCATGCAAACTCTCCACATTTGGATGGGTCTTATGCTGCTTTCGGTGGTGTGACACAAGGTATAGAAGTCGTCGATAAGATTGCTGCAGTACCAAAAGATTACAAAGACAGTCCTTATGAAGATGTCATCATCGAAAGCGTCACAATTGACAAACATGGAAAATCATATCCAGCGCCTGTTTGCTACCAAGCAAAGTAATTCATATGGATGTTAGAATCAATAAATATTTAAGTGAGGCAGGCTATTGTTCCAGACGTGAAGCTGATCGATTAATTGAGCGTGGTATCGTTGAGATTAATGGGAAACCTGCCCTTATTGGATCAAAAGTATCTGAAAAAGATATCGTTACTGTTTCCGGCAAAAAAATTAGAAATAAGATTGAAATGGTCTACCTAGCTTTCAATAAACCTCTTGGTATCATTTCAACAACCGATCAGGCAATCAAAGACAATATCATAGATTATATGCATTATTCCAAACGCATTTTTCATATTGGTCGCTTGGATAGAGATAGTGAAGGTCTAATCCTCATGACAAATGATGGAGATATAGTCAATGATATTCTACGTGCTGAAAATAACCATGAGAAAGAATATATTGTCCATGTTGATCGAAAATTATCGCCTGATTTTTGCGATAAAATGTCAAAAGGCGTGCCAATTCTTGACACTATAACAAAACCCTGTTTCGTTGAAAAAATCAGCGAGAAAAGCTTCAAAATCATCCTAACCGAAGGTTTAAATAGACAAATTCGTCGTATGTGCGAGTATTTTGGTTATCAAGTCACACACTTGAAACGTATTCGCATCATGCATATCAAACTTGATATTCCAGTTGGAAAATATCGCAGTTTGACAGATCAAGAAAAAACAAAACTATTTGAATTGCTTCAAAAATAAACTTAAAGACAATCCACATCATTATTTGACGGGTTGTTTTTTTTATATTTTTGCACAAATTTTATTCATTTTAAACTGAATATAAATGAAAGATTTCCTGAGAACACTTTCATTAAAAATCATTGTTCTTAGCTCTTTTCTTTTGAGAATTAATTGATATAATGGTGGCACATGGGAGGTAAGCACATGGAACAATACAAACTCTATCGAAACATTTTATGTATTGATTTGAAAAGTTTTTACGCATCTGTTGAATGTGCTCTTTTAGGATTGGATCCTTTTGAGACTCCTTTGGTGGTTGCCGATGCTTCTCGAGGCAGTGGTTCCATTGTTTTAGCAGTATCACCTTACCTTAAGCGTCTTGGAATGCCTAGTCGTTGCCGAATTCACGAACTCCCAGAAAATATTCCAATTATTTTTCAAAAACCTAGAATGGAATTATATTTGGAATATTCCGCTAAAATCATCGAAATCTATCTCAAATTTATTTCTGAAGATGATTTGTACATCTATTCAGTCGATGAGGCGTTTTTAGATATCACCGAATATTTAAGCTATTATCAAAAAACAGATATTGAAATCGCAAAAATGATTTTAGATGCCATTTATCATGAAACAAAGTTATTTGCGACCTGTGGCATCGGCCCCAATATGCTCATTTCAAAACTTGCGCTTGATATTGAATCTAAAAAAGCACCTGATTTTATTGCAAAATGGACATATGATGATATTCCTACAAAACTATGGCCAGTTTCTCCACTCAGTGAAATGTGGGGCATTGGACACAACATGGAATTTAATCTTAATCGCTTGGGCCTACAAACCATTGGGGACATAGCACATTACGATCCAAAAACGTTGAAAAAGATTTATGGCATTCTTGGTGAAGAACTCTTCTACCATACACATGGCATTGATATGAGTCTTATCCAAGCCAAAAAAGCAATTCGCGCTGTAAGTAAAAGTTACGGAAATGGGCAAACGCTTTTTCACGATTATTTTCCCCCAGATATTTTTCAAATCATTCTTGAAATGGTCGATGATGTTACCAGACGTCTTCGTCTCAATAAAAAGGTAGCAAAAACGCTTCATTTGGGCATTGGCTACAGTAAAGAAACAGGTGGAGGATTTTCTCGACAAATTACGTTGGATCAACCAACATCTAACGCATCTGTCATTTATCAAACCTGCATGTTTTTATTCCATAAATACTATGAACACGAGCCTATTCGCAAAGTCCAGATCAGTGTTACCAATTTATTGGAAAACCATATTTATCAGTTTTCTATCTTTGAAGATGCTGACCAGTTACTGAGAGAACACAAACTTCATGCTGCCGTAGACGACATTAAATTTCATTATGGGAAAAATAGCATAAATCGAGCTTCTAGTGAATTTGAAAGTTCTACCATTAAAGCTAGAAACAAGATGATTGGAGGCCATCATGCATAGTGATATCTATAAGGACCGCGGTATTATTAAATGGTCGCCATTTGATGCGCTTGTTGGTTATCATTCACTTATCAGTGAACTAAAATATCGCCTTGGTAAGCGAAATAAGCCTATCTTAAGTGATGAT
>Ga0268276_1000953_pt1 | contig 30961 bp, 44 predicted proteins | sample saktaG_4_FD_190145 | JGI IMG/M metagenome (GOLD analysis project Ga0268276, IMG submission 190145) | Saline water microbial communities from Sakinaw Lake, British Columbia, Canada - sak_2010_1_5_45m | ecosystem: Environmental > Aquatic > Non-marine Saline and Alkaline > Saline ...
AGAATTCATAAGTAGTGGCCAGGGAGAATTCATCAGTAGTGGCCTGGGGGAATTCATCAGTAGTGGCCAGGGAGAATTCATCAGTAGTGGCCTGGGAGAATTCATCAGTAGTGGCCTGGGGGAATTCATCAGTAGTGGCCAGGGAGAATTCATCAGTAGTGGCCTGGGAGAATTCATCAGTAGTGGCCTGGGGGAATTCTCAAATTTTAATTCCTTATAATTGGTCAGATAATGTAAAGATAAAAAATATCCAAGATTTAGCATCTGTGAAAGATTTAAGAGTGAATAAAATTTTTGTTAGTGATAAGAAATTAAAGTTGGCGCAATTCAAACTGCCAAAGAAGTAGGAGGATAAATGAGCCAGAAAACCACCCAACATAAAGACATTATCGAGTATTTAGGGGCAGGGCATACCCTTACCGGGCTTGAGGCTTTAAGGCTAATGGGAACAATGAAACTGGCAAGCCGCGTCAGTGAATTAAAGCGTATGGGGTATCCTATCAAGTCAGAGATGGTGCGCGGAGATAACGGAAAGCATTTTTGCCGATATTGGCTTGAAAAAACACAGCAAGAACAGGCATTATCAGACAATCACCTTAAAAGCGAAACGCAGGCAAACTTGGCAGCGGTGTAGGAGGCGGGATGGCTCGGATCAGATACCTAAAACCTGATTTCTTTAAGGATGAGGATTTAGCAGAACATCCTTATTGGATAAGATTATTATTTGCCGGATTATGGAATATCGCAGATAAAGACGGCCGGTTAGAAGATCGGATTAAGCGAATAAAGGTTGATGTCTTTCCTTACGACAATATAGACATAGAGAAAGGGTTGCAAGAACTCGCTAAACCTAAGAACGGCAGCCGAAAACCCTTTATCCAGCGCTACGACATAAACGGCGATAAGTTTATTCAGATAGTCAACTGGCATAAACACCAAAAGCCGCACCACACAGAGAAAGACAGCACCATCCCCCCTGCACCCCCCTTAAATCTAAAGGGAATGGAGAAGGGAATGGAAAACCAGCACGAAGGGAGTGCTGGGTTAAATAACGGTGAAATAACCGTTAAACTTCATAAACCCTTAAAAACCTTGTATTTAGACTTTGTCTTACTAACCCCGGAAGAATATAGTAAGTTGGTGGCGCAGTTTGGCGCACAAGGGGCAGAGGATCGGATTGCCCGGCTTAATGAGTATGCTCATCAGAAGCCTAAGAAGTTTAAGGAATACGGAAGCCATTATCACACGATTTTGGTCTGGGCCAGAAAGGAAGTTTCAGATCAAGGAAGTAACCTAACTAAACAACAGAGGGGTAACTTACAAGGATTAAACAAACTGATGAAGGAGATAAGAAATGACGAGCGAATCATTCCAGCAGGGATATGTGGCCCTGACAGCAGCGTTTCCGGGCCTGCAATTTAACAGCAACCTACTCTGGCGCACTCTTAGCGACCTTGACGGAGAGTTTTTCCTTATGGCGGTTATTGATGTTATTAAGACTACTAAGGAACTTTACCCCGGCTCAAACATTATAGCCATATTACGAACCCGCGCCGAAGAATTAAAACTGGAAGTGTTAAAGAACAGCACTTTGAAATTAGAAGCCGAAAGCGAAAAGGATCGGATAGAGCGCTGGCGCAAAGAAGCCGTGCCTATGCCGGAAGATTGCCGGGTGGCGCTTGAAAATTTGAAGAAAGCATTGTGAACATCCTGTCTGGGCTTGATGCTTTCCTAATGGCTATGGGAAAATCAATGCCCAGTGTGAAACCTCGTAATTAGGCGAGGGATTATCACCAAGCCCAGCAGGTCAAATTAAGTTCGGGTAGCTCCCGAATGAACTCTGGAAATAATGGCGGGCAACCCAGAGAGAGATTGACAAAACGCCCGCACAATCTAACCTGAGATGAAGGAGGGGGAGTGATGAAGGATAAATATAGGGAATTTGAGGAAATTAAAATATATTTCCGCATTCCTTTTACTATGTATTGGCTTGGTAGAATTCAGGGCGAATGTCGGCACGAATGGAGTAAGCTTTATTTATTTGTTAAAGAATTTGATTGTGAAAACTGGTATTTTAAGATAGTTCACTAACCCCACAGCTTGAATAGGAGGGGAGGGATGAATGTTTGAATTGAAAAATCCACCAAGAATGAAATGGTATCATTGGCTTTTATATCCTTGGGCAAAAAGGTTTAGTTGTTTGGACGAGAACACATACCTGAAGGGATTTAGAATTTTCGGGAAAGTATATATTACAAAAATGACCAGCGTGGCTAATTAAGGAGGATGAAGATGAAATTAGAAGTTGATAGTTTTGATTACAGAGAGGCGATAAAAAAGGTAGAGAGTATGTTGGAAAATATTACTTGCAAATGCGGTGATAGCAATTTACAAGATATGCCTTCTGCTACTGAAATAGTGGATGTTGTAATTGATACGATTATATAATCACACACCAATCTAACCTGATATGAAGGAGGGGGAGTGAATAAATTCTTAGTAATAGCAGGTATGTGGTGTCTGACTGACGGTTGGTTTTCTATGTCGTTATATTGGGGCTGTAAGGCAGGGGAACGACAACAGACTTTCTGGCGTGACCATTATATCAGGGTAATCAGGATTTTAATAGGGATAGGATTGATATGGGTAGCATAGATTTAAGATTAGGCGACTGCCTTGAAATTATGAAGTCTATACCTGACAAGTCAATAGACCTTGTGTTGACTGACCCGCCGTATGGTGTTGGTTTTAAATATGATAGTTTTGTAGATACACCTGAAAACTTAAAAACACTTATTGATAGTTTTCTCCCAGAATGTTTGAGATTAAGTGAATTAGTGGCAGTTATGTGTGGAGTTAAAAATATGTGGTTATATCCCCAAGCTAATTGGTGTATTCCTTGGGTTTGTCCGGCTGGTTCAGGAAGTGGGCCCTTTGGTTTTAATTGTTGGACTCCGGTATTGATTTATGGCAAAGACCCATATTTAAAAAATAGACTTGGTTCAAGACCAGATGTTTTTATTACCAATAAAGCTAATCGTGAGGGCATAGCCAGTGAACATCCTTGTGCTAAACCCTTACCACCTTTGAAATGGTTAGTTGAAAGACTTACTATTAAAAAAGGTTTAAGTGTTTTAGACCCCTTTATGGGTTCAGGAACGACTGGCGTTGCTTGTAAGGAACTTGGCAGAAACTTCATCGGCATAGAAATATCAGAAAAGTATTTCAAAATCGCCGAAAGAAGAATAAACAATACTATGGAGAACTTACTTTAACCCCACAGCTTGAATAGTGGGTAAGAGGGAGGGGGAGTGATGGACGAATTTGATATAGGTTTAATGTTTGTTCCTGTTTTGCGCTGGTGTCAAAAACACGAAATAAGATTTGTGGATTATGAACCGTCTTTCGTGCCTCAATGCCCCAAATGCAGGGAAGAATTTTTCAATAAACTTTCGCCGAAAGATAACCTTACTAACCCCACAGCTTGAATAGGAGATGAAGTGATTAAGTTAATCGGTATGTGGCTATTCTGCGATAGCATATTCTCCCTGCGGACTTACTGGGACAAAGAGGATTGGTTCGCACAAGGGATAAGGTGGACAAGACTCGTATGTAGTTTGGCGGTGATGATATGGGGATAGATTTACGATTAGGCGATTGCCTTGAGATTATGAAGTCTATCCCCGACAAGTCAATAGACCTTGTGCTGACTGATCCTCCTTATGGGATAAATGTATGTAAAAACGGAACAGTGGGGGGGGGAAATCTTGCGAAAGTTAAGGACTATGGAAAATGTGAGTGGGATAGTAAAATACCAAGTAGAGATTATTTTAAGGAAATGATTAGAATTAGCCATAATCAAATAATCTTTGGGGGAAACTATTTTCTTGAATATCTTACTAATACACCTTGCTTCATAGTATGGGATAAAAATAATACAGGAAACTTTGCTGATTGTGAATTAGCTTGGACTTCTTTTAAGACAGCTACAAGACAAATAAAATATACTTGGAATGGGTTTATACAGGGAAATATGAAAGAAAAAGATTATCGCCAACACCCTACACAAAAGCCCCTGTCGGTAATGAGATGGATATTAGAAAAATATAGTGAAAATAACCAAACTATCCTTGACCCCTTCATGGGTTCAGGAACTACTGGCGTAGCTTGTAAAGAACTCGGCAGGAACTTCATCGGCATAGAAATATCCGAGAAATATTTCAAAATCGCCGAAAGAAGAATAAACAATACTATGGAGAACTTACTTTAACCCCACAGCTTGAATAGTGGGTAAGAGGGAGGGGGAGTGATGTATTACGGTTTCCACGATGAGGATTACAGAGAGGGAAAAAGAGATTATGAGTATAACGGTAGAGAAGATTCATTTGAAAGAGATAGACATTTCGGCGGTGAACGAGATGAAGCATACTTCCAGGGCTTTGATGAAGCAAAAAGAGATGAGGAAAGACGCCAAGAAGAAAGACGGGAAGAAGAAAGAGAACAAGAACGGCGTTATCACGATGAGCAAGAACGCAGAAGGTCAATTGAAATGCAAGAAGCAGAGGAAAATGATAGGCAAGCCCAAGAAGATTATAATAGGCAGCAAGAGGCAGAACATCTCCAGCAGGAAGAAGAATCTAACCCCACAGCTTGAATAGTGGGCTAACTTGAGGGAGGGGGAGTGATTAAGTTAATTCTGGGCGATTGTTTAGAGAAGATGAAGGAGATACCAGATAAGAGCGTGGATTTAGTATTGACTTCGCCGCCTTATAATATGGGGGGGGTGGCATTAGGTTATCAACCTCTTTCAACTGTGGGGCAAAAGCACTATGGAGATTATGAGGATAAAAGAACTGAAAAAGAATATGTGGATTGGTGTATGGTAGTAATTAGGGAATGTTTGCGAGTTTCCAGATATGTATTTTGGAATGTGCAGTTTGTGAGAAGCACTCGGGAAATGATTTTTACCTTACAAAATGTTTTTAGGGATAATCTGAAAGATATATTTATTTGGCAAAAACAAGCAGTAGCAAACATAACAGCAAAAGATGGTGGTATGGCAAAGGGATGGGAGTATGTATTTATGTTAGGGCAGGATAATAAGTCAACCTTTGAATATAATAATTTCCCCAAGAATAGGTATGTTCCTAATATAAAAACTTGGTATAAGAAAGAAACCTTTAAGGAACATCACGCTACTTTTACAAGGGAAATGGCTTTTTACTTTATAGATAATTTTACTAAAGAAGGCGATACAGTTTTAGACCCTTTTTCTGGCACAGGAACAACTTTAGTCGCCGCAAAAGAATTAAAAAGAAAATCAATCGGGATAGATATAGACCCAAATTATAATAAAATCGCCGAGAGAAGAATAAACCAGACTATGGAGAATTTACTTTAACCCCACAGCTTGAATAGGAGGAAGGGATGAAAGAAAATGAATTTATTAGTAAAGTATTTACTCCTGATAATAGAATAGAATATGTGCCAAATGAAATAGCATTGGTTAGATATTCTTTGCGATATACAAAATTACTATCTTACAAGGAAATTTTTGGCAGAAGAAAGCGAGGGATAAAATGACCGACCAAACTCGTGAGATGATTGAGATAGCGAAGAATGTTATAAGAGGAATAAATCAGGGGCATCACGATTTAACTGATATAGATAAGAGAGCCTTAATCCACCTCATCTCAATCGCAGAGAGAGCTACGGATGTGGAAGAATTAAAAAGCGTAATTTTGGCAAGTAAAGCTATATCTATGAATGAAGAAACGGGAGAATGGGTTGTAGATGACATAAGAGATTTAGCCCACGCCATCGTAAAATTTATAGGGGAGGGGAGATGATATCGCACATTGATAAACTTTACTGGATTTATATTGAGGGATTTCCTTCGACATAATTTTAGTGAAGGAGAAAATCAACGAAATTATCCGCTTTTTGCGGGAAAGGGAGAAATGAGATTATTCTGTAAAGCGTTTCAGATTACCTTCGGCATACTCTTAGGTGTATTTGCTATGGGGCTGGTGTATAAGTTTGTGATGGTGAGTCCATAAATGGAAGATAAGCAAGAGCAGATTATTAGGGAGTTAAAGCGCCGGGCCGGGGAGATTAACTTCGGCACGCTTACAGTTGAGTTTAAGGTGTCGGAAGGTAAAATTATGGCGGGAGATATAATCCAAAAGAGAGAAAAATTAGGCTAAATTAGGCTGACACGAATAGGCGTGAGGTCCTTATTCCAATAGTGATATTGGGATAGGGGCTTTTTTGTTTATTATGTCTAAAAAATTAAACAATGAATTTTACCTTCAAAATTGGATAGAATTTGTGCAAATTTTAAGATATTTTCGGGCGCGCAGGTTGACTATCTTGGAGTGTAAGTTAATCCTTTGGCATTACTATAACAAGCTGCCTTATCGTCGATTAGCACATATGGAAGGCAAGCATTGGTCGAAACAGTATTGCGAGCAAGTTATCAAGAAAGGATTAGCTAAAATAAAAATTACCTTACTTTTAAGAAATCATAAGTAAACTTTAAGTAGAGGGCGCAAGGAGCACAAGCCAGATAAACGCTATTAAGCAAAAAGACTTCTCATGCGCCCTACTTCTTAAAATTATGGAACAGATAGTTTTTAATGCAGCGTTTGAACAATTACGCAAAGACAGGGAGGGTGAGGTAAAGATTACCTTTACCGTTCCTTTAAGCGATGAACAGATAGCGCGGACAGTGCCAATACAGACTCCACTAAAGGTGGCGATTTTATATGAAGAATTATCAAGTGCCAATACCAATCATAAAGCAGATTTGTAATAAATTCGTAAGGGAAAATATGTCCTCTTATGATATTGCTGATTGGCTTATTTCTTCCGGAAAGTATGAGGGGAGGGGGAAACCCGAAAATGTGGCAAGCTTAGTAAGGAAAATACTTTATCGCTACCGGCATTCCCTAAGAATAGATAAAGAATTTGAGAAGATAAAACAAGTAAATCGTATTAAAAGGAAAATTGATAAATCCCCGGAAAGTAAAAAAGATGTTTACGACTGGGAAAATTTATTGAGGGAGTGCATTGAAGAGAAAGTTCCTTTAGTAGACCAATCGCAACACAGCCACTATACGGTTGTATGGGAAAAAAAAGATGCCGAGAATAGCGATAGAGTATCAACCTCAGAATTATCAACAAGAGATTCACGATAACCCTTCACGTTATCGGGTTGTGGTAATCGGCAGGCGTGGGGGAAAGACGGAGCTTCTGCTTCAAGAACAAATCAAGAAAGCATATCTTAACCCTGGGCTACACTGGATAATCGCTCCTTCTTACCGGCAAGTCAAGGCGATATGCTGGCGCAGGTTAAAAATGATTTTAACTCCTGACCCGGACTGGAAATATAACGAACAGGAATTATCAGCCGAACATTCTAAGATAGGGACAAGATTAGAACTTAAAGGGGCTGATAATGAGGAAAGTTTAAAGGGTATGGGATTAAAAAGCGCTGGCCTTGACGAGTGCGCGATTATGAAACCAAATGTCTGGCCTGAAGTAATACGGCCTATGCTTGCTGACTTTCAAGGCCCGGCAACGTTTATCTCAACGCCGAGAGCAAAGAATTGGTTTTACGATTTATATATGAAGGGCTTGAATAAAGAAAAAGATTGGATGAGCTGGCGATATCCGACTTCGGTCAATCAATATATCGTTAAAGACGAGATTGAGCAGATGAAGAAGGATATGTCAGAGCGTTTATTCAGGCAGGAAGTATTAGCTGAGTTTTTAGAAGACGAGGCGGGGGTATTCCAAAGAATCAGGTCTTGTGTGGTAGGGAATTTGCAGGGGCCTATTGTCGGCAGGTTTTATGTCATGGGAGTTGATTTAGCAAAGACGCAGGATTTCACTGTCCTTACAGTGATAGACACAAGCACCCGCGAAGTCGTGGCGTTTGAGAGGTTCTCTGATGTAAGTTGGACAGAACAGAAACTTCGCATACAAAGGCTGGCCCATAAATATAACAACGCCCTTACAGTGATAGATTCAAACGGCGTGGGCGATCCGATTGTCGAGGACTTGCAGACCGCCAATATCAGCCTTTATTACGAGGGGGATAAGCCGGGCTTTAAATTTACAAATGATTCTAAGGCAAGGTTGATTGACCAGCTCGCATTAGCGATTGAGCAGCGGCTTATTACATTTCCCAATATCGAAGTCTTGCTTGAGGAGTTGAGGCAATTCAGTTACAGCATTTCACAAGGCGGAAGGATAATCTACGGCGCACCAGAGGGAAAATATGATGACTGCGTTATTTCTCTCGCCCTGGCTAACTGGGGAATAAGGACATACTTACATTCGGCACAAGTTTTACAGGACTCTAATAAAGAAGTTCGTGATATTCAGGGGCGCGGAGAATTAGTCGGAGTTGACCAGAGTAGAATAGACCGGCCCTGGCGTAACCAGTAAGGGGATAAATTATGCGAGAGACCACTCATCCAGAAGGAGTAAAAGAAAAAAACGCGGTTGAGATTACCCAGGAGATAACCGACTTCATCATATCTACCGCCAAAGATATTGAGGCGGAAAAAAGTAACCGCAGCACTTGGGAAAGTAAAATAGACGAACTAATAGACTTGCGCTATGGATATAGACAGAAGAAGAACCATCCCTGGCCTGATGCAGCTAACTACTCAATCCCCCTCATAGACGCGCATATAAATAAAGCTAAGCCTTCTTATGTCAACCTTGCGCTTGGGATATCCCCAGTCTGCACCTTTGAACCCTTCGGCGCGGAGGATATCGAACCGGCGAAGAAGAGAGAAGTTTTATTTGACTGGCGGATGCGGACGAAGGTTAAGTTTGCCCAGCCTTATTGTATAGGCGTTGATAAGGGATTGGAACAAGGCTCGGTAGTGTTTAAGATTGTCTGGAATTATACTACGCGTAATTATCAAGATGAACTCGACTTAGAGGATTTAGATGAGAAGACTTTAGCAGTCTTGCAAGACCCACGCACTACTGACAATATCCTTGCTACTATAATCCAAGAAGAGTTATTTGTTGATGTAGACTTTGAGGAAAATATCGAGGAGATTAAAAAAGCAGTTATAAAATTTAGAGAAGGTAAGACGAAGTTTAAATTTAATTTCCTTGAAGTTGAGAATAACGAACCGGAAATAACCGCCTGTAGTGTAAGAGATGATATCATCGTTCCTATTGACACGACCGACATCCAATTTGCCCGCTTCATTGACCAGCCGTTCTGGAGGACGACCACGCAGTTGAAGAAGGCAATGCGCGATGAGAAATACAAAGAGTATCCTGATGAGGATATCAATGCCTGGGGAAGCAAGGAAACTAAAAAAACATCCTCTTCAGGTAGGCAAGACGAGATAATCCTGCTCCACGAAACCTGCGTCTGGTATGACATAAACGAAGATGGCATCAAGGAACGCTGTATTTCTACTTGGCCGGATAATGCTCCCGCCAGTGTCTTGAGGTTTATCGAAGTTCCTTATGAACACGGATTGTTCCCTTATGTCCAGGTTAGGCGTGAATTAAATGATGCAGGTTTTTATACCTCAAGAGGTATTCCCGCGCTTGATGAGGATTATCAGAAAGGAATATCATCGGCAGTAAATCAAGCAGAAAACAATGGGGTTCTTGCCAATCCTGTAATAGTAATGCGGCGTAATACAGTTAGCAATATCAAGAATCGAAGATATATTCCCAATGAAACCGTGGAAACCAATGGCGACCCCAGCGATTATCAAACAAGGCAATTTCAAAATGTCTCCCAACCAGTATTATTCCAGTTAGCGCAGTATTTAAAGAGTTGGGCTGACCAGAGAATTGGTAATATCAGCTCAGGGTTAAGCGAGGTTAATAATCTTCCAGGTGCAGGGCCAGGAGGTAAAAAGACAAAGGCGGAAATAGACTTAATTTCTTCCTTACAAGGTGAAGTCCAGTCGCTCGACTTGATTGTTTGGCAGATGCAGATGGCGGATGTCTATTACCAGATTGACGCTTTATATAACCAATACGGCGATGAGGAAGAGGAAATTATTATCACAGGCCAACCACCGCAGAAAATAAGCCGGCGAGAAATACAGGGGCAATGGAATATCATCCCTAACGGCAGGCTTGACAATACCAATCCGGTCTTAAAGGCAAACAAGGCGTTTAACTTGATGAAGATATTTGTAGGTGATCCGGAAATAAACCAGTATGAGCTTAAAAAATTATTCCTTACTGATTATGACCATCGTGTTGCCAATAAGATTTTATATAAAGAAGAAGATTTGCAAAGAAGGCAAATGCAGATGCAACAGATGACAGAAATGATGAAGAAGAAGGCAATCCAGGAAGGCGTAGATTTAAAACAGATAGAGATATTGCTTGAGGTCTATCGGGCAACTTTGTTGACTCCGATTCAAGGCAAACAATTTGCGCCCGATTAAAAGGAGGATATGATGGATGTAGGAGTAAGTTCAAAAAAGTTATATGGAACGGCGTCTCCTGTCGAGGAAAAGAATCGGATTATTTATCCTTCATTGCGTATCGAGAAGGATATAGGCGATTTTGAAATCGAACAAAAAGTAAATTTATCCTGCGTTGCCGTGGTTACTTCTTTAAGAAAAGAGAAGGATAGAACGACGGTAGAATTTGAAATACATGAACTATCTATCGGCAAATCTTCAAGAAAAGAGTTAGGAGAAAAGGTCGCCGAGGAATTTTTAGCAAAGGAGGGATAATATGACCTTTGAGGAAAAGTTAAGACGCAATGATGTTTCCGACCAGATTGAGATAGGGCAGATAGTTGATACCGCCCTGCAAGGAAATTTCGGGGTTTTATTACGTTGTATAATCAACGGCATCGTGGCCGAACAGTTAGAGAAATCAAGGCGTAATCCGCAGATTATTACTTCGGACAGGGCTTTGGGAAGGATTGAGTCGTTAGACCAACTGACTGAAAGGTTAGACCAAATTGTGGACATAAAAAATCAACTTTTTGCCGAGAAGAAGGCAGAAGAAGAGGTAAAACCGAGCGACCAATCGCCGCCCGTTGGCGTAAAATGAGAGTAATGCTCGGAGTGGTCTCCCAAGACCACTTAAAAATAAATGCGTGATAAAAGGAGGAGTAAAGATGGGAAAGGTAACAGACAAAACAAACAGTCCAGAAGCTAAGGCGGACTTAAACCAGGAGATAAAAGAAACCGAGGATAAGAAGCGCAACGCGGTGAATGCTTTATTATCCACTCTTGATTTGCCGGTAGATAAAAAAACGCCAGGGGAAATCAAAGCTAAGGAAACCCCCGAAGAAGTTAAGGAAGAACCAGAGAAAAAGGGAACGCCAGAGAAGAAAGAACCTGAGGTTGAGGAGTTTGAGTCAGATAAGACTGATGAAGAAATCCTCGCAGCTGATGACAAAGACTTAAACGATAAAGAGAAGGAATATAAAAAACAACTCCAAGCGGCAGAGAATGATGAAGAGTTAATTCCTAAGTCTAAAGTCGAAAAGAGATTTAAACAGCTGACAGAGGAAATCAGGAAACTTAAATCTGTTCAGAAGCCGGAGGAGACAACCGATACCGACATGGCTCGGCTTGAAAATATGTCTCCTGAAAAACTGGCTGATCTCAGGCAAAAGATACGCCACGAAATCAGGGAAGGCAACAGAGGTATTGCCAAAGGTGAAGAGATAGACGAAAAGCGTCTTGACGAACTGGATGTTCTCGCGGACAAGGTAGACGAAGCGATAAGGACAGCTCCGGTAAGATTTCAAAAGACGCAGGTTGCTTTGTATAACAAGGCGGCTGAAGAAATAACAGGCGAACTTTCTGAAAGCCTTTCCGAAGAAGAGATGGAAAAGGCTTGCCCGGAAATAAAAGATATTGCTGAGGGGATATACTCGAATTATCCCAAGTTACAGCAATCGGAAGAAGGGCAGGCATTGGCGTTGAAACTGGCAAGCGATCACTGGAAGGCGAAGAGGGAGTTTTCATTAGGCAAATCAGAGGCGGATAGACTGAAGCAGACACACCGGAAACTGCTCCGCAAGGTAACTTTAGATTCTAACGTCATTAAGGGCGATAAAGGCCGCAAAGACTTAGATGATTTAAAGACTAGGGCGGGCAGGGGTGGGACTGACGAAGACAGAAGAATATTCGTCAAGGCACACCCAATGTTCAACGTTGACGCGCTTATCCCTGAGGAGTTTAAAGGGAGGTAACAAAATGGGAGTGCTTTACGGAACAACTTACAAAACGACAGGTAATCGCGAGGGCTTGACTGATGTAATCGCTGATTTATTCATGGATGATACGCCATTGTTTTCCATGAGCGAAAAAGTCAACGCTATATCAACCAAGCACGAATGGCAGGAAGATGCACTCGCTACGGCAAGCCGAACTGGTATTGTTGAAGGAGCTGACTTAACTTACGCGCAGACTACGGCAAGGACGAGGCTCTACAATTATACTCAAATCAGGCTTCGCAACTGGGCTGTATCTTTTACCCAGATGGCAGTAACGACTGCCGGCATCAAAGACGATGTTGCCCGTGAACTGATGAAGGCAATGAAAGCAATCGCAACAGACTACGAGACACAGTTATTGACAACTGGTGATAGGACAGTCGGGACAACCGGAGTCGCAAGAGAATCAAGAGGGTTACTAAAGGCAATCGTAAGTAACACCGGCTATGGTTCAGGTGGAGCTTCCGGAGACGCGGCAACGAGCCAGCTTACAGAAGATGTAATTAACGCTCGCTTACAGGAGATTTGGGATGCGGGCGGCAATCCGAGAGCCTTAATATGCGGCGGGTATCAGAAGAGAGTAATCTCCAAGAAATTCTCTGCAAAGACAGGGTTCACTTTCAACATCGAAGCCTCAACACGCCAAGCGATAGCTAATATTAACAAATACGAAGGGTCGTTTGGAACTATTGATATTATTCCAGACAAGTTTTTTGCCCAGACAAAACGCCTCGCGATTATCACTCCTGAGATGATTAAGATAGCTGTCCTTAGAGACATCAAGCAATATAAGGGCGCACCGACAGCTTCTACGATCAAGGGATGGGTTGAAGGCGAGATGTGTCTACAATGGGGTAATGAGAAGGCACACGCTGAACAGTATAGTTTACAAAATAGTGGAGCGATAGCTTAAACACAATGGGGCCGGAGGAAACTTCGGCCCCCTTTTTAACTATGACTTCAGGTTGTGAGTGGATGGCTAAAAGTTTCAAAGTTCCTATGCACGAAAAGCATAGAGAGAACCCGTGCCTTGACTGCATAAACAATAAATATCGCGGCGGCGATATAGAGAAGTGCGATAACTGCGAAGGATACAATCATCATGAAACTAAGCGGGAATAGATTAGAGATGTCATCAGGTGAAATCCGTCATTTTGCCTCAGCAGGAAAACGGGATAGATTCGAGCGTGCCGCGGCATTTTTTAAGGCGCATCCATTGAAAGCAAAAAAAGTTTACGGTAAGAAATCATTAAAGAAATGATAGGCGGAGAATACATTAAACATTATAAGCAAACGATATATTATCCGGTATGGCAACATATCTTGAAATACATAAGGCAGATACCAGAACCAAAGATTTTAGAGATAGGTTGCGGCGCGGGGCAGTTAGCGCACTTTTTATACGATGAAGGGTTTAAGGATTACAAGGGCTTTGATATCAACGCAGAAATGCTTGCGATAGCAAGGAAGAATTCGCCTCAAGATTTTGCGTTGGCGGATATAAGAAGCAAGGAAAGTTATCCGGCAGATTATAACATAGTGATAGCGACTGAGGTATTAGAACACCTGGAAAACGATTTGGAGATATTCAAGAATTTAAAGAAGGGCGTTAATTTTTTATTCAGTCTACCGACTTTTAAGTGCGATGGTCATTTAAGATGGTTTGATAATGGCCCGGCAATCACCAACTATTATTTTGACTGCCTTTATATTAAAAACCTGATGTGGATGCGTAAATCGGGAAAATGGTATATAGGTTGGGGGATCGCTAGATGAGTGAAGGGGCAAGGATAGATGCCATAAACGAGGTAAGCAAGAGCACGAGGGCGCTTGATAATCTTGATGAGTTCGTCAAAAAGGTCGCCAAAAAGTATGTGGAAAATAAACTTTGGAATTTCCCTCAACTTTGCCTTGAAGCCCGCAGGGTCAATTATTTAAAGAAACAGGAACTTGAAAAATTGGGAAACCCTGGAGGTTGGTCTGAGAAAAGAGATTTCAAATATGATTATATCATCCCCACGGAACTTTATATGTTTATGACTAATATGATTTATCGCAACTTTTGGGCTAAAGAGAACGAGAGGGTCTGGCGGTCATTCATGCGTGGGATTATGCGCGGGACTGATCCGATGGAGTTATTAAAGAAGGTGAGAATTTATTATGGGTCGCTCGCTAACCAAGTTAACTAAACGGGAAATACCGAATAAGGCGATCTTTGACTCTCGCTTCGTAGTCGAGGTCTGTGAGAAGATGCATCTTCATTATCGCAACCTACGCATTCTTTTAAGCCTGCCCGATTTCCTTGAATTAGCCAGGGGATTTATTGCGGCTATGGAAAGATGGGAGAAATTAAGTCAACCAGAGCCTAAAGAGGGGCAGCATATCGAATTATGCCGCAGAAAGGTGGCTACGGAGGCCTACAATGAGCAAATACAGGTTAATCTTAACCAGAATCTATACAATGCCAATAAGGACAAGATTTATGCCGCCGGCGCAGAATTTGAGGAAGAGAAATATATCCATCTAAAGGTGAGGGATTTAAGAATAGAGTTAAGTTTGAAGGAATTTGGGGAGTTTGCGGATGCCGTTGCCGAAGCCAAAAGAGGACTTGAAAACAGCAATATTAGTCCCCTGTTATAAGCGCCCCGAATACACCGCAAAGTGTATCAAGGCCTTAGAGGAAGCGCAGGAATATCCGAATGTAACATTTTTTCTTGTTGATGATGGTTCGGAAGATACGACAGCGGATATTCTAAGACACGCGAATTTTCCTAAAGAGGTTATTGTTCATTCGGTGAACAAGGGGCTTCGCAACACCTTGATAGATTATATCGAATGGGCGAGAGGAAACGATTTCGACATAATGGGTGTAGTCGGAAACGATTGCCTCATGCCTAAAAACTGGCTGAATAATTTGCTTATGATCTTTGAAAAATCAGATGTGCAAGTGCTTTCTCCGAATGTCTTTCCATCTAACGCGGCTTATAGGTATGGTAAGAAAGTAGAAGGTCTGCCTTATATGCCTTCGCAGATAGTCGGCGGTTTATGGTTTATGTATGTTGACTTAGTTAAAGGAATGGAGTTTGTAAGACACGATGTAGGGGGAATTAAAGCAGCGTTTAATATCCTGAAACAAATTCTCATTGAGAAAGACCCTAAAGTCGGGTGGGCGGATGAGATCACAGTGCAAGACTTGGGCCACTGGTCGGGGATGCATCCAGAGTATATAAAGAGCGAAGAACACATGAAATATTACCAGGAGATAGGAAGGAATACCGATATGAAAAAACTATTCTGGTATCCTTTATTTTAAAGGTAAAAATGGGAATAGACAAAAAAAGAATTTTAATCCTGGCCCCACATACTGACGATGGAGAGTTTGGTTGCGGGGGAACAATCGCCAAGTTTACGAGAGAGAAGAAAGAAGTATATTATGTGGCTTTCTCGTCTTGTGAAAAATCCGTTCCGCCTGAATTTCCACAGAATATATTGAAAAAGGAGATAAGGAACGCCGTCAAGGTTTTAGGCATCAAAGAAGAAGACCTTATACTTTTAGATTATCCGGTGAGGGACTTTCCGAAATACAGGCAGGAAATTCTTGACGAGATGATCTGTTTAAAAAAGACACTTCAGCCGGACTTGGTATTACTCCCGTCTACTTTTGACACGCATCAAGATCATCAGGTGATATCGCAAGAAGGACACAGGGCGTTTAAAGATTTATCCTTAATCGGATATGAGATGCCCCATAACAATTTACAATTCCATACTAACTTATTCATGGGCTTAACAGCCGAGGACTTATCTCTAAAGATAGCAGCACTTGAATGTTATAAATCTCAGTATCATCGTCCTTACGCGCAAAAGGCATACATCGAATCATTGGCAAGGGTAAGGGGTGGTCAAATAGGTATTCCTTATGCCGAGGCTTTTGAAATTATAAGATGGGTAAATTAAGGATAAGCGATATTACTAAAGCCGCGGAGAGAAATACGGATTACGAGATAGTGCTTAAAAGTTTATTTAAGGAAGTAAAGCCGATATATACAGGTTTTATGGGAAGGATAATTTATAAATGCGAGTAAAAGCAATGCCTAAAAATGCAATAATTGCTTTACGAAAATGGCAAAGAAAGTTTAAGAAAAATTATATTATTCCCGAAAAATTTATTTGCAATAAATGTGGAATTGTAAAATCAGCTCAGTATTTGCAAGAGGTAATCAAATGAAGTGTGCAATCCACCAACCGAATTTTTGTCCCTGGCTCCCCTTTTTCCAAAAATTGCACCAAGCGGATATATTCGTGGTCTTAAAGGAAGTGCAGTTTCCTAAGAATAGTTGGACTAACCGTTGCCAGGTAAACGGTAAGTGGTGGACTAACCCTGTTGAACACGGTCTCGTGCCGATTAAGGATAAGAAATACGCCACAGGACAGTCGGTGTTTGAGATAAATATGTTATGGATTTTAGCCATAGCGAAACTCTTGAACATAGACACAGGCAAGATAAAACTTGATTTTCCGACGGAGAGCAAAGGAACGGAACGGATAGTAGAGATATGTAAACATTATGGAGCTGATGAATATTTGGCTAATCCGGAAGCAACTCTGAATTACCTTGATGAGAAAATGCTCAAGGATAACAAGATAAAACTTGTGCCTTTTGTGAGTCATCACAAGAAGCACGTCTTTGAGTATTTCAACGAGATAGGAATTGAGAAAACAAGGAGCTTATTGAATGAGTATAATAATGAATCCGCCGCCGTTAAGCAGGCGGCAGGAAAAACGGCTTAGGCGGATAGTCAAGGAAGAAACCCGGAAGGAATCGCTAAGTTATATGAATAACCTACTAAGAAATAAGAATTTTTGGGGCAGGTTGCAAATTGCGTGGGGGATAATGAAATGCAAGATTTAAAACAATTTTTCTCTTTTATGAATGATATAAACTTCCCCTATATCGTATTGCGAAACTGGGATGGACTTCCTTTCTCTGCCGAGTTAGGGGAACATTCAGATTTAGACCTGCTTGTCTATGATTTAGAACACTGGAAGGAAATCTATCCTGAAGCTAAACAGGTTTATCCAGACCCGCGCGTGCAATTCAAGGTTCCGGTGAACGGAAGTTTTGTTCAGGTTGATGTAAGGCATACCGGAGACGGTTATTACCCTACTCGTTTTGAAAAACTATTACTTGATACAAGAGAGCAACATCCTAGCGGGTTTTTTATCCCTTCCTTTCCGCTTTTCCGTATTGCCCTTGCCTATCATTGTGTTCACCATAAGAATGAGAATAAATATGCCCGCTGGCTGGGCGAGATAAAGATTGAAGAACTCCTTTCCGCACTAAAAGAATCTGACATCGGCTGGGTTGAGCCGAAAGACCCAAGCGTAGGCAGGTTTAACCAATACCTTAAAGGCGCGACCGCAATCATAGAAAAACAGGATGGGAAAGTCATCAAACAGCAAACGAATTACCTGGATTATGACTTACTTAAAAATGAAGTCCGTATTTTATCTAAATGCGATTCACGGCATTTTCCTAAGATTATTAAAGCAGATGAAAACTCGATAGAGTTAGAGGATTGTGGAAGCGACTTAACTGTTGACAATCTACCAGATAACTGGAAAGAGCAACTGGTAGAGATCATAAAGGATTTAAGGACTTGCAATATAGAACACCGCGACATCAAGCCCGACAACTTGATGGTCAAGAATGGCATCATAAAACTGATAGACTTCGGCTGGGCAAGGTTTAAAGATGATCCACCCGATAATCCGCCATCCTGTTTAGGGTATCCTTATAAGCCTACTTATGGCTGGGATGATAACTTCAGTATGGCAAAGGTAATCAAGGAGTTTGATTATAAGAAGGAGAATAATGAAAATCCTGGGCTTTGAAAGAGGGACTTCGGCGTGCAACCATTATCGCGTCCTGCAACCACTGTATAAATTGCATCAACATAAAATGGCGGATATTTTAACTATCCACCAGGGAAACGGCGCTGACCTGGGATTCGTAACCCAGAAGATTATGGAAGCCGATATTATTATGTTTCAACGCCCGCAAGATGACAGGTGGTTTGATTTTATCAAGATAGCGCAGAAGTGCGGTAAGATTATGGTAGTAGATTATGACGATCATCCGTTTATAGTATCCCCCTTAAATCCCGCATACCGGCATTACGGGACAAAGGAAGTGCATTTTGAATGGCCCGATGGCAATATTACCGCGCTCTGGAAGGATAGGGAAAATGGGTTTTTTATAGAAGAGAATATTACCCGGCAGGACTATTTCATAGCGGCATTTAAGAGGGCGGATATGGTAAGCACTACTACGCCTATTTTGCAGGAGATATTCTTGAAGTTGAATAAGAATAGTATTGTGCTGCCGAACTTGATAGATTTTGACCTTTTCCCCCAGCTTGAATGCGTAAAGAAGGAGATCAGGATAGGGTGGCAGGGCGGAGCCTCGCATTATGAAGATTTGTATATGATAGTTCCCGCAATCAAAAAGATTCTGGAAAAATACGATAATGTAAAGTTTATCTTTTTAGGGGATTCGCGCTTTCATGGGCTATTTAAGGGCATCCCTCAGGAGAGGCTTGAGTGGCACAACTGGGTCAAGCATGAAGCCTATCCTTTGAAATTGATTACCTTGAATTTGGATATCGGACTATGTCCATTAATTGATAATGAATTCAACAGGAATAAGTCCGCGATAAAATTCTTTGAATATTCGGCTGTCAAGATACCTACGATTGCCTCGGATATACCGCCTTATTCTCCCGTGATGACCCACGGTAAAGACGGTTTGCTGATAGACGATAACAACTGGTTTGAGGCAATGGAAGAGTTAATCCTGGATGCAGATAAAAGAAAGCGTTTAGCCGGTAATGCCTATGATAACGTATTTGAAAATCATAACGCGGATAAGAAGGCGCATCTCTGGCGAGATGCCTTCGAGGGGTTGTTAAAAAAAGATGTGGCATCATTACTTGAGGTTGCATAGTGAAGATATTGATTACAGGAGGAGCAGGTTTTATCGGTCATCATTTTGTTGAGCATTTTATCAAGAATACCGATTGGGAAATAGTGATCTTTGATAAATTAAATTATGCCTCTAACGGTTTTGATAGGCTAAGGGATATAAGTGTCTTCGATGACAAGAGGATTCGCATATTCCCCATAGATATAAGTCAACCTATCAGCTACGGGATAAATCAGGAAATAGGGGAAGTGGATTATATCGTAAACCTTGCTTCCGAGAGCCATGTTGATAACTCAATAACTAACCCGGTTGAGTTTATATTAAACAACGTGAAACTTATGCTCTGCTTATTGGAATGGGCGAGGGGATTAAAAACTCTAAGGAAATTTATCCAATTTTCTACAGATGAAGTATATGGGACAGCCCCGGAGGGATTAAACTATAAGGAAGGCTCAAGGCATAACCCAGGCAATCCTTATTCCGCAAGCAAGGCGGCGCAAGAGGATATCTGCCGGGCCTATGCTAATTCTTATGGGTTGCCGATTATCATCGCAAATACCATGAATGTAATAGGGGAAAGGCAACACCCTGAAAAGTTTGTTCCTATGTGCATCAGGAGAATATTGGAAGGCGAGAAAGTTATAATTCACTCTAATAAAGAAAAGACAAAGGCAGGGACAAGATTTTATATCCACGCCAGAAATGTGGCTAAGGCAGTCCATTTTTTATTAGATGCGGAAGAAAAGTTAGACAAGATAGATGCGCAGGCAGGACAGTTTAACATAGTAGGGGAAAAAGAGATTGATAATCTAGAATTAGCCCAGCTTATCGCTAAAGTGTTAGGGAAACCTTTAAGCTATGAAATGGTAGATTTTCACAGCAGCCGTCCAGGACACGACTTGCGTTATGCCTTAGACGGGGAAAAACTAAAAAAACTCGGTTTCGAGTTTTCAGTTAATCTTGAGCAATCATTAGAAAAAACGGTTAAATGGACTGAGGAGAATAAAAAATGGCTATGAGAAGTTTAGTCATAGGGATGGGTGAAGTAGGGCAGGCGTTATTCAATGTGTTAAAGTCTGCCTATCCCGATATCCAGTCATATGACAAAAAGCAAGAGAAGAGGGAAATTGCTATACCAATAGATATTATCCATATCTGTATTCCATATACCGATGATTTTATAAAAATAGTAAGTGAATATATGGTGGCTTTCAATCCTTTATACCTGGTTATTCATTCGACTGTTCCTGTAGGAACAACGGCAAAGATAGCCGAGGGTGCTGAATGCAAAGTTTTCTATTCTCCTGTCCGGGGGCAACACGAGAACATGGAAGAGGGGCTCAAGACTTATGTTAAATATCTTTCATCTAATACCCAGATAGCCGATGCCATGAGTAAGTATTTTGAGGACGCAGGGATAAGAATTGAAATGATGTTCGATACTGGAGCAGCCGAGTTGATGAAGTTATTAGAACTTTATCGGTATGGTTTATATATAGCTGGGGCAAAGGAACAAGAAAATATCTGTAAGCATTTTGGAAAAAACTACGATTTAGTAGTAACTAAACCCGAAGAAACACGCAATGAGGGGATGATTAAACTCGGCAAACCTGACAAATGCCAACCTATCTTATGGCCATTTGAGAATTATGTAGGGGGGCATTGCACGGTTGAAGATATGGATATATTGCTTAAACAGGTAGAAATGCCCTTATTAAAAGAAGCATATAAAATTGATAGGGGAACAATCATCTGGTCCAATTGCAATATTTACCCTGGAGCTAAGATTGGCAAAGGTTGCTCGGTAGGTCAATTCTGCGAAATAGATGATGGCGTTGTAATAGGCAATAATGTCAGGATAGGGGCTTTTACTTTTATACCGGCAGGAGTAACTATCGAGGATAATTGTTTTATTGCTCCCCGTGTAACTTTTAGTAATGACAAGCATCCGCCTTCTAGTAAACAATGTTGGGGGAAAATACTGATTAAAAAAGGCGCGGTATTAGGCATGGGGTCAGTGATATTACCTGATGTTACGGTAGGAGAAAACGCCGTTATCGGCGCGGGTTCGGTAGTAACTAAAGACGTACCTAACGGCGAGGTATGGTATGGCACGGCAGCATATAAGCATAACATAAAAGAAGAAGTCTATGAGGATAGTATTAACAAGATGTAGGAGGGGAATATGGATTTTCTAGAACAACAGACATTATTGTCGGAATGCTTAGGAGACCCGAACACAAGCACTGATGACCAGTGGCCTCTCGCAAGGCGCAAAGCAGCGCTTAATAGGGGTGATATCCAATTCTGCAAGGATAGCCATTGCGTAAGAGAATATGCTACCGGGGTAATCGCCAGCAACGAATTGGCAATTCCAAGCGGATGGCTTGAGACCTTTTGCCTTATTATTGACGATGAGGTGATAGATAACGCTAAGGAAATAGACTTGCACGAATGGGAGAAATATCACTCGCACGGTTCGGATGACCCTTACTATTATATCTGGGAATATAGTGGGACAAGAAAAATGAAATTCCTTGCTGGAAGCGGAGTAAACGGAAAAACTTACGAACTATATTATTTCAAAACACAAACTACCGCTTTAAGTGGCGATACCGATGAGTCAATAATCCCCGATGAATACAGAGAAGCCCCGGTTTATTACGCGGCAAATTGGCTTTTGAAACAGGCGGGATTGACCGAGTTGGCGGCGCAAAACCGGGCTGAATACGATAGGCTCGTGATAGAGGCGACATTAAAGACAGAGAAAGAATATAAAAAGGAAAATAGACCCTTTCCTGACTTGGGCGATGATGCAGGTGGTGGTGGCTATGCCCAGGGGGATGGGGGACATTTTGATTAAATATGCCTAAATTTAAGACTGATAGAGATGTATTAGATCGCGCCAAGCCGATTGAACTTGTATTGGAGTTATTATCCTTTTCAGGGGGAGAGAATACTACCGGAGAGGATGTGGTATTAAAAAACAATGAAGCGCGCTTGATTGAGAATTGGGATGCTTTATCAATCGGCGGGATGATCCGTTCTAAGGGATTTAACGAAGTAGCAGACGGAGGGGTAGGATATACCGATGCCCCGGATTTATTGGCCCATCATAAAGAAGGCACAAATTCCACAAGATTATATGCCATTGTTGAAGGAGATTTAGTTTATAAAGATAGTGCAGATTTGACATTAGCCGATGCCGCCGGATTTACCTCCGGGCAATTAAGCCATGCGGTATCTGCCGGGGAAAAATTATGGATTACTAACGCTCTCGATAACCTTAAATATAAAACTATCGCAGGAGCGTTGACTGTTCCCGCAAGTCAACCTGGAGCGGCCAGGGAACGCATACATTTTCATCAATTCAGATTACTTGCGGAGGGCGGCGGAAAGACTGTCTATGGTTCAAGAGCAGCTTCGGGCAACTGGACAGCCGCAGATGCCTGGTCTTTAGCTAACGATGCCTGGAGTATTGATATGCCGGATTTGACTTATGGCGGAGTTTCGGGTTTTCCTTCTGGGCCTTATTTCACTATATTCACCTACTTTAAGGCGTATCTATTGTCCAATTTTCCTGATATCAAATATGATACTCTTCCTAATTCTCATGGATGTTGTGCTCCTTTATCAATCGCAAAGGGCGATGAAGGGATTTACTTTTTATCAAATCATCCTACGCTTGGGGTATTCCTCTGGGATGGGGTGAATTGGATAAACCTTACCGAAAATAATGATTTCGTCGAGGATATAGATTTGGCTAAAAGGATATATGGATTTTATAGGGATAGTAAATATTATATCAATTATTGCGAGTCCGGTTCTGGTGTCGCATATCCTAATAGACAAAAAATATATGACGCTTCTTTAGGGCGTTGGATGACAAGGCCAATCAATGCGACTTTGTCGGATAATTTCGGTTATCCTTGTCTATTAAAATATGACAATAATGAATTGTATTGCGCTTCTTCGCAGAAAGATAAGATATACGAACTTGAAACCGAAGATAACTCTGATGAGGAACAGAATACCGAAGCAAATTATTTGACAAAGGATTTCAGTTCGTCCGATTTTTCTTTATCTAAAGGAGACAGGTTTCCCATAAGCAATGTCAGGTTTAAACTGATAAAGATGATTTTGACTTATTACGGGAATACAGGAAGTATTGTAGTCAAATGGAATATGGATAGAGGCGCAAGAACAGGGCAACAGACTGTTACCATAACTACTACCCAGATAGGCGCTAAACTCAATGATGATTTTACCGTGAATACATCTTATATCATTGAGGCAACAGATTTACCAGATAAAACAGTAGTAAGGTCTTTCAATAATTCGGCGGTAGGCAGGTTTGTTAATTTTCAGATATTGAATAGTGCGACGGGCGAAAGACCAAAAATAAAAAGTCTAAAAATTCACGCAGTTTGTTTTGAAGAATTATAAGGAGGAATTAAATGGCATATCCAAATGATCTTGTAAGGACGAAAAATTGGGGTTCAGAAATTTTAACGGACGCCGACCTTGAGGCGCAATTGGACTTAATAATCAATTGGGTTATGGCGGCGTTAAATTCAACTACCGGACACGCCCATACCGCAGTGGCGAACAAATCTCCAAAAATCAATGTAGCAGACGGCTTGACTGTAACAAGCCAAGCGCAAGGGGATGTTTTATATGCCTCTTCAGCGGCGGCTTTTGCAAGGCTTGGCGCAGGCACAAAAGGAAAGTGCTTTACTACGGGTGGCGCTGCAGCCAATCCTACCTGGGAAGGAATGACTACAGAAGGAGACATCGAATATCACGATGGGACGAGTAGAGCAAGATTGGCGAAAGGAACAGCTGGACAGATAATACAAATGAATACCGGAGCTACTGCTCCTGAATGGGTAGCAGGCGGAAGAATGGTTCAGGTAGTCAATGTTATGTCGAGCGCGGTTGCAACGGGAAATACAACTATGCCTTTTGATGATACTATTCCCCAAAAAACCGAAGGGGTAGAGTGGATGACTTTAGCAATTACCCCGACATCAGCTACCAATAAATTATTGATAGAGGTTATCGCTAATTTTTCCTGGGCGACATCTGTTGCGGGTTTTTCTGCGGCTCTTTTCCAAGATGCAACGGCTGGTGCTTTGGCGGCAGTCCCTATGGAGAATATCTATGCGGTTGACCGTCCTTTCCAGGTAATATTGAAACACTATATGGTAACAGGAACGACATCGGCGACAACCTTCAAATTTAGGGCAGGCCCTCATACTACTTCAGTAATTACTTTTAACGGAGTAGCAAGCGGAAGATTATATGGCGGGGTAATGGCGTCGAGTATAACGATAACCGAAATCGCAGCAGATGTATAAAGGAGATAATATGGACACTCAAATCGTGCAGGAAGCAGAAAAGATAGCTAACGATAAAACTCCTGAACAGAATACCTGGGCGAAGTTATCCAAGCCGATTATCTATGGCAAGAAAACGATAATGTTCGAGATGACACCTGCCGACCTCCAGCATTTTGCGCGCCTGCACCGCGAGGATAAGAACGGTTATATGCAACAATACTCCTTAAAAAAGATGACAGAGGAAGAAGCGGTTAAATTCTGCGCCGTGATGTTTGCGACGGGGCAGTTAAAATGCTGGTCGGTATATTTAAAGCAAACATCCCTAAAAGACTTACAGAATGAACGGCGGGCAGGATTTATATATTTGCATTGCTTTACTGATTTCTCCTGCGCCTATTCGGGGATTATGGATACGGCGGTGATGAAGGGATTGCTTAAACATATCCGGCATGGGGATACGACTTTTGCCGAGGATGCCGTGCGGACTATCTTAAAACATTGTTTTGACTGCGGTTTATCGCGTATAGAAACAACCGTCTTAGAAAACAACCGCAGGGCTTTAGCGTTAGATAAAAAATGCGGTCTAATAGAGGAAGGGCGTTTTAGAAAAGCATTTCATATGGATAACATCTTTATTGATGTTATACAATTAGCTATTCTTCGAGAGGATTTACAAAATGTCTAAAGACAAACAAGGCAGTTGGAGTTTGCCGACGGGCGGACAGACTTTTTCAAATCCATACGGGACGGGTTCTTATAGTAATAATAATTTCGGATTTAACATGAACGCCGGAACGCAGGATTACTATAACCAACTCGATGCCATGCGCAAGGCTATTTATTCTGGTTTAGGTTATACCTCTGCGGCAAGGGAAAATTCCTTGAACCAATGGCAGGATACCTTTACCAAAGAAGCCCTGCGGACTTCTCAACCGCAATTAGAACAATCCTTGTTTGATCGCGGACTTGGCGGGTCTAAATATTATTCCGATTCGCTTACCGATTTATTAAGTAAAGTCGGGACACAGGGAGTATTGAATAGGGAACAGTTATCTAACCAAGACCAGCAGATGAATCTTTCCTATCTTGCTTCGATAAATCCGGAGATACAGAATATATTGAATCAGGGAAATTCCTTGACCGGCGCGGCAGCAAGCCAGTGGAATAGTATGCTTCCCTATACCGCTACCTGGAATCAGAAACCAAGCACATTAGATACTGTAATGAATTGGCCTTTTGAGGCAGGCACATTACAAAGTCTTTTTGGTGGTAAAGCATCAAATGCCGCTCCGACTATAAATAGTGGAAGTGGTGGTGGATTAAATTTAAGTTCTCTGGTAAATTTATTGATGAATCCATACGGGCAAGGTGCAAGTTGGCTTACTGGTTACGGTTCAAATACTCCCCTAAATAGTGGAAGTGGTGGTGGGAATAATCAGGATAGTGGTGGTGGATTAAATTTAAGTTCTCTGGTAAATTTATTGATGAATCCATACGGGCAAGGTGCAAGTTGGCTTACTGGTTACGGTTCAAATACTCCCCTGGGAGTTCAGAATACGGGAAGTTATACAAAGTTGCCTACGACTTTTTAGGGGGATAAATGATAGACCTTAATTCATTATTAAATAATCAAGGGACAGACACAAGCGGGCAGACCGGAGTTATGCCGATAAATACCGCCCCACAGAATAACCGCCTCGCAGACTTGGCGCAGTTATTCCTGGCAGGGCAACAGGCAAATCCCCCGCAGGATACCGGCCCGAAGATGATTATGGCGGGGGGCAGGGCGTTGGGCCGCGATGTAAGTCAACCTTCCAGATTTCAGAACGCTATGGGAGGATTGTCGGGATTGGCAACAGGATATCTTCAGGCACAACAGATGCAGAAAAGGAATCAATTCTTTAAATCCGTCAATGATATTATGGGTTCTAATTCTCCGACGGAGGATAAGAAAAATAATATCCTGCAACTGATTATGCAACACGGCGGGCAGGATTATGGATTAGGGATTAAGGATGTATTGGTAAAGGAATTAGGACAACCGAAGATGCCGGTGTATAAGACTGATGCTAATGGAAACTTAGTGCAGGTGGGAACGGTAGAAAAAGGATCGAAAATATTACCTCAAGGTTCAGAAATGTTAAGTAAATTTAAACAGGATGAACAAGGAAATTATATTGTTCCTGAAGGTATGGAAGTAATGGGTTTTGACCAAAAAGGTCAACCAATGATTAGAAAAAAACAATCAACCCCGCAAGAAAGAGAAACTGCAAAAGCAGAAGGTCAAGTAATGGCTCAAACTTTAAAACAAAAAGCACAAGCAAAAAGTGATTTTATAGTTGCAAAGAATAAATTAAGAACGACTATGGCGGCATTTAAGGCGATGGGTGAAACAGGGGGGACTGGTCGTATTGGTGGTATGTTAAATGTCGTTGGTGGGGTAACAGGATTAAATCCCTATACTCAAGCATATAAAGGTCAATTAGTAGAAGCGGCTGCGGCTTTAGCTAAATTAGCTGCACCTTCAGCAAGAATAGGACAAGAGATTATAGCTATGTTTAAACAAACGCTTCCTTCCGTAGTTGCGACTACTCCCGAAGCAATCAACCAAATTAGATTCTCATTACAAAACGCTTTTGCAACTGCATTAGGTAGGGCAGGTCAAGAATACACTTCAGAGATTGATGATATGATTACACAGATGGTTTCTGATATTGTTGATGTAAAACCAATGAGAACAGAAGATTTAAAAAGATTTCCTCCTTCACAAACATCTCAAAATAAGGTAGGCAAATATACTTTAATTCAATGAGGATAATATGCCTCCACTAAAATTTCAATCACTAGAAGGGCAAGTAATTACGATAGACTCTCCTGACGGTTCTATGCCAACAGAACAGGAATTGGATCAACTGTTTACTATGGCAAAAACCAATCAACCTGGAGTGAATCAACCCGAACCTATCAAAACTTCAATTCTTTCTCAATTAAAAGAAAGTTTCCAAAAAACAGGAACTGGATTAGTAAGGGGAATAGCAGAACCGATTATAAAAAATGTTATTGGTCGGCCCATGCTGGCTTTGGAATCTTTAATCAGTAGGCAACCGCCAGTAGCTTTTAATTATCCTTTCCCTAAATCTTTGGGAGGCGATATTCCTATAACGCCTATACAATCTTTATCACAAGCAGTCGGGGCAGGTGCGCAAACTGCGGCATTAGCTTTATCTCCAGGATTAGGGGGTTTATTATACGGTGGGGGTGGTGCTATGGAAGAGGGTAAATCTCCGGGAGAAATAACCCTTTCTGCGCTTTTAATGGGCAGTTTGGGCAAGGTAGGCGGTATGGCAATAGGTGGAGAACCCTTATTAACAGGGAAAATCGGAAAACTGGCTAAAACAAAAATAGCTCCGATACTGAAAGAAAGTGCAACAAGAAGTTATCGTAAGGTTTTAGGGAAAACTACCACCAAAACAGAAAAAATAACTGCCGAAAAACTGACATCACAACTTGTTAATCGCAAACCTTTTGTTTGGACAAGGAGTGGATTGAAGGATGTTGCCGAAGTAAAATCAGATATTTATGGCAATCAGATTGATGATGCCTGGTCTAAATTATCCCCTAACCAGAAAGTATCAATTAAACCTATCGTAAAATCCATCAATGATGCGCAGAAAGAACTTGAGGTTAATGGAATTATTATCCGACAGAACGAAATAGAACATCAAGCATTACAAAAAATGAAGATGGATTTAGTCAACATAGCTGAAAATCCCAATAAAATATTCCCCCAGACATTGAGGACTTATCGCCAGCAATTAGATAAATTCACGGCCGCGAGGAAAAAAGGATTTAGTGTTTCTGATGCCGATAGTGCTGTCTTGGCAGCTACTAAGACTATGGCTAATTCCGTGCGTTCTGAAATAGCCAAACAATATCCTGATATAGCAAAATTAAATAAGGAGTTTAATTTTTGGAATGATATGTACGGGCTTTTAAACAATACCATACAGAAACAAAAATCCATTCTGCCTAAAGGCCATATATTTATGACTGAACATTTGGGAAGGATACCTTATATAGGGATATTCATCCGAAATTTGGGAAGTTTAGTTTCCGACAATGTGGCTTGGAATAGTTTATCGGGTTCGATGAAATTAAGATTATCAAATTTTCTCTCAAAAGGAGATATAAAAGGTGCTAATTTAACCATTATGGGGATTATGAAGCAATTAGGAAAAACACAATGACATTAACGAATATTTTATTGATAATTATAATTATACTTTTATTATTTCGTCCGGTATAAAATATACTTACTCTAATGGAGGAAAGTCAATGAAATATAATAGGAAATTTTTTAAGTATCTTTTAACAGGATTACTGGTTTTATCCTTCCCAGTCCTTCTTCACGCGGCCACGACCTATGTTCCCTCTACGGCTTCGGAAATTGAAACTGATGTTTCTAATTTTGACAATAATCTTAACGCTACCGATACCGATGTGCAGAAGGCTTTAGATACCCTTGATAATATGACTTCCGGCGGCATCCCTGGAGGTTCTAATACCTCTATCCAATATAACAACTCTGGTGCTTTCGGCGGCGATGCTAACCTTACCTGGACGCCAGCAACAGGATTATCTAATCTCAAACACTCTGCCTTTGGTGCTAACTCTACGATAGACGAAGATATTACCACTTACTATGGTGCTGGAAATTCAGATGTAATCTTGGGTGTTCACGAAATAGTAACTGCTCCCAACTTGGTGAATATCGGTATCGGAAGTCTTATAGACTTTAATCCTGCGGATAATCATTCTGACCAAGTATATAATTTATATACAGGGATAAAAGTTCCTGCAGGTAACACTAAAGACATAGGTTACTTAGAATGTTATTATGCCGAAGCTATAATGGAAGGTTCTGGCGATGTAGGAAATATGGAGGCAGGAGATTTTGTAGTTAATCACGCCGGAAGCGGAACGATGGATGAAGCATATACTAATTATGCTAATTTAGCCAATACAGCTGCAGGAACAATCACGGCAGGTTATGGTGCTCAATACTCTATCGTTAATACAGGCGCTGGAGAAATTACTATCGCTAAAGTCCTTGATGCTGAAGCTCCTAAAAATACGGGTGCCGGAACGATAGGAACAGGTTATGGATTATTTATAAGTAGTGCTACTAATTCAGGTGGTGGAACATTTACCAATAATTATGGGGCTTATATCAGCGACCAATCCGCAGTCGGTTCAACCTTATCTTACAATCTCTACTCCGCAGGTGCGACAGCGAAGAATTTATTTGAAGGCCCTTGTTCTATACTAAGTTTATATAATCTTACCTCTGATGGTTTTATTAAAACTTCTGGTGGAACTGGCGTATTAGGGGTAGACACCACAACCTATCTTCCCACATCTGGCGGGGCACTCTCCGGTCAATATGCTTCTGCGGAAATTATTGATACTATTGGTGGCGGCACAGTTACAGTAGATTGGGATGCAGGGAATGTGCATTATATGGTTTTGGATGCGGGAGCGAATACAATCACCTTAACCAATCCCTTATCAGGCGGCAGGTATATCTTGAATCTACAACAAGCTGCGGCAGGGGCGGCAAGCACAGTAACCTTTGACCCCGTTCCATATTGGGCGGGCGGCACTCCCCCGACGCTTACAGCTACAAACGACGCGATAGATGTGATTACTTTTGAATACTCTTCGGCAATCGGAAAATATATAGGTAGCGTATTATTGGATGTGAAATGATGAAAAAACTATTTTTAGCCTTAGCGTTTTTCATATTATTGGTTACTTCCTGTTTTGCTGCTACTTGGACAGCCGCTGCTGGGGGCGGCAACTGGAACAGTAATGATACTTGGGAAGAAGGTGGTGGGTATCCTGTAGCGGGAGATACTGCTATCTTCGATTCAGGTAGTGGTAACGTTACTTGTGCCGCTAATTCTGCCTGTGCCGTTCTCAATATGACTGGCTACACGAATACACTGACTATCGGAACTAAGAACTTGGTTGTCAGTGGAAATGCAACTGTAGCGGGATATGTCTTAATGGGCATTACCAGCAGCACAGGATGGTCAATAGGGGGAGATTTATTATTATTATCTGGTGGAGATGTTACCTGTGTTAACTATTCTAAAATAGTTTGTTCTGGTTCTTTAGACTTTAGTGCGGGAACATATCACGGTGCATCTTTGGCTGTTATTACATTTAATGCCACATCCTCTGGAAAAACGATAACCAGCGGTAGTGCCTCTTTTAACAAAGTATACTTTAATGGCGTTGGTGCTGTATGGACATTGGGAGATAACTTTACTGCTACTTGGAGTCCTGTAGCTTTTACGGCAGGCACATTGATTCTTGATGGTCGTG
>Ga0268276_1000955_pt1 | contig 30928 bp, 44 predicted proteins | sample saktaG_4_FD_190145 | JGI IMG/M metagenome (GOLD analysis project Ga0268276, IMG submission 190145) | Saline water microbial communities from Sakinaw Lake, British Columbia, Canada - sak_2010_1_5_45m | ecosystem: Environmental > Aquatic > Non-marine Saline and Alkaline > Saline ...
AGATTTTTACACTAAAAGGTACCCAAAATGACTCTACGAATTTACTGTTATGATTTATCCTTGCTAAAAAAGCTCTTTTAAGATAGATTATAGTTTATAAAGGCAACATGTTGCGGAATTCTTGTTTCTATTGAGAAAATCTTGACAAAGAGTTTGTACTATGATATACGTTATCTGTTAGACTTATATGATGCAAAAAAAGGAAAAAGAAAGATGCAGTGGGCCTTAACACAAAAATTGCTCAAATTCCCGAACCTCTGCTTTAGTCTAGATACCAACTAATTATGCCCGGGACATCTTTGTTTTAGTGGCAATAAAATGGAAGAAAAAAATAGAAAAACAGGAATTGATATTGTAGGCGATACCCCCTGGGGTACGCACCTTTGCATTTTTTACCAAAGCAAAGAAGATTTAATCGATATCCTGGTGCCTTATTTTAAGGCGGGCTTGGAGAATAATGAATTCTGCATGTGGGTTACCTCCGAACCGTTAAAAACCGAAGAAGCAAAGAGTTTATTGGAAAAAGCTATTAAAAACCTGGATGATTATATTAAAAAGGGCCAAATAGAAATCTTGGACTATGGCCAATGGTATACAAAATCAGGCAAGTTTGAAGCTGATAAGATACTCCAGGGGTGGGTTGAGAAAAAAGCCCAGGCCTTAAAGATGGGGTTTGATGGTCTACGCTTAACCGGAAATACCTCGTGGCTTGAAAAAAATGATTGGAAAAAATTCGCTGACTATGAAGCAACAATAAATAATGTCATTGGCAAATATAGGATAATTGCTATATGCTCCTATTCTCTGGATAAATGTAATGCAGGCGAGATCATAGAGGTTGTTAATAACCATCAATTTGCGCTCATAAAGAGAGAAGATAACTGGATGATTCTGGAATCTTCCGAGCGCAAGAAGGCGGAGGATGTCCTTCGGCAAAGCGAGGAGCGGCACCGGAAACAGTTTGAAGAGGCTATAGACGCAATATTCCTGGCTGATCCTGAAACCGGAATGATAGTTGGCTGTAATATCGCAGCTACAAAGCTTATTGAAAGAGAAAAATCAGAAATAATTGGCAAGCATCAAAGTTTCCTGCATCCTGCCGAGGACATTATTAATGGGGTTTCAAAAACGTTCAAAAGACACGTAATAGGTGAAGCTTCAGAGCTCCTTGAAGACAAGGTTGTCACGCAATCAGGGCAAATAAAGGATGTTGCCATTAGAGCCAGTAGAATTACCATTGAAGGCAAAGAAATTTTGCAGGGTATTTTCCGCGACATCACCGAGTGCAAGAAGGCGGAATTAGAACTACAGGAGCAAAAATTGGCCTTGGAGCAAAAGAACCTAGCCCTTATGGAGATGATAGAACATATCGAGAGGGCAAAAAATAAGACAAAAGATGATATAGCAATCAATGTAAATGAGTTTTTGTTGCCAATTTTAAAGAAGCTTAAATTGAGGGGAGCACCGGCTAAATATATTAATCTCATACAACGCCACTTAGAAGAGTTAACTTCTTCCTTTGGCCGCAAGATAACAGAGAAAAGCATCAAATTGACATCTAGAGAGATCGAAATTTGCAATATGGTAAAAGGTGGTCTTACAAGTAAAGAGATAGCTGAACTTTTAAATATTTCTCAACAGACAATAGATAAGCACCGCAAAAATATCAGATACAAATTAAACCTTTCAAAGAAGGGCGTTAACCTAAGCTCTTTTCTGCACAAGCTTTAAGGCATATCCACCTATTTTTTGCCCCCCCCCCCCCCACAAATGGGTATTTCATATACCCATTATATACCCATTAAAGCCCCATTGCTATTTTTTTGCAGTATGTGTTAAACTTCATACTCTCATCTAAAAGTAAGAAAACAGTAATGATTTTCTTACTGTTATAGCGGGGTCTTTAATCTGCTGTAAAGATTTTTCCCCCCAAAGCTAGCCTATTAAATGAAGAGCAAAAAAGACAATAGATTCGGAACAACGGACGTAACACAAAAAACAGGAGTATCTCCTGAGAGATTGCGTTATTGGGAGAGGCTAGGTATTGTTAGGCCAAAATATATTAAATGTAATACCAGGAGATTTAGAAGATATTCTCAAGAGGATATCCATAGAGCTACCTTGATTAGGACGTTGGTTGATAGCGAGAAATATACCCTTGAGAGCGCAATCCAGAGATTAGAAAAAGATAGCGGTTAGTGAACAGAAGAAGATATTTTAATAAGAGTGTACACAGCAACCCGGCTTGAAAATAGCAAGGGTCAAAAGATGGCGATTAAAAAAGCTTATAGGGAAGTAAAATCAGGGGCCTATGATTTATTAGATAGGCCCTTTTATATAAATAGAGAGTTAACCAAAGTTTCATTAAAGAAACTTTGATAAACAAAGGAGGGGGGTAGTTTATGAAAAAGATTAAGGTAGGCGTTCTTCTCTTTTTCCTGATGACGATGTCGGTTCTTCCTGTTTTTGCAGCACAGGCAAAAGAGAAAGTGCAGGCAGCTCAGGGAATTGGTTTCCAGTTGTCTGTGCTGGATCCAGCTAAGGCTGTTTTTCTTGAAGTGGGAAAATATTTGCCTAAGTTGGGTGGGTTGATGCTGATATTGATTGTTGGTTCTCTGCTCGCATTAGGCATTGCTAATTTAGTTGGTTTACTTCTTAAGGTCATTAAATTAGAAAAAGGCGCTAAGAAGGTAAAAATCCCTGAGACCCTTGAGAAAGGTGGTATAGGGCTATCGCTGAGTGATCTGATTATAGAGATTGCCTTCTTTGTGGTTATTATTGCTACCTTAATCACAGCTTTAGAATACTATGGCCTAACCACAAACCCACTTATAGCCCAGATTCTTTCCTATATTCCAAATGTTATAGCTGCTGTGTTTGTGCTAATTTTAGGGGTACTTCTGGCGATACTTATCTCCGGAATAATTAAGTTAGTAGGAGGAAATGTCAAGATTGCTCAGTCAGATACGCTGGGTAATGTTGCGAAGTACGCGATAATTATACTCAGTGCAGTAATTGCCTTAAAAGAATTGGGTTTAGGGATAATTTTGACTGATAAATCCAAGGATATTATCCTTGCAGGTGTAGTTCTGTCTTTGGCTATAGGGTTTGGTTTAGGCCTAAAGGGTAAGGCCGAAGATTTCTTAGGTAAGATTTTAAAGAAATAAATCTAAAAAATGAAAGGGGGTGATTTAGATGGCAGTTGAAAAAGCAATTGGTTCTTCCAGCTTGGTCGAGGTTGTTGACCGTATCCTGGACAAGGGCGTGGTAGTTGACGCTTGGGTAAGAGTCTCTTTAGTAGGTATAGAGATCCTCGCGATTGAAGCTAGAGTAGTAGTGGCATCAGTCGAAACTTACCTGAAGTATGCTGAAGCTATTGGTTTAACCGCAACAGCAGCTTAAGGATAAGATCAAGAGGGGTTCTTGCCTGACTACCCTTATCCTGCGAAAGCAGGAAAAAGCATGGTTAGCCAAGAAATTCCTCCCTTCAAAAAGAGGAGTAATCAAAGTTATGCCAGAAGTCTTAGATCTAAAGAATGCCGCGGAAAATGTCATTTCCTCTTATGAGACGAGAATCGAAAGCGTAGGGGCCATGTTTGATACTGCGCATCAGATTCTTGGTGATTTCCAAGAGGCCTTTCTCGATAATAAAGAAGAGAGGCGAAAAATTAATACCGAGCTGCGTGATATCCTCGCTCACAACGAACATTTAAGAAAAAAAGACTTTGATAGTATGACGCAGGGTGTCTTATTAGCCCAGGAAGAACGGGAAGCGGAAGTAAAGAATTTGTTGAAAGGTTATCTCAATCAACAAAGGGAAATGGCGCGCACTCTAAGAGAAGATCTGGCTAAGTTTAAGCATGCCCTTGCCAAAGGTGATGTTCAGAGGGTCAAAGAATTCCAGGAGATGATTAAAGAGATCCTTGCTAATCAGGATGCCAGAAAAGAAGAGGTCTCCTCCAAACTAAAGGAGTTTCAGAAAGAACAGCAAGAGATGGCAAAAGAGCTTAAAGCGCTTTTAGTCAAAGGAAGAGAGCTTCGGATAAAGGACCTTAAAGAAATGCTTCAGGAATTCAAGATCCAGCATAAAGAACGCCTGGCCCAGCAGATAGAAAGAGGAAAAGATGTGAATAAAATGCTTGGGCGAACAAAAAGACAAAAACTTGCCTTTCCGCCAAAGGCAATTGATATAGATGACGGGAAGAGTTCAAAAGAAGCCATGACAACTAAGTAATATTAAAAGGAGGGGGTAAAAATGGGGATAGCGGATAGCATGAAAGGTATTACCGAAAACATCATCGGTTCTTATGATGTGCGGGTAAAGGCGTTGAAAGATCTGGTTATTGATACCCGTAAAACTATCAAAGGTTTTGCCGCTGATAGGAAAGAGATGAGCGAGGAACAAGCCAAGAATTTGGCTGATTTTGTTAATGGTTTGGAAAAAAACGTAGGCTCTATGCTCAAAGGGTTTAAGGCAAGCCACAAAGAGATGAGCGAAGCTCTGTCAGAAAGCCTGTCTAGCTTTGTAAAAGGCCTTACTAAAGACGTTGGTACTATGATGAAAGCAATAGCAAAGGCTCATAAAGAGATGGCTGATAATCTTAAGGAAAGCCTTGAAAAGGGAGAGACGGATAGACTTAAAGACTTTAAGGCTATGATGGGCAATATTCAAAAAGGCATTAAGGACATCGAAAACTATATTGCGAAAAAGCTCAAGGAGTTCCATGATGCCCATGCTGAGATGAGCGAACAGCAAAAGAAAGATCTCGCCAAATACGTAAGCGATATAGCAAAAGAAATGAAGAAGTTTTTAAGTGAGTATGGCTCGGATATGGCAAAGGCAAAAGCAGCGTGGCAGGGGATGTCCGCTTTATTAGCTAAATCCAGAAAAGGCGGAGTGATGCCCCGGATTGAAGCCGGAGAGAAGGTAACTACGGTTGAGAGGGCTGTTAAGAAGAAGCGCAAGAAGAAGGCCGGGAAGAAAAGAGGAAGAAAGAAAAACAGATAAGTGAGAACATAAGTTATGGAGCTCGAAGTTAGAAGCAGGTGACATAACTTATCTGTTCGAACTTATTGCGAGGCGAAACCGAAGCAATCTCCAAAGATTGCTTTGTTGGCACTGCGTGCCTCCTCCAATGACATTGAGGGCTGAGATTATGAGTGAAATAAAATGCGCGTTTTGTAAGGGTAAAGGTAAAGATCCTTTTAACCTGCTGTCTAAGCTGGCTGTATGTCAGGTATGCGGTGGCACGGGAAAGGTTACGGTTGATGAGCCGAAGATAAAATGTGCCTTTTGTAAGGCAACCGGCATTCACCCCCATAGCCGAGTTACCTGCTCTGCCTGTAACGGAAAAGGCAGCGTTACATGCCGAGGGTGTAAAGAGGAATGCCCTAATTGTGAAGGCACCGGTTATAAGGTAGACGGAAACCTCCCCTGCAGCTTATGTGGTGGCAAGGGGGTTATCCATAAAAGGGGATGACGTATGGACAATGTATCGGGTGGTATAAAGTCTCTTTGTGAAGATATCGCTATGTCTCATGGAGATAGAAAGAGAAGCATAAAAGATTTAAAGGAGCAAGCGGAGTCAATTAGAGACAATGCCAGGAAGTTCGTAGCCCACTGCAGAAAAGTTCATAAGGAAATGGCCGAAGGCTTAACGAAGGGGCTTAAAGAAGACAGAAAAGAATTGATCAAAAATGTGTCTAATTTAAGGGGAGACTTTAGAAAGAAGGAAAAAGAAATCCGCGCCGATTTGGCCGAAGCAAGCAATATCTGGAATAAGATGAATAAAACTTTAGAAGCTAAGAAAAGAGGTGGTAAAAATGATCGATGAAATGACTACAGTATTGGAACCAAGTCCTTTGTCAGATTTTGTGGAGACAAAGTACATCAAGGATATCACCAGTAGGGCCCTTGCCTATATAAAGGCGGGTTTTCCGGTCCATTTTAGAGGGATATCCGGTTCCGGCAAGACCACGTTGGCTATGCATATGGCCAGTAAGATTAAAAGGCCGGTGGTTATGATCCATGGAGATGAAGAGTTTACTACTTCTAGTTTGGTAGGTGGCGAGTATGGTTATCGAATTAGAAAGGTTGTAGATCGATTTATCTCCAGGGTTTTAAAGACCGAAGAGGATATGGTAAAGCGCTGGGTGGATAATCGTCTCACCGTTGCCTGCAAATACGGATTCACTTTAATCTACGACGAATTCACCCGCTCTCGGCCAGAGGCAAATAACATTCTTCTTTCAATTCTGCAAGAGAAGATGATGGATCTGCCTGTGGGAAGAGGCGGCGAGGAACCGTATTTAAGGGTTGACCCGGAGTTTAACGCTATCTTCACCTCTAACCCCGAAGAATATGCCGGTGTTCATAGGAGCCAGGATGCTTTAAGGGATAGGATGATTACCATGGACCTGGATTACTTTGACTATGAAACAGAGGTGGCCATCACCCAGGCAAAATCTAAGCTTTCAAAGCAACATGCTGAGATAATCGTCAATATCGTAAGGGGATTAAGAAATTCAGGAAAGTGCGAGTTTGCTCCCACTGTGCGCGGCTGTATCATGATTGCCAAGACCCTTAAGGTCCAGGGCATTACCCCTATAAAAAGCGCCAATGGGGCTTTTATGGGGATGTGCCAGGATATATTGGCTTCTGAGACAAGCAGGGTTGGCTCAAAGACTAATCAGGATAGAGTGAAAGAAATAGTTAAACAACTTATCAAAAAAGAAATCGGCGCCAGAAAGGCAGTTAGTGTTAACAAAGAGATAGAGAAAGATACCGTTATTGTTTAGGGAGGTGGAAAGTGCCGCTTTTACGAGTTTTCTCAAAGATTGATGATAAGAATAAGATTACAATACCTCGCGGTATTCGTAAGGAGCTTAATATTAAGCCGGGCGATAGATTAGAATTAACGCTTGGCGGAATAAATAAGGCAAGGAAATTACTTGTCTCAAAATTAAGAGGGAGATAGGCCAGTGAAAGGGATACAACAAGTAACAGGTTCTAGAGAGATAAAAAGTATGCATTCTGTAGGCGCTAGGTCTCTGCCTAAAGCGCAAAGGTCTGCCTACCTGGAATTGTATATGCATAGAAGAGAGAAAGATAGGCTTGAGAAAGAGATCTTTGTATTAGACAAAAGAAGAAACACCGCCAAAAGGCTTTTAGGCTCTATCGATAAGCGGATTGAAAAGTTGCAAACCGAAGCACACGAAGGACAGAAAAATAAGACTTATGGGAATATCCCCACAAAACCCCTAAAAACATTTTCCATGCAATATTAGTGTCGACCTTTAACGGAATGAGGTCGGTCTATCCTTGTAGGATTAGGGGGTGGTAAAAAAGGTGGCTTAAAGCATGCAGTGGAAGACATTTGACTGGAAAAGCCAAAAGATAGGCCAAAAAGGCGAGGTCCTTAACAAGACGAGCTATAGATGTGGATTTTGTAAAGGGACGGGGCTTATGCCCTCTAAAAAAAGCATGCGATGTCCAGCCTGTTTAGGCGCTGGAATTGTAAAGGTTCCATCTCCGGCGGTTATTTGCGCTTATTGTAATGGAGAAGGTCGTTCGTTATTGAACAGGGATCTTACTTGCCTTGTTTGTAAAGGCAAAGGCGTAGTAAGCGTAAGCAGTAAAGATATCGAACCTTGCCCGGCTTGTAAAGGTAATGGTAGAGCAAAAGGAGTAGATCTTCCCTGCTTAACATGTAAAGGAAAAGGGGTTGTTCCAAATAAATAATTTTTATTGCAATCATATTATTAAGAGGAGAGAATAAAGATGGCCAAAGGAAAGAAGCGATCAAAGGGAGTCCCTGGCGAAGGCGGGGGAAAGAAAGAAGAAGGTTTAAATATTGATCTTGGCATGGGTAAAATCGGTTTAGGCGGATTATTTAAAGGCATTGAGAAATTAGTTGACCTTGCGGCAAATTTAAAAGAAGCGGGCGGCGAAATCTCCGCCGAAGGCGGACCAGCCTCCGGCTGGAAAAAAGAAGGCGAAATTGATTTAAGCCATCTTAAAGAAGGTATGAAAGGGGTGTTTGGATTTTCTGTAAAGACGGCTGTGGGTGGAAAACCCATCGTAGAGCCTTTCGGCAATATCAAAAAGACGCCCCAGGGGCCAAAGGTTGATGAGGAGAGAGAGCCTATAACCGATGTTTTTAACGAAAAAGATGAGGTTGTAGTCATATCAGAGATGCCGGGGGTTAGTGAAGATGCGGTATCTGTAGAATTAAAAGACGATATATTAGAAATATACGCAGTCGCGAAAGATAGAAAATATCGAAAAGAGGTTTTACTCCCAGCAAAAGTAAAATACAATACACTATCAAGGACTTATAAAAACGGTATTTTAGAGATAAGAATTAAAAAATGACTCCTTCGGCTTTCCATATAATTATCCTTACGGATTGGAAGGAGTCGAAGGATGAAAGATGCCTGTAGAGGGATTGAAAGAAGATGCGCTAAAGTTAATCTTATTTGGCGGAAAGGGCGGAGTGGGAAAGACGACCTGCGCTTCAAGCGCAGGCCTTTATTTAGCTAAGGAAGGCTATAAAACAGTAGTTATCTCCACCGATCCGGCACATTCACTCTCAGATAGCTTAGGCCAGAAGATCGGGGACGAGATAAAAGAAGTACGGGGAGTAAAGAAATTAAGCGCCCTGGAAGTAAACGCGCAAAAAGCTCTTTCACGATTTAAAATAAGATACGAGGGCCAAATAAAGAAGATCTTCGATACCTCTACCTATTTAGATCAGGAAGATATCGATGCTTTCTTTGCTTTGCCTATCCCCGGTATAGATGAAGTAATGGGTTTTAAGGCCATAGTTGATTTGATAGACGAGGCGAAATTCGATAAGTATATCGTAGATACGGCGCCTACCGGCCACGCATTGAGGCTTTTAGCCTTGCCGCAACTTCTGGATGAATGGATCAAGGTCTTAGCAAAGATGCGCTGGAAGTACAGGTACATAGTAGAGAGTTTTTCCGGCAAGTATAATCCTGATGAAGGCGATGATTTCTTGGTGGAGATGAAGAAGACGGTGAAAAGGATAGAAGGATTGCTTAAGGACCGGAAAAGATGTGAATTTATTGCGGTAGCTATCCCAGAAGATATGGCAATTTTAGAAACGGAGAGATTGGTAAACGATTTAAGCAAATACGGAATAAAGGTAAAGCAGTTATTGCTAAACAATGTTTTGGAATCGAGGGATTGTCAGTTTTGCCGGGAAAGAAGTAAGGGCCAGGCAGAATATATAAAACAGATAAGAAGAAGATTTACCACTTTAAAGGCCACTATTATACCATTACAGCCCCGTGAAGTTAAGGGCCTTGAGGCGTTAGATAAATTTTCCCGGAGCTTATTCCTATGACGGCAAAAAAAGACGATAAGGGCCTAACGCTAAAAGTGAAAGAAGCCCTGTCGAAAGATGTGGGCAGAGCGATTGCCAGGATCGATCCGGAGGATATGAAGGATCTCGGATTGGATGTAGGCGATATAATAGAAATTAATGGTAAAAGAAAGACACCGGCGAAGACAATGCCCTGTTATGCTGAAGACAGGGGTAAAAAGATCATACAGATAGACGGCATATCTAGAGAAAACGCTTCAATAGGGCTAGATGAGAAAGTGAAAATAAGTAGAATCGCTTCCAGGCCCGCCAATAAAATTACCCTCTCGCCCCTGACGATGTCCAGCCCCCTCCAAAGAGATAGTGATTCCAAATATTTAGGCTCTTTAATAGAAGGGCTTCCCGTAATATCGGGTGATAAGGTCAGGGCTACGTTTTTCGGGTCAAGGTCATGTGATTTTAAAGTAGTGGATACCATTCCAGACGGGGTGGTATTGATAAATGCCGCTACCTTAATAAGGATGGAGACCAAGGGTCAGGGAAAGGCGAAGCAAACCAAGGTTTCCTATGAGGATATCGGCGGACTCGGCACCCAGATTCAAAGGATTAGAGAAATGATAGAGCTTCCTTTAAGATATCCACAGGTATTCGAAAGGCTGGGGATAGGCGCGCCAAAAGGGGTTTTCCTATACGGCCCTCCGGGCACGGGCAAAACCTTGATCGCCCGAGCGGTGGCTAATGAGACAGACGCGTACTTCACACATATATCAGGCCCTGAGATTATGGGTAAGTTTTACGGTGAGAGTGAAGCCCGCTTAAGAAGTGTCTTCGAAGACGCCCAAAGCCACGCCCCCGCGATAATTTTTATTGACGAAATAGACGCGATCGCCCCCAAGAGAGAAGAGATGGGCGGCGAGAAGCAAGTCGAAAGGCGTGTTGTGGCTCAGCTTTTATCGCTACTCGATGGATTAGAGTCCAGAGGCCACGTTATAGTCATAGGCGCGACAAATATACCTAATACTATAGACCCTGCCCTGAGAAGGCCCGGTAGGTTTGATAGAGAAATTTCTATCCCTATACCCGATAAAAACGGACGGTTGGAAATCCTCGGGATACATACCAGGGGTATGCCGTTAGCGGAAGACGTGAGCTGTGAAAAACTAGCTGAGATCACTCACGGATTTGTCGGAGCGGATCTAGAGGCATTGGCGCGGGAAGCGGCGATGTCGGCTTTAAGAAAGATCCTGCCCAAGATCGATTTTGAAATGCAGGATATTCCGTATGATACCTTGATGAAGTTAGAGGTCACTATGGATAACTTCCTGGATGCGATGAAAGAAGTCGAGCCTTCGGCCATACGGGAAGTCTTTGTTGAGATCCCGGATGTAAAATGGAGCGATGTCGGCGGTTTGGAGGACATAAAAGAAGAGATGAAAGAAGCGGTAGAATGGCCGCTTAAATATTCCGATGTTTTCAAAAAGGCCGGTACAAATCCGCCCAAAGGGATACTTCTTTACGGAGTCCCTGGCACAGGAAAGACGCTTCTCGGTAAAGCGATCGCGACTGAAAGTGGGGTTAACTTCATCTCGGTAAAAGGCCCTTCTCTTGTATCCAAGTATGTAGGAGAGAGCGAAAAGGCGATCCGCGAGGTTTTTAAGATAGCGAAACAGGCGTCCCCTACGATCCTATTCTTTGACGAGATAGATAGCGTTGTCCCGAGGCGCGGTTCAAGTTCTACAGATGCCCACGTAACAGAACGGGTAATAAGCCAATTCCTGACGGAGATGGATGGGATTGAGGAATTAAAGGGGGTTGTAGTCCTGGCGGCTACCAACAGGCTCGATATGGTGGATCCCGCTATATTGCGCTCGGGCAGGTTCGATATTTTATTTGAGCTTCCGAAACCCGATGAGAAGACGAGGGAAGAGATATTTAAGATACACACTAAGAATAAACCGCTGGCTAAGGAAATAAATTTAAAAGAATTTGCTAAAGATACCGAAGGCAAGGTAGGCGCGGATATCGAATTTATATGCAGGAAGGCGGCAATGCTGGCGATAAGAGAATATATAGAAGCTCAAAGCTCGAAGAGTAAAGCGCAGAGTCCTGAGCTTAGGATTGCAAAACAGCACTTTGAAAAGGCGCTGGGGTTAATGAATACCAAAGATGCAAGCCAGAGAGGCAGTGGTTTGGCAACCAAATAGCCAAAGCCACAAAACAACCTGCCTGCAGGTAGGTAGTAAAGGGGACTTAAATATGGCAAAATTAATTAAGGGTTTAGTGGATAGCGTGAAGAAGTTACTTGGCGGAATATTCAAGAAAAAAGTGAAACCGCCAACACAGGAAGAGCCTAAACCAGAGTAAAAAACAGAGAGACAAAAGCAGCAACAGGAAAATAATTTATCTTCTTCTTTGATGCTTCTTCTTTGTTGCCTTAAAACGCTTGGGGGAAAGAGTTGCCATGGCCTTTCCCCCAAGCAAGAAGGTTTGATATGAGCGAGACGGGAAAATATATTTATGGAATTATAAACTCTAGTAAGCATCTTTATGCTGCAAAGAACCTTTTGGAAGAATGCAGCACTAATGGTATACATACTATCTCTTACCAGGATATTTCAGCAGTAGTGAGTAATTCCGAAATGCTCGATTATACACATATGCGTAAAGATAAGCTAGCCATGCTGTTAGTCGGGCATCAAAAGGCTATCGAAAAGATTATGAGTTTAGGTCATACCATCATTCCAATGAAATTAGGGACAGTTGCCAAAGATGAAGCCGAGACCAAACATATATTGGCGTGTGGCCATACTATAATTAAAGATATTTTTGGTAAGATATCGAATACGATAGAGACCGATATCACGGCCACATGGGGCGATTTTAACGCGGCTCTTAAAGAGGCCGGCGAAGATGATGAGATTAAGGAATTTAAGGAGAAGCTATTAGCCGCGCCCGGAGGCGTAACTGTGGACGATCAGATGAAGATAGGCCTTATGGTTAAGGAAGCATTGGAAAGGAAGAGAGAAGGATATGCCAAAGAAATACAAGATACCCTTAAAAGCGTAAGCCATGATTTCAAGGCCCACGAGCTTATGGATGACAAGATGGCCGCTAATATCGCTTTCTTGATAAATAAAGCCAAACAAAAAGACTTTGAGAGGAAGGTAGATGAATTAAACGTTGAATTTAATGAGAAGTTAAATTTTAGATGCGTCGGCCCACTTCCGCCCTATAGTTTTTATACGCTTGAGATAAAAACGCTAAATCATGAAGAGGTGGATTGGGCGAAGAAAAGGCTCGGGGTCATAACCGATATTACAAGCAAGGATGAGGTCAGGAAAGCTTACCAGCGACAAGCGCTTTCCACTCACCCGGACAGAAATCCGAATGAATCAGGCGCCGGAAAAGAATTTGACGAGGTGAATAAGGCCTATAAGATACTCGCTGACTACTGCGCCGCCAACGAGCAGACAAACCAAAAAGAGAACGCGATATTAGTAAGGGTAAGAGGATGATCGAAAAAGAAGGAAAGTATATTTACTGTATTATCGGCACATCCCAGGAGAGGAGTTTTGGCCCTATGGGGATCGGCGGAAGAGGTGACGATGTCATGACCTTCGGCCATAACGACCTGAGCATGGTAGTGAGCAGCCATCCTATAGCTAAACTTACCGTTAACTCGGATAATATGCTTGCCCATGAACGGGTGATCGAGATGGTGATGAAGGAATTTGACAGCGTGCTTCCGGTCAGGTTCGGGACTATCGCGTCAAATGCCGATGAGATAAGGCGTCTTTTAGACAGAAGATACAGAGAGTTTAAGAATGCGTTACGGGATTCCGACCATAAAGTAGAGCTGAGCGTTAAAGGCATATGGAAGGATATGGATATAATTTTTAAAGAAGTTGTGGATGATAATAAGACGATTAAGAGTACAAAAGAGGATATTCAGCACGAGAAGAATAAAAAAAATATTCAGGCCAAAATGGAAGTGGGTAAGCTTGTGGAAAAGGCCCTGGAAAAAAAGAAGGCCAAAGAGGCGGAGAAGATCGTAGACGCGCTGAGAAGAACGGCATTTGATTATAAACTCAATAAGACCGTCGGCGATGAGATGTTTGTGAACGCCGCCTTTTTAGTGGATAAAGGTAGAGAAAAAGAGTTCGATAATATAATGGATGATTTGGGCGAAGAGCATAAGGAGAGAGTGAAATTTATGTATACGGGGCCTTTGCCCGTATTTAACTTTGTTAATATTGTTATCTATCCTGAGGAGTGGGAGAAGTAGATGAAGAATGTTGTCACGAAAGAAGGTAAGTATATATATTGTATTATCGCGTCAAATGAAGCTCGGTCCTTTGGCCCGCTGGGGATTGGCGATAGAGACGACGAGGTACATACTATTTCTTTCGATGATATAGCCGCGGTAGTGAGCGATTCTCCTATAATAAGCTATGCGATTTCAAGGGAGAATATGCTTGCCCATGAGAAGGCTATAGAGGAGATAATGAAGAAGTATACGGTTTTGCCAGTCCGATTCTGCACGATTGCCCAGGATGGAGACAAGGTAAAAGAGATATTAGAAAAAGAGCACGATAAATTTGTCAGCATGTTAAAAAATATCAACGGTAAAAAAGAGCTCGGGCTAAAAGCGATATTTAAGGAAGATGTTATATATAAAGAGATAGCGCAAAATTACGAAGATATTAAGAAGCTTAAAAAAGCACTATTGTCCGAGCCTCCGGCAAAGACCTACTATTTGCGCGTGGAAGTAGGAAGGAAAGTAGAAGCTGCCCTGGAGAAAGAGAGAGATATCTATAAGGAAGAGATTTTAAATGCGCTTTCACCGCTGAGCCAGGATACGAAGGTCAATATTCCCTATGGCGAGCTGATGATTATAAATGCCGCCTTTCTGGTAGAAAATCCAAAAGAAGCGGAATTTGACCAAAATGTTCAGGCTCTCGCTGACAAATACGGCGATAAAATAAAATTTAAATATGTGGGTACGCTACCGCCGTTCAATTTTGTGAATCTGGTGATAGAGACAGGAAGGTATTAAAGGTGTTTTTAATTGATGATATATTACTTGCACCATTAAATGGCATAATCTGGCTGGGTAAAAAGATTAATGAAGTGGCAGAGAAGGAATTTTCTGATGAAGGCCTTATAAAAGAGAGACTTATGGAAATACAGCTTAAATTTGAGCTGGATCAGATCAGCGAAAAGGAATATAGCAAACAGGAAACGGAGCTTTTGGCGCGATTGGATGCTATTAGAAAAGCAAAAGAAGAAAAGGGATAGATCCTTCAGCGCCTACGATGCTCCCGCAGATTGCATCGTTTAATGGTGCTCCAGGATCAAATTTTCTTCGAAAATTTGAGGAGGCGTAGAAATGGCTAATATAGAAGAGGTAGAAAAAGTGGTTTCGGAATTTTTAAAAAAGACCCTCAACGTCAAGGATGTAAAGGTGATCAAGGCCTCAAAGGCCGGCGATGGCTGGGAGAGCGAAGCCGAGGTTTACGAAGAGAGCTCATTTATCAAGTCGCTTGGGCTTTCTACGAAAGTGCGGGATAGAAATATCTACGCTGTTAAACTAAGCGCCGCGTTAGAGGTCGAATCCTACGAGCGCAAACGCCAGTTTAGCTCGGGAGAATAATCATTTTGAAAGAACTTCTCTATCTGTATTGTGTTACAAAGGACAAACCCTCATCCTGTAATTTTGAAGATTTAGGGATTAAGATCCACCCTGTCTATTTCCGGGGAACTTATGCCCTTGCCAGCAGTGTCTCGCCCGATGACTTTAGTGAAGATAATCTAGAAAAGCATTTGGCCGACATGGGTTGGGTGGAGAAACATATTAGGCTTCACGAGAAGGTAATAGAAGAGATCATGAGAGGCCAGGCCGTGCTTCCTTTTAAATTTGGAACGGTTTTTGAGAACGAAACAAATGTAGAAAAATTGCTTAAGACAAACAATCTCGAGTTTAAGGCTGTGCTGGCGAGATTGGAGGGTAAAGAGGAGTGGGGACTTAAGATATACTGTGATAGTGAGTATTTTAAGGATGTCATTTGCAAGGAAGACGAACGAATTAAGGAAAAAGACAAGGAAATAGTTTCCGCTAACAAGGGTAAAGCATATTTTTTAAAAAAGAAGATGCAAGAATTTATAAAAGAAATCGTAAATGAAAAAATTTCTGAATATACAAAGGACTGTTTTGAAAGGTTAAAAATAACAGCTGTAGATACCAGGATCAATAAGATATTACCTAAAGAAGTAACAGAAAAAAAAGAGGATATGGTTTTAAACGCCGCTTTTTTGATAAACAACAAACGGATAAAAGAGTTTGAAAATGTTTTAGGGTACCTTAAGACTAAATATGCGGATAAGGGGCCGATATTTGATTGCACGGGTCCCTGGCCGTCCTACAATTTCTGCGGTTCATCAAAAGAGAAGACAAACAAAAGATAATCCGATAAAAACCACACAGAATAAAAATAGCTACTTAGATCTTCGAAAGCAGGAAAGGGTCACGCTTTTGGAGATCCTGGATAGGGCATTGGAAAAGGGCGTGGTCATATCCGGAGATATAGTTATTTCCGTAGCTGATGTGGATCTTGTATATTTAGGATTGAAGGTCCTGCTCAGCTCAGTAGAGACGATGGAGCGCTTAAGAGGGGCGCCGTTTTCGGGCGCGACCGAGGAACCGACATAAGGGGTCGAAGGATGAGCTTATATATTTATGCCATAATTGATTCTACCGGCGAGGCTGAAGAAGCTATTAAAGGATTGTTCGAGGCCTCTGTTTACATTATCCCTTATCGCGATGTTGGAATAGTTGTTAGCGACCTAGAAGCTCAAGCCCAAATCAAAACAGAAGAGTCTATTTTAAAACATGAGGAAGTCGTGGAAGCTCTGATGGAAAAATTTACAGTTCTTCCTATGAGATTATATACGATTTTTAACAAAAAAGAAGACGTGCTCTTAAAGGTAAAAGATCATTATGGCGATTTCATCGAGAACCTAGGTAGAGTACGCGATAAGTGCGAGTTTGGCATAAAGGTCATTTGGACGGGAGATATCATAAAAGAAAGAATAATCAATGCCCATAAGAGTGAAAGCGCCTCGGCTAACTCAGAGCAGCCAGGGACGAAGTTTATGAAAGAGAAATTTGAAAATTACAAGATAAACAAAGAATTTGAAGAAGAGGCGGATGGATGCACCGCTATCGTAGACGGTTTCTTTAGTAAATTCATATCCGAGAAGAGGCTCGAAAAACTGAAAACCGACAATCTGCTTTTAAGCGCCTCCTATCTGGTTGATAAAGAAAAGAGAGATGGTTTTAAAAAGGCGTTTGAGGAATTACGCGGCTCCAGGGGAGATCTTAAATTTATGCTCAGCGGCCCGTGGCCGGCGTATAATTTTATCACGTTAAACCGTTCCGCGGACGGAAAATTTGGCGACCCTGATTTGATTGAAACCATCTTGCAGCACAAAGATTCGGAATAAAAAGATGAGCAGTAACTATGAGTAAAACGATTGAGACGGATTCTTTCGAGATTTTCGCCAGCGAGATGGAAAAGGTCAAAGACGCGCTGCCTAAAAAGATCGAGGCAAATCCTGAAAACGCGGAGAAGGGATTGGCAAAGCTGGTCCTTACTCTTATAGAGTTGATCCGGAAGTTAATGGAAAAACAGGCAATGAGAAGGGTAGAGGCAGGTTCTCTGACCGATGAGGAGATTGAGCGGGTCGGTGAGACGTTGATGAAGTTAGAGAACAAGATGAAGGAGCTAAAAGAGGTTTTCGGACTTAAAGATGAGGAATTGAACCTTGATTTAGGACCTTTAGGAGATTTAATGTAAATAAGGCCTAATTTATCTCGAGCGCAAACGAAGGATCTCAGAGGAGAAGGTATGCATAAAGAAGACGCCAAAATAAGCTGTCAAGTATTCCAGAAGCAGGAGGCAATAATAAAAGATATCACGAGTAAGATCAACGCGATTAAAGGAGTGGCGGAAAAGGCAGTATTTGCCGAAGCATTACGGAAAGAAGCGGATGTTCTGCTTGCCTGCCAGGACAATAAAGAAACAAGTCTTGATTGTAAAAATTGCCGCTTCATAGCTGTCTTACGCAAGAAGACAGCGGATATAATTGTAAAAGCGAAAAAACTAGCGTAAAACGAAAAGGAGAATAAGTTATGGCTACCCCAAAGATGATGCATGCTACCGAAGCTACTAATCTCGCTGATATCTTAGAGCGAGTATTGGATAAAGGAATTGTAATTGCAGGAGACATTAAGATCCAACTTGCGGATGTTGACCTTCTCAATATCAAGATACGGCTTCTGGTTGCTTCTGTTGACAAGGCGATGGAGATGGGGATAAACTGGTGGCAGCAGGATTCTTATCTTTCTTCAAAGGCAAAAGAAACTGAGATAGAAAAAGAAAATGTAGCGCTCAAGAAAAGATTAGATCGCCTTGAAGAAAAAATTAAGGCGAAATAGCTTAATCCGCATTTTATTATGAAAACACTGATTTATGTCCCAGTTATTCATACAAGCGCTGACCTCGGGTCTTTAGCGAAAGAGGTGACTAAAAGAGGTGTTGCTGATATTGGAGAAGATGTTTGGGAGAAACACAAGGCGGCGGTTGAAAATTTTTGGGATGTCATATCAGATTATTTCAATTCCATAGATGTATCAGGGATGAAGGTGTATCAGGATGGAATGGTCGCAGATAGCGAGGTAGGACAGAGAATAGTTGAAGAAGGCGCAAAATCAGGAAGCAGGAATTATGAATTAGTCGCCAGGCTCCTAAAGAAAGGAGCCATTTTAGTCAAGACAGAGGATTTCAAACTTGTTAAGGAAGAGCTAGACAGATTAGTCGCGCTAACTCAGGCCAAGTCAATTTCGCATAAATTAATCGCGTTCATTAAATATAAATTAGTCAAAGACAGGCTGTTAGAAAAAAGAGATAAATATATTGCCAAGAGGATAGACGAAACCCTGCATCATGGTGGAAAAGGAACCCTTTTCATAGGCGCGTATCATAATATCAAAACTAAACTCTCTGGCGACATTCAAATCAAGGAGATAAAAGACACACAAAAAGTAAAGGAATACCAGCAGTTACTTCCATTTTATAATAAACATAGAAGGCGTTTTGAGGAGTTAAGTAGGTATTTAATTTCTCAAGTGGAGGCGTAAATGGATTTATTTGAAAAAGTAAGAGAGGTTGTTAGCGAACAATTGGGAATAGAATATGATGAGATAACAGCAGAATCACTTTTCCTAGATGATTTAGGGGCAGATTCACTTGATATAGTGGAGCTGATTATGGCTTTGGAGGAAAGGTTTGGTATTGCAATTCCTGATGAAGATGCTGAAAAGATACAGACAGTAGCTGATGCGGTTGAATATATAAAGAAAAAAGAAGCCATGTCCAAGTAACCGATGAAGCATAGAAAGAGGCTATAAAGAAGATGGTTAAATTAAGCCAAAACTTATTAGTTAGGCCAAAAGTTTTTTGGCCAAGCCTCATTGTCTTGTTAATTTTATCTATTAGTTTTTTTGCGCTTAAAGAGAAGGAAAAGAGAGCTAGAATAGATACACAAAGGCGATTAACCAATACTATTGCGGAGAAAAGAGTGGTTGAGCACAAACTTGAGGAGACGACAATAACCAAAAATACATTGCAAAAAGAACTTGGTTTTGAAAAAGAAAGAGTTATTACCTTAGGAAAAGAACTAAACAAAAAGAAACGCCAGATAAGGCTTACTTTGGAAAAGTTAGAGAAAGAGGCGACGGCAAGGCGCGAAGCAGAAGCCCAGTTGATTATAGCCTTGAAAGAAAAAAGGACCTTAGAGACAAAGGCGATGGAGCTTGCTAAGGCGACAAAGACCGTTGAACTAGAGAAGATTGTTGTTAAAATCACACCCCCGCTATCTGGAAGGGTTGTGACAGTGAACAGAGAGTATGACTTTATAGTGGCAGATTTAGGCAGAGGGGATAATATAAAATTAGGTGAAATTTTATCGGTTTATCGTAATGACGAATTTATAGGTAGCGCCCAGGTAGAAAGAGTGGAGGAAAGTATCTGTGCTGCCGCTATTTTACCTGCATGGCATGATGTGGAATTTAATGAAAATGATACGGTGAGGTCAACATAGTGTTGAAGATAAAGCTATTTTTTGGAAAACGTGAAGATAAATGATTAAATCAAATTTTAAATCAAAAATTGCTGCGGGTATTTTTTTAATAATTCTATTATTCGGATTTTCCTTTATTGATCAGATTAAAGCGCAGGAGTTGATGGAAAAACCCCAGGGTACAGTAACTGGCGAAGTTAAAGGTGGGACAAGAGTGGTAATTTCGACCTCTGGACCAGCTGAATTCAGTTCGACCTGGTTAGGCAACCCTTGTCGCTTAGTTGTTGAATTTCAATCAAGAAACATCTTAAGTAAAATAGATAACGAAGTTATTGTTAATCAAGGTGCGATAAAAAAGATTACAAGCACTTATTTTAGAAGGGGGCAAGATAAATCGCTTAAATCATTAACCTTTGAATTGGCTAAGAAAATACCTTACAAAATCTGGCAGGAGGGTAATGCTATTATATTAGACATCCAAACACCCTTAGAGACGCCAGTATTTCGTGCAGATGAGAAAGAAGTTTTTGCAGTAAGCGAAACCAGCCGCGTAATAATCGAAAGATTAGAAGCAATGGACAGTGCGCTTACGAAAGTAGAAGAAACCCCCTTGCTATTAGAAAGTCCTGAAGCAGAAGTATGGGAGGGGATTTTGGAGGAGATTAACAGCGCAGGAAAGGAGACTGGTTCAGAAGAAACAGAGACCCCTTTATCTGAAGAGCCTGCCAGGGGCAAAAAAGGTATTACAGGTATAATATTTGTGTTTTGTGGTTTAAGCTTGATTTTAGGTTCAGGTTTTTTCTTCTGGCGCAGACGCAGACCAAATAGAAATCACAGACTCCAAGAACTTATGTCAGAGTTGCAGGAGAAAGACAAGCGCCTGGAGCAGGAAGAGACTGTTCGTAAGGCGATAGAGAAAGCCTCATTAAAAAAGGAGGAAGGATACGAACAGCTTAGAACTTCTTTTGAATCTCTGAATAAGACCCTTCTTAAAATGAAGAAAGGACTGATCCCTGAGAAAAAAGAGGCACCTTCTGTGCCTGAAAAGCCACAAGAAAAAAGAGCCTTTCCTCGTTTGCCTTTATCGAAAGATTTTAATAAGACAATAATATTAAGAGTTGGATCCCAAGACCTGCCGCAAAAGATAAAGAGTCTTGCTGAGAATATTAGCTTTGGAGGACTATGTTTTGGAACAAAAAGAGAATTAAAGAAAGATGAGCCGATTAGTTTAAGGTTATTTTTCTATGGGGAGCAGGCTCCTATGATGAGAATCCGAGCGCATATTGTATGGAAGAAGGCAACGGGAGAAAAAAATTATTATGGCGTCTGTTTTGATTTATTGGAAGACACAGATAAGTCAGAACTCAACCGCTATATAGATTCAAAAATAGGAGGTAGCTAAAAATGGAAGGATATTGTCTTAAATGTAAAGCTAAAAAAGAGATGAAAGATGCAAAAGAGATTACTATGAAGAACGGCCATCGGGCTATGAAAGGCACGTGTTCTGATTGCGGCACTGGCATGTTTAAGATTTTGGGTAAGTAAGTATATGAATGAACATCTACTGTGCCAGCTGTAGGGCCAAGAAAGAGATAATAAGCGAAGAAGAGGTGTATCTAACTAAAAGACACATCGTATCATTAAGGGTAGATGCTCAGGTTGCAGCAGAGAAATCTATAAGATTATAGGAACTTATAAAATGGAACTTACAAAACTTGGTCTTGGTATCGAATGTAACGTCTTTCAAAATGCCGAAGAAACCATTAAAAACGCTGAGATTAAAATAGAAGAGGCAAGAAGTATTAAAGAGAGACAATACTACACTCAGGATATTATGCTTGAGGTAAAAACTCTATCGACATGTTCGAATTATAATGCTGGAAATCCGTGCTGCTTAAGTTGTCGTACTATCTTACGTAGGCACACATAAGAATATGAAAATTTAGCTAAAGCTATAGAAAGCTAAGCTATTACACAAAAGAGAATTCTATGTTTAAGAAAAAGTTTGAATCAAGATCAAAAGAAGATAAATTTGTAGATATCAAAGCCGGTGTTGAAGGAAACGTTAAATTTAGCAGTCCGGTCAACTTGAGAATAAGCGGTAAATTTAAGGGGAATTTAGAAACAATGGGTATCTTGATAATAGGCGAAAAAGCAGAAGTGGAATCTAAAGCAATTAAAGGAGAGGATATAACTATAGCAGGTAAAGTAAAAGGAAATATTGTAAGTAGCATACGCCTTGAACTTTCCGCAACTGCAAAAGTTACAGGCAATATTAAAGCTCCTATATTAATTGTTAATGAAGGCGCTACATTAAAAGGAAAGTGCCAGGTGCCTGCTGAGGATGAAAAAAAGTGAACCTAAACGCATAAGAGAAATAATATTGGTATGGCTGAAGCAACAAGAGGGACAGGTGTTTCCTCAGCAATAATTAGTCTTTAAGAAATTCAATATATCCAAAGATACCCCTGCTTACAAAAATTCTAGAATCCTAAAATTTTTCTTGACAAATCGTGTAGCATAATGTATAATCATTTGTGTAATTAAGAACGAGGGTATAATGTCAGAAAAAGAAGCAATTCAAAAGCTAAGACAGCTAAAAGAAAAATACACTCTTCATGAGCTAGTTACTCGTTTAGATATCCAGCAGACGACATTACACCGCTGGTTACAGACAGGCAAGATTTCTAAGAACATGGCGGATCTTTTAGAAAGAAAGATTAAGGAAGCAGGATTGTAGGAGGAGGATTTTTTTTGCCTGCTTTTTTCACAATTGATAACATAAATATATACACAATTAAGAACAGGAGGGTTCAGAATGATATACTTAACACCTCAGCAGGTATGTAAAACATATCAGATTAAAAGAAACAAGCTCTATAAAATGACTTCTCAATGCCGGATACCTTTTCTGAAAATAGGGAATGAGCTAAGATTCAGCTTAGAAGAGATAGAGAGGGCTTTTAGGGGGAATGGGAGTAATAAGAAAATTCTTGTATGAAACCAAAGCTTAAAGTTATAAAACGTCCTAAATGCAGAGGCTGGTATATTCGTCCTACCGAAAGCGGTAGAACGAAATGGGTTTATCTGTCTGATAAAAAGACAGAGGCAGATAGGCTTGTTTCAGATTATGAAAGGCAGAGAGATTTAAAAAGAAGTCAGGGGTTCAATTCTCAGGCTGATATAGATCTTGCCTTGGAGAAGTATCTGCTGCACAAAAACTCTACAACATTGACTACCCGCAAATCAAGAAAGAAGTATGCTAACGCGATAAGATTCTTCCAGTCGTTTCTAAGGCATCGCCCTATATCCGCGGTTGCTGAGATTACAAGAGATATAGTTGTGGAGTTCTTCAATTACAGGGTACAGGAGCATGGCATATCTGATGCCTCCTGGAATACAGATAGGAACATACTGGTTAATTTTTTCAATTATTGTCTTGAAAGTAAATGGATACGAGAAAACCCCATATCAGGCTCCAGGTTGCCTAAGAAGAAATTAACTGATTATGTGCCTGAGCATTTAGATGAGTATCAGATAAGGATCCTTTTAGAACGCATAAAAAAGCGGACTAATATAAGACTACCGTATTATCAGTTATTTGCTACACTTGCTTATACGGGCATGAGATTAGGAGAGGCATTGACATTGACTAAGAAGGACGTGCTCTTAGAACAGCGATTACTTTGGATAAGAGAGAAGATTATTTATGATGAGCAATGGAAAAAGAAGGAGATATGGAGGCCGAAAACCAAAAGAAATCGTTATGTGCCTCTTCCTGATGAGCTCCTGCCGGTAATCAAGGAGCGGTTAGACTGCAGCACATCTGAGTTGTTATTTCCGAATTCAAAGAACAAATTTATGAAGCAGAGGCAGATTTATGATGCTTTGGTTAATTTTTGCAGGAGAGCAGGGCTTCCAAGAGTACACATACATTCGTTAAGGCATAGTTTTACCTCGATAGCAACGGTAAAAGGGTATAGTGAGCGTCTAATACAGGAGGTTTTAGGTCATACGACGCCGAGTATGACCAGGAGATACACTCACTTAAGGCCGGAGTTTTTAGGGGAGAAATTCAAAGGATTAAGATATGGACAGGATTAATGGGCTATGCTATAATTTATACTAAATTCGGAGAAAAAAGATGAAGAAATACAAAATTTTTGTAAGCGCTAATCAGAAAGAATTGCGAAAAGAGCGGTTTGCGATTAAAAGGGTTATAAATGATAACCAGACGCTTCGCGATTTCTTTGACGTATTTTTATTCGAAGATCTTCCCGCTAAAGGCAAGTCACCTGCAAGAATGTACTTAAAGAATATCGATAACAGTGATATCTATATTTGTATTATCGGCAGAGAATATGGAACAAAAGGAAAAGATGATCTGTCAGCGACTGAACGTGAATTCAGGCGATTTCTGGAAAAGAAAACTAAAGGTGAAATTTTAGCTTTTATAAAAGGTAGCAACAGGAACGACACAAAGCGTGATAAAGATATTCAGGAATTCTTAAACATTATTAAAGCGGCTTTTGTTTATAAGCGCTTTAATAGTGTTGAAAGCTTACAGACACAAGCATTAAACAGCCTTATTTCTTTTCTTGATGATAAGGGTGAGTTAAGCCAGGGACCATTTGATAAAGCCATATGCAGGGACACTGATTATAAGGCAATAGATGAAAAAGTAGTTAAGGATTTTCTACAGAACCGTGCGGTTAAACTCAAGGTTTCTGTTCCTAGGGTTTCTATTAAGAATTTTCTCATTAAAACTTTAAAAGTGGTGAAAGAAGAAAATGGGCAAGCCTGCCCAACGAACGCGGCTATTCTTTTCTTTGGGAAAGACCCTTATGAATATATCTCACATCATGAAATAAGAATCGCCCGATTTAAAGGTACAACAAGAAGTGAGTTTATCGATTCGCAAGAAATAAAAGGGCCCATATATAAGATGTTGGATAAAGTCGAGGCCTTTTTCAAGCGAAATACAAGATTAGCTAACAAAATCGTGGAATTCAAAAGAGTTGATATACCGGAGTATCCCTACGAAGCGATACGAGAAGCTATTATTAATGCTATCGCACATAGAGACTATAAACGCCGCGGCGCACCGATAATGGTAGCAATATTTGATGATAGAGTTGAGGTGAGTAATCTGGGAGCGCTTTTACCTGGACTTAACATTAAAACTCTCGAAGGCCGTCACCTTACTAGAAATGAAGTGATATGTGGCATCTTTCATGAAACGCTAGACATGGAACGTTTCGGAACAGGAATCGGCAAGATGAAATATCTAATGAAAAAGCATGGTTTGCCAGCCCCTAAATTAGCAGAAGAAGGCGATTTCTTCGTGGTTAAATTCTATGGGCCAGGAGATAGAATTCTCGATTTAGTTCCTAGCGTTCCAGATCATAGGCAAACTGATCTTAAGAAGTTAGGCCTGAATGAACGGCAGATAAAGGTGTTGCGGTTAATGGTAAATGAGAAAAAGGTGTTTTCAAATGAACTATATCAGGAGATTAACAAGGTTTCTCGCAATACTGCATTAAGGGATTTACGAGGACTTATTAAATTCGGCCAAATTAAGACAGAAGGCATTGGCAAGGCGACAAAGTATAGAGCTTGAAAATATGGCGCGTAAAGCTAAAATACGGCGCATAATATGGCGCGTAAAAAAACAGAATGTGTGCTCTAAAATGCCCCAATCCAACGATTTTGGTGAAGGTCTTAATGAGTCAAATTTATATGATATCAGGTTGTTTTAGATTACTTACCCAAAACGTGGCGCACTGCGTCACGTTTTGAGCTAGACGCAATGAGGATATAGACATGCCAAAAACAGATATAAAGACTAAGTTCTTTGCTTGCTTATCTTTTACTGATAAGTTAAGAAGTTGTTTATCAGATTCTAGATCCTTCGCTGTGCTCAGGATGACAGGCGGCGAAGCACCCAGGACAATAGTAAGAAACTGTATACTTGTTGTATACCGGCTTGCATTCGATGATGTAAGTTGTTATACTGCAAGGAGTTTCAATTTGATTGCATCTAATCCAAGCGGGGCAGCCAAATTCGCCTGCGGCGAATTTGGCTCTAAGGAGACGCAGCAAATGCAACGAATAGGAGCATTTGTAGTCTCCGAAGAGCCTAAAATAAAGTAAAATTTGGCGTCAAGGAAGCGCAATAAAATCCGATAAAAAGGAGGATTTTATGCGGGTCGAAGGACCTTATGTCCGCACGTGCCAAAGATTTACGTCAAATCTTCACCCCCACGTCATTGCGAGAAGTGCCGAAGGCACGACGAAGCGACCGAGGACGCAATATCCGAGGAAGTGCCGTGAGCTCCGCGAGCGGCCAATCCCACAGCTAGCCCAAAATCCCCTAACAAACCTCACCTGCTTATCTCTTTATCTCTGAATTGCGGTTTAGTTTCTCAAGTTTAGTGTCGCGGTTATTTGGAACTATTTTGCCTTTTTGTGGTCTGAAAATGGGGAGAGAAACTGAAAATGGTGGTCTTTATCTCTGTTTATTGTTTTTATGGATATAACAATACGCGATTATTGCTGGTTAACATTTTTTATCAAGGAATATGTTTTAACACGTATTCACTAAGATTGTAGTAAAACAATAGTGCTTGACATATAAAACACAAAGTGATAAGGTACAAATTATTAATGAGAATAATTCTCAATAAGGGGTTGGGCGTTGAATTTGCATAATATAGAAAAACATTGGTATTATAATAAATTAAGTAAATACTGTTGCAGGTTGACTAAACCACGGCAGGTGATATTGGATGTTTTAGCTCATGCAGGAAAACATTTAGGTGCTAAGCAAATTCACGAAGCTGTATCAAAGATATCTTCCAACATAGGTTTGGCTACCGTTTATCGTAATCTTGAATTGTTAGTTCGTATCGGCTTGGTTTGGAAATTTGGTGCAGGTGGCGACAAAGCTATGTATGAGTTAGCCAAGAATCCCGAGGAAAATCATCATCACCACTTGATATGTAAAACGTGCAATAGCATTATCGATTATTCAAATTCCATAGATAACGAGAGAGATTTTATAAAAAAGAGAGAAAAAAATCTTTCAAAAAAATATGATTTTAAGATTGAAAATCATTGCATAGATTTTTTTGGTATATGCAATACTTGTAGGCAAAATAAACAGCATAAATAAAGGAGGTAAATAAAATGCCAGGCGGAGATGGAACAGGCCCTTTTGGCCAAGGAGCAGGAACAGGCACGGGTAGAGGTGGCGGAGGCGGTAGAATGGGTGGTAACCGTCCAGGCGCAGGCCCTGATGGGATTTGCTTATGTTCTAAATGTAATTTATCAGTCCCTCACAAAGTAGGTGTCCCATGTTATAATATGCGTTGCCCTAAATGTGGTGAAAAAATGATTAGAGGTTAAAAATGATTGAGCAGGAAAGAGCTGAACAAGATAAACGTTTAAAGGACCACGTGTCTCGTATAAAATATAAATTTATTGTTATTAGCGGAAAAGGCGGGGTTGGCAAGACAACAGTTGCTGTGAATATAGCTTATGAGTTAGCTGCTAAAGGTAAAAGAGTTGGTATTTTAGACGTTGATATCCATGGACCTAATGTTCCCAAAATGTTAGGTGTCGAAGAAGAAAGACTCCTGGGGTCTAAATCAGGTATAGAGCCTATTGAGGCCTTTCATAATCTAAAGGTGGTTAGTTCAGCTTTCTTATTAGAGAGTAAAGACCAGCCGGTTATTTGGCGTGGCCCTTTAAAGATGCTAACCATTAAACAATTTTTATCGGATGTTAACTGGGGAGAACTAGACTATTTAATAATTGATTCTCCGCCTGGTACAGGCGATGAGCCGTTAAGCGTGTGTCAGCTTATTCCAGATATAGATGGGGCAATTGTTGTAACCACACCACAGGACGTAGCTATCCTAGATTCTAGAAAAAGTGTTTTATTTGCAAAAGAATTAAAAATTTCCGTTGCAGGTGTAATTGAAAATATGAGTCTATTTTTATGCCCACATTGTAAAAAAGAGATAAACCTATTTGGAATAGGAGCTGGAGAAAAGACAGCACATGATTTAGGCGTGCCCTTTTTAGGAAGGATGCCTCTTGAACCTGAGATGGTAAAATTTGGGGATTCAGGTAAACCTTTTCTTTCTGTTAGAAGAGATAGCCAGGCTGCTATAGCAATGATTGGGATAATTGCAAAATTAGAAGAATTTCTAAAAACTAATTAAGCATAAGGGGTAACATCACAGCAAATTAAGAAAATTTTTGTTTATACAACATCAATCGCAGCTTTATTTATGTTCTTTAACGGTTTTATGATTAGATAGGAGATTAGTATGTCAATTTTTAGGCATATGCTAAGATCTAAGATTCACAATGCAAGAATTACAGCTAAAGAGCTGGGTTATAATGGAAGTATAGGTATAGATAAAGCAATTTTGCAAGAAGCCGATATGATAGATGGTGAAAAAGTGCATGTATTAAATTTTAATAATGGTATGAGGTTTGAGACATACATTATAGAAGAGGAAGAGAATTCTAAAACAATAGCTCTCTATGGGCCTGCCGCTAGATGTGGCGAAATTAATGATAAGTTATGTATTATCACTTATGCATCTGTTACTGATGAAGATATTGGAAAAGTAAAAGGAAAAATTGTTTTAGTTGATGAAAGTAACAGAATTATTGACAAAGAATAAAAGTCAGGTTTAAGAAAATTATATTTTAAAACATTACATTGCCTCAAAAAAAAGAATATGATATATGGTAAAAAACTTGTTTAAGCACTGTCCTTTTTGCAAATCTGATTTAGCCAAAGCGCATATAGATGGAAAGGAACGTTTAGTATGCAAAAATTGTGGTTGGGTATACTATAAGAATCCTTTACCAGTAGTGGTTTCTGCAGTTAGAAATAAAAATGGCGAGATTTTTGTAGCAAGGAGAAATATTGAGCCAGGTAAAAACAAATGGGCTTTACCAGGTGGTTTTATAGAATCAAATGAAAGCCCATGGAAAGCTTGCTTGAGAGAACTGGAGGAAGAGACGGGCTTCAAGGGTAGGATCAAGCGATTAATAGGGGTCTATATACAAAATACTCGATATTATGGCTCTATTCTTGTAGTTGCTTATGAAGTCAATGTTTTTAAAAAGAAGATATTGTTAAATAGTGAATTAAAAGAAGGAAAATTTTTTAGCAGAAAGGATGTACCAAATATTCCATTTTTATCTCACAGAAAGATAGTAGATGAGTTTTTTAAAAAAGACAGAATTAGTCCTATAAAGGGAGATTGTTAAATGTGCTCTTTTAAAAAAGTTGTGGTTGTTGGGTGTTCAGGTGCCGGTGCAATGGCGGCAAAAATGGTTAAAACTATTAATCCATCCTTGGATGTAACAATAATCCGTGAACAGGAGGAAAAAGGACTTTTAACTAGGTGTGCCACTCCTTATATTGCCAGTGGAAATGTGATGGTGGATCCTTCATATAAAGATGACGCAATTTTTACAAGTCAAGGCATAAAACTAGTAAATGTGAAAGCAGTAGGCGTAGATAGAAAGTTAAAAATTGTTACGACAGCAGATGGAATTAAATATCCTTATGACAAGCTTGTGTTGGCAACAGGGGCGAAACCAATAATTTTTTCTATCCCAGGTATTGATTTAGCAGGTGTCTTTACTCTTCGTACTAGTGGCGATGCAATTAATATTTTAAATTGGATAAATTCAAAGCGCGTAAAAAATGTAATAGTTGTTGGTGCAGGAGCGATTGGAATAGAAATTGCCTACCTTCTTGCTCAGCATGGCCTGAAGATTATTGTTGTTGAAATGCTTGATAACGTTATGGCACGGTCTCTAGACAAAGATATGGCTGAAGAAATAGAAGAATATATTGAAACAAAGGGTGTTGATTTAAAGTTAAGTCAGAAAGTTGAAGCAGTTATTGGGGGAAAGGAAGTAGCAGAGGTTAAATTTTCTTCAGGAGAGCAGTTGAAAACAGAAATGGTTATTATCTCAGGCGGTGTAGAACCCAATTCTTATTTAGCTAAAAAGGCTGGCTTAGAAATGGGAAGATTTGGTTTAAAGGTAAATGAATATTTGCAAACTTCAGATGAAGATATATTTGCCGCAGGAGATTTAATAGAGTATAAAAGTTTTATTACGGGGAAACCGATATTTGGCCAGTTAAGGCCTAATGCAGTAATTGGTGGTAGGGTAGCGGCAAAGAATTTATTGGGGTTAAAGGTAAAATTTCCTGGTTTGATTAATAGCTTTGCTACAAAGTTTTTTGACCAAGCAATTGCAGCAGCAGGTATTACAGAGAATGAAGCGAAAGAGAATGGTATCGATGTAATCAGCACAAAACAGAAATCTATGAGCAAACATTCTATGATGAGAGAAAAAAAGCCCTATACTCTCAAGCTTATATTTGACAAGCAGACAAAAAAACTTATAGGCGGCCAGATAATCAGTTTAGCTCCTTCGCCCGTTAAACATATTGATGTTATTGCAATGGCAATACGTACTGGCTTGACGGCTCTGGATTTAACTACTTTAAGATGCGCTGGCCAGCCAGAGTTGTCACCCGATCCAGGGATGGAACCTATAGCGCTAGCTGCTGAAAAGGCGTTTGCCATACTTTATAGTAAATAAGAATGCGCTATAGCAGATTTTTTCCATTTAAGCCAGCTCTATTGTAAAAAGGCTCGAAAAGAAGGCCGTGGCAGAGAAAGAATGTATCAAGGGCAGCTTTTTTCAGGTCAAATGCCAAAAGATTTCAACCATCCTGTTTCAAAAAGAGCAGGAACTGGAATTACTTAACCAACAATCGCAGCAACTATTATAAGTAGTTGAAAGCGCATTTGGGAAATTTTATAATGGGTAAATCCCGTTAGAGAATTTTCTTGAACGAGAGATAAAAAAGTGAAAATATTAATTATTTTTAATCGTAATCCATATGATGGAACAGATGTGACTTGGAACGGATTAAGACTGGTAGAAAAATTACTTGATTTAAAAATAGAGGTGCGGCTTTTTTTGATGAATGATTCGGTGGATATAGCCCGGGATGCCTGTAAGCCTCCGAAAGGATTCTTTGATTTAGGTAACATGCTAAAAGATTTAATAGCTAAATCCGTGTTGGTTAAAGTTTGCGGTACATGCAAGGTAAGATGCGGCATGCATAAGGGTGAGCCTTATTTTGAAGGTGCCCGCGAAGCGAAGATGCCGGAATTAGCGGAATGGGTAAAAGAGGCGGATAAGATTATTACATTTTGATTAAGGTTTGCTTTTTTTAGTATTATTTAATAGAGGTTTTAAAATGAGTGCGCCGAGTAAAGCGTATAAGTTCCTGTTGGTGAAAGTCCAACTTGGGCAAAGGTTAGCCGCCAGCCCAATACTAAATTCCACATTTAGGGAGGTAACGAACTAAATGAAGCTGGAAG
>Ga0268276_1000956_pt1 | contig 30865 bp, 26 predicted proteins | sample saktaG_4_FD_190145 | JGI IMG/M metagenome (GOLD analysis project Ga0268276, IMG submission 190145) | Saline water microbial communities from Sakinaw Lake, British Columbia, Canada - sak_2010_1_5_45m | ecosystem: Environmental > Aquatic > Non-marine Saline and Alkaline > Saline ...
AAGAAAGCTCAAGCGGATCGACAAATCCCCGGGGCTCGCCAGAGTCGTCACCGAGACTCCGGCCGGGACCGCCGCATAGATCGGTTTCATCAGGCTTTCCATGGAGGACTCTCCCAACCCGGTGAGCCTGATCTCCCGGCGGAGCAACAATTCCCTGCCGCGGGCCGCGAGCCGCGGCAGGACATGGTTCTCGAACATGGGCCGGATCTCCCGCGGCGGACCGGGGAGAAGGACGATCCGGTGGCGCGCCGTGGCCAGCCACAAGCCCGGTGCGGTCCCGTTGGGATTGTCCAGGACATCCGCTCCCTCGATCACATAACATTGCTTGCGGTTCGAAGGTGGCATGACCATGCCCCTCCTGCCGAACCGCTCCCGGATGCGGGCGAGAAGGTCCTTCCTGAAGAGGAGGTTCAACCCCAGGACCTTGGCCAGAGTCTCCCGGGTCCGATCGTCTTCCGTCGGGCCAAGACCGCCCATGCACAGGATGAGCCCGGAACGTCCCAGGGCCGTACGGAAGACCCGGGCGAGGTCGCGTTCGTCGTCGCCGACCAACGTCTTGAACGAGACGGCCAGCCCGATGCTGTTCAATCCGGTGGTCAAAAAGAGGGAATTCGTATCCTGGAAGTCGGGAGTCAGGAGTTCCGAGCCAACCGCGATGATCTCCGTCTTCATGATCTCCCGAGCCTCAAACCAAGAGCAGGATCAGGCGGCTCAGGGCCGCCGCCGCTAAACCCGCGCCGATGTCGTCGGCCATGATCCCCCAGCCCCCGGGGAGTTTCTCCAGTTCCCGGATCGGTCCTGGCTTGATGATATCAAAAAAACGGAAGAGAACGAAGGAAACGGCCACGGGCACCCAGGCGGCCGGCAGGAACGCGAGGGCGAGGAGCTGGCCGCAAACTTCGTCGATCACGATAGGGCCCGGGTCGCGGCGGCCGAGCGCGGCGGCGTGGACGGCCGAAGCCGCCGTGCCGGCGAAGAAGAGGAGGACGAGCAGGAGCAGATACAGGGGCCAGGCGAGCCCGTGCAGGGCGAATTTGAAAACCAGGGCCGCGACAACGCTGGCCAGCGTGCCCGGGGCCGCGGGGAATAAACCGATGCCGAAGACAGTCGCCAGGATCTTCGCCGCGGTTTTCACGGGGCGAGCCGTCCTTCGAGGTCATATACGCCGGCGGAGGTGATCTCGACCCGGACGATAGGGGAGAGGGGGGCCGTCATTCCTCCGGCTGGGAGGGGGAAGCGGATGACGCCGTCGACTTCCGGGGCCTGGAAACGGCCCCTCCCCACCCAGAAGCGGGGCTCACCGGTTTCGCGCCTCTCGACCAGGACCTCAAACTGCCGCCCGATATAGCCCTTGTTCCTCTCGAGCGATAAGCCGGCCTGGATCGCCATGAGCGCGCCGCGACGGCGTTCCTTCTCCGTCGCTCCGACCTTGTCCGGCCTGTCGAAGGCCTGCGTTCCCCGCTCCGGTGAATATGAGAAGACCCCCAGGTGGTCGAAGCGGGCCGTCCGGACGAAGTCCCGCAGACCGGCGAATTCTCTCCGCCCCTCTCCCGGAAAACCGACGATGAGCGATGTCCGGATGGCGGCATCGGGAAGCTTCGCCCGTATCCGTTCCAAGAGGCGAAGAGCCTGAGTTCCGTTGAATCCCCGCTTCATGGCCTTGACCAAGGCGGGGTCGGAATGCTGGAAGGGGATGTCGAAGTAACGACAGATCTTCGGGTCGGCCATGACCTCGAGGAGGGGGTCCGTGATCTCCCCGGGATAGCCGTAGAGGAACCGGATCCATTCGACGCCGCTCGTCCGGACGAGGCGTTCGAGCAGTCTGACCAAGCCGTGGCGCATCCCGCGGTCACGGCCGAACCAGGTCGTATCATGCGAAATGAGATCGATCTCCTTGACGCCGAGATCGGCGAGGGTACGGACCTCGCGGACGATGGAGGCCAGGCTCCGGGACACATAGAGCCCCTTGATCAACGGAATCGCGCAAAAGCCACAGCGGTGAGAACAACCCTCGGAGACCTTGACGTAAGCCCAGGTGGCGGGGGTTGAAACGAGGCGGGGCGTCGCGTCCGAATAAAGGAACGTCCGGTCCGGGACGGTGATAGGCTGGCCCCGGACGATCGCGGGGATGCGGTCGAAGGACTGAACGCCGGTCCAGGCGTCGACCCCCGGGAATTTTTTCTGGAGGCCGGGGCGGTCCCGCTCGACGTAGCAGCCGGCCGCGACGATCTTTTTTCGCGGGTCTTTCTCTTTAAGACGGAGGACCGTCCCCAGCGTCTCCTCGGCCTCCATCCGGGCGGGCCCGATGAAGCCGCAGGTGTTGACGATGACGACGTCCGCATCCTCGGCTCGAGCGACGAACACGTAGCCGGACTTCTTCAGGGCCCCGAGCATCACCTCGCTATCGACGAGGTTTTTCGCACAACCCAGGCTGATCAGAGCGACTTTTTCCGGGGCGCGCCGGCCGCCCGGAGCGCCGCGCGTCTGTCGGGTCAAGGATAGATCCTGTAAAGAAGCCGGGGGAACGGGATGGTCTCGCGGATGTGCTTGATGCCGCAGATCCAGGACACCATCCGCTCGACGCCCATGCCGAATCCGGAATGCGGGACGGAGCCGTATTTTCGGAGGTCGAGGTACCATTCGTAGGCCTCTCGGGGAAGCTTGTGCTCCGCGAGGCGCCGCTCGAGCAGGGCCAGGTCGTGGATGCGTTGGCCGCCCCCGATGACCTCGCCATAGCCCTCCGAGGCCAGGAAGTCGACACCGAGGACGACGTCGGGGTTCTCCGGCGCAGGCTGCATGTAGAAGGCCTTGATGGCCGTCGGGAAGTGCGTGACGCAAACGGGGGAGTTGTAGACCTCGGAGATCAGCGTTTCCTCGGGTGCGCCGAAGTCGTTCCCCCACTCGATCGTCGAACCTTTCTCGCGGAGCAAGGGAACGGCCTGGTCATAGGTCAGCCGGGGGAAGGGCTTCTTGACCGCCTCGAGGGGCCAGGTGTCCCGTTCGAGGGTTTCCAGGTCATGTTTGCGCTTTGTCAGGACCCGTTCCATGATGAACAACACGAGGTCTTCGCCGAGCTCGATGATGTCCGCGAGCGTGGCGAAAGCCACTTCGGGCTCGACCATCCAGAACTCGATGAGATGACGCCGGGTCTTCGACTTCTCGGCCCGGAACGTCGGGCCGAAGCAATAGACCTTGCCGAAGGCCATGGCCGTGGCTTCGTTGTAGAGTTGCCCGCTCTGGCTGAGGTAGGCTTTCTGGTCAAAATACTCCGTCTCGAATAGGGTCGTTGTCCCCTCGCAGGCGCTCGGGGTCAGAATGGGCGTGTCCATGAGGCGGAACCCGCGCCCGTCAAAGAAATCGCGGATGGCCTTGATGACCTCGGCCCGGACGCGGAGGACGGCGTGCTGCTTCGATGACCGAAGCCAGAGATGCCGGTGCTCCATGAGGAACGGGGTGCTGTGCTCTTTTGGCGTGATCGGGTAGTCCGCGGCCACTTGGATGATGTCGAGGTCGGCGATGGTCAGCTCGTAGCCCCCGGGCGCCCGCTTGTCTTCCCGGACCCGGCCGCGGACGACGAGCGAGGATTCCTGGGTCAGCCGGTCGAATTTCTGGAAGAGGGGAGAATCCTTATCGGCGCTGAAGGCGGTCGCCTGGATGATCCCCGTCCCGTCGCGGACGAGGAGGAAGCGGACCTTGCCTGAAGATCGTTTGTTATAGACCCAGCCGCGGATCTCGACGTCCCGGCCGTCGTACTGCGCGATGTCCTCGATATAAACCCAGTCCATGATGGCCCAATTATAAAAGAAACGCGCTCGCCGTGCAAACCGCCAGGCCTTTATGATGATTCCGGGGTCAAACTGCCCTTTTAGGACGGCGGTGATATAGGCTATACTAAGCGCAAAGAAATGGCTCAGCCGAAAGCGTTCACGCCCGTCAAACTCGTCTGCGGCGTTATCTATAACGATGATGCCCTATACGAAGAGGTCCGGCGCCGGCTCATCGCCGAGTGGGGGAGCACCGACCTCGAGAGCCAAGCATTCCCTTTCGACCTGACCGCGTATTACGAACCGGAAATGGGTCCCGATCTCAAGAGACGATTCGTGAGCTTTGCCGGGCTGACCGCTTCGGAAACGCTTCCGGCCGTGAAACTCCGGACGATAGACCTCGAGGAATCCGTCCGGCGGGAAACGGGCGCTTTGGGGAGGCCCGTCAACATCGACCCCGGCTATCTCACCGCCTCGGCGCTGGTCATGGCCACGGCTAAGGATTTCTCCCACCGCATCCCTCTTGAGCGGGGCATCTATGCCCATCTCGAATTCCTCTTCACGAAGACGGGCGTCAAAACTTTGGATTGGACCTACCCCGACTTCCGCAGCGGGCCGTGCCAAGGGTTTTTCCGGACCGTCCGTGAGATGTACCTGCGCCAGCTCCGTGAACCTCCGGCCTAGCGGCCGGCACATCAACGTTCGGGATGGAAGGCCGTGATGGCCCGCAGCTTTTTGATGATCTCCGGGAGTTCGCGGAGCACGACGGCGATATCCTCTTCCGTGTTGGAGCGTCCGAGGGACATCCTAATCGAGGAGCGGGCGATCTCGGGTTTGAGCCCGATGGCCTGGAGGACGTGGGAGACTTCTTCCGATTCCTCGCTGCAGGCCGAGCCCGTGGAAACGTAGATTTCCTTGGTCGCCAGGGCCAACAGGATAGCTTCCGCCTCGATTCCCGGGAAAGCGAAATTGAGCGTGCTCTTGACCCGGTTTTCGGGGTGGCCGTTGAATTGGGCGCCGGGGATCCTTTCTTCGACCCCTTTCTTCAGAGTCTCGGCGAGCTTTTCAACCCGGAGGCGTTCCGGACGGCCCTTTGCCTCAAGGACGCGGACGGCTTCGCCGAAACCGACGATCCCGGCCGTATTCTCCGTCCCGGCCCTGAGGCCCCGCTCCTGGCGGCCGCCCCGGACGAAGGGGCAGATATTCGACCCCCGGCGGATGTAAAGGGCTCCGATGCCCTTGGGTCCGTAGATCTTGTGGGCCGAGACGGTCAGAAAATCGACGCCGAGCTTGCGGGCGTCGACGTCGATCTTCCCGAAGCTCTGGACGGCGTCGGTATGAACGGGGACGTCCCGCTCGTGGGCGATCCGGACGATCTCGGCGATGGGCTGGATCGTGCCGATCTCGTTGTTGGCGTGCATGACCGAGACGAGGCCCGTTTTCGGTGTCAAGGCCGACCGGAGGTCGTCCAAGCCGACCGTGCCGTATTCGTCGACGGGCAGATAGGTGACCTTGATCCCCTTTTTTTCCAGGGCCTTGGCCGCTTCGATGACGCCCGGATGCTCAATGGCCGAGGTGACGAACTCGTTTTTCTCCGGGGCCGCATCGAAGGTCCCGAAAATGGCGAAATTGTCGGATTCGGTCCCGGAACCGGTGAAGAAGATCTCGCCGCGGTCGACGCCCAGGGAGCCGGCGACGCGCTCCCTGGCCTCGTTCATGAGTTCTTTGACCTGCCGCCCGATCGGGTAAAGGGAGGACGGGTTGCCGAAATGTTCCCTGAGGAACCGGGCCATTCGCTCGACGACGGCCGGATCGACGGGTGTCGTAGCGTTGTGGTCGAGGTAGATCATGGCCCTATTCTACCAGAACGGAAGGCGGAGGCCAAAGCCCGCCCGAAGACGCTGCTCGTTTTTGTCAATGATTCCCAGCGGTCGGCCAGGGAATCTTCAATATTACGAGTCTTCTGAGGCCCGATATCTAAGACTCGATTCAGAGAGTTCCCAGCACCGCTCCTCCGAGTCGCTCCAGAGCGGTGCTGATGGTCGCTTCTCAGAATCCGCTCCCTGCCGCCCCTCCGCTACGGGGTCTATGCATGGCCCCCATCACTGCCCGCGCAGCATCTTCGGTCGGACTTCATGGCGGCCCTAATAGCTATGTTCCGGCAAACCAGGCCCTGGGAGCCGGAGAGAAGAAATAAAAGGGCGGCCCGGCCGGGGCCGCCCGATCTGAATTCCAAAAGAAACTCTACCCCAGCTTCTCCTTCAGGATGCGGACGACCTCAAAGCCGGCCCTTTGCTGGCCTTCCGCGGAGGCCGCGCCGAGGTGGGGGATGGGGATGACGTTGGGGTGGTCGACGAGCGAGAAGTCCTCGGGCGGCTCCTTGTCGAAGACGTCCAGGGCCGCGGCCCGGACCTTGCCGGAGTCGAGCGCGGCGAGCAGGGCCTTTTCGTCGACGACCCCGCCGCGGGCGACGTTGACGATGATGACCCCGTTCTTCATCCGGCCGAACTCGACTTCGCCGAGAATGGGCTTGGCCTGCTTGGGAACATGGAGGGTGATGAGGTCGGCGGCGGCCAGCAGCTCCTCGAGCGGCACCTGTTTGACGGCGGCGTCGGTCTTGACGGGGATGACATCGTAGACGAGGACCTTCATGCCGAAGACCAGGGCCCGCTTGGCGACCTCGATCCCGATCCGGCCGCAGCCGATAATGCCCAGTGTCTTCCCGAAGAGCTCCGTGCCCTGGAGCGTCTTCTTATCCCACTTGTGCGCCTTCATCGACAGGACGGCCTTGGCGTGGTTACGGACGGCCCCGAGCATGAGCCCGAACGTATGTTCGGCGACGGAGATGGAGGTGGCCGCCGGTGTATTGGCCACGGCGATCCCCCTTTCCTTGGCCGCGTCACGGTCGATGTTATCGAGCCCGATGCCGGCCCGGACAAGGACCTTCAGGTCCTTTGCGGCTTCGATGACCGGCCGAGTGATCCTGGAGGCGCTCCGGACGACGACGGCGCTGAAGCCGGGGACGGTCTGGATGAGATCGGCCTCGCTCATCCCTTTGTTGACGGTGACTTCGAAGCCCGGAACGGCCCGGAGAAGTTCCAGGGCTTCCTTGTCCAAGCCATCGGCGATGAGGATCTTGATCATTGCCAATTCTCCTTGAGGACGGCCTGAGCCGCCTTGATGCCAGCCCCCGCCTCGAACTTGAAGCCGAGGTCCATGAGGGTCATTTCGAGCGCCGAAAGGGCGATGATGATGTCGAATCCGCCCATGTAGCCGAGATGGGCGATCCGGAAGATCTTCCCCTTGTAGGGGTCCTGACCGCCCGCGATGTAGGCCATATATTTGCCCTGCATGGTCTTGACGAGTTGAGAGCCCTCGATCCCTTCCGGAACCTTGCAGCAGGTCAGAACGTTGCCCGGACGCTGGGAGAGAAGATTCAGACCGAGGGCACTGACCCCGGCCCTGGTCGCGTCAGCCAGGACCCGGTGGTGGACGTGAAAGGCGTCTATGCCCATCTTTCTGATGATATCCAGGGCGTGCTTCTGCTGGATGATGAGCGACACGCCGGGGGTCCAGGGCGTCGTCTTGGCGGCCAGGTTCTTTTTGGCCTTCTTGAGGTCGAAGTAGAACTTGGGCAGCTTGGAATTCGCGGCCAGAGCCCAGGCCTTCGGACTCAGGCCGATGAAGGCCAGCCCGGGCGGGATCATGAAGGACTTCTGCGATCCGGAAAGCAGGGCGTCGACTTTCCAGTCGTCCATGGGGCAGGGGGTGACCCCGGCCCCGGAGATGCCGTCGACGACAAGCACGGCGGCGGTCTTGGCCACGACCTCACCGAAGCCCTGGATGTCGAACATGGCCCCGGAGGAGGTTTCGGACAGGGTGGCAAAGACGGCCTTGCAATCGGGCATCGCTTTGAGCTCGGCCTCGAGTTCGTCCTTGGAGAAGTCCTTGCCCCACGGGTCGAGGACGATCTCCTTGTAATTGACGCCAAAGGCCTTGCAGATATTGCCCCAGCGCTCGCCGAACTTGCCGCCGTTGATGGTCAATACCTTGTCGCCGGGGCTGAGGAGGTTGACGACGGCGGTCTCCATGGCCCCGGTCCCGGAAGACGTCAGGATGTAGACCTCTTCCTTGGTGCCGAAGACCTGCTTGACGCCTTCCGTAACCTCCATGAAGATGGCCGAGAACTCGGGGGTCCGGTGATGGATGATCGGTTCCGCCGCCGCCGACAGGGCCCGCTCGGGCACCGGAGTCGGTCCGGGGGATAAAAGATAGTATTTTTTGATCATGAGGCTCTCCTTATGAAGTAGTTAGTAAGGTATCAAAAATTTCCTGACGAAGTCAACGTCGAACGGACCCATCACAGGTCCTTCAAGAATTCGGTCAGCAGGGCCGTCCGTTCGACGAAGGAGGAGAGGAGGAGATGTTCATGTTCGGCATGGATCCCATCACCGTCCGGGCCGAGGCCGTCGAGCGTCGGGATCCCCATGCCCGCCGCGATCGACGCGTCCGAGCCGCCGCCCGTTTTTCCTCCTTTGAGCGAGAGGCCGATGCCGGCGGCGATCGTCTGGGCCCGGACGAAGAGCTTTTCCGAGGCCCTGGTCTTCTCCATGGGCGGCGTCGTGCTTTCGACGGAGACCTTGAGCCGGGCCCCGCGGAGGACCGGGACGGCCTCGCGCAGTATCTTCAGGACCCGCTCCCTGTCGGTGAGCTTCCAGAACCGGATGTCCAGCACGGCCCAGGCGTTCTCGGCGACGACATTGGCTTTCTCTCCCCCGCCCATCAGGCCGACGTTGACCGTGGTTTCGCCGGTCCTCAGCCGTTTGAGGCGCGCGATCTGGCCGACCAATTCTTCGATGGCGCTGACCCCTTTCTCGGGGCTCCCGCCGTGGGCCGCCCGGCCGCGGACGTCGAGGCGGACGACCAGCCGGCCCTTTCTTTCGAGCTTGAGCGCCCCGCCCGGGATGGCGGGCTCCAAGCAAAGGACAAGAGAGGCCTTCCGGGCCAGCTTGCGAATGAGGTCATGGGCGGCCGGGTGCCCCGTCTCTTCGGCCGTGTTGATGAAGATGGTAACCCGCTTCTGGGGCTTGACATTGAGGCTGTGGAGGCTCCGCAGGGCCGTCAGCAGCATCACGACCCCGGCCTTCATGTCGAGCACACCGGGGCCATAAAGCTTGTTCCCGGTGACGTAGAACGGCATCTTGACGATCTTCCCCACAGGCCAGACGGTGTCGATATGAGTCAGGATGAGGATCTCGTCATCGGAGTCCTTCAGGCGGCCCGGCGCGAACTCGGCCACGGTCAAGTCGCCGATTTCCTTCTGGGGAAGAGTCGTGATCTTGCAGCCGATCCTTTTGAACTCCCTGGCCACGAAGGCCGCGCAGGCGTCAACGGCCTTCTTGTCGTGGGTCGGAGATTCGAGAATCGTGAGTTGCTTCAGGAGATGGACCATCTCCCCCTGACGGGAACGAAAATAGAGCCGGAAATCCATGAGTTCCTCCCTAGAATTCGGAAGACTCAATTTATCACAGCTCGAAAAGAAAAGCACTTCCTTGGGAATGAATAGGTTGATTTCCAGGCCCTATTTCCATAAAGTAGACGGTGAGGAGGGCTGAGCCGGTCAGGACTCCGGAATGACTAAAAAAACACTTCTTGTCTTAAGTCTGCTCCTCATCGGAACGTCGAGCCTTACTCCCGAGATCTTCTATCCCTGGAAAGACACTTACATCGGATCGCTCGATGGGCCGGGCTGGCCCGGCTTGGTCATCGCCCCGGCCAAGGATTGCGCCTTCGCCTTTCTCCTGCGCGTCGAGAGAGTCGATGAGGTGGCCGAAGGCGGGGACTTCTACTACCTCGTTTCCCAGGTCGGCCCTCATTCGCCCGACGGCCTTTACGCCCGGGTCAAGTTCGACCTGGGCCTTCCTTTCAAGATGGGCAAGGAAACACCCATCCTGATGAAGCCCCCGCCGCGAAAGTTGACCCTGACGTTCGAATGGTCGCGCCGTGACGAAACGATCGTCATCGGACGCATCCTCTGCCCCGAGGAGGTCCGGGTCACGATCGTCCACTATTCCCCGTGGGATCTCAAATGCGAATACTCCCTTCGCGCCGACGGCCAGGTCCAGGGACGTTGCGGCGCTCCGGGGAATCCGTCCTACCTGATCTGGACGAGCCGACCCGGGGAGCCGGCCTCCGCCCCTGCCGGCGGCCTCGCCCAATCCTACCCCTCCGATGCCGACCGCACCATCGCCTTCGTGGCCGGGGTCGGTGGTGACGCCCAAGCCGTTGACAACCGCATCTACCGCTTCAAGAACGCCAAGACCATCGGCGCTTTCATCGACGAGGAAGCCGCCGCTTATGAAGAAAAGCGGGTCAAGCTCCGCGGCCCCTACGCCGGCGTGCCCGAGGCGATCACCAACAGCTTGCATTGGACGGTCCTTTATCAAGCGGGGAGCCACCGTCTTTATACTCCGTCAAGCCGGGCCGGGATCCTCCCCCGGCCGGAAGGGGGCCGGGACTACTGGACGATCCGCGGTGAGAATTCCCTGTTCAACTCCCTGGGGCTCGGTCTCGAAAGCCAGAAGCTGGCTGTCGACACTCTCCGGGCCGTCCTCGAAACCCAGTACCCGAACGGGAACCTCCCGAATTGGCGGGGCCGTTTCGGGGGCACCGCCGACCGTTCGCAGCCTCCCATCGGAGCGTTCGTCGTTCTGAAACTTTTCGAGCGGCTGGGGGACATGGAGATCCTCCGGCACGCTTATCCCCATCTCCAGCGCTGGCACGCGTATTGGAAGGCGCCGCGGGCGAACGGATTGGCTCGTAGAGACGGCAACGGCGACGGCCTCCTCGAGTGGGGGTCGGACGCCGAGCTCATCGGCACCTGGGAGAAGAACGCTCCGGGTCAGAAGAGGGCTTGCTGGGAATCCGGGCAGGACGACCTGCCCAACTGGGATGGCGTCCCATTCAACGAAGAGTCCGGCACCTTGATGCTGAACTGCGTCGACCTGAACTCCCTCTACGCCCTGGACGCCTGGTGCCTGGCCGAGATCGCCTCGGTCCTCGGACGCGCCGTCGAAGTCGAACGGTACCGCGACGAGTACGAGAAGATCCGGGCTCTCGTCAACTCCCGCCTGTGGAACGAGAAGGAGGGTTTCTATTTCGACCGCACCTGGGACGGCCGTTTTTCGGTCCATAAGGCGGCCTCCTCTTTTTTCCCGCTCCTGGCCCGGATCCCCGACGACGCCCGCGCCCAGAAAATGCTGAAGCACTTGCTCGATCCCAAACAGTTCTGGGGCGACTATGTCATCCCCTCGATCTCCCGGGATGACCCGGCCTTCAGGCCCGAAAGCCAGCAGCTTTGGCGCGGAGCGGTCCAGCCGTCGACCAACTACCTCGTTTATCAGGGACTGAAAGCCTACGGGTTCGATATCGTCGCTTCCGAATTCGCCCGGAAGAGCGCCGAGATGTTCCTGCGGAGCTGGGATAGCTTCGGTCTCTCTCCCGAGAATTTTGATTCCCTCACCGGAGAGGCGGGCGGTGAGCGCTACCAGAGCGAAAGCCCCCTGGCCGCCTTGATCGCGGTCGAAGAATATCTCGACTTCACCCCGCAGGAGGGGTTCCGCTTCGGCATCCTCAAGCCGGAAAGCAAAGGAAAGCTGTCGCGCGTCCTCGTCCAGGGCCGCCATTACGAGGTCGAGGCGGGGAACTCCTCGACCGTCTTGCGCGAAGAGGGTGATACCATTCTGGCCGTCGGCGGGGGAGCGGTCATCCGCCGCTTCCTTTACAACGAATTGGAAGTGTCCTTCAACATCAAAACCTTGAAAAAGCGGACGGTCAAGCTGCGTTTTCTGAAGAAGGGCAAATACCAGCTTCTCCTCGACGGCCGGGAAATGGATGTTTTTTCCGGCAGCGTGCGCAAGTTCGACGTTCCCGAGGGCGACCACGCCATCCTTATCCAACTCCTCGAAGACCTTGAAAAAGAGGACCCCAACGAGACCTCAGATTAAAAGGAGAGACAGCGCGATGGCAAAATATTCAAGACGGGATTTTCTGAAGACCGGGGCCGGCGCGGCCGCGCTCTTCGCCGGCGGGCTTGTCCCTGCGCCCGTTTCATCGGCGGCCGGCGCGGGCCCCCGTGTCGTGTCCAGCGGGAACGGGATCCGGGCCACCCAAAAAGCCATGGAGATCCTTCAGTCCGGCGGAGACCCCCTCGACGCCGTCATCGCCGGGGTGAACATCGTCGAGGACGACCCCAACGATATGTCCGTCGGCTACGGCGGCCTGCCGAACGAAGACGGCATCGTTGAGCTCGACGCCTCGGTCATGTACGGGCCGACGCACACGGCCGGAGCGGTGGCCGCCCTCCGGAATATCAAGAATCCATCCCGGGTGGCCCGGCTCGTCATGGAGAGGACGGACCACGTCCTCCTCGTCGGGGAAGGCGCGCTTAAGTTCGCCCGGGCCCACGGCTTTAAAGAGGAGAACCTCCTGACGGAGAAGTCCCGCGCCGCCTGGCTGCGCTGGAAGGAAACCATGTCGGATCGGGACAACTGGTTCCCTCCGAAGCCCGGCAGCGTCCCCGAAGAGCTCCGCTCGGTCATGAGCACGCAAGGGACGATCAACTGCATCGCTCTTGACGCCGCGGGAAGACTGGCCGGCGTGACCACGACGAGCGGCCTGTCCTGGAAGCTCTCCGGACGGGTCGGGGATTCGCCCATCATCGGGGCCGGGCTCTACGTCGACAACGAGATCGGGGCGGCCGGGTCGACGGGGCGGGGCGAGGCCAACCTCCAAACCTGCGCCAGCTTCCGGATTGTCGACCTCATGGGACGGGGCCTCTCGCCCGAGCAGGCTTGTCTGAAGACATGCGAGGCCATCGTCGCGAAGGCCAAGCTCGTGCCCCGGCTCTGCGATGCCGACGGGCGGCCCAAGTTCGGGCTCAACTTCTACGCGCTCAGCAAGAAAGGCGAGTTCGGCGCGGCCTGCCTTGAACAGGGCGGGACCTACGCCGTCCACGACGGGGTCGAGAACAAGCTACGGGACGCCGCCTATCTCTACAAGCGCCGTGAGATAAACCGGTAGGCTTGGGCGGGGCTGCTTTTAATCGCGGATGAGGATGACGGAGAAGCCCTCTCCGGCCAATCGCGAAGCCAGCGCGTCAGCCGAATTCCCATCGGCCCGGACCCTGACCCTGTAGTAGGTCCCGGTCCTGGTCTTGAGGATCGTCACGACCACTCCCGGATAGGTGCTGTCCAACCGTTTTTTAAGAGCGTAGGCGTTCTCCTGGACCGAGAAAGCACCGACCTGGAGCCAGATCCCTCCGGACACCCGGGCCGGTTCGCGGAATCCGCCCAGATTTTCCAGCCGGACGCGGGCCGTTCCCGGTCCGATGAGGCCCAGGACTCGCGCGGCGGCGTAGGACAGGTCGATGATCCGGCCCCGGACGAAGGGGCCCCGGTCGTTGATGCGGACGACGACCGACCGGTCGTTTTCGAGGTTCGTGACCATGACGTGCGTCCCGAAAGGCAGCGTGCGGTGAGCCGCCGTCATGTCGTTCATGTTGAAGACTTCCCGGCTCGAAGTCGGACGGCCGTGAAATTCCTGCCCGTACCAGGAGGCGACGCCGACTTCGACGCCGCTTTTCGGGGCATACGGCAGCCTGGCGCAGGCGGACGCGCCCAGGATCAGGGCGACCGCGAGGGCAACACGAGCTCGTCCACCACGCTCCGCCCCCTGAGCCCTGTTTGGGTCAGCCAAGAAAACCCGTCAGCCTTTTCTTGAGAAAAGCGAAGGCCTCGCGAGGCGTCGAACAGATATGGAAGAGCTTGAGGTCGTCGGCGCAGATGGCCCCCTTCTCGACCATGGAATCGAACTTGATGAGGTCCCGCCAATAGTCCCCGCCGTAGAGGACGAGAACGAGCTCTTTTTTCGAGACCTTGCTCGTCTGGAGCAGGGTGAGGATCTCGAAGAATTCGTCGAGCGTACCGAATCCCCCCGGAAAGATGATCACCGCCTTGGCCTTGTAGACGAGCCAGAATTTCCGCATGAAGAAATAATGGAAGGAGAAGGACAGCTCGGGCGTGACGTAGGGATTCGGTTTCTGGGCCTGGGGAAGCGAGATGTTCATCCCGACCGTCTTTCCTCCCGCCCGGGAGGCGCCCCGGTTGGCCGCCTCCATGATGCCGGGACCGGCCCCCGTGCAGACGACGAAATCCTTGCCTTTGGGCTTTTTCAGCGAAATGGCCCACTTGGCCAGGAGAAAGGCCAGTTCCTCCGCCTCCCAATAATAGCGGTGGAAATCGGAATCGGCGTCGGTCGGATCGGCTTTGGAGGAGCCAAGGAAAAGGATCGTACTGTTGATCTTGGTGCGGTCGAGGTGGGCCATGGGGCCCAGGTATTCGCTCAGGATGCGAAGCGTCCGTCCCTCGGGGGACTCCAGGAATTCGTGGTCAAGAAAGGATTCCTTCGGAATGCCGGTCTTCTTCATCGTCGCCGCGACCTCCTTCACTGGGTCTCCTCCGGATTCTATCAGATTCGCCGAACTTCCCTCAAGTCGATTTTGACAGGCGCAAGGGGCTGTGTTATCAATAAGCACGAAAGGACCAGCCGATGGACAAGACGACGGAACGGCACGCGAGCCTCGAATACCCCGGCCGCCTCATCGCCATGGGCCTGGCTGCCTCAGGCGGCAGGGCCGTGATCGTCTACGCGATCACCGGGCGCTCGCCCTCGAGCCAGGCCCGGAAGCTGGTCCTCCGCGACAACGGCATCTGGGTCCAACCGACAGACGAAGACGTCCTCAAGACGGGGAACGTCGATCTTCTTGTCTACCCCGCCCTTCTATTCGGACAAACGGGGGTGGCCGTATCCAACGGCAAGCAGACGGCCGACATCCGCGCCGGCATGGCGTCCGGGGCCGGGCCGATCAGCGTGCTGTCACAAGCCCTTGCAAACTGGGACTACGAACCCGACGCCCCCATCTTTACGCCGCGGGTCAGCGGCTGTCTCGTCCGTGGCTCGGCCGGGTTGAGCCTCGTCCGGATGGGCGGGTCGGGAGAGTCTTTGAGGAGCTACTTCGAGGTCCCGCTCCGGGAAGGGGAGGGGCGGCTGGTCTCCACTTATGCCGGGCCGAACTCCGACCCGCTGCCCGCGTTCGAGGGTGAGCCGCGCCGGATCGGTCTCGCCGGCGAGACCGCCCGCGAAGCGGCCGAAGCCGTTTACGGGGACCTCGCTCCCGCCGCCGCGGGAAAGGACTTCCGCGTCGCCGTCGCTTGCGTCTTGGCATCTCTCTCCCGGCCGGACGACCACGACGTCCACATCATCAACCGCCACGAAAGGACATGATCGATGAGCAAACCCGAGAGGACGGCCCGCAGCCAATACCAAACCAAGGTCGGGGAGGATTTCCCGGACAGTCTCGGCCTATGGGAAGGCCGGTTCGTCAAGAAATTCCCCATGCGCTACGGCGAGAACCCGGGCTATCCGGCCGCTTTCTACCAGGAGGCCGGAGCCGAGGGCCCGAACATGGGTCACCTCGAAGTGCTCCAAGAGGGTACGAAGGGGCTGAGCTACATCAACGTCGGCGACATGGACCTCGGCCAGAGGCTGGCCCGGAAGCTCGTCGCCGTGTTCAAGGGCCGTCCGACCTGCGTCCTCATCAAGCACGAGATGCCGAGCGGCGTCGCCCTCGGAAACGACCCGGTCGAGACCTTCGAAAAGGCCTGGAAGTGCGACTCGCTCTCCAATTTCGGGAGCGTCGACGTCTTCAGCTACCGCGTCACCGAGCCCCTGGCCCGGCTCCTCGTCGAGAGCCCCCGCAACGTCGAGGTCGTCTACGCCCCAGACTACTCTCCCGAAGCCCTGGAGGTCCTGGCCGGGCGGAAGGTCCTGCGGGTCGTCCGGATGGGCGCTCGCCTCGACGCACCGTCCGTCGACAACGGCCTCGAAGTCAAACGCGTGGCCGGCGGGCTGCTCGTCCAGAAACGCTTCGACTCGAAGATCGTCTCACCGGAGTCGGTGGACGTCGTCTCCGTTAAGAAGCCGAGTCCCGAGGACATCAGGGCCGCTCTGTTCAATTGGACGGTGGCCTGCTTCACCCGGTCGAACGCGGTGGTCATCGGGACGTCCGACAAGACCCACGGCATCGGTTCCGGCCAGCGCAGCCGCATCGACTCGGCCGAGAACGCCATCCGGCTCTCCCGGCGCGGCTATGGTCCCGAGGGCTGCGTCCTCGCCTCCGACGCGTTCATGCCCTTCCCCGACGTCGTCGAACTCGCGGCCAAGAACGGCATCAAGGCCATCATCTACCCGCTGGGTTCGATCAAGGACCAGGAAGTCATCGACAAGGCCAACGAACTCGGGCTGGCCATGATCATCACCCGGAAGTCGGGAGAGCTCGATTCGGAACGCTGTTTCCTCCATCGTTGAGAAGAGGATTTCGAAAGGAATCTCGGGTGCCGCAGAGACATGCGCGAATAGCGCTATGAGCATCAAGACAAATGGATTTGAAGGCCAGCCGGCCGCGAAGCTTCGCGCATCGCTCCGGATAGCCCCGGTTTTGATCCTCCTGCTCTGTTCTTTTGGCGCAAGCGCCGCGAAACCCCAGGACGGGCGCGCGTCATCTCATTATCAACAGACGGTCGACCGGCTCCGAGAGGCCGGGTTGGCCGGGGAGCGGGGCCTCGAGATCCTCAAGCGGATCACCTCGGTCGGACCCCGTTTGACAGGGTCTCCGGAAGCCGCCGCCGCTGTCGACCTATCGCTCAAGCTCATGAAGGAGCTGGGCTTCGCCAACGTCCACGCCGAGCCGGTCGAGGTCGGACACTGGGTGCGAGGGGATGCCGGGAAGGCCGAGATCATCGCCTCCGGGACCCGGGCCGCCGTGCCGCTCGCCGTTTGCGCCCTCGGCGGCAGCGTGGGGACGCCGGAAGCCGGCCTCGCCGCCCCGGTCGTCGAGGTCCAGGGCCTCGATGAGTTGGCTCGCTTGGGACCGATGCTCAAGGGCAAGATCGTCTTCTTCAACCGGCCGATGGACAGGCGCCTCGCCGATCCGTTCTCCGCATACGCCGGCGCCGCCGACCAGCGCGTCAACGGGGCCTCGGCGGCCGCCCGCTATGGCGCCGTCGGCGTCCTGGTCCGCTCGCTGACGTTCCGCGAGGACGGGAATCCCCATACCGGACTGATGCAGTATGATCCCCGCATGCCGCGGATCCCGGCGGCCGCGGTCAGCACTCGGGACGCCGGAACTCTGAGCGCGATTCTCAAAGAAGAAAAGAGCGTTTCCGTCTCCCTCCGGTTGAACTGCCGGAGCATGGGCAAGGTCCTCTCGGCCAACGTCGTCGGAGAGCTCACGGGATCCGAGTTTCCGGGCGAGATCATCCTTCTTTCCGGGCACCTCGACAGCTGGGATCTCGCTGTGGGCGCCCATGACGACGGCGCGGGCTGCGCGGCGGCGCTCGAAGCCCTGCGGCTCATCAAGGACCTCGACCTGCGGCCGCGGCGGACCATCCGCGCCGTCCTCTTCATGGACGAGGAGTTCGGCGGGACGGGAGGCCGGGCCTACGTCCATGCCCCGCAGCGAACGGGCGAACGCCATCTCGTCGCGGCGGAATCGGACCGGGGAGGCTTCGTCCCGGTCGGACTCGCCATCGGCCGACGAGGCAGCCGGGTGCTGGAAAAAATTTCCTCCTATGCGGACCTCTTCATGCCGCTCGGCGTATCGTTCATCGTTCCCGGCGGCGGGGGAGTGGACGTCGGACCGCTCATCGAACAGGGAGCGGAGCCGGCGGCCATCATGACGAACGCCCAAGCTTATTTCGACGTCCACCATTCCGCTCTCGATGTCGTCTCGAGCGTCCATCCCCGCGAGCTGGAGCTCCAGGCCATCGTCCTGGCCGCTCTCGCCGCCATCCTCGCCCAGGAAGGGATCTGAGCATGCATCTCGCTTTCGTCTGGCATTTCCATCAACCGATCTACCGCGACCCGGATACGCGGGAATACATCCTCCCTTGGGTCAATGACCACGCCGCGAAGAACTATCATCATATGGCCCGGCTGGCTGAAGAAAAGGCGCCCGATTGAGCGAGCTCATCTTTTTGTTCGCCGTCCACAACCACCAGCCGGTCGGGAATTTCGATCATGTCGTCAAGGCCGCGTTCAAGGATTGCTACCGGCCGCTGCTCGAGGGCCTGGCCAGACATCCGGGCTTCCGCTTCGCCCTCCACTTCTCCGGCCCTCTCTGGGAGTACATGGAAGCGAACGAACGGACCTGTTGGGACCTGGTCAAGGAGCTTTCCGGCCGGGGGCAGGTCGAGCTCATGAGCGGAGGCTTCTACGAACCCATCCTGTCGATCATTCCCGAAGAGGACCGGGTCCGCCAGATCCGGATGATGACCGACTACCTCCGGGAGAATTTCGGACAGGCGCCGCGCGGGCTGTGGCTCGCGGAAAGGGTCTGGGAGCCCCACCTGGCCAAGTCCCTGGCGGCGGCGGGCATCGAATACACCCTTCTCGACGAAGAGCATTTTCATTACGCCGGGGTCCGCGACCTGGCCACGACCTATGTCACCGAGGAAGAGGGCCGGAGTTTGCGGCTTTTTCCGATCGACAAAAGGCTCCGCTACCTCGTGCCGTTCCACGGTCTGGACGACATCGACGCCTATCTCGACGGCCTCCGGGCTTCGGGCGGGACGGCCATCCTCGGGGACGACGGCGAGAAGTTCGGCGTCTGGCCGGGCACCCATAAATGGGTTTTCGAGGAAGGCTGGCTCGAGCGGTTCCTCGACTTCATCGAAGACAAGGGCATCCGGATGATGTCGTTTTCCGAGTATCTGGATGTCCATCCGCCCTCGGGCAGGGTCTATCTTCCGCCGGCGTCCTACGAAGAGATGATGGAGTGGGTCCTCGAGCCCGACGAGCTGACGGCCTTCAAGAAGCTCAAGGCCGGGACAGGCCCGGAAGCCCGCCGATTCCTGCGGGGCGGGTTCTTTCGCGATTTCTTCCGCAAGTACACGGAGGCCAACCACCTCCATAAGCGGATGGTCATGGTTTCGCGGGCCGTCCACTCCGCCGGGGCTGATAAGGACGCGCTCAAAGACCTTTACAAAGGCCAATGCAACGACCCCTACTGGCACGGCGTCTTCGGCGGCCTCTATCTGCCCCATCTCCGCGAGGCCGTCTTTCATCACCTCCTCGAAGCGGAGAAACGGACGCCTGACCCGCCCGGCTGGAACCGCCTGGACTACGATTGCGACGGCCGGGACGAGCTCGTTTACCGGGACCCGGCGTTCGGCCTGCTGGTCAAGCCGTCCTCGGGCGGCGCCCTCGTCGAGATCGACTATCGCCCCTGGTCGCGAAACCTTTCCGACGTCCTTTCCCGGCACAGCGAATCCTACTACCGGTCGCCGGAAGCCGGAGAAGGGGAGGAGGGGACGGGGAAGAGCATCCACGAGCTCGGCAAGAAGCTGCCGCCCGAAGCCGAAGAGCTCGTCCGCCCCGACGGATATCCTCGATTCTCGCTCATCGATCATTTCTTCCACGCCGACACGGTAGCGGAGGATTTCCGGAAGGCCGGCTACGCAGAACAGGGGGATTTCGTCGACAGGCCGTTCTCGTTCGAGGCCGCGGGGAAAACGCTCGTCCTCGAGCGCCTCGGGGCGGTCGGAGCTTCGGACGGGCGCGTCCCTCTCGCCGTCCGAAAGACGATCGGGACCGGGGACGGTTCGCTTCGCGTCGTGATCGAGATCGAGAACCTCACGGAAAAAAGCCTGTCCCTGAGATACGGGTCGGAATGGAACTTCCTGGCCTTCCCCCACGAGCTCGAGCTCCGCCCGCCCGGCGGAGCGCTCCTCTATGGAGGCCGCCTCCTTTTCGAGGCCGAAGGCGCGGACGCCTTCTGGTCCTTCGCCCTCCGGACGCTCTCCCAATCCGAAGGGGGTTTTGATATAATCCACCAAGGATACTGTTTCTGTCCGGTGTGGCCGGTGGAATTGGCCGGGAACGCGAAAAAGCGCTTGAGCATCGTCTTGAAGGAGCGCCATGGCCGATAAGTTCTTCTCCCTCGTCCTGCACAGCCACATCCCTTACGTCCTGTCTCACGGCAGTTGGCCGCACGGGATGGACTGGCTCTTTGAGGCCGCCGCGGAAACATACATGCCGCTCCTCGACGTCTTCGAGCGGCTGGCCGACGAAGGGATCGCGGTCCAGACGAGCGTCAGCTTCACACCGGTCCTGATGGAGCAGCTCAAGGATCTCGGCTTCGCCCGGGGCTTCGACGAGTACCTGAGAATGAAGATCGAGATCGCCGTCCGCGACCGGGAGTACTTCGAGCGGACGGGGAATACCGCCCTGCGTTCGCTGACCGATTTCTGGGAGGCCTGGTACCGGAAGGTCCTCGGCCATTTCCACGGCCGTTGTCACGACGACATCATCGACGCGTTCCGGTCCCTCCAGGACCAAGGCACCATCGAGGTCCTGACCTCGGCCGCGACGCACGGCTATTTCCCGCTTCTCGCCAGGGACGAAAGCATCCGGCAGCAGGTCCGGCAGGGGCGTTACACCTACCGCAAGCACTTCGGCCGGGAGGCCCGGGGGTTCTGGATCCCCGAGTGCGCCTACCGGCCCGGCTACAACTGGAAATCTCCGGTCGAAGACAAGGCGCCCTATCCGCGGCTCGGTGTCGACGAGATCCTGGGACAGGAAGGCATCGGCTATTTTTTCGTCGACGCCCATCTCCTCAAGGGCGGGGATGCCAAGGGCGTCTACCTCGACCGATTTCCCGGCCTGAAGCTCCTCTGGGAGAAGTTCCAGGGGTCCTACAAGCCGATGGATGAAACGCCGCGGGACCCTTATTCCGCCTACTTGGCCTATCCCTCGCGCGTCCCGTTTTTCGCCAGGGACGACGTCTCTGGCTCGCAGGTCTGGAGCCGTTCTGTGGGCTATCCCGGGGACGGCGCCTATCTCGAATTCCACAAAAAGCATTTCCCGGGCGGCATGCGGTACTGGAGGATCACCTCGAGCGACGCCGACCTGGGCCTAAAGGAACCCTACGATCCGGCCCGGACCCGGGAAAGGATGGAGGAGCACGCCGGGCATTTCGTCTCCGTCATCGAGGAGACCCTCAGGGGAAAAACATCGGGCTCGGTCGTCGCCCTCTACGACACGGAGCTGTTCGGACACTGGTGGTTCGAGGGTCCCGAATGGCTTTATCTCGTCATTAAAAAACTCGCCTCCGGGCCGATCAAGCCCATGACCGCCGGTGGCTGTCTCGACCGGCTGCCGCCCGATGCCATCATCTCCCTTCCCGAGGGCTCATGGGGCCAGGGCGGATTCCACTGGATCTGGCTCAACGACGCCACGTCCTGGATCTGGAAGAAGATCTACAGGATCGAAGAGGAGGCGGCCGCGCTCACGCCTCGCCTCGCCCGCCTCGACCGGCGGGTCCTCAAGCAGTTCTTCCGCGAGAAGTTCTTGCTGGAGAGCTCGGACTGGCCGTTCCTCATCTCGACCTGGTCGGCCCGGGATTATGCCGAGAACAGGGCCGCCGAGCACTTCGAGAGGGCGCTGACGCTCGTCGGGTGGCTCGAGGAAGGCCGGGTCCTCACGGACCCCGAGGTGTCGCTCCTTCGCGTCTTCGAAACCGAAGACCGGTTGTTCGAGGAGGTCGTCCTGCCCGATGGAACGGTTATCTAAGAAAACTCTGGTCATGGTCCTCTGCGGAGGCCGGGGGGAACGGCTCTACCCGCTGACGCGCGACCGATCCAAGCCGTCCGTCCCTTTTCTCGGGATCTACAGGATCATCGACTTCAGTCTGTCCAACGCCCTCAATTCGGGCCTGCGCCGTATCACGCTCCTGACCCAGTACAAGTCCCTGTCGCTCGAGCGCCACATCCTCAACGGTTGGAATATCTTCCACGCCGAGAGCGGCGACTACATCTTCTCCCTGCCCGCTCAGGGACGGGTCGGCGACCACTGGTACGAAGGGACGGCCGACGCCGTTTTCCAGAATATCTACACCATTCAGCAGGAAAATCCCGAGGCCGTGCTGGTGCTCTCGGGCGATCACGTCTACAACGCCGACTACCGCAAGCTGCTCCTCTTCTTCGGCCAGACCGACGCCGACGCGATGGTCATGACCCGGACGATACCCATCCAAGACGCTTCCCGCTTCGGCGTCATCAGCGTCAACGAGGAGCGGCGGATCATCGAGTTCCTGGAAAAACCGAAAAAGCCCTTCGGGACGCCCTGGGACGCGAGCAAAAGCCTCATTTCCATGGGCGTTTATCTTTTCAAAACCCCCGTCCTGATCAAGGCCCTGCTCAAGGACGCCCGGAATACGCGGAGCTCCCACGATTTCGGCAAGGACATCCTCCCGGCCCTCATCGGCAGCCACCGCGTTTACTCCTACACGTTCGACGATTACTGGCAGGACATCGGCACGATCGACGCCTATTGGGAAGCCAATATGGCCTTCCTATCGCTGGACCCGCCGGTCATCCTGAAGGACCCGGCCTGGCCCATCCGGACCTACAAGCCCCAGTATCCTCCGACGTTCATCACCGCTGGCGAGATCCGTTCCTCCATCGTCGGCACCGGATGCTCCTTATCCGACTGCCTCGTCGAAAGATCGATCATCGCCCCGGGCGTGCGCATCGAATCCGGGGCCGAGGTCGTGGACTCGATCCTTTTCGAGAACGTCCATGTCCGCCGCGGTGCCCGGCTCCGCAAAGTCATCATCGATAAAGCCGCGGTCATCGGCGAGCGCTTCGAGGTCGGCTTCGATCCCGACCGGGACGTCCGGAATTTCAAGATCAGCAAGACCGGCATCCGGGTCGTTCCCAAGGGCTGGACGTCCGAATGATCGAAACGTACAACATCCTCTCCCCGGACTTCGAGCGGGACGCTCCCCGGGAGATGACGCTGCTGTCGATCATCTCCCAGAGCTTTTTCCAGCCCTTCTCCCTCGAGGACAATCTCCTCGTCATCCTGACGGCGCTGACCTCGGGTTCGGGTGTCGGCTTCAACCGGGCCATGCTCTTCCTCAAGCATGGGGACCGCCTCAAGGGCGAGATGTGGCTGGGCCCGAGCTCGGCCGAGGAGGCCGGTTCCATCTGGGAGGTCCTGTCGACCCCGGGCATCGGCTACATCGAGATCATCGAGCACAACCGGGCCCTCGTCAACAAGAACGAGGACACCCTCAGCGGCCGCCTCAAGGGACTCGTCTATTCGGCGGACGAGGAAGGCGCCCTCATCCCGGCCTACGCGGCCTGCCGCAAGGAGATCCTTTTCGTCCGCGAAGCCGCGAGCGAGCCCCTCGTGGACCGCCGCTTCCTCAACATGATCGGGGTCGACGAGTTCCTCTGCATCCCGCTCCTCGCCCGGGACGACATCGTCGGCGAGATCATCCTCGACAACGCCATCACCCGGACGCCGATCACGCCCGCCGACATCAAGTTGGCCGGCCTCTGCGGCCTGATCGCCGGCAACTACATCTACTCGACGACGCTTCACCGTAAGCTCTTGGAAACGGAGAAGATGGCGGCCATGGGCGAGATGGCGCTATTCGTCACCCATCAGCTCAGAAACCCCATCGTCGCCGTCGGCGGGTTCACCGACCAGCTCCTCAAGCCCGACCTCCCGGAAGATAAGAGGCTGCGCAACCTGACCATCATCCGGGATGAGGTCCGCCGGCTCGAGGACATCATCTACCAGATGGGCCACTTCCTCAAGGTCAGCCTGAAGGAGCCCGTCTATTTCGACCCGGGGCCGGCCTTGGCCGATGTTTTCGACAGCCCCCAGGTCCGGATGAAAGCCCAGGGATACGCGCTGAACATCAAGCTGGAGCCCTGCCTGCCCCAGATCCTCTCCGATCCGATCTCGTTCGGAGAGGTCGTCCGCAACCTCCTGGACAACGCCTTCGACGCCACGCCCGCCGGGGGAGTGATCACGGTCCGGGGGTACCGGAAGAACAGGAGCGGGTTCGTCCTTTCCGTCCGGGATACGGGCAAGGGGATCTCCAACCCGGACAAGGATCAGCTCTTCCGGCCATTCTTCACGACCAAGGAAAAAGGCATGGGCCTCGGCCTGACCTTCAGCAAGAGGGTCATGGACACTTGCGGCGGCAAGATCGAGGTCCAGAGCCGGCCCGGGAAAGGAGCCCTATTCAAACTCATTTTTCTCTGCCGCGAAAGGGAGTGAAAACCCATGAAAAAAAACATCCTGCTGGTCGAGGACGAGAAAGCCCTCTGCCTACTCTATGAAGAGGAGCTGAGCCAGGAGGGCTACGCCGTCACCGCGGTGACCGACGCCGAGGCCGCCCTGGCCGAACTCGGAAAAACGACTTTCGACCTGATCATCACCGACATCCGCATGCCGGGCATGGACGGGATCGAGCTCATCACCCAGATCATGGGGCTCCGCAAGGACATCCCGATCATCATCAACTCGGCCTACCAGAGCTACAAGGAAGATTTCATGACCTGGGCCGCCGACGCTTACGTCGTCAAGTCCGCTTCCCTGGACGAGCTCAAATCAAAGGTCAAGCACCTGCTGGGCGACTGATGTCGGAACTGAGAAAAGACCTGGTCAGCGGGCGTTGGGTCATCATCGCCACGGAACGCAGCAAGCGACCCGACGATTTCCGGCCGGGCGGCGGAACGGCGCGGGCCGCCGAGCCCGGCGGGTTCTGCCCGTTCTGCGAAGGCAACGAAACGAAAACCCCGCCCGAGGTCTTCGCCCTGAGGACGGCGGGAACGGCGCCCGATACTCCCGGCTGGAAGGTTAGGGTCGTTCCCAACAAGTTCCCGGCCCTGAACCGCGGCACGCCGCCACCCAAGCCGGCGGGCGGCATCTTTCAATCGATGGAAGGGATCGGTGTCCACGAAGTGGTCATCGAAAACCCCGACCACGCCTTGGAGCTGAGCGACCTCCCAGTGCCGCACATCCGGGACGTCTTCCGGGTCTTCCAGCTGAGGATCAAGGCCATCGAGCAGGAGCTCCACTACCAGTATGTCCAGCTCTTCAAGAACAAGGGCAAGGAGGCGGGGGCGTCCCTGAGCCATCCTCATTCCCAGATCGTGGCGACGCCCATCGTCCCCAAGCGGATCAAGGAGAAGATCTACGGCGCCGACAGGCTTTTCCGGAACTTCAAGGAATGCGGCTTCTGCCGGATCCTCCGGGAGGAAGCCGCGGCCGGGGTGCGTCAGGTTTTCCTCAACCGGCATTTTTCGGTCATCGCCCCCTACGCCTCCCGCTTCCCCTTTGAAATGGCCGTCTACCCCCTGAGGCACTCGCCGTTTTTCACAGACGTCGATGAGGGCGAACTCCTGGCCCTGGCCGAAACGATGAAGCAAGTCCTCACCCGGCTCAAGGAAACGATCGGAGATCCCCCCTATAACATGGTCCTCCATAAAGCCCCCAATCACTTGCTATCGCTCGAAAGCTGGCCCGAGATCGAAAGGAACTTCCACTGGCACCTGGAGATCTTCCCGATCCTGACCAAGGTCGCGGGGTTCGAGTGGGGGACGGGGTTCTATATCAATCCCGTCCCGCCGGAGACGGCAACCCAGTTCCTCCGACAGCCCTAGCGCCTCAGGCGGCCGCGGCGATCTTCCTGTAAAGATCGAGGTACGCCGCCGCCGAGCGCTCCCAGGAAAAGTCCGCAGCCATAGCGTTCCCGACGAGGGCCTGCCACGCTTTCGGCCGCCGGAAAGCCTCGACCGAACGGGCCGCTGCCGAGAGGAGCGCTTCGGGCACGGCCTCGACGAACTTGAAGCCGTTCCCGCGTCCGGCGATGGGGTCGTACTCCTCGATGCTGTCGTCGAGCCCGCCCGTAGCCCGAACGACGGGGATCGTCCCGTATTTCAGCGCGTACATCTGGGTCAGCCCGCACGGCTCGTAGCGCGAGGGGATGAGGAAGATGTCGCTCCCGGCGTAGATCGTATGGGCGATCCTCTCGTCGAAGGCGATCTTGAGCCCGAGGCGGGATGGGTGTTTCTTCTGGGCCGCGAGGAGGAAATCCTGGATCTTTTGATCGCCCGTGCCCAGGATGACGAACGTCAGTCCGAGGCGGAAGAGCGAATCCAGCGCCTCGCAGACGATGTCGAGGCCCTTTTGCCCGGCCAGGCGAGTGACCATACCCGCGAGGGGAAGGTCGGCGGGAGCCGCGAGGCCGAACATCCGGACGAGTTCCGCTCGGCAGTCCTTTTTTCCGGTCCGGTCGGTCGGCCCGAAGTTCCGGGGGATAAGCCGGTCCGTCGCGGGACTCCAGTCCTGGTAATCGACGCCGTTGAGGATGCCGTGGAGCACGTCCGCCCTGTGCCGGAGGAGGCCGTCGAGACCGCAGCCGAATTCGGGCGTCTGGATCTCGCGGCTGTATCTGGGGCTGACCGTTGTCACGGCCGTCGCGTAGAGAATGCCGGCCTTGAGCGTATTGACCTTGCCATAGAACTCGAGGTCGTTCATGTTGAATAACGACTCGGGCAGACCGATACGGCCGAGGACGTCCTTCTCGAACAGTCCCTGGTAGGCCAGGTTGTGGATGGTGAACAGCGAACGCGTCCGGGCGAAGAAGGGATCGTCCGCGTAGCTGAACTTGAGGTAGGCGAAGGCCGCGGCCGCCTGCCAATCGTGACCGTGGACGATGTCGGGGCGGAAGCCGGTCGCCCGCATGGTTTCGAGCGAAGCCCGGCTGAAGAAAGCGAAGCGTTCGGCGTTGTCGGGATAATCGCCCGCCGGGGTCCCATAGAGCCGGTCGCGGTCGAAGTAGGCCGCCTGGTCGATAAAGAAAACGGACATGCCGCCGGCGCGGTGGGCGAAGACAGAGAACGACACCCGCTTTCCCCCCAGGTCGAGCGAATCGGCGGCCAGGACGGGTTCGAGAGGCAGGTTCTTTTTACGGACCTCCCGATAGAGCGGCATGAAGACCCGGACATCGGCGCCGAGCTTGGCTAGGAACTTGGGCAGGGCCCCGGCCACGTCGGCCAGGCCGCCCGTCTTGGCATAGGGGATGACTTCCGAAGCGAGAAAAGCTATGTTCATGGCACGGCCATTCTAGCATAAGTCATAGGAGCCGTCATTCCACCGAAAAGCGTTTGGGCTGCGGAGGGTCCTCGGGGGTCGTCTCCGTTCGCTGCGGTGATTCTTTACGCCTTCCCGGTCCGGATCCGATGGGAGGAGTCCGCGTATCCGTCCCGGGAATGCTAAATCACCGCTTTATGCTCCCTTCGACGACACCCCTCAGCCCCTGTTTCCGCAGCCTCCCTTATCGCCTGGCCGGCAAGAGGTTGTCCGGGTCTTCCTATTAAATTGGGCCGAAAGGGGTCATCAGAGAGAGCATAAGCGGTGATTTAGGCGGGCAGCGTACCGGAACGAGGGGAGTTTCAGGGGAAACCGCCAAAACGTGTTTGAGCTCGGCGTAGCGCACGCCGAGCGAGTTGTTTTGGCGCCGAGTTCGGCACACTGACCGACGTGAAAAATCACCGCAGCGAACGAGGATGATCCCCGAGGCCACTTGTCAATAGTGTGGCGGTGAATTAAGATGAGAGGGCGAACAGCGCTAAAGAGAAACCGTGGAAAAGAAGAGCCGCCAGGTCGTCGCCGCCGTGATCGAAAAGGACGGAAAGGTCCTGGTCGTCCGGAGGAAGCCGGGGCTCGTGGCCGGCGGGATGTGGGAATTCCCGGGCGGAAAGGTCGAAGATGGGGAGACCGCCGAAAAATGCCTGGAGCGGGAGCTTGAGGAAGAACTGGGCGTGCGCACTCGGGTCGGCGAACTTCTGTGTTCCGTGCCGTTTTCGGGTGCCACCAGGGCCTTTGAGCTCCTGGCCTTCCGGGCAGAACTCCTTTCGGACTCCTTTGTACTCACCGACCATGACAAGATCCGCTGGCAGGCGCCGGGGGACATGGATGAAGTTCTCTTTTCGAAGCCCGACCGCCCCGTCGTCCGGATGCTCGCCGGCCGCCGTGGCGATCCGGGGAGGCCGGGGTGAACGCCGTCGTCCTCAAGCCCGGCCGGGACAAGGCCGTCCGGAACAGGCATCACTGGATCTTCTCCGGAGCCATCCGGGACCTGCCCGAGTTCGAGAACGGCGCCGTCCTTCCCGTCCACAGCTCAGGCGGCGACCTCTTGGGACACGGGTATTTCAACAGGAAAAGCTCGATCACCGGCCGTATGGTCAGCTTCGGGAACGAGCCGCCCGAAGAAGGCCTCCGAAGGAGCGTCGAGCGGGCCTTGGCCCTGCGGGCCCGTCTCTTCGACCCGGCCTTGACCAACGCCCGCCGGCTGATCAACGCCGAGGGCGACGGCCTGCCCGGCCTCATCGCCGACCTCTATGACGATGTGCTCGTCCTCCAGTTCGCGACGCTGGGGATGGAAAAGCTCAAGCCTTTTCTCCTGGACCTCCTGACCGCCGCCATAAGGCCCCGGGCCGTTCTCGAAAAATCCGATCTGCCGGCCCGGAGGGAAGAGGGGCTCGCAGAAGCCGAGGGGCTCCTTGCGGGGGAGAGGGTCGATAAGGTCCGCATCCTCGAAGAAGGCCTCCCTTACTGGGTCGGTCTCGCCCAGGGTCAAAAAACAGGATTTTACCTGGATCAGAGGGAGAGCCGGAAGCTCGTCCGCGACTTCGCCGCCGGCCGGCGAGTCCTCAACACCTTCTCCTATACGGGCGCCTTCTCGGTCTGCGCTCTCCGGGGCGGGGCCGCCCGGGCCGACTCCGTCGATTCGTCGGCTTCGGCCATCGCGCTGGCCCGGGAGAATTTCGAGCTCAACGGCCTTGCCGCGGACGCCGGGATCTTTTTCACGGCCGACGTGTTCGAATTCCTGAGGCAGCCGGCCCTCGACCACGACTTCATCATCCTCGACCCGCCAGCCTTCGCCAAGAAAAAAGCCGACGTCGTCGCCGCCTGCCGCGGCTACAAGGACATCAATCGTTTGGCCTTCCAGCGGGTCCGCGGCCCGGGGCTCGTGCTGACGTTCTCCTGTTCTCACCACGTCGACGAGGGGCTTTTCCAGCAGGTCGTTTTTCAGGCGGCTCTCGAGGCCGGAAGGCGCGTCCGCATCCTTCAGAAGCACCGCCAGGCCTGCGACCACCCGGTCAACATCTATCACCCGGAGACATCCTATTTGAAGGGTTTCCTTCTCTATGTCGATTGAGCCCCGGCCCAAAAGATCGTTAAGCCTGGGGTTTGCTTAGGGCAGATTGCCTGAAGACGGAGATTTTTATATAATTCCGACGGCACGGCCGGCTGTCAGGCCGCGCCCGCGAGGAGGTCGACATGGATATCCAGGACGAGTTCCGGGTCCATCTCAAGTCCGCAACGCTCGTCGCGACGGCCATCATCGCCAGCCTGGTCATCTATTTGGGGCTCGTCGAGGTCCTGCGCGGCGTGTACAGGCCTTTCCGCGGGTTCATCACGCTCGCCAACATACAACAGCTCCGTTATGCCGTATTCGGGGCGGCCGCCGCCGTCATCATCCTCATCCGCGTTCTTCGTCCCCGGCTCCTCCGGAAAGCTCCCGGGGAGGACGCCAAGGCCACCCTCCACAGGCTTCAACGCGCTGCGATCGTGACCATGATCCTGGGAGAGATCCCGGGCATCCTCGGCCTCGGCCTGTTCCTCCTCAGCGGCTATAACATCGACTTCTACGTGCTCGTCTTCGCCTCTCTCCTCCTGGTCTTCATGTATTTCCCCCGGCGGACCGCCTGGGACGAATGGCTCCGAGACTGACCTTGAGGATCATCCGGCCTGATCGAGGCCCATCACCACTAGGGGGTTCAGAATGAGAAAACGCATCGGCACCGTGTGTTTGTTGGGCACCGTCCTCCTGGTCCTGCCGGCAATTGCGCTCCCGCGGCAGGTGTCGGCGGGAGTCGCTGCCGCTCCCGTCCTCCGCTACGAGATCTGGGTCGAGCTCGATGCCGCCGGCAAGATGCTCCTCGGCAAGGAAGAGATCGTCTGGACCAACCCGGCCCGGGAAGCCGTGCCCGACATGCTCCTCCATCTTTACTGGAACGCCTTTAAGAACGAGGAGAGCGCTTTTCTCCGGGAAGCCCGGGCGGAATCGATGTTCGGCCGGGGTAGCGCTCCCGATGACGGCGAATGGGGGTGGGTCGACATCACGGACATCCGCCTGGCGGACGGCTCCGACCTCAAGCCGGGCCTCCATTTCGTCACCCCGGATGGGCCGGAGAACCCGGATGACCAGACCGTTGCGAGGGTCCTCTTTCCCGAACCGGTCCAGCCCGGAGAGAGCGTCCGGATCCGGCTCGAATTCCGGAGCAAGATCCCCCGGACCGTGGCCCGCTCGGGGTATTACAGGGACTCCTTTTTCATAGGCCAGTGGTTCCCCAAGTCGGGCGTCTATGAGGAGGGGAAAGGCTGGAACGCCCACGCCTACCATCAGAATTCCGAATTCTTCGCCGACTTCGCGGACTTCGTCGTCCATATCACCGTGCCTGAGAATTTCACAGTCGGTTCATCCGGAAAACAGACCGACGTCCGAGTCGACGGGTCGGTCAAGAAAACCACGTACACCTTCCGCCAGCCCATGATCCACGACTTCGCCTGGATGGCCGACCCCCGCTATCTCAAAGTCGAGCGGGACTTCATCGCCGACAAGGAAGTGACCCCGGAGGAATACCGGGAGACGGCCACGCTCCTAGGCCTTCCCGTCGAAGACGTCAAGCTCCCGGACGTTAAAATGACCCTCCTCATCGCCCCGGAGCACAAGGGGCAGATCGAACGTCATTTCCGGGCGCTCTGCGCGGCCATCAAATACTATGGCCTTTGGTACGGCCCCTACCCCTACGAGACCGTGACCATGGTCGATCCCCCGTTCCGCACCGCGAGCGGAGGAATGGAATATCCCACCTTGTTCACCGCCGGCACCCAGGTCCTGACGAGCCGGGATATCCTCTCTCCCGAGGGGGTCATCGTCCACGAGTTCGGACACGGCTATTGGTACGGGCTCGTGGCCACCAACGAATTCGAGGCGGCTTGGCTCGACGAGGGCTTCAACACCTACTCGACGGGCCAGGTCATGGCCCGGGCCTACGGCCCCGGCGCCCTGCCGCTCTATTTCAAGGGGATCCCGCTCACCCGGCTGCTCC
>Ga0268276_1000957_pt1 | contig 30861 bp, 35 predicted proteins | sample saktaG_4_FD_190145 | JGI IMG/M metagenome (GOLD analysis project Ga0268276, IMG submission 190145) | Saline water microbial communities from Sakinaw Lake, British Columbia, Canada - sak_2010_1_5_45m | ecosystem: Environmental > Aquatic > Non-marine Saline and Alkaline > Saline ...
AGTTTCTGGAAAAGATAAAGAGAAATTGCTTTACGAGTTTCTAGAGGAATTTTTATATTTACTTGATTCTGAAGGGTTTATTTTTTCTAGGATAAAAAGTATAGAAATAGAGAACAACGAATTAAATGCTGTTGTTTTGGGTGACAACATCAAGAATTACAATATTTCTAATAAAGTTAAAGCAGTTACCTACAATGGGATGTTTGTTAAAAAGAAAGGGAACAAATTTATCTGTCAGGTTGTTCTGGATGTTTGATTAATCTGCCAATAATTTTTTATGTTTCCATTTTCCATTGCTAATCCATACAAGTGAAACAATTCCAGTTAATATATTTGAAAGAGGATAAGACCACCAGATTCCTCTAATTCCGAGTGAAGTAAATTTTGAAAAGATTAATGCGAATGCAAATAAAGAGACTAAAGATACAATCGACATAACCATTGAAACACCAGTGCTCCCAGAACCGTTGAGTGTTCCCATTATTGCCATTTGTAATCCTACGAAGCCGAAAGTTAAAGCCATAACTCTAATAAAATATGCGCTTTCTAGAATTACTTCTGTCTCTCCTGGAACAAAAACACTTGCTAAACTTTTTGCGAAGATAAAAATCAAGACTCCTAAGAGAGTTAGTACAACAAATGCAATCCACATTCCAGATTTAGAAATTTTTTCTGCTCTGTCTAATTTCTTTGCTCCAAGATTTTGACCGACCATTGTTGAGATTGCCATTGAGAAACCTACGGCTGGAACAATAATTAAACTAAGTATTCTAATTCCCAAACCAAATGCAGCAATAGAAACTGTTCCGAAACTTGCGACTAAGAAAACTATTACTAACATGTTTACAGAACGAACTGATTGACCAATTGCCGAGGGTAAACCAAGTGAAAACATTTTTTTGAATGTTCCGAATTGAGGTTTCAAATCGGAGAGATGCATCTTTATTCCTCTGTTGCCTTTTATTAAAATAAATAAACCAATACAAGAGGAAATTGCTTGAGAAATAATTGTTGTCCAGGCAGCACCAGCAACTCCAAATTGTGGAACCATTTTCCAGCCGAGAATGAAAATCGGGTCTAAAACAAAATTAAGTAAAACGCTTCCGATTACAATGTACAGGGGGATTTTAACTTCTCCGACTCCTCGCATTAGTGATTGAAAATTAAAATAGATATAGGAAAAGACTAAACCCAAAAAAGAAATTTGTAAATACTTAACAGCATCTGGAATAACATCTGGGGAGGTTCCCATAAGTTGAATTAAAAAATTCGATACAAAATAACCTATTGCTCCTAAAACTAATGAAATAAAAAACATTATAGAAATTGTTTGTGAGGAGATAAAATTTACTTTTTGTTTATTTCCGCTTCCTTGATATTGAGAGACTAAAATTGTTCCAGCTACAGCGAGTCCTCCTCCGAAAGAGGTTATTAAAAATAAAACTGGCCAGCTTAATGAAACTGCAGCAACGGCAGTTGCTCCTAAACGCCCTACCCAGAAGGTATCAGTAAGATTGTAAATCATTTGAAGAAGCATAGCGAAGATTATTGGTAGAGACAAAAAAGTCATTGTCTTTAAAATCGAACCGTGAAGAATGTGATTATGTTCTGCAATTTCTTCTCCGATTACTCCTGCAACTTTTGGTTTTACTTTTGTATCTGGGTCAGCTCTTTTCATTTAGAGATAAATTATTTTGGGTTAATAAATGTTGAGAAGGGAAAGGGGAATTTAGTGCAACGACATGGAAGACAAAAATCTCGAGTTGAAAAAACGGCAAATTTATATATTTCGTTTCAATTACTTTCTGTATGCAAGAATCTCAATTAGAAACTCAGGTTAAAAAATCTAAATTTTCAGAATTGTCAATGAGTTTGGGCAATGGAGACAACCAGAAAATAGGACTTACTTTGATCACTACCTTCTAAATGCTATTAAAATTGTTTTTGGGGGCAATCCAATAGACTATAGACATAACAGTCATAAAAATACAGTCGTTCATTCTTTCATTTATGGGATTGATGATGCTGTAAATGGAATAAGCCAAAGAAATATGGTTGTTAATTCTATAATACTCAATCCGGAAAGTGGAAAATTTGAGTAGTGCCGTTTTTTCAATTGAACCTAACTCTGTTAATTGCCCCCTTTCGATAGTTTAATAAAAACTAAATTTATTCTATAAATATGAAATTAAAAAAAATATCTGAACTAGAATGGGAAATTCCAAAAGAAGGAAAAATGCTTGTTCCGGGGAGAATTTTTGCGAGTGAGAAACTTCTTGAAAAAATAAAAAGGGATAAGACTCTAACTCAGGCAATGAATATGGCCTCACTCAAAGGAGTTTTGAGTCCAGTAGTTGTATGTCCAGATGCTCACGAAGGATATGGGGCATGTATTGGAGGAGTTTCAGCGATGGATTTAGATAAAGGTGTTGTTAGCCCGGGAGAAATTGGGTACGATGTGAATTGTAGCGTCCGTTTACTAAAAACAAATTTGAATGCAAAAGACTTGAAAGGAAAGGAAAAAGAAGTTTTACATTCTCTGTTTAGAATGATTCCTTCTGGTGTTGGAAGAGGAAGCAAGTTCAACATTCCAAGAAAAGAGTTAGACGAAGTTTTGATTGGAGGAGTTCAATGGGCAGTGAAAAAAGGGTATGGTGTTAAAGAAGATTACGAGCATACTGAAGAATCTGGAAAGTTGCCTAATGCAAATCCCAAAGATGTTTCGGATAGGGCAAAATCTAGAGGGATTGGGCAATTGGGAACGTTGGGAGCTGGAAATCATTTTTTAGAAATTCAGGTTGTTGATAAAATATTTGATGAGAAAATTGCAAGAGTTTTCGGATTGAAAAAAGGACAGATAACAATCATGGTTCATTGTGGTTCACGAGGACTCGGACACCAGGTTGCTTCGGATTACATTAAAAGTATGGAAGAAAAATACGGCTCTCCCGAACAGGACAGGGAGTTAGTTAATGCTCCGATAAAATCCGAGTTAGGTAAAAAATATTTGTCGGCTATGGCTTGCGCTGCAAATTTTGCTTTAGCGAATAAACAACTAATCACTCATTGGGTGAGAGAAGATTTGAAAAAGTATTTTCCTAAAATAAAAATAGATGTTGTTTATGATGTGTGTCATAATATTGCTAAATTTGAGAAACATAAAGTGGATGGAAAGGAGAGAGAAGTTTTGGTTATGAGAAAGGGTGCAACAAGAAGTTTTGGTCCAGGAAGAAAGGAGCTGCCGAAAGATTACTTGAAAACGGGGCAACCGGTTTTAATTCCGGGTTCTATGGGAACAGCGTCGTATGTTTTAGTCGGAACAAAAAAGGCAGAGGAAATTTCTTGGGGTTCAACTGCACACGGAGCGGGGAGAGTTATGTCTAGAGGAGAAGCAATGAGAAACAGAACAGGCGAACAAGTTCAAAAAGAATTGGCTTCAAAAGGAATTTTAGTTGAATCAGGGAGCATAAAAAGTTTAGCTGAAGAAGCACCTGAAGCTTACAAAGATGTTGATGAAGTTGTTAGAGTCTCACACGAATTGGGAATTGGAAAATTAGTTGCTAAATTAAAGCCGATGGGTGTTGTTAAGGGATAATTTGTAGAATTCTAAATGGAAAAAACATTTGAAGCGCCAACAAAATGATACAGATTAGAATTTTTCTCCAAAAGAATTTCATTTTTTAATGCATCCAAACAAAAATCATAATCACATGTAGCTGAATTAATTTGGTAAGAGATTACAACGGGTGATGACCAAATATAGACCTTCCAAGATTGTCCTGCTTTTACTTGAAATGAAATTGCATTTTGAGTAGCATATTGGGTTACTGTTTCTTTAGTTATAACTCCGTTGATATAAGGGTAAATCATATTTTCGCTAGTTCTAGTAATATTTACCATAATTGTTTGATCCTTAGTTGCAACTCCCCCGTCATAAGTTACTGCTCTCCCCGTATTGATTCCAGTGGTAATTATTTGAGTTGTTGCTCTTCCCCAATTTAAACCTCCTCCACCAATCTTTCCATCACTAATTGCTTCTTGTAAACTATAATCTGTTCCACCAATATTTACTTTAACATCGTCTGCAGAATGAAACATTGTTTTTGCTGGATTCCAAGTGGCGTATACTCCAAAGATTCCTCCAAGAATTAAAAGAGTTGCAATAATTCCAAAAGCATATTTCTTCTCTATGTTCAGCTCGATTTTCATTTTAAGAAAAATTTCCCCTCATTTTCATATTCATTTTAATAATAAGGTATTTAAATAGTTTTTTGTTAAACTAGTTATGAGGAAGTTGGTGATTCTATTTGTAAGTATTCTATTAATGAGTTTCATCTCTGCAAGTTTTTCTGTTGGTAACATTACTCACCAATTGCAATCAGATTACGGTCCTGGAAAAACAATAAACGGATGGGTGAATATTAGTTTTGTGAATGAAGACGGAGGGAAATTATTAAAAGATTCTAGCGGAAATTCAATTCAGTTATTAAAATTATTAAAAAACCAAACAGCTTATTCTTACACTTGTATTCCCTCTAGTTGCGATGTGGCATATTCCTCTTCAAATCCAGAAGTAACAAAAACAAAGAGCCTTAATTTAGGTCAAGAAATATTAATTGGTTTTAATTTGACGGGAAAAGTAAAAGAAGTTACTTTTTCTGGTTTAGAAATTGAAAGCGATGCTGGAGCGGATTGTTACAATCAATTAAAGGTAGATTTCTTAAACGACGGAACTTACGAAAAAGGAAATACAAAAAACACAACTGGTTCGTGTAGTTTGAAAAGTTATGGCTGTTATGATACTGCAAGGGGAAGCGAAATAAATCTTGAGCAAGGTTCGCCTTATTGTGAACAGATAAATTTAACAGAATCCCCTGGTTTTAAATTGGGGGCGTGGGTAAAAAAGGTTGGAGCAGAATCAAAGATTAAGATGTATCTAAAAGATTCGTATGGTTATTTAGTTCAAGGAACTTCCTGTGACTTGCCTTCTGCATCTATGAACGGGGGAGAGATTTCTTGTGAAAATGGATTTTTAGTTACAGAGCCAACTGCATATTATGTTTGTATTGAGCCAGATGGGGCAACAAACTATACAGCAAAAGGGTATGAAGATAGTGCGAATGGTTGTGGAACTTATGGAGAGTCTTTAGACGTTTCTGGAGCGTATTCTATTTTCGCAGAAGGAAGAAAATTCGGAGCAGTAGAAAACTTAACAATCACAAATAGTTTGCCAAATGAGAATACCGTTTCAGATTTAATTTTAGATTATTTATCTGCAAATTACGATTCGGAAAATTGTGAGTCTTCGGGATGTATAGCCGACTGTACTCAAGGATGTATTATTCCTCTAAAAATAAAATCTGGAAAAAGTCAAACAATTACTCTTAAGAATTTAGCTCTATCTTATAAAACGGGGGGAGTAAATACAAATGCTAATTTATTTTATGAGTTAACAGAAAGCTCTCCTAAGATTAATTCTGGTTTTGGAAAATTTTTGTTAAACAACGGTGGATTTAAAGTTCCCACACGATATGGAAATTACACATTTAATCTTCTTTTAGAAAATAGTAACATAATAACTCAAAAAGTAAGTGTGGAAAGAGTTCCAGAAATTTTAAGTTTAAGTCCAACTCTAACGGTTTCCGCACTTCCAACAGAATTCGAGGTAAAAACAAATTCAAGTTCAACTATCTCTACATATTACTGGAAATTCGGGGATAACCAAGATGAGAGAACTTCTACAAATAAAGTTACACATACATATAACGCCACGGGAATATATAACTTAGAAATTGAGGTTACAGACGGATTGAATAAAGTTTCTACAAGAACTTTTAGTATTAGCGTCTTGGATCCAAAAACTATGATTGCAAAAATGCTGGATGAGAAAAAGAGTGGAATTAGTAAAGTTCAAACTCAACTGAATTTATTAAATGATTTTCAAAAGAGAGAGTTAACTAAAGTTATTGGAGTTGAGATTATAAATAATAAATTAAAAGACTTAGAACAACGATATAAGACTCAGTATAGAGAGGAAGATTATAACAAAATTGTTTCGGAATTATTTTACTTAGAGGTTCCTTCAGCGATAGAAGTTTCAAAGATTGGCGGAAACATTTCTTTTTACACTCCAGAAGAATTAATTAATTTAGGCGTTTTGGGGGAAATAGAACAGAGTAAAGAAATTTCAGGAGATGAATCCGCATACAAAGAAGCGATTCTCGGATGGGACCAGGAGAATTTAGGAATAGAACTTTCATTTCAAGAGATATCTGGATTTTACGACGATGTTCAAAGAACTATTGGAATCTTTTACAAAATAGATGTAACAAAGAAAACCGATCCAGCTTATTCAATATACTTCATTTTAAAAAAACTAGATGGATTGGTCTTTAAAGAAAATTATTTGGAAAGTGAAAAATCGGATTATGAGTATTTCCCCTTAAAAAATTTACGAAGTATTGAGTTCTTTACAACAGAAGATGTTTTGTTCAATGAATTACCCCTATTTATTTCTCCGGGAATAGATAGACTATCCGTAATAAATGTAAATATTGTTACCGGAAATTTGCCTATTCGGTGGGCGTTACTTCTATTGGTTTTAGTCCTAGTTCTAATTTTAGGTTTAGTAGTTTATATTGTTCTACAAGAATGGTATAGAAAGAGATATGAAAATTACTTGTTTAAAGACCAAACAAATTTGTATAATTTAATTTTGTACATTGATAGTTCTACTAAGAAAGGGCTTTCTGAATTCGAAATTGCAAAGAAATTGGATTCGTCTGGATGGGATTCGGAACAAATTACTTACGCATTAAAAAAATATGCGGGAAAAAGAACGGGTATGTTTGAAATTCCGATAAATAAAATATTAGAGAAGTTAAAGAGAAGTAAAGAAGAAACTCCGCAACAGGTGAATGACTTAAATCAAAAAGTTCCGCAGATTCCTCCAAAGGCAATTATTCCGAGTGGAATTCGACCTTTAAAACCTTTTTCAAGAATGCCTTCAAGACTCAATCAGATGACACAAAATTTACAAAAGAACAGAGATATGTTCTTCAAGAAATAAGTGATAAAAGATACAAAAACTTAATAAACCTCACTGATAAACAAATATTATGGTGGTAGCAATTTTAAAGAATTTTTTTAAGAGAATGTTTTCTAACATGTTCAAGGGAAAAGAAGACATAAAGCTAGGGTTTTATGGTCCCCCAAATGCTGGAAAAACTAGCCTGGCTAATAGAATCTGCAAGGACTGGACAGGTGAAGAAATCGGAAGTGTTAGTAAAATCCCTCATGAAACTAGAAATGTTCAATTTAAGGAGAAGGTCGAGATAGAATACAAAGGGAAGAAAATGACTCTAAAAATGATTGATACACCTGGAATTTCAACAAGAATTGATTATGAAGATTTCTTGAAGTTTAAGATGGATAGAAAAGAAGCTAAGAAAAGAGCTAAGGAAGCGACTCAGGGAGTTATTGAAAGTATTAAATGGCTGGACGATATGGACATGGTGGTAGTTGTTCTAGATTCAACAGAAAACCCGTATAATCAAGTGAATATAACTATTATTGGAAACTTGGTAGCTAGAAAAATACCAGTCTTAATTGTGGCTAATAAAATTGATATGAAAAAGTCAGACATTAAACAAATAGAGGCAGCATTTCCAGAATATGAAGTTGTGGGAATTAGCGCAAAGTATGGAGAAAATTTAGAGGAATTTTATGAGTCTATTTTCAGATTAAGTAAGGACTTATAATCGTTAAAATTAAAAAGTATATTTTACAACATATATAATAGAGACAATGAGTAAAAAAAGAGGAATCGGAAACATAAAGGGATTTGCAATCCAGTTTTTACCTTATTCAGAGATAAAAGATTTGGGGAGTAATGAAAGAATAAAAAAAATTCTAGATATTATCCTCGATAATAGTATTTTGATTTTACAGGGAAGGCTGAAGATCGAAGAAGAATCAAGATTGATTGGAGATACAATGGCGATTATTGGTCATGTGAAAAATTTTAAGGGAATTGAGCTTGCAGTTATTGGAGATGAAAAAAGTGGAATCTTTGGAAAGATGAAAAGTGGTTTAATTAATGCGCTTTCTGGGGGAGACATGGGAGCAATAACAATTATCGGTCCTGCTTCTGTTGTGAAGGAAATCAAACGAAATCCGAAGAAAATTGAACTTTTTTTGAATAAATAAGTGGAAAAGTTTTTAAGTTAAGTTTTATTAATTAAAAGAGGTGATGGTTAAGAATCGCCTTAGAATTCTAGAAAATAAAATGGAAAATCCGATTTACACTGTATGCAATTCAGTAGATAGAACAGTAATGTATTTTGCAAATAGAGTTGCGCATGCTTACAACTGGACAACCGGTAGAACAAAGGCGGATCTTGCAAATAAACTATTGACTGTAGCTCCAATTTTAGAAAGCTTAGGTGTTCTTTCTAATCCAGAAATGTCAATACCAATCAAAATTGTTCTTCCCACTATGTTTCTTACCGTTAGTCATATTGTACAAAGAGCAAATACGATAACTGAGGAGTCAGAACAAAGGGCAATAGAAAAAGGATGTTTAAATATTGATGCGGAATTCTATAAGGGAAGGGGCAAAGTACCCGGATATCTTTTTGGAGGAGCTATTGGGGTTCATCTTCTTTCAGGCAATAAAAATAATGACCTATTCTATTCCGGGCAATTAGCAAGAGCAACCTCTCATTTTGTAATGGCCACAGATTATCTTCCTCCAAGAAAAAATGTTCTTGTAAGGGCAAGAGATAAATTATCAAAATGGCTAGAAGCAAAATCTCAGCTTCAATTACCTAAACGGGCCCGGGCATTCGCAATTCAAACTGGAAGTTTGGAAGCAAGATGTTCTTGAATAAATAGATTCTATATTAACTTTATTAAAATTATATTCTGAATTAGAGAAAAGATTAAATAGTTTGGTAAACTTAAAATTTCATGGCTCACCAATGTGTAAAATGTTCTAGAATTATTCCTATGGGAAGTAAAGAGTTATTAGAGGGATGCCAAGAGTGTCATGGACATTTCTTCTTTTACATTAGAGATGAACAGTTAGCAAAGATAAGAGAAACTCCAATTGAAATTCCTGAAGAACAAAAAAAATCAATTGAAAAAGATATTAGAGAAATAGCCGGAATTGTAGAGGAAACTATACCCGTTATTTTAGATATTGAATCTGTTCGAGTTACTGGTGAGGGTAAATTTGAGTTAGACATTGTTAATTTATTTAAAAAAGATAGACCTTTAATTTACAAATTAGAAGAGGGTAAGTATATAATCGATTTAGCATCTACTCTAAAACGAAATTTGAAAGATATAAAGGGTGCTGTTGACCTAGACAAAGAAGATTTTCTTGGAAAGTAAAATTCTAAAAATCTGATAAATATAAAAAGCCAGCTAATCTAAAAATAGTATGGTAAAAGATGCGAAAATAATTTTAAAAAAAGTTCTGGAAAAAATAGAACCGCCTAAAGAAGATATAGATTACATTCAAAAATATTTAAAGAATTTTCTAAAAGATTTAAAATATAAAATAAAAAAACATAAAATTAAAGTAGAAGTTTTTGTTGGGGGAAGTTTTGCAAAAAAAACATTAATTAAAAAAGATAATTATGATGTAGATGTCTTTCTAAGATTTGATAAAAAGTACGACGATAAAATTTCAGAAATAACTAAAGATTTATTGAAAAGTGTAGAAGATGTTACGATAATTCACGGATCAAGGGATTATTTCAGAATAAAGGCAAACCCGCACTTTTCTCTAGAGTTGATTCCAGTAATTAAGGTCAAAAATCCAAAAGAATCTAAGAATATCACAGACCTTTCTTATTCACATGTAAAATATATTAACACGAAGATAAAAGATAAAAAAATCTTAGATGAAATAAAAATACTTAAGGCATTTTGTTACGCAAACGGGTGTTATGGGGCGGAATCGTATGTCATGGGCTTTTCTGGTTATGCAATTGAATTATTAATAATTAATTTTAAAAGTTTTACGAAATTTTTAAAAGAGGTTGTAAAACTTAAAGAGAAGTTAGTTATTGATATTGAAAAGGATTATAAAAATAGAGCTGAAATTTTAATGGATTTGAATAGTTCTAAACTTCACTCTCCGATTATCCTTATTGACCCGACATTTAAGCAAAGGAACGCTGTAGCAGCTTTATCTGAAGAAACATTTGAGAAGTTTAAAATCGCTGCAAGAAATTTTCTTAAAAATCCTTCTATTCAAGACTTTGAGATTAGTGAAATAGATTTGGGCAAGATAAAAAAAGATGCGGAAAAAAAGAAGACGGAATTTGTTCGAATAGAAATAGAAACAGATAAACAGGAAGGAGATATTGCGGGAAGTAAATTGTTAAAATTTTCTAAACAATTAGATGGGGAAATTAAAAAACTTTTTGAGATAAAAAATAGCGGTTTCAATTATAATGGAGAGAAAAAAGCCGAACTATTTTTTGTAGTAAAACCGAAGAAAGAGATAATTAGAGGGGGTCCTAAAAAAGAGGATGTTGAAAATGTGAAAAAGTTTAAAGCAGAACACAAAAATACTTTTGAAAAAAAAGGTAGAATATTTTCTAAAGAGAAAGTTGACAAAAATTTAAAAAAGTACCTTGAAGATTGGAAAGATAAAAACAAAAAGAAGATTAGAGAAATGTATGTTGAGAAATTAGAAATTAAAAAAGATTAATTTAAAATTTTCCTTTTATTGCCTTATCGAATAAAGAGGCAAAAGCTTGAGAGAAAAATTCAGAGTTTACCCATACTGCAGAATCTCCTTGTTTTTCATCCTTAGAAATGTAGAATAAAATTTCCTTTCTATCGATTATGAAAAATTTAGTGTCTATTTTTATTGGTCTAATTTTTACTTCCAACATTTTTTCTAAATCTTTAATTAATTTTTCGTCTCCAGATAAAGCCATTTCTATCTTGATGCTATTTTTAATTAAAGTTTCGAATGTTTGTTTGAATAAATTTTTCTTTGAAGCAACTTCATCGGCAGTTGTACAGATTATTACTTCTTCCTTAGCATTTTGTAAAATCTCTTTTAGATATCCAGAGATATTTGACTTTCCTCTTAAAGATGCTGAAAGTTCTTCTCTCTTTATCGGATGAATTCCTTCTTTGTAAAGTTCTTCTAGTTGTTCGAATTCTACAGTGTCTTTAATTTTTGAGAGACTTGCAACCTTTTCATCTGCATCTGTTCTAACATTATTTTTAATCTTTTCTAGAATCATGTGTGGTTTTACTCCAATGTATTTTACTGGCTTTCCTAACTTGATTATTGCGAACCCATTTTTCTCTAAACCTTCTAAAACATCGTAAGTTCTTGATCTTGGAACTCTAGATAGTTCAGCAACCTCTCCTGCAGACGCAACACCTTTAGAAAGCAAAGCTAACCAAACCTTTGTTTCATAAACATTCAAACCAAAGTAATCTTTGATTTTATTTATTAGTTCTTGTTTTACTATCATTTTGTTTGTATAAGTTTTATTTACTACTCTAATCCAGAGAATTTCTCATTTATAAATGTTTCCATTATGTTACCTTTTTGTAGTAGTATATCTAAGAAAAGTTTAAAAACAGGGAAAAATGAAGAAGAAGATGACAACAATAATCGGAATTTATTCTCCAAGAGGGGTCATAATGGCCGCAGACCAACAAGCTACTTGGAAAGGTGGTGGAATTAAAGGTTACGGAAGAAAATTTGCAGTCTCGCCTGAAGGAGAATTTGTTCTCGGAGGAGCAGGAGTAATTGATGATGCTGTCAGAGGATTAGTTAAAGAAATTATTTCTGGAAAAATCTCTATTCAAGAGCGGGTGGAATTATCCAAAGAAAACCATCGTAAAAGAGGGGAGGGGGATCTGATTCAAAATCAAAAATTAGAGTTTCCAGAGTTAGCAGAGGTTACATTGAGACGTACGGGGGGGAAGATTATTCAGCCAGAGGATTATAACGGATTTCTATTGGCTACAAGATTTGGAGGAATTCCTGAATTTTATACCTGCTGGCCACTTGGAAGAATAGAACCTAGATTCTTGGCTCCTGATTTTTATACCTCAATTGGAAGTGGTAGTGAAATTGCATTAAGTTATCTTGGAGCTAAAAGAAAAATTAACGAAGTTGAACAGGGTAAAAATTTCTGGAATAAAAGAACATGCTTAACAATCGGACAGTCGATAGAAAGATCTCTTTTTGCCCTTAGAGAGTCTACCAGCAGTGATTTATACAGTTCTGGAGGAGATTTAATTTTAATTCTTCCAGAAGGAGTTTTTGATTGTAACGACGTTTTTAGAGGAACAAAAATATCTCAGCTAAAAAATATGGCGCTCCAAAAAATGCCTAAAAAATAATTGTTCTATATTAGAAACCAATTAATTATCATTCCTAAGAAAATTCCTATTGTAATAAAAGGCATTGCGGGATAAAATTTTTTCTTTTCAGAGAATAAGAACAAACTAAACAATCCAAGCATTGCTCCGATGATTACAAAAATTGAGGCCCAAGGTAAAGTTATTCCTAAAAGTGTTGTAAATCCGTAAGTCTTAAGCATAACTCCAGAAGTTAGAATTGGGAAAACTACATCGCCTCCCCCAAGAATTGCAATGTTTACTTTTATTTTTTGTTTTACCATATTCTTCTTTGAAATCTTTTTAGCTTTGTATTTTTGTTGTAATAGTTTTATTTTTTCTTTAACTTTTTTAGACGCGTATGGAACGAAGAACCCACTAAAGATATTCAATTTTTGTATTTGATACTTTGCCATTTTTTGCATTATTCCGGATTTCCAAACAGCCCACATATCATAAATAGAAATGATAATCAAAAGTATAATCATGGTCTTCAAATTCAAGATTGGAACAAAAACTGCAGCTATACCGGGATAGATTAAAAGTTCGGTTAAATTGTGAACTAAGAAATTTTGTCGGTATATTTTTATAATTGCTAAAGATAAAGCAATTCCAAGTGCTACAATCGACGCGTATCTAAAAGAAATAAAAGAATTTATAGCGATTCCAAGGGATAGCGTTACAACCAGTAAGAACCAAAGTCGGATAATAAATCTCGCATTAAAATGAGTTAGAAGAAATAAAAGAGATATTGCTAATACAAATGCAATTAATAGCGAATAAAAAAAACTAAGATAATCCGTTTCTTCTGTTACTGCAGGAGTTTCCATACCATAAGGTAAAGATGGAGCAGAGACATTGAATGATTCTCCTTGAACTATTTTAGTAGTAGAATAATGATTTACAACATATAGTCCAATAAACTGGGTTAATAAAAACATTCCCAAAAGAACTAAAGTTATTTTTAAATTATGTTTCATGAAAACAACCTCCAGGTTTTTTTCGATTTTCCACTCTGTACGGAGGGGTGGCATTTTTTAAATGCCTTCGACGAATGCCCCATGAGAAAAATAGTTTGATACTTCATCTAATCACCTATTCTGAAAATGTTTAAAGGGTTTTTAATGTTATTGGAAAAGAAACGGGGTGAGCAGATAGAAATGAAACAACGAGGAAAATTAATTTAATCCAAATTTTAGTAGGGTGGGGGTGGTATCTCTAAAATCTAAATATCGCGAAGAGTATTTTTTAGAAAAAGTTATCTTGTAAAAACTTCAATAAGTTTATTTTGAACTTCTTTGATTTTTTCTTGTTTTATTTTTCCTGCTTTATAATTAATCTTTGACTTATGAATTGTAAATAAAACAGAAGGTCTAATAAAACTATCCCTAGAAATTCCGCCGGATTGAAAATCATTAGAACCTAACTCCAATAAATCTGGGTCGGGTCTTGGCTGTCCTGTAATTTGAGCAAGAATAACGTGGTCACCTTTTAGTGTAGCAACAACCAAACTTGGTCTTTTTTTAGATTCTTCAGTGTCTGAAAAAGGAAATTGAAAAACTACTACCTCGCCTTTTTCATATTTTACAAATCTTTCCATGCTTCATCCTCTTCTGGAGTATTCCATGCTTCTGCTAAAACTTCTTCACTCGCTAACATACAAAGCATTGCATCACTCATGTTTTCTTTTTTTAGCGGTCTTAACTCAACTCTATCAGCATAAACAACTACACTTATTTTTGTTCCTTCCTTAAATCCTGCTAAATTTCTAGCTACATTAGGGATACAAATCTGTCCTTTTTCGGTTATTGTTGCGGTTCTTATGTCTTTTATTTCTTCGTTCATTTTAAGTTCACCTTATAAGTAAGATATGTAAGAACTAGTATATAAATTTTTTGAATTGGGATTGCTCAAAAAAGCAGAATAATTATCTTAGTCTTACTGTTTCTAAAGTTCTCGGTACACTTGTTTCTGTTAAAAAGAACCCTCTGGTTCTTTTTGAATCTCCTCAAAGTGCGGAAAGGCGATTTCTAAATGCCTCCGGTGAAATCGCGAACACAGAAATTTATCTCAGTCTTACGGTTTCCAAAGTTCTCGGTACACTTGTTTCTGTTAAAAAGAACCAGAGGGTTCTTTTTGAATCTCCTCAAAGTGCGGAAAGGCGATTTCTAAATGCCTCCGGTGAAATCGCGAACACAGAAATTTATCTCAGTCTTACGGTTTCCAAAGTTCTCGGTACACTTGTTTCTGTGTGGGATAGCTTGTATAAAGAAGATGCTAAGTCAAGAGACTTTGAAACCTCTCCGTGATTGATTAAGATTCTTTTTGGCTTTGGTCGCATGTTATTGAAGAATGCGGTAATTTCATTCCGTCCTGCGTGAGCAGTTAGTCCGTCAATAGTACAAACTTCTAAATTGATTTCTACTCTTTCTTCTCTTCCATCAACCATCATTGTTGTTTGCTTTACTCCTTCTTGAACTTGCCTTCCTAATGAACCCGGTCCTTGGTAACATACGAAAACTACTGCGTTATTTTTATTTGAAGCAAATTCTTTAAAATATTCTACCGATGCCCCACCAACCAACATTCCTGAAGTTGCCAAAACAATGCAAGGTCCACCTTCTATAACTTGTCTTCTTTCGTGAGGCGAACCTACTCTGGAAAAAGTATCTGAAACAAAAGGATTTTTATCTTGGAAAACTTGTGACCTAACTTGAACGCTTAAAAAATCTGGGTAAGCGGTGTGAATTGCGTTAATATCCCAAATCATTCCGTCTATGTAAATTGGAACTTTTGGTAGTTTTCCTGATTGCATTGCGTCTTCTAAAATTAACATTGTTTCTTGTGCTCTACCTAAACCTAATTCTGGAATCAAAACTTTTCCTTTTCTTTCAATTGTTCTATTAACTACTTCAAGTAAATCTTCTTCTGCTTTTTGTCTTGGAGGAAGAATATCATCTTTAGAACCGTAAGTTGATTCTGTAATTACCGATTCCACTCTAGGGAAAGACGCAACAGCGGGGTCTAGTAATCTTGACTTACCGTATTTGTAATCTCCAGTGTACAATAAATTGTGTGCTCCGTTTCCGATATTCAAATGAACTAACGCGCTTCCTAAAGCGTGTCCAGAATTATAAAATGTAACTCTTACATCGGGGGTCACGTCAGTAACCTCATTAAAATTCAAACATATAGAATGTTTAACCATTTCTTTTATATCGGTAGAATCGAATAAAGGTTTTGTAGCTTGCTTGTAAGCTACTCCAATAAAATCTAAAGATAGTAAAGCCGCAATATCTCTAGTAGGGGTCGTCATGTAAACTGGGCCCTTGTAACCCATTTTGTATAAATAAGGTAAAAGCCCTACGTGATCTAGATGAGCGTGAGAAATTATTACTGCATCTAATTGAGAAATGTCAAATTCAGGTACATTGAAGTAAGGGAATTTATCTGTTCCAGAAGATGCAACATCAATTCCACAATCTAAAAGAATTTTTGAAAATGGAGTTTGTAAAAGAATACACGATCTACCTACTTGTCTAGCTCCTCCTAAAAATGTTACTCTTACCCATTCATCAACTTTATCGGGGTTCCAGTCTTGGTATATTTTTTTACCCACTTGATTCAAAAATTTTCTTCGGTAAGTGTTATTATCGTAAAGAACTTCTCTGATACTATCTGTGATTTTACTTTTTATTGCTGGAGACCTTTGAACTTGTGGTGTCCATAAAGTTGTTTTTTTAATTTCGTCTAGAATAGAACCGCCTTTTCCAATTACCAATCCCGGTTTTTTGGCCTCAATAACTACAATACTTCGGTGGAAATCGAATAAAATATTTGTTATTTCTGCGTCAGTTGGAACTATTTTTTTTATTTCTTTTTCTGTTTCTTCTTGAGGATGTAAAATCTTTTGGTCTGCTCTTAGTTCAATTCTTTTTTTAATTTCATTTACAATTTCTTTTATTTGCGATTCTCCTTCCTTGAAGAATTTTTCATTATCAGTATAAAGAACAACGTTTGCACCCTCAAATCCTGCATCTCCGATTTTACCGCCTAATTTCTCTGTGATTTGTTTTAATATATCGGTCATTTTAAATTATTTTATTCGCTTAACTACCCCTCTTATTTGAAAACTATTGGTCTCTGTACTCAGGTTCAATTGTTTGTGAAACCGCTTTCTTTATTCCCTCTTTGGTTATAGTAAATATATCTATTCCATTTCCAGAAGCCATATCTCTTTGAGTTGAAGATTTTAGCGCTTCCTTTGCTAACTCGATTCCTTCTTTTACAGTTAGACCTTTTTTGTATTGTCTTTCTAGCAAACCTAAAACATAGGGCATACCAGAACCTACACTTGCGGTATAATCTTCTAGTTCATTTAAATGACCACCGAGTATATCATAAAGATGACAAGATCCATCTTCATCAAAACCTGCCAAGATAAATGCACTTGCTTCTGCTTGGATATTTGAAAGAAGTGAAGCTGATTGTCTTACAGTAGGTCTTGACTTAGCTTTTAATTCTTTTAATTTTAATTCTGCGGTTAATAATTTCGATATTTTTTGCACTTCCGCTGCGGAACCACATCCAGCAAAAACAAGATAATCATTAATTTCTATTACTTTTTGAGTATCCTTAGTAAATATGATATTACCCACCGAAGATCTTCTATCTCCAGCCATTACAACTCCGTCTTTGCAAACGATTCCTAGAATAGTTGTTCCTGTGCTAACAAAATTTTTTTCTAAACTTTTATCCATTTTTTCTTAGAATAATATATTAAATATTATTAGAATTTATAGTAATTGAGGGGAAGGAGAGTTTATATATTTTTCGGCCCATAGTTTTGTCTATGAAACGTTGGATTATTCTTTTAGTTTCTTTAGTAGTTCCTCTCTTTCTTCTACTTGTTCTTCGAATTGTTCTATTTCTTTTTTCCAATATTCGTGGGTCGTGTCTTTTCTTCCTTTTTCGTTAAGAAGCTTTTCTTTATGTTTTTGTATTTGTTCTTTTAGTCCCTGGATTTGTTTTTCTAGTCTTTTTTCTCTTTTAGCCATTTTTCTTGTTCGCTAATTTTATTTTTGATATATTTGAGTATTGAATTTGCTTGTTTTATGGATATTAATTTTTTTTGTTTTTTGTTTGATTTTATTAATTTATACTCATTATAAATCTCGAGAGAGCCGGTTAATTTTTTTATTAGAGATGTTAGTTCCTTGGTTGTCCATTTCTTGTCTTTTATTAAGCAATCTACTATATAGGCTTCTCTTAACCTTAAAATTATGGGGTAGGCTAGGGAGTTGGATGTTTTTTCGGAAATTTCTTGGTCTATAGACAGAGTTTGTTCGATTATTTTAATCGCGGATATTGTTGTTTCTAGATGCCATTTGAGATTTTTTGAATTGGGAAGAGTTTTTTTATATGAATCTATTAATGTTGAATTTAGGATGGGTTTTGATTCTTTTAACATTGGTAGAAGGGGGAGGATGTTTTTGGTTAAAGAATCTTTTAGGTTTTCTTCAGAAATCAAGATTATTTCGGAGTTTAATTTTTGTATTTTGGAGTTGATATCTTGAGTTATAATTAAAATATCGTAATCGCTTTCCTTAGTTTCTTCTCCTCTTGCATAACTTCCTACGATATAAATTCCTTTTACTTTTTCCAGAGGTACTTTCTCTTGTTTTAGAATTTCGAATATGTCGGGGGTTTTGATTATTATTTCTATTCTTGCTTCGTGGTGTAGCCATTCTTTTGGTAGAATTACTCCTGCTGAATTTCCTACTCGAACTATGGGTTTGATTAATTGTTCCATGTTATAACATGTTATAACTGGTTTATAAGTGTTTTGGATTAATATTTTTGATATCAAGTTCATATGAATTTCAATTTTCAGGTAAAACACTGGGTTGTAGGGGGTTAGGTATTAGATTTGTGCAAAGTAGGATTATAATTTCACGCCATTGATTTTCCATTTCCCGTTTTCTTGAACAACCTTCCCATCAAGAATTATTTTTGCTTTAGACATGTCTTTTACAATGTCCCAGTGAATTGAAGAGTCATTTCCTCCGCCATTGTCTTTGTATGCCATACCCAATGCAAGGTGAATTGTTCCCCCTATTTTTTCGTCAAATAGAAGGTCTTTTGTAAATTGTCGTATTTTTGGATTGCAACCAATTCCGAATTCTCCAACATAACTAGAGTTTTCGTCTGTGTTTAACATTTGTTTTAAGAAATCTTTATTCTTTGATGCATCGAATTCAACTACTTTTCCCTCTTGGAATTTTAAGAAAATGTCTGTTACTTCTTTACCTGCTTCAATTGCGGGATATTCAAATTTAATCCAACCGTTCATGCTTTTTCTTACTGGAGCCATGAAACACTCTCCACCAGGCATGTTTTCTTCTCCTTTGTCTGATTTGCAGTTTTTTCCTGCTATGGAGAATTTTAAATCAACATTTTCTCCAATTAAGTGAACTGATTTTCCTTTTTCAAAAGTCTTAGAAATTATGTCCATTTGTTTTCCTATTTTTTTCCAGTCTTGTAAACATGCGGAGTAAACAAAGTTTTCGTATTCTGTTAAACACATTTCGGCATCTTGAGCTAAAGCTGAACAAGGATATGCAATTGTTACTCTTCGAATTTTATCTCGAGTGTTTACAATATAATCTGAAATTGGGTGGGTCACTTTCTGTCTCGCAGTTATTTTTTTTGGGTCTGTAGAGGTTAATTCTTTTGTGTTCGAACTAGTGTTTATTCCGATATATGCTTGGGCGTTTTTTACTATGTAGTCAAAATGGTCCGGGAACTTTTCGATTTGGTGTTTCTTTGCATATTTATAGAAGAAGTTGTTTATTTCGGGTAAATGAAATCTAACAATCGGATGAGCTCCTTGTAAAATTACTTCTTTGTAGAGCTCTGTTAAAAATGGAATTGCTTCAACTCCTCCAGAAAGAATCACGTTTTCATGCGGTTTAACTTCTACAGAATATTTTACTGCAAGTTGTGCTAGTTTTCGTGTTCGTAAATCTGTTTGCATTTTAATTTATTCAGAAACAGTCTGAGGCTGATCACCTTGAAAATAGAGGTAAATCGGAGTTTATAAAAATTTGTGTTTAGAATTAATCCTTTACAGTAACCCCGTTAACCTTTCTAAACTTGATGACATTTTCTACAAAACTTTCAATTTTTTGCTCGTGTGAAACTATAATCAATTGGGCTACATTAAGTTGTTGTAAAACGTCTCTCATTTTATCTAATTGTTGGTCAGAAAATCCGTCTGTTGGCTCGTCGAGAATTACTAAATCTTTTGTCTTTATTTTACTTAGGAGAGAATTAATAACTTGATTCAAAGCAAGCCGATAAGCTAAAGCTATTGCAGTTCTTTCTCCTCCAGAAAGATAAGAATAATCCAATTCATAATCCTGTTGTTCAATTATTGGGGTAAAGTCATCAGAGAGGTGTACATGGAATTCTCCTGGAACAAGCATTGAAAACCACTCTGAAAAAAACTGAGAGAACTCTATCTTTAATTTTACCATTACATTTTTTTCAATATAAGAAATTACCGGAATAAATTTTTTATTTATCCAATTTTCAAGTTCGTTCAAGTAATTAAGTTGTTTTCTTACTTCTTCAGTCTTTGCAATTCGAATGGTTATCTCTCCAATCTGTACTGAGAAAACACTAATTTCCCTTTTTAACTCAGCCACTCTAATCTCGGACAGTTTCTCTTGTCTCTGGGAGTCCAAAAATTCTTGTTGTTTTGTGTCAAAGATAGATTTAAATTTTGAAAGTTCGAAGACAGAAGTTTTTAGTAAATCTATTTGATTATTTAGAAGCTCGCTATCTTTTTTAATAGAAACATTTTGCTTTTCCAAATCAACTAAACGATTTTTCTTTTCTTGAATAGTTTGTAATTTAATTCGCAGAATATTTAATTCGTTTATTTGTTTTTGACAGGACAGAATTTCTTGCTCAATAAAATTTAGTTTCTTAGCTAAGCTTTGTTTTTCTATAGTGAGTTCTTTTACTTTGTTTACATTTCCAGAAGAATCAGAATCAAGTTTGTTTGCCACATTACTTTTATAGACAGGGTCAACATCTTGTAAACAGGTGGGACACATTTCTAGCAAAGACAATTTCTTTTTTATGTTTTCATTCTCTTGGTTTTTCATCATCAACGAAGTTATCTGAGAATTTGTTTCTAAATTTTTCTCATTTAATTCTACTCTTTGAGTGTTTAAAGAAGAAATTTGTCCTTCCAAAAGGTTTATCTTAGATTCATCAAAATTTAAATTCGCAGATAGTTGGATTTCTTGTTCAAGTTGTTTTATTGTTTTTTGGTTATCTAATTCGGATTGTACTTTCGTAGAGATTAATATTTTAGTCTTTTCAATTTCTTGTTCAAGTTGAGTCTTTTCTTTAATTTTATCTTCGATAGATTTTTTTTCTATTTCAATATTCTTTCTTAATTGAGTCTTTAACAAAAAATCAGATTCCAAAATAACTAACTCCGTTTTTTTTGATTCTAGTTGAATTTGTTTTAATTCCAAATCTTTTTTGTCTTGTTCTAAGTTAGAAGTCATTCCTTCTTTTGTCCTTTTTTCCTCTCGAATTCTAGTTGCAATTATAGAAATATTTTCCAAAATCTTTTTGTATTTGTCCACTCCAAAAACATGTCTTAAAGTGTTTAGTCTAGAATTTGAGTCCTGTAAAATAATTTGTTTCATTTCTTCCTGAGGAGTATAAACAGTAAATTTGTATAAGAGGTTTTGTTTTTTTGAAAATTCTTTTGGATAGTGAAGTATATCTAAAACTAAGTCTTTTAGTTCGGTAACAGAAAGTTCTCGTTTATCTCCATCAATAGTTATTGAACAGTAGTCTTGAGCAATTGTCTTTGATTTTTTCACTGTTCTTTCAATAACTATATGCATATCATCTACTTCAAACTCAAGGGTGACTCCTCCGAAATCTGTTCCGTTTCGTAAGAGCATTGAACCTTTTTGTCCTGGCTGTAAACCAAAAAGTGCAAATTCTATTCCTAAAAGAATTGATGTTTTTCCAGAACCAATATCTCCCCATAATAAAGTAGAACCTTCTGGAAATTCTATTTCTAATGTTTCATAACTTCGGATATTTGTTAGGGATATTTTTTTGAGCTTCATTTGAAAACAACCTCCAGGTTTTTTTCGATTTTCCACTCTGTGCGGAGGGGTGGCATTTTTCTATGCCTCCTATGATGCCACAAAAATAATTTAGTTATCATTAGAATTTCAAAATCCTCCTTGATAAATCTACTAGTCTATTTTCAAACATCTCTGTTTTTTCTCCTTCCTGCTTTTCCGTTGCTAGTGAATTGATTAATTCTGGAATCAAAGAATTGAAATCCGAAGGATTTTCATTGGTATAAACTTTAATGGTTTCCTCTTCTATTTCTTCTTCGCTTTTTACCTCGATATTTATATTTAGCTCTTCTTGTCTTTCTTTTAAATCGTGGGTGTTTCTTAAAAGGAAGTAGGCTCCTTTTTCCTTTGCGAATTCTTCAATTAGGGGGAATTTTATATCTGAAGTTTTTCCTGTTTCTATTTCTCCTTTTACTCTAAGTAGAATTATTTTATCGGTCAAATCGTACTTGGATAATTCAGAAATAATCCTCTCCGTCCCAGTTAGAGTATTTGATAAATTGATTGGGACCTGAAGTATCTCTTTTATCTTTAGAGTTATTTTTTTTAGGGAGTTTATTGAATCTGTGTCTACAATGTAAAAACTTCCGCACCCTAAATCTTCTAGTTCGGCAAAGTTGTTTGGGAAAATTGGTCCGGGGTAAACAAAGTTATCGTATTGAAAATCTATATGTAAATGCCCGAGGGCGTAGTAATCTGCTTTTGGAAGTAGTGCTGCTTCTATTGCATCTATTGGGAGGGTGCCTTTTGCTTTGTCTAGAGTTGTGTGAAGCATAAAAATTTTGAACATTCCGGGAGCATCGTTAAGTTTTATTTTTCTTAGGTCTGGAATTTCTAATCCTGATTTTTTCCCGGGATAACCATAAATTGCGATACCTTCGTGAATTATTGGATTCAAAATGATTTTTTCGTTTCTTTCTTCAGAAGTCGTTGTTTCGGGATCGAAAGAAGTTACATTTTTACAAAAGCCGGCTTTCTCTAAAACGTCTAGAAAAGTTTTTCCAGAAACGGAGTAGTCGTGCGAACCGGCTATGATAAAGCAGGGGATTCTTGCATCCTTTAGTCTCTTAAATTGGGCGAAAGTCTCTTTCAATATTTCAATTCCGGGGTAAGCAGTGTCAAATAAATCTCCCGCGATTAAAACAAAATTGATCTTATTTTCAATACATTTATCAATAGCCAGTTGAAAGGACTGAAAATTCAAGTCCTGCATCGGTTGTTGCTTCCATCCCCCAAGATGGACGTCAGATATGTGTGCAAATTTCATTATTTATTCTCCTTTTTTAAATCCATAATCTTTATAATGTTTGATAAATAGGTCTATATATAAAATTGATTGTGATCTAAAATGGATAAGAGGATAAACATTCTTTTCGGAGGACCGGCAGGGGCAGGACCAAATATTCTGACACATGTTCTAGCAGAGGCCCTTGTTAAACGTGGTTATTACGTTTTTTACTCAAGAGATTACCAATCGTTGATTCGTGGGGGGCACAATTTTAATGTTTTAACGTTTTCAAACTCTCCAGTAAATTCAAATGACTCTAAAATGGATGTGCTTGTTTGTCTGGATGATAACACCAAGAAATTGCACGAAAAAGATTTGAAAAAGGACGGCATATTATTGGAAGGAAAGAATCCAAACATGTATTTTGCGGGAAAAATCTTCAAAATACTCGGCTTAGACTTCAAAGAATTAGACGAAAGACTAAAGCATTTAGAAAAAAGATATGAAGAAAATATTAAAGAGGCAAAAGAAGGTTATGGAGAAAAGAAAAAGATTGTTATTCCAGAATCACCTAAGATAAAATCTATTTTTAGAAATGGTTCTCAAGAGATTGCTGAAGGTGCTTTGAAATCTGGTTTGGAAATTTATTACGCTTATCCTATGACTCCTGCTACAACGGTTTTAACAGAATTAAGTCAGGCGATGTTAGACAAAAAGAATAAGCATGTTACCGTTGAATTGGAGAACGAAATTGCGATTGTGAATGCTGGAATTGGTTCTAGCATTACTGGGAAGAAAACTATGGTTGGAACTTCAGGTGGAGGTTTTGATTTAATGACTGAAGGACTAAGTTTAACTGGAATTGCAGAAGTTCCTTTAGTATTTTATTTATCTATGAGGCCCGGACCTGCTACTGGCGTTGCGACGTATACCGGACAGGGAGATTTGAAAATGGCTTTACACGCTGGTCACGGAGAGTTCCAAAGATTTGTCGTTGCTGGAGGAGATCCATTAGAATGTCAAGAGCTAACAAATCAGGCGTTTTATTTTTCACACAAATACAAAATTCCTTCTATAATTCTTTCAGATAAACATTTAGGGGAGAGTTTTTATTCTGTTTTAGAAAAACCAAAAATTCAGGAAGTAAAAGTGACTACGACACTAAGAAGATATAATTCTTATGAAACTGATTCGGAAGGTTCTGCCACAGAAGATGCAAAAAGGATTGAGGAAAATATTGTGAGAAGAATGAAAAAAATAGGGGAAGTTGAAAAGGAAGCGGAAAAATTTGAACAGTACAAGATATTCGGTAGAAAGGATAGTAAAAATATTATTTTAAGCTGGGGTTCTCCCAAATGTGCAATTCTCGATGCTACAAAAGAATTAGATTGTAAATTTGTACAAATACTCTATTTAGAACCTTTTCCAAAAAAAGTTGCAAAAGAATTAAATGGTAAGAATGTTATTTTAGTGGAGAATAATTCAACTGCACCACTAGCAGATTTAGTTAAAGAAAAAATTGGTTTGGTTATCGAAGACAAAAATAAAATTTTACGTTTTGACGGGAGACCTTTCTTGGCAGACGAATTAAATGTGGAAATAAGAAAGAGGTTGAAATGAAAATAGAAACAGAAAGACTAATTTTGAGGCCACTAACAGAAAAAGATATTCCTAGTTTAGTTAAAAATATAAATAATTTAGAGATTAGTAAATGGCTTTCAGTTGTTCCCTATCCATATACAGAGGCAGATGCAGAATGGTTTGTAAATCATTGTAAGGAAAATGAAAAAGAGAAACCAAAGAAGAGTTATAATTTTAGTATTCAGTTAAAGGGAGGTCAGGGAGTTATCGGGGGTCTTGGTTTATCTTCGGTGAATGAAAAAGGGGGAATAGCAGACATTGGTTACTGGCTAGGACAAGATTATTGGAGACAGGGAATTATTTCGGAAGCAAATACAGCATTATTAGATTACGCATTTAATGTTTTAAAATTAAAGAAAATAAAAATTTCTTTATTTGAAGGAAATCAAGGTTCAGAGGGAATGGCTAAACACCTTAGAGCAAAACTTGAAGGATTTGCCGATAAAAAGGTGACATGCAAAGCAACTGGAAAACAGCATAGAGAAAAAGTCTATTGGGTTCATAGAGAAGATTGGTTAAAGAGGATACTGAAATGAAAATAGAAACAAGACAGTTAGTTTATAGTACAATATTTATGGTAATTGGAAGTTTAGTATTCAAGACTTTACCAGAGTATCTTTATGGAAACGATATTTTATTTGATGCTTCGCGACACATTATGACTCTGAGTTTAGGTTTGTATTTTATATATGCTATTTTTATTCAGAAAAAGGAAAACTGGAAATTGAATTACGTAATTTTTTCAGCTATGCTTCTTGGATTTATGGGGGTCCAGAGAATACTTTCTGGGGAGCATAATGAATACGGAGTTTTACTTGGTTATGCACTTGCAGGACTTGCAGTATTTGTTCCGTTGTGGAAGGAGGAAAGGAGATGAAAGACGAATCAGAAACACATATTGCGATATTTAGAGGTAAGATGATAAGGAGAACTTGGTATGAAGATACATGGTGGTTTGTTGTAGAAGATATTATCGCAAGTTTAACAGATTCTATTAATCCAAAAGATTATATTAGCAAACTAAAGCAAAGAGATGAAGAGTTAAATAAAGGATGGGGACAATTTGTCGTACCCTTTCAATTCAGACGGATGGAGGAAAACAACAAATGAATTGTGCTAATACCGAGGGAATTTTTAGAATTATCCAGTCAATTCCCTCAAAAAAAGCGGAGCCGTTCAAAAGGTGGCTTGCAAAGGTTGGATATGAAAGAGTTCAGGAAATTGAGAATCCAGAACTAGCACAGGAAAGAATGAAGAAACTTTACGAATTAAAAGGATTTAATCCAATGATTTTAAATGGAAATTTGAAGATATTAAAATGATAAACGGGAAAGTAATTATAAGAAAAGCGAATGAGAAAGATTTGGGAGTAATAGCAGAAATCTTTAGAATTGAGACTGCCAAAGAGCCATATAAACAAGAATGGACAAGAAAGACGGCTTTGGATAAAATAAAAGGATTTTTTGTCGAAGCAGATATTTATGTGCCTTTGATAGAAGGGGAAATTGTTGGACTTATAATTTGTAAGATAAGTAGCAACAAAGAATCAGTATATGTTGATGAATTGTGGTTGAAACAAAAGAATCAGGGGAAAGAAATAGGTAAAGCACTTATGAGGTATGTGGAAGATTTTTATAGAAAAAAAGGTGTGAAAAAAGTTTCATTGGTCTCAGATAAAAGATCCGCTGCTTTCAAATTTTATCAGAAACTCAAATATCAACCGCATAGTGAAAATATTTTCTTGGAGAAAATATTAAAATGACCCCTAAAAATCTAAACACAACAACAATACCCACGTGGTGTCCGGGATGTTTTAATTTCCAGATACTTGCAGGTGTGAAAAAAGTTTTATCTGAAATAAAAGGAGAAACTGCAATTGTAACTGGAATCGGTTGTCATGCTAAAATGTTTGACTACATTAATCTCCCTGGAATAAATACTCTTCATGGTAGAGTTCCACCGACGTGCTTAGGAATGAAAATTGCTCGTCCTGATTTGAATGTTATTGGTTTCTCGGGAGATGGTGATGCTTATGCAGAAGGAATGGCGCACACAATTCACGCTGCGCGTTATAATTCTAATTTTAAATATATTGTTCACAATAATCAAGTTTTCGCCTTAACTGTTGGACAACCTACCCCAGTTTCTCCCGAAGGTTTTGCTGATAAGACAGTTCCGAGAGGAGTTAAAGTGCATCCAATAAATCCCATTCGTTTAATGCTTTCGGCAGGAGCTACATTTGTTGCAAGAGTTTTTGCAGACGTAAAACAAGTTGATGAAATACTTAGAGAAGCACTAAAACACAAAGGATTTGCGTTCATTGAAATAATTCAACCGTGTATCATATTCCAACCACAAATTGGATACAAAGATAAAACTTATCAACTGAAAGATGTTAAACACGATAAGACCGATTGGAAAGCAGCTATGGAAAAAGCAGAAGAATTTGATTATGAAAAAGTTGACAAAGATACAAAAATTCCATTAGGTATTTTCTACCAAAAAGAAAGACCAATTTTTGAAGAGGAAATAAGAAAATGAGTGAAAAAGAACCTACACCTGTTGATGAAAGCGTATGGACATATAGATGGGTTAGAAATTTTCTTAGAAAATGGGCAAATCGGGAAGGAGACCCATCTTCTATGGAGAGAGCAATTCAACAAACTCGTTTGATTAAATATGTGGAGGGAGAAATACAGACTTCCTTCGAGAGTCCGCACGATTATCTTGCAGCAGTTGATGATGAATATGGTAGACTTGTTTGTGAAGAGCACGAGAGACTTGCGGAAGAAGAAAGATTGAATCCTCGTGTACATGGAGTAGTATTAAAATTAGAAGACAGGAGTTGGATGGGTGGTCTAATGACTTTTTTAAGAGAACGAAGAGTATGGGGAGTTCCAGAATATACAAGACGGGCAGCTGAAAGAATAAGTCCATTCGATAAAACTACTATGGATTATTTTAGAGAATTATGGGGAGATTATAGGAACCAGGTTCAAGAAGGCCAGAGGAGCCTTAGAGAAAGAGATCCTGAAAGTACAAGATCCGACAGGGTTGCAGCTTAATTCGGAAGTTATAAAAACTAATTCTGAAGAGAAGTTTCATGCCATTAGAAGTAAACAAACAAGTTTTAGAAAGACTATTAGGAGTACGAATCAGAACTTGGAGAGCGGGAGAAAAACCCACTGGAGGATTTTTGGGGGAATTAAAACTAAACGAAGAGGGCAGATACATTGTCCAAGATGGAGAAGATTACCGAGAATTGCGACATGGAGATAATTTAACTTATCTAAATAGGGGCGGAAGACTTACCACCCAAAGAATTAGATAGAATTAATTAATTTTTAATTCCCAAACAATTAACCTTTCAAAAAATATTTTTTTCTCTGCAACTTTTTTCTTTTTCCAGTTTCTCCATTTTATTCCTTTTGTTAAATTAGAAACTAACAAAAATATTTTTCCGTCTTTAGCCAAATGTTTTTTTGATTGTGTTAAAAATTTATTAATTAACTCTGAACCTTTTTTTCCTCCAGTAGTTGCAAGTTGAGATTCTTTATCCTCTTTAGAATCTTCTGGAAGATAGGGTGGATTAAAAATTATTAAATCAAATTTTCCTTTTACTTTTTCAAACAAGTAAGATTTAATTGCTTTAAACCCTAGTTTCTTACAATAGCTAACCGCCTCGGTATTTATATCTACACCAAGAATATTTTTAACTCCCAAGTCCTTTGCAGTCATCAACTGAATTCCAGAGCCAATTCCAATTTCTAAAAGTTTTAATTCTTTATTCTGAATTTTTTTTCTAAGAACTTCCTGCATTAAATAAGAATCTTCTGCTGGTTGGTAAATCATTTTGAAAAAAGACCATCGATAAAAGTTGTTACCGAATCTCTGAAAAAGAAAAGTGAGACTAATGATCCTAATAAAATAACTAAAAAGATTATCAGCAAGGTGATAAACCAACCGGTTTCAAAAAGACTCTTTTTTGGTTTTTGTTGCTCGTAAGAAGAAATTGTTTGAGCAGGTGCTTTGGGTGGAAGTGAGTTATCTAGAGAATCATTATATGTTTTTACTGGTCGAAGAGTTTGAGCTCCTTGAGATGCTGCCGAATCTATTTTTAACGCTCTAACTGCATCGTCTACTTCGTTATCAGAGTAACCAGCATTTTTGAAAGATTGTGCTGCTTGAGAAATTGTTTCTCCTCGGAGAATAGATTGTTTTATTCCTTCTAAGACTTCATTATTTATTGGAGGCATTTTATAACTCCAGAGCCTGTCCGTCTTGTTCTAAGTGACACTCTTTTCCAGATCGATAACCTAACTCTTTACAAAGTTCAACCATAGGAGTAAGTTGTTGAGTCGAGCCGTGAGAGGGAATAATATGTTGTGGTTGAAGTAAATGAATCAAATCTCTTAAGTCTTCTCTTCCTCCATGACCCGAAACATGAACTTCGTCGAATATTCTAACTCCCATTTTTTTCAATCGCTTATCCATATTTTCTTTATTCAAAATATTTATTGGAGCGGGAATTGTTTTCGATGCAAAAATAACATTATCGTTTTGTCTAAAAGTAAAAGGTAGTTTTGATCTAGATAATCTGTCCATAATACTTCCGGGTTCTCCTTGATGGCCGGTACAAACAACAATTGAATTTTTTCTGTTCTTTTCTACTTTTTTTAAAATAGATGCAACTTGTTTCTTGTAAGTTCCTATCTGAATATCATTCTTAAATGGACAGAGTCCGACATTCTTTGCAGAGGAAACATACTTGTTTAGACTTCTTCCTATAAAAAAAATTTCTCTTCCAAGTTTATTTGAAAAATCAACAATACTTTTTAATCGTGCAATGTGTGAAGAGAAAGTAGAAATAAACATTGCGGAATTTTCATTTTTGATAGTTAACATAACTTCTTCTAACAAAGCTCTAGCAACTTTTTCACTTGGAGTTTTTCTTTCTGATCCAGAATAAAGAGAATCAGCAATTAAGACCTTTACCCCCTCTTTTGCTATTTTTTTCATTGCCTCATAATTTGGAGGAAGACCCATAACTGGGCTGTTATCTAATTTGAAGTCGTTTGCATAAACAACAATTCCCTCTGGAGTGTGAATCGCAATCATAGTTGTTTGAATTGTTGAATGTGTCATATTTAGAAATTCCGCCTTGTAGGTTCTTTTTTTACCTTTAATTTCAAAAGTTCCGTTGGGGTTAACTGTTTGAACGCGATTTGGAATTCTGATATTCTCGTCTTCGGTAAGTCTTCTTAAAACTTCTATTGTGAATGGTGTTCCAACGACGGGAGCGTTGTATCTATATCCTAAATAGGGAACCGCTCCAACATGATCTAAATGTGCGTGTCCAATTAAAATCGCTCTAACCTTTTCTCTAATCTTTAATTTATCTAAAATTAAATCATCAGGTATTGCTCCAATGCTTCTTAATTTTTTTTCAGAATATTCTTTTTGTCCTTGCTCTTGTTCTTGTTCTTGAAGTTCAACAACTGCTGGAAGAAAAAGTCCTGCATCTAAAATTATTGCGTCATCCTCTAATTCTACAACAGTCATATTCTTTCCTACTTCATTAAATCCTCCGATACTATGTATTTTCATTTTCTCTTTTAATATTACAAATAGTATTATTCGGTTTAAATATCTTTGGAGAATAATAACATTTATATTATTGAGGCTGTTAAATATAATATGGAAATAAGTAAAAAAGAATTTGATATCCTTTGGGGAATTAAGGAAGGGATGAAGTGGATGAGTGAGCTGGAAATTTTTTCTGGTTTTGATAGTTCTACGGTCAAAGATATCTTATTTAAATTAGAAAAGTTGAAAATAATTAAACTAGAGAAAAAGATAGATGAATATTATAATGATGAAAACTGGATTGCGAAATTAATTAAAAAAAATTCGGATATTATTTTTGAGGAATATAAAGATTGGATACCAAATAAAGAGCTGGATAAGATTGATTGGAGATTATTTAGCGTAACTACCGAGATGTAGAAGAATTTTTATACTAAGAATAATTAGATTTTCTATGAAATGTAATGTCGGAAAGACAGATAAAATAATAAGAGGTGTGATTGCGGTTGTTTTTGTAGCGATTGGTTACATGTATCAAACAACACTTGGAAACTGGTCTTGGTTGTTCTATGCCTTGGCAGTTGTTCTTTTAATCACAATTCTTAATAGCTTTTGTCTGCCTTACAAACTTTTAGGTATTAATACCTGCAAAAGACGAAGATAAGAGTTATTATAAACTTAGGAAAATCAATAATAGTATGAAACATCTAAAACCCTCTGCTCAAGCAAATCAAAGACTTGTATTAGCAATTGTTCTCGGGAGAAGAAAATGAAACCCCTCAAGCCAAGTGCTAGAGAAAAGAAAAGATACCTTTTAGTTAGAGGTAAAAATCTCAA
>Ga0268276_1000958_pt1 | contig 30822 bp, 31 predicted proteins | sample saktaG_4_FD_190145 | JGI IMG/M metagenome (GOLD analysis project Ga0268276, IMG submission 190145) | Saline water microbial communities from Sakinaw Lake, British Columbia, Canada - sak_2010_1_5_45m | ecosystem: Environmental > Aquatic > Non-marine Saline and Alkaline > Saline ...
GATCAAGTGCCAAGGGGTCCATCCCGGGGATATCACGGAAGAGATCATTGCCCGGGTGGAGCAGAAGAGAGTACCGAAGTACGCGATGGCGCAGGTGACGCTCGACGGGCTCTCGCGGGAGCACGGTAAGGGAATCGATACGAAAGACCTTGCCGGCATCCGCGAGCAGCTGCTCGACCTGAAGATCCGGATGAAGTCCGAGGAAGATGACCGTCCCGTCCCGCTCCAGCAGGACATCCGGATGATCGATTACCTGCAGGAGTTCTCAGCGTTTGTTATAAAGCAGCAGCTCCCCGCGAAACAGAAAGAGTACATCGAATCGTGCGGGCTTGAAGTCTTAAAGACCGTGATGGAGGAGCACCGGGAGGAGACGCAATGATCATCGACCGGCTGGTGCTGAAGAACTTCAAGCGGTTCAGAAACGAGGAGATCAAGTTCAGGGACGGCATCACCGGCATCCTCGGCAACAACGGCACGGGCAAGTCGAGCATCGTCGAGGCGATTTTTTTCGCGCTCTTTGGAACAGAAAGAACCGGGAGTCTGCAGGGGGATTACATCATCTCCTCGTTTGCATCACCGAAAGAGAAGTGCGAGGTCCGGCTCGATTTCCGGATCGGCGGCGATTCTTATTCAGTCGTCCGCACAATTAAAAAAGGAAAAACCGGTCACGATGCGACATTCCACAAGGATGGAAAACTCATGGCAACCGGTGTGAGCCAGGTTGAGACCGAAATCAAGCGGACGCTCGGCATGGGCCGTATAGATTTCAAGAACACCATCTATGCAGCCCAGAAAGATCTTCTTATCCTGTTGGAATCCGATCCCCGTAAGCGGAAGGAGTGGTTCCTGCGGGCGCTCGGCATCGATTACCTTAACACGGAGAGCCAGAGGATCCTGAAAGATCGGGCGGATGTAAAGACCGGTGAACTGCAATCCCTTGAAGGTGAACTCAAAGCCATAACCGGGAGGCAGAGCGAAACAGACCTTTCTGCCCTTCATGCATCGGTCAACGAGTACAATCAGGCGCTTGCCTCGCTCAAACAACAACACAGCGATCTGGATAAGAAGAAAAAAGCTGCGGACGAGGAATTCCGGCAGTTCCAAGACCAGAGAACGGAATACACGCGGCTTGTCGAGCGGCAGTCTTCCCTGTCAAAGGAAAAGGATGGCCTTGTAAAGCAACGGGATCTCATAACATCAAAACTCATCGACCTTGCACGGCTGGATCAGGAGCACCGGGGGCTGGAACAGAAATTATCCGGGTATCCTGAAAAGAGGCAGGCTTTCGAAAGACTAAGAAAACTCAAAGCGGAGTTCGACCGGACTACAACCGAGATCGGGTTCTCCGAACGCGACTGCTCTGAAACGAGGAGGAGAGCAGAACAATCAGAAGTGAGGATTGCAGCGCTCGGCAAGGATGCTGAGAAGAGAGCAGCACTCATTGCCGAAGTACGAAAGGTCCTGAAGATCGGGCCAAAAACAGACGATGACAACCTTGAACAACACCTGGCATCGGTTTACGAAGGGATCACCCATACCATTGCCACGCTGTCATCCCAGCAGAAAAGTCTTGGAAACGAAAAGAAAAAACTCCGGTCAGACTGGGAGACGATACAGGAGGCCGGTGAAGATGGGATATGCCCTCTCTGCCGCCAGAAGCTTGGCAGGCATTATACCAGCATCGAAGGGGAGTTTACAACCCGGATCCAGAGCATTGATGATGAGATAGCAGGATTACACGAAAGGCAGAAACACTCTGAAAAAGAAAAGACTGCCATCAATGCCCAGAAGCCCGCCTTATCCGAGATACGATCCCTTTCTGAAAAGTTAAAAGTTCGTGATTCCTTCAAGACAGACAGGAAAGAGCTGCTCTCCCAGCTGCGGGCAAAGGAAGCGGCATACCATTCGCTCCAAAAAAAGGCCCAGGATCTCCAATTTGATGACAAGACCTTCTCGCAGGCCGAACAGGAAGTTACTGAACTGGAACACGATCAGAAGCGGTTCAACGACCTCCGGGAAAAACTGGCACAGGTTTCGGTTTTCAAAAAACAGGTAGCGGATCTTGAGGATCAGATAATCCGGAAACAGGCCGAAATTAGAGATCTCACTTCTGAAATCGGGAAGTCATCCTTTGATCCGAAGAGAAGTGAAACGCTCGAACATGCCCGGGCGGAGATCGATGCGGCTGCCCGGACTATTGAAGAAGAAACCACGAGAACCGCAGAACGTCTCCGGCAGATAAAAGAAAAAATTTCTGAATACAAGGAGACCGAAAAACAGATTGCCGGTTTACACAAGCAGGCAGATGACCTCAGGGACGAGATCAAGCTTGTAAAGATGACCCGTTCCATCATCGCCGATTACGTGATCTACCTCATGCAAATGGTCAGGAGCCGGATCGAAGGAGAGACCAGCCGGATCATCAGCGAGATCACGAGCGGCCGGTACGAGCAGGTGCTCCTTGATGAAGACTTCAACCTCCTTATCCGCGACATCGACAACGACTATCCCATTGAACGGTTCAGCGGTGGGGAGCAGGACGATATCGCCGTTGCCCTGCGGATCGCCCTCTCGCGGTACCTTGCTGAGCTCCATAACGTTCACGAGAGCACGATCCTGATCTTTGATGAAATATTCGGGAGCCAGGACGAGGAGAGGAGAAACAATCTATTAACGACGCTGCGGACGCAGGAGTCCCGGTTCCCGCAGATCGTACTGATCTCCCATATCCCGGAGATGCAGGGAGAGTTTGCCAATACGCTCGTAGTCGAGATGGGCACGGACCAGTCAAGCCGGGTTCGGGAGGCCGGAGATTGAACGTCCGTACATCGTATGAGGAATCTGTGAACCGGACGCTCCGGCGGATCGCAGAACATATCCCGGAGGATCTGGTAAAAAAGTTGGCTCAGGAGAGCGGGATCACCGAAAACGATATCCGGACAATTCCCCCGGGCCCTTCAGGAATTGTGAGCGCAATTGACGGAAGCAACGCAATGATCGCAGAAGGGGGAAGTGTTTCCCTCGCCGCAATCCGGGCTGTCCGGACAACGTTTTCCGGCGGGGAACGCTACAACCGCTCCATCACCCCAATCACGCTCATCACTATCGGCCCCGGTCACAAGAACCTGGACTTTGCTGAGATGTACTTGGATTGTTTCGGCATCCCTCCCCACAAGGGGCTGGACAACAGCGATCCCGAGCGGGCTTCCGCCATTCTCCGTGACACGCTGGAGTACTGGGTCGCCCTGCAGACCGCAAACACGTTGCCGAAAGGAGCGCTTCTCCTCATCGACGGGGCGCTGCGGGTTTCCAGCCAGAACCACGAACCGGTTCTGAGCGATATTATCCGGGTGGCACAGGAACGCGGGGTTCTCCTCGCGGCCGTGGCAAAGCGGACCCGGGCAACGTGGGGCGGCGGGCATCCGCTCCTCCCCGCGATGGGGGGTCTTGTGGAACAGCTTGGCATCTTTGGCCCCTGGTGGACAAAGATCGATGAACATCTCCTTGACCGGACCGAGTACCGGCAGGGAAGGCATGGCGGGATCTACGTAGCATCGCTCCACCCGCGCCTGAGCAGGCCGATGAAGATGGAGCTGCCTAAAGGAACCGGTGAGCAGACAGCAGCGGCAACCATGCAGGCTCTCGCCGCATGTGCCGATGACGGGAGAATCCCCGGGTATCCCTACCCGCTCCTTGATGCACACCGCACGGTCGCCATCGACGAGCCGCTCGTGATGCAGATACAGCAGGACGTAAAAGCCGGCCTCTCGAAACAGGGAATAAAAAACAGGACATTTGAAGACCTTTTTGGTGATTTACATGGTGACTTTGAACGATATTGAAAATGCAGATACTACGAAATTTCGCCTTATCGGCAGGAGTGTACTCTCGTACCGGTTTATTATCCCCCATTCGGCAAATCTTTTCGTCGGGGATATCCTGAAGATCACCGATACTGCCAAGAGGTATTCATTCTATGCAAAGGTGAGCGACCTTGTCCATGAGAGCAACTTTGCCGATGAACGGTGGGACACCCGCCCGTTCAGCGAGCACTTCTACGGCCTCGGCGAGGATGTTTTTATCGGTGTCGAAGCAGTGCCGCTCGGTTTTGTCGATGAGAACGGGATCTTCCGGAAACCCCGCACCGTCCCGACCAAGTTCTCTGAGGTAAAGATTCCCGAGGCAGAGGACTTTGCATTTCTCACCAAGGTCATGGGGGATATCGAAGTCGGTGTCATGAGGACCGGGCAGGGCGTGTTAAAGGATGTCCCGGTCAAGATCCACAGCAAAGTCCTCCCCCAGCATATGGGCATATTCGCAACAACCGGCATGGGCAAGTCCAACTTCATGAAGACCTTCTGTGCTTCCTGCATGAAGATGCAGAAGTTCGGCCTCCTGATGGTCGATCCCCACGGCGAGTACGTGCGGGGCGGGCAGTCCAGCACCGGGGAACGGACGCTCGGGCTTGTCCACTACAGCGCCGGCATGGACGGGCTTGCTGTCTTTACCATCAGCGAAAGTGACCGGAAGAAGTACTCCCTCAACAGCCTCTGGCTCGACTATGATGATTTCCGGATGACCGACCTTGCCCTGCTGTACGATCTCTCGCAGGCACAATGGGATGTCGTCGAGTCGCTTGACGAGTTTTCGGGAAAAGAAGTGATCCCGTTCTTCCTTAAAGCAAATGTTGATACCCTCCAGGAGGAAGTGAAAGGAAACCGGTATGCCGGGCCCTGCCCGCATATTGCAGACAAACTCGGTGCGTTCCACCCCGGCACCCTCCAGGTCATCCAGCGACGCTTGAAGAACATCGTGCAGGGCAACCGGAAATTCTTCCGCGAATCCGGCTCCTGCGTTCCGGAAATCCTCCGATACCTCCACAACAACAAAGTTGTCCTCATCGACATCCCCCGCATGGGTGAGCGCAGCGAACTTTTCGTCCTTTCGATGATCACACGGAGAATCATGCAGGCGCACCGAAAATCGGCAGAGGAGTTCGGGACCGAGACTGAACATGCCGAGCAGAAAAAAGTACTCATCACCATTGAAGAGGCCCAGCGGGTGCTGGGCTCAGGCGGTTCGAGCACCCAGATCTTCCGGGAATGTGCGATGGAGGGGCGGAAGTTCGGCGTCGGGCTCTGCGTCGTGACCCAGCAGCCCAAAAACATTGACCAGAAAGTGCTTGCACAGATCAACACCTTTGTTGTCATGGGCCTTGGTGACCGGGGAGACCGGGATATCATCATAGGGAGCGCAAAACAGGACCTCTCGAAGATGGCAATCGAGATCCAGACTCTCGACCAGGGAGAGGCGATCATCAGCACGATCGGCATCCCGTTCCCGGTCAGCACCCGGATCCACAAATTCGAAGATTATGTTGCACATCTCAATGCTGTGAAAGAAAAGCGTATCACCGATGGTCTCTCCACCGGGTTCTGAGAATGCTTTCGGATCTTCACAATTTTTTTGTGACGTATCGACCTGGCCCTCAAGCTGCTCCTGCATTTCGCTTGCCGCTTTATCCGGGAACGTGAGCGCAAGGATATGGTCCGGCAAAACACCCTGCGAGACGAGGTGCAGGACCTTCCCGATGATCGCCCGCGTCTTCCCCGACCCGGGACCGGCAAGGACGAGATGGATGCCGCCTTCCTTTACCGCAGTCTCCTGAGAGGGGTTCAGCGTCATGATTAGAAATATACTTGCAGGTCATGAAAGAAAGGGCACTCTTTGAAATCTTGCGGCTGTTCTCTCTCCCCCCGCCCTATGGCAGGATAAGATACTGTGCAAGCCCGGTGACAAATGACGGGATGAGTGTAACCATCCAGTCAATATCGATGAGTGCATTGACCGTGACGCGTTTCATGAGAATCTCTTATGATCCTCTGATTATGTCCGGATTAACAAACCCGATGGGAATCGCGGGGGCGGGTCATGAGGCAGCCTGCCTGTGGAAAAAGAACCACGTTCCCCCAATCAGAAGCCCGATACAACCGATAACCCATGCATCCGGGCTGAGAAATGCGATAAGGCCAATACAGCTCAGTGCTCCCATAACCGGCACCCATGTGGGATACTGGCAGTGCTCCCGAGGCAGACGGAGTGCGGCGATGTTGGCAATCAGGTAGAATACCAGCATGGCAAACGTGCTGACCGCGACGACCAGCGCAAGGTCGGCGAGAAGGAGAGCTGCGATCATGCAGGCGCCGGTGATCGCGATGGCGTAATGGGGTGTGCTGAAACGGGGATGGATTCTGGTAAAGAGCAGGGGGAGATCCTGACTGCGGGCCATGGAGAAGACGATGCGGGATATTCCCATGATGGTGGTCAGCAGCACGCTTGCCGTTGCGATCATCGCCCCCAATGAGATAACCATGACAGCCCCGGAACTTCCGGTCCTTCCGATTGCATCAGCAAGGGGAGAGCCGGATTGTGCAAGGGCCGGGGCACCGGCAAGGCCGATAGCGACAATGCTCACGAGCAGATAGATAACGGTTGAGATTCCAAGCGCAAGGTAGATGGAGCGGGGAATGGTTTTTTCCGGATCTTTTACTTCCTCGGCCATGATGGTGACCCGGGCAAACCCGGTGTAGGCAAAAAAGATGAGGGCAGCTCCGCTGAGGATCCCCATCGATCCTTCCGGCGCAAGGGGGGTGAAATTGCCTAGCCTGAAAAATCCCAGCCCGAAAGCCACGAAGAACAGAAGGATCAGGACTTTTAGCGTGACAAGAATGTTGTTGAAAAGTACTGATTCTTTGAGCCCGATGTAGTTGATGAAGATGAAGAGAGCACATATCACAACGGCTATAATTTTTACCGGGATTGCGGGGAACAGCGTGATAAAATAATGGGCAAAACCCAGCGAAACTGCCGCCCCGACGAAGATATTGGAGAAGACCCAGATCCAGCCAGCAATGAAACCCGCAAACGGCGAGATGAGGTTCCGGGCATACGCATAGGTTCCCCCCTCTTCCGGGAGATATGCACCCAGTTCGGCCACACTCATTGATGAGAATACCGCTATGACCCCGGCGATGAGGACAGAAAATAGCATTGCAGGGCCTGCAAAGCCGGCAACGATGCCGGTCACGATGAAAATACCGGAGCCGATGATCGCCCCGATGCCGAGCGCCGTGGCGCCAAAGAGACCGATCTCGCGTCTCAGAACGGAAGGCTTGGTCCCTGAATCTGACATTAATTACCCTTTTTTCTGCTGGTTATTAATGGATGCAGGTGAGCGATCCCAAAAAAAATAGCGTCGGCCCCGGATTCCGTGATTGTTCCATGAATGATCTAGAGAGCCTTCACTCACATTATTATCAATACCCGCCACCTTATCAGGGATTCAGAAGTTTCTGTGCAAATGACTGGACAGCAAGCAGGTGGGGGCGGTCCTCTCCGGAATTATTCCATGCAGCGGAAAAGAGCAGGAGCAGGGCATTGTCAAGGGCCGCATAAAATCCCGCATCATCATCCTGTGCAGGGGGCAGGGGTATTGCCAGCATGCCGGAATCTTCCGGCAAAAAGGTACGGTACGGTGCAGGCCGGGGAAGCGACTGGTCAACAAGTGTTGCATGCTCTGAAACGATCATGAATGCACGGGCCAGTGGTGATGCCTGCCCGGCATCATCAGGTTGTCCGGCAGCGGTTGTGGATCTCTGTGCCGCTTCCCCGTATTCCCCTTCGGCAAACCGGACAAATGCCACGGTTGCATGGTGTGCTGCTTCCGGACTGGTACCGGTCCACAGATCACGGGTTTTTTCAACATACGTCCTGAGCGGTTCTGCCAGTTCTTTTCTGTCGGATAGTGCCGTACCGGGTCTTCCGAAACGGTACTTCAGCCGTACCAAAAGGATGGTAAGGCTCACGGCATACAGCAGTTCAAGGACGACTGCAGAAAGATTGTCTGTCGGAACTGCCAGGAAGATGAATGAATATATCGGCGTTGTAAGCGCCACAATATCTTTTTTCGGTCGTATCCATGCCAGGTAGGCAAGCACCCAGGAACCGAGCACGCATCCGAGAATTGAAATCCGGAAATCGATTGTGGCACCTGTGATCCAGAAGATGACAGCAAAGGCCGCTCCCCCGAATGAAAGAAGGGGAACGCCAATCTCCATCAGCCTGTGTGAATTACGAGCGGGATTTTCCTCTGGCATGTACACCTTATGTTTTTAAAGAAACGTGGCTGGTCCTGATAGCCGGGGACTACTCTCTTGTTATGCCTTTTTTATTTTCCTGATCGAAACACAGTTGATCACCGGGTCGCCGGTCACGATATACCGGTTGATGATCGTGCCAAGCACTTCGACGATATCTCCTTTTTTTACCGTCTCTGTCGGGTTTGTGAACATCTTGACCGAGATCTCCCCGGACCGGTCAGCCACCAGGTACTGCGGACGGTTCAGGAACTGGAAATAGACGCGCTCGACCACGCCCTCGACCCTGACGACCTGCCCAATCATGCTCTCGTTGATCATCCGTATTCGGGTGTTCTTTGCCCTGCTCCGGTACACTGGTTCGAGTTCACCGTACTGCCTCTGGCTTAAGTAGTTGAGGGCAACCGGGATGAGCAGGAGCATGACAAGTGTCGGAATGCCCCAGATGAGCAGTCTGCTGTCGCCCGTGTAAACAACAGTAATAATCAATATGAGGGTAAGGACGACAACCACCGCAATTGCGATGACGGAAATCTTTACCTCAATAGATCCGATCTTCATTAAAAAGAGTATGGGTGGTTAATCTACTTCAGTGCTGCGATCTCTTTGCGGAATGCGACCCGGTAAATAACACCAACAAAGAGCAGTCCACCGACAATATTGCGGAGGGTAACGATGATCACGTTGTTTGTCCACATCGTGACCCGGTTTATACCTGCATTGATCTTTGCTGGATCGGTAATGAATAACTGGGTGAAGATGCCTGCCGGGATGAAGTACATGTTCGCGATCGAGTGTTCGAGCCCGCTTGAAACGACGGCCATGATCGGGACCAGACACCGTAGAACGTAGATCCCATGGTGCCCGCCCGTATCAACACGTTTGTCATCATTGGCCCCGGCGACTGCGATATCATCATGGGCAGCGCCAGGCAGGATTTATCGAAGATGGAGACCGGGATCCGGACCTTTGACCGGGGCGAGGCGATCATCTCCACAATCGGTATACCTTTCCCGGTCAGTACCCGGATCCACAAATCCGGGGACTATATCGCGGGACTCAATACTGTGAAGAACAAACGGATCACCGACGGCCTTGCCACGCGGTTCTGATCCGGAATTCATTCCTGTTGATTCGGGATTCATTCCTGTTTTTACTTTCGGATCCAAACTCCTCCGGTGTATCAAATAATGGTGAGGTTTCCCACCGGTCACGCGTCCTTTTTTAAAAATCCGGAAACGTAAGGAAAAACCACGTTTACCGGCGATGATCAAACGATCCGGCAGGCCCGGGAATAGATCTGCATCATATTGGTCCGGGTGAGAAAACCAACCATCAGGTCCGGGCGGTCAGGTTCGGCAATAGGGAGATGGTGGATATTGTAGGTCATCATCATGCTCATCGCATTTTCCAGCGTTTCTTCGGGAGACACAATGTATAAATCGCGGGTCATCGCATCACGGATCGGTGAAGAGAGGCCGGCTCCATCCTGGACCCGGCGGACATCGCCCACGGTAATGATACCGACAAGCCTCCCCTTGTCAAGGACCGGATAGCCGGTATGGGCAGTCTGGTCGATAAGCGTGCGTGCCTTCTGGACAGGATCTTCAGGGGAAAAGGTGATCACCTGATCTTTGGGAATCATTGCCTCGTGAACCAGGATCCGTTCAAGCACCCGCTTCCCATATTCGTGCCGGTGGGCTTCTGACTGTGCCATTGTCGGCACCTGCTCCCGTAAAATCGTCTTCCCTCCGGTGATCAGGTGCGATATCCCGACGCAGCCCATGGCAGGTACGAGAAGCGATAAGTTTCCCATCATCTCGACAACCATGATCAGGACCGCGATCGGGGCATTGGTAATTGCGCCAAAGAGTGCGATCATGCCAACAATGCCAAAAACCGGTACTGACTGGAGCGGGATGATCTCCGGGAACAAAATATGAAAGATCATGCCGACCGCACCACCGGTTGCTGCACCGATGGTCAGGCCCGGGGCAAAACCCCCCCCGCTCCCCCCGGATCCAAGAGTGAGGGACGTCGTGAGAATTTTCATAAACGGGAGAAATAGCAGGACAACGAGAGGGACCATGGTGTAGAGGGAGAGCTGGACAAACCCGTATCCCGGACCAAGCCCGGCAAGACCGAGCATCTGCGCTTCCGGGGAAATGAAGTAGAGCGTAATTACGATGATGCTGAGGATGAACGCCCCGCTGACCGGCTTTAAAAAAGGGGGGAGATTCCTTTCCTTGAAAAACCGGGAGAAAACGTCTTTCGTGCCGTAAAAAACTGAAATGTATAAGAGTCCGAACAGGGCACAGAAGATCCCAAGAACGAGGAAAAAGGGCAGCTGCCAGATATTCCACGATATCGGTATTAACGCAAATATCGGGTCGAACCCCTCGAACAGCCCAAAAATTGAGTACCCGATAATCGCTGCAAGAAACGAGGGGATGATCGCTTCCGCCTCAAAATCGCGTATATATAATATTTCGGCGGCGAGAACCGCTCCTCCCAGCGGCGCCTTGAAAATTGTCCCGATTCCCGCCCCGATCCCGGTCGCGAGCGCGAGCCTGCGTTCCCTTGGCGACAATTTGAAATAATCCGCAACCATTGAGCCGAAACCCGCAGAGATCTGTGCTGCAGGGTCTTCACTTCCCGCACTTCCCCCGGTTGATATGGTCATAATAGCAGTAACAGCCTTGAGAAACGGAACTCTCCGGCGAATCTTTCCTCCCGTGTGGAATGCTTTTATTGCCGCATCGGTCCCGTGCCCCTCGGCCTCGGGTGCAAGATTCGTGATGAGCAGCCCGGAGAGCAGTGCCCCGGTACAGATGACCGGAAGCAAAAGAAAAATATTGCCCGGCGCCGACCACTGGGAGATCACTGCAAGGCTCTCGCCCTCGATCGGCCTCTGGTAGTTCAGCAGGTAGCCCATGCAGAATTGGGATCCCCATTTCAGTCCTTCATAAAAAAGAAGCGACCCAAACCCTGAAATTATCCCGATGACTATCGCGATGAAGAGAATGCGCTTGTAGGGATCAATGATGCGGGTCAATCGATGCATAACAGATGGTACGGGTTGGGCCGTTGCCCGGAAGATGTTCTACTGGCTATTCAAGTGTTTATTAAGATGATAATACTATTTAGGTGCACACGGTTTTATAAAGTTGCAGCAGAGGAGAGATTTCCTATTAAAAAAGCGTTTTTTGAAAGATCCCAAAAACGGGATAAGCGACGGCATACTCCACACGAGAATGTTATGTTCCACGGTGGGTTGAAATGTTCACAATAAAAAAAAGGGCGAAAATCCCGAAAACCGCGATCGCGGCAACCGGGATTTTTACATTTGTGGTTTTGTGATCTTCGTCAGAAGATCGTGCGCAGTACGTCTACTTCAGTGCTGCGATCTCTTTGCGGAATGCAACCCAGTAGATCACACCGACAAAGACCATGCCGCCGACAATATTTCCGATGGTGACGACGATCATGTTGCTTGTCCACATCGAGACCCAATTCAGGCCGGCATTGATTTTTGCAGGATCGGTGATGAATCCCTGCGTGAAGATACCGGCGGGAATGAAGTACATGTTCGCGACACAGTGTTCGAACCCGCTTGAAACGAAGGCCATGATCGGGAACCAGATACCGAGGAACTTGCCAGCCGCGTCATCCGCACAGATACCGAGCAGGATGGCGAGGTTGACGAGCCAGTTACAACCGATTCCCTTGAGGAATGCGGACCATGCGCCTGCCATCCCGACATAGGCAACCTTGCCGCCGGCAATGGCGATTGCTCTTGAGCCAAATGCGGTCACGGTTGCGACTCCTGCAGCATCAAACGAGACAAACGGCCCGTTTGCCATCAGGTATGCATACCAGATTGAGCCGATCAGGTTGCCGATATAGACCCAGACCCACAGGTTTGCAACCTGCATCCAGGTGATCTTGTGGATGAATGCCGCCATCGGGGCGAGCATCGCGTCACCGGTGAAGAGTTCTGCACCAGTGAGCACGATGATAATAAGTCCCACCGGGAACACCGCTCCCGCCATGAACGTTGAAAATCCCGCACTGGCAGTGCCGAACCGCAATGCAGCGTCACTTGCCTGGATACCTGCGCTGCATGTTGTTGCAAGCGCACCGCCCATGGCGATGTATGCACCAGCCATAAACCCGCGAAGGAGCATGTTCCATGCGGGCAGGCCTACTTTGTACTTCCCGGCATCGCCAGCCTTAGCGACGATTGCTACCGGTGGATGAAACACCATTTTTTTACACACCTCTGAAACGTTTCCACCTATACCAGCAACATATTAAATCACTTTCCGTATAGGTCATTGTAGAGCTCTTTTGTTGAGATATTAATAATTTTCGAATTGTTTACTGATCGGACACGTTAAATCAGAACAACCGGAATTGTGCGAAAAACTAATATTAACAATTATAAGTTAATTTTGCTGGTTTGTAAGCACAATTTCAAACAATACACCCGGATCATCATCCTAAAAACAGATCGCGCGACGAAAAACCGGGCAGGGGAAGGAAAGCGCGCAACCGGAACAGCAAGGGAGCGAAGCAGATTATCTCTCGTGCCGCAGGAACAAAATACTAAAAAAAGAGGGTAATGATGGTCGATATACAAAAAAATTATTTTGGAACCGGGTTGAACACGTTCTCGAAGATCATGTCGCTGCCGGTGTTGTGCAGCCGGGCACGCTCCGCCTTCTCCTCGACGAGTGCAAGGAGCGGGAGGTCCATGTTGACACCGGGGACGTGACCGAACATCTTCTCCATCTCGACCTGCTGGGCATGCATGAACAGTGCATTCGGGATCTCAGCCGGGCAGAGTTCCTCGCACTGGCCGCAGTTGACACAACTGTCCGCGATATGGGCAAAGCGGATGAGGTGGAACATGAAGTTCGGCGGCAATTGCCCGGGGGTCACGTATGCCGGGTTCTTGGTCGTGCAGTCCACGCAGTAACAGATGGGACATGCAAGGATGCACGAGTAGCACTTGATGCAGCGTGATGTCTCTGCCATGATCTTCCTGAGCCGCTCCTTTCCCTCACCGAGGCTCTTGAAGTCCTTGTCGCGCCACTTGTCGCCAAGCTTCATCATCGCGCCCTCGACTTTCCCGCGGATCTCAAGACCCTTGGGGTTTGCTGCTTCGGTTGCGAGGACGCCTGCTTTTACTGCCCCGTTTAAGAGGTTTGCACCCTTTTCGCTGCAGACCTCGACAAAGGTTGCCTTGCCTGCCTTGTCACCGATGACTCCCCAGTTGCCGCAGGCAAGGTCCGCCTGGCGCGGGACCTTCATCTTGCAGCGGCGGCAGTTGGACCTGCGCCCGTAGCCCTGCTCCTCAAGTTCATCCATGGAGATGCCCTTGTGGCCACCTTCGTATTCGATGATGAACTGGCCCTTGTCGATCTCTTCCTTGGTCACCTTGTCCGGGTCGACGCCGAACTTCTCGGCGATCATCTTACGGGCGGTGACCGGGCTGACCGACCCGCCGCAGTTGACCCCGATCATGATGACGTTGTCAAGGTTGATCTGCTTGCGCTTGGCGAGTTCGTAGAACGCCATCGCGTCGCAGCCCTTGACGGTCACCCCGATCTTCTTCGTCTCCGCCCCGTCAAGGTACTTCTTGACGAGCTTGGGCAGGAGGAGCGTTCCGCAGTGGAGCGATCCGGCAGTCTGGGCAAGTTCTTTTGGATCGGTGATCAGTATGGGCTGGGCGTCGTAGAGATCGATACCCTTCTTAATGGCAAGAACCGCATCAACCATCTTGGATTCGAGCGCGTACTTCCATAGCCCGGTGACTGCACCGCCGAGCTCGGCTTTCTTTGCAATCTCCGCATCGTTAGTCCATGCGTAGAGCATATCGCCTTTCTTTGCCATGTTACTTCACCTCCGCTATCTTCTCGATTCTCACAGCACAGGCCTTGAACTCCGGGATGGCCGCGACAGGGTCGAGTGCGTTGTTGGTGAGCACGTTTGCAGCGCACTCCGCGAAGTGGAACGGTATGAAGACCTCCCCCTTCTTGATATTCTTTGTCACGCGGGCACCGATCTCGATCTCGCCCCTGCGGGTGATTGCCTTGACCATCTCCTTGTCCCTGATGCCGAGCGCCTTTGCGTCCTCGGGATTGATCTCGACCCAGCCCGTGGGTTCCTCGCGCTCGAGGTTCTCCGAGCGGCGGGTCATCGTGCCGGTGTGCCACTGCCAGATGCAGCGCCCGGTGGTCATGATGAGCGGATAGTCCTTGTCCGGTACTTCCGCCGGGGGTTTCCACTCGAGGGGCGTAAAGACGCCAAGACCGTCAGGGTGTGCACACTTCTCCTTGTGCAGGATGGGTGTGCCCGGGTGGTCTGCAGTCGGGCAGGGCCAGTGGAGGGCTTCGGGCTTTTCGAGGCGTGCATAGGTCATGCCGCCGTAGGACGGGGTGACCTTGGCAATTTCGACAAAGATCTCCTCGGCACTCTTGTACGGGAACTGCTTCTCGTATCCCATTGCCTTTCCGAGCTCGCAGATGATCTGCCAGTCGACCTTTGCCTCGCCGGGCGGGTCCTGCGCCTTCCTCCACTTCTGGACGCGGCGCTCGGTTGATGTCTGCGTGCCGTTCTTCTCCGCAAAACAGCTGGCGGGCAGCACGACATGTGCGAGCTTGGCAGTCTCGGTCAGGAAGATATCCTGCACGACCATGAACTCGACGTTCTTCAACCCCTTCTCGACATGGTGGAGGTCAGGGTCGGAGAGCATCGGGTTCTCTCCCATGATATAAACGCACTTGACCTTTCCGGGCTCATCTGCAAGTACATTGATTAACTTGGTAACTGGCAGACCGACTTTACCTTCGGCTATGTCACAGCCCCATGCGTCGATCATCTTTTGGCGCATCGCAGGGACAATAACCGACTGGTAACCGGAGTACACGTTTGCGAGGGCTCCCATGTCGCAGGCGCCCTGCACGTTGTTCTGTCCACGCAGTGCACAGACACCGCCGCCCCGCTTGCCGAGGTTACCGGTAAGCATCTGGAGGTTTGCGGTTGACTTGACGTTGTCGACACCGGTCGTGTGCTGGGTGATACCCATCGAGTAGAGGATGTTGCTGGATTCTGCCTTTCCAATCCACTCCGCCGCAGTCGCGAGGTCCTTTGCCGGAATGCCGCTGATCTTGGAGACGTTCTCAAGCGAGTACGTGTCCTTCATCACGACTTCTTTTAACTTCTCGTAGTCCTTGGTCCGCTTGGCGATGAACTCCTTGTCTTCCCAGCCGTTTTTGATGATCTGCTGCATGAGACAGTTGAGGATTGCCACATCGGTCCCTGAGTAAAACGGCATGTACAGGTCAGCCTGCTTTGCTGTAGGGGTAAACCGCGGGTCGGCAACGATCAGTTTGCCGCCGCGCTTTTTCGCGAGCATGATCTGCCGCCCGATCAGCGGGTGCTGCTCAAACGTGTTGCTGCCGATCACAAAGACGCACTTGGACTCGCCGATATCTTCGATCGAGTTAGTCATTGCGCCGGACCCGAAGGCACCGGCAAGCCCGACGACCGTGGATGCATGGCAGAGCCGGGCGCAGTGGTCGATGTTGGGGCTTTTTAACACCGCCCGGGTGAACTTCTGCATCAGGTAATTCTCCTCGTTGGAGACACGTGCGGAAGAAAGACACGCCATCTCGTCCCCCTTGTACGACTTGAACTTCGAAACGATCAGCTTGTATGCCTCGTCCCAGCTTGCCTCGACAAACTTGCCGTCCTTCTTGATGAGCGGCTTCGTGAGCCGGTCCGGTGCGTTGATGAACTCATGCGCGTAGTTCCCCTTGGGGCAGAGCTTGCCCTCGTTGACAGGGTGCCGGTGCCACGGTGCGACGCCGACAACCTTCTTGTCCTGGACAACAAGGTTGAAGCCGCAACCGCAGCCGCAGTACGGGCATGTTGTTGGTACGTATTTCATGTCCATGTTCTAACCTCGAACGACAATGATCTGTACTTAACATTATTTAAGCATACTGAAATTTTATGAAAAATTGATGAATAGCGGTGGGTTCATCTCTGATGAATGACAACCTCTTCATTGCCAATGGACCATCATGGCTTAAAAATTCCTGATACCTGCACATACTAGAAATCCAGAAGATGGTGCTGTCTTATGAGAAGACCTCGTATCCCGTCAATGCTCGAAGGTATTGTACAGATGGCATTTTCTGCATGTGACGGGATGGTCTTTGAAGAACGGGAAACCTGTCCCGTGTGTGGCGGCGCGATCTCCGGGTATGACACAAAGAAGAAACAGTTCGCGGTACTTACCCGGGGAGAAGGACGCCGCCCCGTCCATGTTTATGTGAAACGGTTCTCCTGCAGGGCATGCAAAAAAGTATGCTTTGCAGATGAACCATTCTATCCCGGAACAAGGATTGGTTCGCCGGTCGTCGACCTCTGTATCACCCTTTCAGGCACCATGCCGTTCACACGGACTGCCGCATACCTTGAGGAGATGGGCATCTACATTGACCGGATGACCGTGCGGAATTTTTCACACCTGAAATTACCGGAAATTCCCACAGCAGACGTTTTCGGGATCCACCTCCCGATGTCGGTCGTCTCACTCTCCACGCTCGCTTCCGGTCTCGATGAGGGGAGTTGCATCAAAGGGACAGAAGCGCTCGCCGCCTGTGGTTTCCCATCCGCATACCGGGCACCGCTTCAGCCGCCGGTTCCGGGATATGAACGGGATGAACGGGATGAACAAAAAGGCGACAAAGAACGGTAACCCGATCACCCAGAAGATAAGTGAGAGCAGGAGGGAGACGGCAAGCAACGCTCCTGCAATCAGCCATAACCGCTTCATTCTGCCGACACCCGCAGGAAAGATGGAGACACCAGAAGCCTCTGCTTCATTGTCTCACCGTTTCACGCGACGGGAACGGGATGCAGGGACATTTTCCCGCACGGCCACTTCCCGCACGGCATATGCAGGCAGCGCGTCGGCAGCCGGGCCGATCTCTTTTGAAAGATCCGTACCGGAAAGCTCCTCCACAAAGAGCGGCGCACCGATGCCGGCTGTCACGACAGAGGAGGCGCCGGACCCTTTCATGACAGCACGAACCCGGTCACAGACAAGCGTCCGCTGGACGTCCCAGAACTGCGAGGCGATGCTGGCCGCATTCTGCCTCCCGATCTCTGCAAGGTCTGCGCAGACCACGCGGGCGAGCCGGCGCAGCGACGCATCGGCCGTCTTCTCCTTGTGGTCCGGTGTTTCGCACGTATACTGTTCGGGTGTGATATGCTCAAGGACGAGGTGGACGTCCGCGCTTGTTGCAAAAAATTCGGTACTTAACGGTGTCGGTATCCCGCCAATGACAACCTCCCGGAGAAGTGTCGGGATGCTGGTACGCAGCATGCCGGTGTAGATGAGGTACCCTTTCTGGAGGCGTTGTGTATCGGTCAGGCCTTTGAGGTCGCAAAATTGTGCGAGCGGGATGATGTCCGTAGTCGTGCTGCCAAAATCGACAAGCACGGCACCCGGGTAGCGCACCCGCAGGCAATCGGCGGACACGAGCCAGTTTGCCGCAGCAAGCTGCGGGACAGCGCCGGTGTGGAAAGCTGCATCAGTTCCGTAAAAGATTGCGTCCGGGAATACCTCCAAAACTGCCTTTACGATACATGCAATACCTTCCGCTTTATTTATAAAACAGTCTGCAAGCTCGCCACTCATAACAACTGCAGCGGGCTCTTTAGGATTTTTCCGGTACTGTTTCAGCAGCTGCACAAGCGACGATCGTTTCCAGAGCGGGCAGTAATGGATGTGGACCCCGTCATCGTCCACGACCTTGAGGTTGGCACCGCCGACATCGATCCCGATCATTCACCCGTGACCTTCCCCGCCCTGTCAAACTTCACCCTGCCGTACAGGTGCACCTGCGCGGGCGGCACACCTTTCGAGGCAGCAACGAGAATTTCTGCGATCTCTTCTTTCATGCACGCAGCAATCCCCACGAGACTCGTGGTGATGCGGGCATTGACATCCACCACGTACGCCCGGTCCGCCAGGACGACGTCAACACCGCAGTAACCCTGGCAGCCGAGGACTTCAACGGTTTTTTTTGCCAGGGTCAGGATCTCCGCGCCCCGTGGGTGTCCGACAGGGGTTTCACCGCCGAAGTAATGGAATGCACCGTCATCACCGACGTTTACAGACTGCCGGTTCAGGGCGAGCACGAGCGGTGGCGCACCCGAGAAATACAAGCATGCGTCCCCCACCACCCTGCTCCCGACAAGGCTTACGGAAAGGTGTTCGCCGTCAATATAGCGCTGGCCGAACTCATTGGGCCCGGCAGGTCCTTCCGTCAGCCGGACACCGGCCGCACCGCACCCGTTCACCGGTTTGACCACGCGCCTTCCCACGTTCATTTCATCAGGGACCGGGATGCCGTAACTTCTTAAGATCTTTGCCGTGTGCACCTTGTTTGCGCAGACTGCGGCACTCATGCTGCCGCACCCGATGTTGTGGGTGTGCTGTTCAAGGATCATCGTATACCGGGACAGGAGATGGTCGGGGGCGATGACCAGGCCAACGTCGCAGGACGGCGCGAGGCGGGCGATCTCATCCCCGAAATCCCCGGCACCGGGACTGACGACCTCATACCCGCAGCGGGCAAAACTCTGTGAAAGGACAGCAAGCATCGCCGCGCCCTCCGGGGCAAGGGAGGGGTCGTGCGACACCGTGTATTCGGCAAGCAGGGCTTTCATCCCTGATCTGTAGCACATGCAGGGTGATGAGACTGACGGATCGGTGAGCTATTTGTGGGGCGAGTGCAAAGAGGATCGCATGAAACATTCGATCCTGCTGACCAACGATGACGGCGTCAGCTCGGTGGGCATCTGGGCGGCGTACGAGGCGCTGTCTGACATTGCCGACGTGACCGTCGTTGCGCCGGCAACCCAGCAGAGCGCAGTCGGCAGGTCAATATCAATCTTCGAACCGATACGGGCAAACAAGGTGATGATCAACGGGAACCCGGCATATGCGGTTGCAGGAAAACCGACCGATGCGGTTATCATCGGGCTCTACGCGTTAAAACTAAACCCGGCGCTGGTTGTGAGCGGGGTGAATATCGGGGAGAACCTTTCATTCGAATCGATCATGACATCCGGTACGGTCGGTGCAGCACTGGAGGCGTCCAACCAGGGAACGAAAGGAATAGCGTTCTCGCTCCAGGTCGAGGACCAGGGAGACAAGTTCGATGACCCCCGTCACCACAGCCAGAGTTTTGAACCGGCAAAGAAGGTGATACATGATATGGTCTCCCGTGTTCTTAAGAACGGTTTTCCCCGCAATGCGGATGTGATCAACGTCAACATTCCCTCAAATATCAAAGGCGGTTATGAGATCACGCGCCTTGCACACAAACTGTTCAGGACCGGTGTTGAACAGCGCCTTGATCCCCGCGGGCGCCCGTATTACTGGATCAACGGGCCGCTTATCGACGATGCTGAAGAGGGCACTGACGTGCATGCGATCAGGAAAGGAAATATCTCGGTCACGCCGATCACCCTTGACTGCACGGCGTTTTCTGCAAGTGATGAAGTTAAATCAATGCTCCTCCCCCCATAACCCCTGTTTTATTTACCCGGTCCCCGTTCATTCCCGTGTTTTTGCCCCATTCTTAACGCCACGCTTAATTATTCATGAACCGATATCTCTCAGATTGATGGAAAAGCAGGGAGTACACGCGGGCAAACGCGCTGCAGGATACAAAGCCGCAGACCTTGTGAAAAACGGGATGGCTATCGGGCTCGGCACGGGATCAACGGTCTTTTTTGCGATGGAGCGTCTGCAGGAACGAATTTTGGCCGGTCTTGAGATTGAGGGCGTCCCCACATCATACCAGACTGCCCTACGGGCACACAACTACGGTATCCCGCTCACGACTCTTGACGAGCACCCTGTCCTTGACCTTGCGATTGACGGCGCCGACCAGGTCGATCCCCAATTCCGGCTCATCAAGGGGCGGGGTGCTGCCCAGACGCGGGAGAAGTGCGTGGCTGCCGCTGCCCGGCAGTTTGTCGTTGTTGTTGACGCATCAAAACTGGCTCCCTCCCTTAATGCCCCAGTCCCTGTCGAAGTCCTGCCGTTCGCTGTCTGTCCGGTCATGGCGCACCTGAAAACTTTTGGGGGCGTGCCGGTCGTGCGCGAAGGATTAAAGAAAGACGGGCCGGTGATAACCGACAATGGGAATTTTGAAATTGACTGCACCTTTAACGTGATCGACAACCCAGAAGAACTGGAAGCATCCATATCCGCGATTCCCGGTGTCATCGAAAGCGGGCTCTTCACCGGATTTACCGGAAAAACAAGAGTAATTGTCGGGGATGAAAAAAAGTGCAGGATTTTGAAAAAAAATCAGCTGATATAGTTCCGTAATTTCTGGATGAGCTGGAGCTGGTGGTTGGCTTCTTTCTTCTTCTCTTTCTCGATACTATCCATGATGTCGTTGATGGGTTTTGCAAGCTCGTAGATCTTGACCGGCCTGCCCTTGCTCTCTGCCTTGCTCTCCCTGCTTGTGATCCATGCGTGTTCCATCAGGTACCGCATCGCAATGCTGACTTCAGGCTGGCGGAGATCGGTGCCCCGCTCAATGGCGCGGGAGGTTGCCTCCGGCGTATTTGCAAGAAACACGAGCACTTTGGCGACATTTCTCTTGGTGCCGATCTCGATGAGGAGGTTTGCAAACTCTTCTTCTTTTTCCGTAAAATACATCACACTTTCCTGTCGCATACGTCACATCCGGAATATTTTTTAAATTCCAGATATCCATATCTAACAAACGATATAAATACTCTGTTATTGTTCATCAAAGAGAGAATAATTTAAATATAACAATTCTGATGGGGCAGGTAAAAAAATTAGAATTTATATATATTGCGATTTACACCAGAAAATTTTAAACTATAGTGTTGGACACAACAATAATTGACCAATCGCAGCCTCAAAAGGGGCGGAGATTGGTCTATTTAAGAATTGGCTGTGTTAACACTATTTCGAAGATTCTGTAAGAATCTTCTCGTGTCTCACCACTTCATGGTTCGACAATTCGTAGAACCTTGCGGTTCTTCTTGTGGCCGTTTCCTCCTGATGTCGGAAACAATCATTTGAGAGAACCCAAGTTGTATTAAAAGCAGGGTTTTTTACTATAAATGAGGATGGTAGTCACATCAGGCCAAGGCTACGCAGGTCGGCGAGGATCTTGATGACTGCTTTTTTTGCATCCTCCGGTTCCTTGCCCCCGGTGATGATCAGTTTGCCGGACCCGAAGAGAAGGACAACCACCTTGGGATCCTCGAGCCGGTACACGAGTCCCGGGAACTGTTCGGGTTCGTACTCGATCCGGTCAAGGTTGAACCCGACCGCAATCTTGTTTAAGTTGATTGCGGTTGCAAGGTCCGCAGATGTGACAATGTTCTGGATCTTGTACGTGAGTTTTTTCGGGATGTCGACGTTTAAGTCACGCAGCTGTTTTCCCAGAATATCCAGACCTTTGCTCAGGCTCTCGATGCTCTTTGCTCCGGTCAACACCACCTTCCCGGAACCGAAGACGAGAGCGGCGATCTTCGGGTTCTGCATCCGCAGGACAACGCCCGGGAAGCGTTTCTTATTGTATTCAGCGTCCTTGATCTTTGATGCGAGATCCGGGAGATCCAGATAATCGGTCACCTTTGCAGAGGCAACGATGTTTTCGATCTTGAGGGAATCTTCTGGCCTGACCTTCATGTTTATAAATGCCACAGAACAGTATTTAAAAAATTGGGTGAGATAAACAACATTAACGTTAATCGTCAAGGGTCGAGATGTCCCCGGGATCGATCCCCATCTCTTTTGCCTTACAGTACCCGGCGCATGATCTTGCCGGACCGGGTCTTGGGTAATGACGGGACAAACTCGATCTCTGATGGCATTGCTATCGGGCAAAAGCGTAATCCGCACATGGTAGATGAGCTCGTTTTGTAACCGTTTGCTCGCGGTGTGGCCGACACGGATCGGATTAATAAAAAATTACGGGGAATTATCTCTCTGCCTAAAAATAAAAAGAAAAGAAAAAATTGCCTGCACGCCACATGGAGTACCACAGGCAATAACTACGGCGTTACCATACTTCGGGGAATGCCATCTCGGTATAGAGGTCTTCCAGCCGGGCCTTGTGCCCCCGCTCCATCGAGGCGAGGTCAGTAAAGAGTTTCTTCGTTGCCGCATCCATGCTGGCGTTGGCAAGCTGGGTGTACATCGACATCGCTTCCAGTTCTTTCTTAATCGCAATAACAAGTCCTTCGAGAGGTTTCATATCAGGAGTAAGGGCTGGTGTCTTTAACGAGTCCCCGACTTTGAAGTCCTTCTTTGCATCCATGTGCATCGCATTGATGTCTTTTGTTAGCAAATTCTGGAGAAATTCTTGGGCATGTGAACAAGTCCAAAAGCGAAGGTGATGATGGATGGGACACCAGAAATGCCAGTACTGTGAGAAAGAGGCAATCGGGTACCAGGGATTCGGGTGCTGCTCGGCATATGTGTGCGCCGACCATGCCCATACCAACCTGCTGGCGCTCAAACCCGGTGAGAAACTGACGGATGACGAATGTCACCTCGAACGTTTTGATTAATGACGTTACCCGGCTCACCAGGGTGCTCTTTTTTTTAGTTTCATCTTACCCTGTTCTATACTATTCCATAAACATTAGAAGAAAAGAAAGGTTTTTTTGGGATTTTATTATCATAAAATAAAAATCGGGGGTGTTGTTCAGTCATATTGCCGCCAGGTATGGCCGCATTTGACGCACCGGAAGAACCGCACCTCGCTTTCATCTGCGGCCCGGAGCTGGCGCAGCCACCAGAAAGCGAGGTTATTATCGCATTTCGGGCACCTGATCTGGATGGTGGGCATGGTATTGATTTTTTCATCCTCATCATCCACAATGGTGATCTCATTCTCAGTGCGTTTTCTCTCTTTTAGCATCTGGTCAGCCCCGCCAATCTTCCTGATATAGCCACATTTCCTGCACTTGAGCTGACCCCCCGAAGAGATCAGCATGGTTTTACATTCAGGGCAGAACATCGCTACAATCATGCGCTCTTAAAGGAGATGAACCTGTGGATTATCTCAACGACGCAGGCTGCGACGGAGTTAATCTGATCCGATTATCACTGCAAGTTTGAGAATCCTTTTTTTGGTATGACGAGAATATGTCTTTAATGATCGAGTATCTGGTGCTGATCTCATGCATCGGTTTTCTGGCATTCCTGATACCCGGTCGGTTCAGGAAATACCCGGCGATCATCGGCTGGACTTTTATCGTTTTATCGCTGTTTTTTAACCTTCCTGAATATTTCTCTGAAAATAATTTCATGTATCCCGTCATAGCCGCGCTCTCGGTGCCGTTTTTATATATAACCGTTAAAAACCTGCTTCATGATGATCCAAGGGTCATCAGCCTGTCAAGGGCCGCAGCTGTGGCGTTTTTGATCTATGCCCCGTTTGAATATATCCCGGCGCTCGGAGACTGGCTGATTGCTATCGTTGTTGACCAGGTAGTCTTCATCCTTGATGCGCTCGGGCACACGGTTACGCTCACCGACTGGAACATTATATCGGGAAACAACCTGCGCGTGGAGATCATCCTTGCCTGCACGGGCATCCAGAGCATCGCGATCATGCTGGGAGTTGCGGCAGGTGTCTCCACCACACTGCGGCAGAAAGTACTTGCATTTCTTCTTGTCGCACCGACCATCTATATCCTCAACCTGTTCCGTAACGTCTTTGTCATCATGGCATATACCGGACAATGGTTTCCGTATTATCCGGATATTGCAGGTAACGGCGAGTTCGGGTACGAAAGTTTTTTCTGGGCGCACAACGTGATCGCCGAACTGCTCGCACTCGTCCTGCTGGTTGCCATCGCGTACGGGTTGTTCCGAATCATCCCGGAACTTGGTAATTTTGCCGATGACCTGTACCAGATGTATTACCGGGAAGTCAGGGCAATGTTTTATAGAGGTAAATGATCCGCTGGACTGCCGACAGGTTCGTGCAGACCGCGATGATGATGATGGATATCCAGATATAGCCGATTAATCCGCCAAGGATTAACACGAGAAGGGTTTCCGGCCTGCCGAAAAACCCGACACCTTCGAGCGGGTCGTCAATTTTGCCTTCTACTTTTTCCCGGTAACCGATCTCGGCATACACAACGGGTTTGATAAAGGTGTTCATGAGCGATCCTATAATCGCAAACGCGACGACCGCATAGTCGGCCACAGGGGATACGGGCGCAAAGCGGCTCACGATGGCAATACCGGAGAGCCCGACGCCGAGCAGGGCGAGGGCGTCCACGTACTTGTCGACGATCCAGTCAAAAACCGCACCAAAATCGGTATGTGCGCCGGTCTTACGGGCGACGCTCCCGTCGACAAGGTCAAACGCCGCTGATACAAAGAGTGCAAGGCTCCCCAAAACAAATTCACGGTTATAGAAAAGAGCGGCGCACAAAATACCTGACAAGAGTGCAAGAAGTGAGATCTGGTTGGGTGTGATCCCGACCCTTACAAAAATGTCTGCAACCGGCTCGAGATACCTGATGAACCGGGACCGGTATGCAGTAATATTCATAGCTCAATTCATGGGTTTGCGTGTCATAAAAATTATTCCCAAAAAAGACAGGTGCTGATTAAAAAATTGGCTCTGTAGAAATCATTGTTTTTCGTAACGTTCTTGGGGGCTTCGCCCCCGCCACTACGGCAGCCCCCCTTGCGATATCAGTCGAACACCGGTTCATCTTGGATCTCTGGTAATGACGTGAGATCAGGGATTTCTACAGAGCCGAAAAATCCGTACCCCCGGCCATCGTCACCTTCTTTATATGCCCTGACCAATGATAGAAGAGAGTGGAGTGGAAATGCCAGACACAATCAACCGTCCGCATGTCCTGATGATGTCAGAGATTACCGCTGACGGCAAACTGACACTCAAGAAAGGAGCGTCCAGTAAGATCCTGATGAAGTATATGGCGCACGAGACCGAGATACTTCTTCACGAGACCCGTGCCGCATATGATGCGATCATGGTCGGTGCAAACACCATCCGGATTGACAATTCCTTCCTGACCGTCCGGCTCATCCCCGGAAAAAGCCCGCTGCGTGTGATCCCCTGCAGCATGGCAGACATCCCTCTGGACGCAAATGTACTCGGACCCGATGCCCCGAGCGTCATTGCTGTCTCTGAACAGGCGCCTGCAGATCGCGTTGCGGCGATAAAAAGCAAAGGCGTCCATGTGGCAGTCGCCGGAAAGGACCATGTCGAACTGCCGCTCCTCATGAAAATCTTAAAAGAAAAATTCCATGTCAACAAGCTCATGATTGAGGGCGGGCCCACGCTGAACTGGCACATGCTCCATCACCAGCTTGTCGATGAGATCCGTCTCATTCACCTCCCCTTTATTGTCGGCGGTTCAGACACCCCGTCGCTTGTTGGCGGGATGCACATCAACTCAGAGGACGAGATGATCCGGTTATTGCTCAAGAACCATTATATGTGCGGCACCAACCTCGTTTCAGAGTACGATGTGCTGTATCACGAAGGATAATTCATGGCAGTTACTCTGGAACACGGGGGTGTACCGGCACCGCGTCCATCTGGAACGACATTGTTCCTGATCATCCTGTTTACGATTATCATTGTGGTTGGGTTTTTCATTGCAATTTTCGTACTCTCATACTCTGATGGGGGGGGCGTCACTGTTGTGAGGATGGAAGGGACCCTTGTCACGGGTGAGGTATCAGGAGAGGATTTTTCCGCGAGTGAACAGGTGGGGAAGGAGCTGCGGGATGCGGCAGATGACCCCATGGTAGAAGCGATCGTGCTCCGGGTGAACAGCCCCGGGGGGACTCCTGCCGCAGCGCAGGAGATCATCCGTGACCTCGATTATGCAAAATCAAAGAAGCCGGTCGTGGTCTCAATGGGCGATATGGCAACCTCCGCTGCGTATTACGTAAGCGCTCATGCTGACAAAATCTATGCTGATCCCGATACCTTTACTGCCGGGGTTGGCGTGATGTGGACATTCCCCGATATTTCCCAGTGGATGAACAAGGAAGGATATAATGTCAGTATCATTAAATCGGGGAGCAAGAAAGACATGGGCTCGTCTTCGCGGCCGTTAACCGAGGATGAGTTCTCCTATGCTCAGGGGATTGTTAACGCGAGCTTTGAGGAGTTCATCAGGGATGTGCTGGCGCAGCGGCAGATCGCCCGTTCTGATATCGAGGACGGCAGGGTGATCCGCGGTGCCGATGCAGTCAAGATCAATATTGTGGACGAGATCGGCAACTTAAACGACGCGATTGACGGTGCAAAAGCGCTTGCCGGAAGCGGGTCGCTCCTTTAGATCATCTGTAGCGGATCGGCCTTCATGAATTCACGGGCAACGGTGGTTGCATAGTGCCCGGGTGGCAGGATGAACTGCAAACGGACACTGGTATCCTCTGCATTGGAGTGGATCTCCGTCCGGAGGGCAATGGGGCGCAGGGCTCCATCGAACCTGGTCTTTACAAACATGGAAGCCTGCCGGAATTGTTCTGCCCCGATACCCCGTTCATCCATGAGCCTGACAATGTACTGTTCGCTCTCGGATACCGGGTGGAACTGCTCTTTTCCCGGCATAAAGATTGCAATGCTGCACCTGCCGCGGCTGATGTGCTGCAGGGCGGTTTTTATATTCCTCGCATTTACCACATCCTCTTTTCCGTTTAAAAAGAGAAGCCGGTCCCCGACGCAGGGCTCCGTGATGGAATATCCCCGCATGATCCTCTGGCTCAGTGCCTCGTTGAACAGGTACGACTGGAACGCTGAAACAAACATCGAGAGGAGTTTTGGGGGGAGCTCGTAAAGAGCCCCGGCATAATCCCCGGGATGGTTATGGAGGTGCTGGAGCATCGCCCGTTCATACCCCATCGGGACGGGCAGTTCCCGGAGTGCGACCTGCGGGTCATGGGTCTGTAAGAATGCAGTGCGGACCGCCCTGATATTCTCGGGTTCTAAGGGAAACGCCTGTCCGATGTACGTGACAACAGCTCCCTCGTAATCACCGGAAAGGATGCATTCACCAACCCGGTGCGTGACCGGGCGGATGGCCCCGAACCGCTGGAGACCGTAATAGTTCGGGACGCCGTGTGCCAGGTCTGCAGTGATTTCCCGGACTTTTTCTTTCAGACCGGCAGCAGTGCACTCCCGGATAACAATATCGAACTCGTTCCCCTGCAGATCGCCAAGCGAGAGCTGGGTATTCCGCTGGCCAACGATCTCAAGGGCGATATCCTTGAGCCGCACATTCCCAACCGCTTCAGGCTCCCCCTTGTAGATCGAGATGAGCTGTGTCGTGATCGCCCGTCGATCCTTGGTGCCCGCCCAGCCGATCCTGCGGTGGCTGAGCCCAAGGTGTTTTGCGATCTCCTTTATTGCATGCTGGTGTTCCCAGTTCTTCTTGGTGAGCCGGCAGATGAGGTAGGGACCGGTGCCGTAACCCGACGCAAGTGGGATCTCACCTACAATAAAATCTTCAGCCGATGAACGAAGCTTTCCCCCAATCCCGTCGGCATCGCTTGCGTACCAGCGCATGCCAAGCTCCTGTTCAAGGGGATACGGGCTCCTGATCATAACAGCGAAAGGTTGCTGGTGATCTTATCCAGATCTTCTGCCTTTGCCGGGCCAAGGCCAAGTGCGGTGATTGTGCCCGGGGGGATCTCGGTCATCCCGGCGTCCTGGATTAGGGATGCAGCAATACCCACGCGTTCGGCGATCACTTTCAGCTCGTGGAGCGTGCGTTCATCGTTTGCCTTGAGCACCACCTTCTTCTGCCCTTCGGCATACCACGCCTTTTTGAGGTTTTTGTCTGCATGCTCATATGCGCCTATTGAAGCGTGTGCTGCCTGTGCGCACTTCTTGCCGCAGCTCATCTTCACATCGTTTCTTACAATCAGGCACTGTTTGTACTTAAAGACCGGCTCGTCTGCCATCGGGTATGATCTTGGTGCTGCCCTGTCAAATAGGTAGTGTCACTACCGGAATTACAGCGGATTTCTGTCACCACCACGAGCTTTACGATGCTGCACGTTCCATGGTCAGGGGAGGTTCATGCAATGTCATCGATGCCCCCAGTTCCGCATCAGATCCAGATGGCGACGTTCGGTGCGGGATGTTTCTGGGGGGTTGAGTCTGCGTTCAGCAGGGTGCCGGGTGTCACCGGTACTACGGTCGGGTATATGGGTGGCACGCAGGACAACCCGACATACCACGATGCCTGCACCGGTTCAACCGGGCATGCCGAGGTCGTACAGGTAACATTCGATCCCTTGAAAGTGTCCTATGAACAACTGCTGGACGTGTTCTGGAATATCCATGACCCCACGACTCCTGACCGGCAGGGAGTCGATATCGGGAGCCAGTACCGCTCGGCCATTTTTTACCACAACCCTGAACAGAAGATTGCGGCGGAAAGGTCCAGGGATCAGGTTAACCAATCAGGAATATTCCTGCGCCCAATCATCACAGAGATCACACCGGCAACGGTATTCTGGCGGGCGGAAGACTACCACCAGCGGTACCATGAAAAGCATGGCGGATCAGGGTGCGGGATCCACAACTCTCCTGAAATTTCCTAAAAAATTTCTTCGATCTTTTTTACTATAAGGTTACCGGCTTTTCTCAAGAGGACCTATATTATCTGAACTAACCTCATAAAGAGGACCTCAGGTTATCATCAACAACATGGGAAAGGTCGACATCTTCAGGAGGTGAATAGGGCTTTGGAACATATCCAAGAGCCTGAAGAATTTCCTGTCGTACTGCAAACAGGCGCCGGGTGATCAGCACCTTTAGTTTTTTTACCGGTACCGGTTCTTCGTGAATGAGATGGTGGCAGGGCGGGCAGACCACAAGGATATTCTGCTCGCGTTCCTTCGGATGCGGATTTTTTACTTTCGGTTCCGGTAATATACCGTGCAGCTCAAGCAGCGAGAGGGGTGTGTACTCCCTGCAGAGTTCGCATGTGGATTCAAGTGCTCTCTTGATCTTTCTCTCTTTTTGAAGAGAGATCCCCTTGCACCACGGTTCTGTCATGACAGGACTCCCCTTATCAATAGTGCAGTATCCTGTGACAGGCTTAATAAATTTTCTTTGCGGCAGATTTGGATTAAAACAAAAATAGCGGGATACTTACAATTTTTCAGTGAACGTAAGATTGGGATATTACCTGGTTTCACTCGGAAAAAATTTTATAACAATTCCTGTTTTTTTATGGGAACCGGTACCCCATCTCCTTGATCCGGGCAAGGAGTGAACGCATATCCGTCTCCTGGCGGTTGGTGAGGTGCCTGCCCTGCTGTACGAGCCTGCTCATCTTCATCAGATCTGAGAGAAGGGCTTTTCGCTGCTCCTCAGGTACGCTTGTTGTGTGGTGAACCCACTTGATCATGTCGAACCAGAGGGTGCGGTTCACAGCCCAGTCCGCCGGTTGACCGGAAGAGGCAAAAGAGGGGGTTGTTGCAGCACCCCCGGTTTCAGGCACCAGGTTCTCCGGAACGGACAGGGATTTGTGCAGTTCTGCCGCAGTCTCCACGGTTTCCGGTGCTGCCGTTTCAGGGAGCAGTACAGATGGCGCGGGTTCCGGTATCTGCACCTGAACGGTTGGTGAGGGAAGGAGGATCTCCTGCTCTTTCTGCCCCAAGGCCTCCCGTGGTGGGCGTGGCAGATTATCAAGGGGGTTCTGTAGTACAGTATCTGCCTGCTCCTGTTCCGGTGAAGGTACCGGGGGCAGTGGAATGACCCCGGTTGACAGGTTTTTTTGCCCGTTGAGTTCAGCAGCCAAAGCTGTGCGCTCTTCGCCGAGGGCCTGAATGGAACGATCCTTGTTTTCACTCTCGCGCAAGGCAGCATTCAGGCGCTCTTCTGCTTTTTTACATTTCTCCTTCTCTTCAGATAACGCGGCAGTCAGCACGCCAATATCCCGTGATGCGGAATCGAGGAACTGCTGGACGTTCTCATACTTCTTGCGGAGATCTTCACGTTCGCTTTCTGCTATTGCACGAAGGCGCTGCTCCTGCTCAAACGCGCGGCACTGTGCCTCGAGTTCTTCCTGGACCTTTTCGCTGGAGGTTGAAGATGCCTCATGCGACCGGGCAACCCTGTCACGTTCTTCAGTAAGATCCGCAACCTGTTTTTTGAGTTCCCTGTTTGCGATGGACTGATCCAGAAGTTGTTCCTGTGCCTGGATCAGCGCTGCCTGCATTTCCGAGAAGTTCCGGCTCACCTCACCGAGGCGTTCCTGCGAGATGCGCTCCGTTTCATCCCGTTCCCGGTTGAGAACATGTAGTTGCCCTTCGAGGGCTTCGACCTTCTGGTGTTCGGTCTTCCATGAATCCCGTGCAGCCTCAAGGTCGACAATGGTAGTACGGATCTTCTCGTCTGCATGGCTCAGCGTTTCCGTCAACGATTCCAGCCGTTCTTCAAGGCCTGTCTTTGCCAGATGTTCCTGCGCAAGCGCAGTTGACATTGAGGAAATTTCCTGGTTCAGACGCTCAGTATTTGCGATGAGGTCATCTTTTTGTCGCTGCAGTTGCTGC
>Ga0268276_1000961_pt1 | contig 30698 bp, 25 predicted proteins | sample saktaG_4_FD_190145 | JGI IMG/M metagenome (GOLD analysis project Ga0268276, IMG submission 190145) | Saline water microbial communities from Sakinaw Lake, British Columbia, Canada - sak_2010_1_5_45m | ecosystem: Environmental > Aquatic > Non-marine Saline and Alkaline > Saline ...
CCGGCACGCATCGCAACACTGTCGAGGCCGCGACGCGCGAAGGCTTGCGCCGCAGTGCCGCCGCCGAAACGCTCTGGAAAGGACAGGCTGCCTTGCTGATCGAGGTCGTCGACGTCGAAGACCCGCTGACCATCAATGAAGAGGAAACCTACACGATCAGCGTCAAGAACCAGGGCACGGAGGCCGACCACAACATTGTGATCGCCGCGACGCTGTCCGCCGAAGTGATGCCCATCGCCGCCAGTGGCGTGGCGCGCGGCAGTGTCGCCGGCCAGTCGGTCACCTTTGCGCCGTATGCCGCACTGGGCCCGCAGCAGGTGATCACCTACACGATCAAGGCCAAGGCCGTCAGTACCGGCGACGCGCGCATCAAAGTGCATTTGAGCTCGGCCTTGCTCACCAATCCCGTGACAGAGGAGGAGAGCACCCAGGTGTATTGACGCGGAGAAAAACGAATGCGCCGCGCATTCATTTTGTACAAAACGGTTTGCCGCAAACCGTTTTTCTCCGAAACTTGCTATACTTTTGTTGCCACGCATGCAGTGTAGCGGTTGCACTCGCAGTGTGGCTGTTTATCCAGTAGCTCATGAGGAAACTATGAAGTCCACCTTGAACAGCATGCAGCGTTTCACTCTGTTGGCCGTGCTCAGCATGTTCACCGGCTGCGCCTCCACTGACACCAGCGTGACGCCGCCGTCGTCCGTGGCCGAGCCCGCGCCGCGCCAGACACCGGTTGTCGTTGCTCAAAACGATCTGACGCTGCCGACGACGCCCCCGACGCCGGTCGTGCCGCAAGTGCCGCAGCAGACCTTTCCACAGTCCAGCCCGCTGATTCAGCACGCCGGCTTGGTCGCCTTGGATGCCGTCGCGCCGCAAGCAGTCGGCGAGACGGAACGTTTTACCGTCGAGTTGCGCCTGAAAGCGCTGGCCAATGTCGCCCGGGTCGTGATCCGCCAGGAAATCCCGGCCAACATCGAGTATGTCGAGAGCCAGCCGGCCGCCGAACACGAGGGCAGTGAATTGATCTGGAATATCAAGACCATGCGCGCCGATGAAGCCCAACTCATCAGCGTCACCTTCAAGGCCCTCAAGCAGAGCACTCCTGAAATCTGCGCGACCGTCGAAGCCCTGCCGCTCACCTGCGTCGCCTTGACGATCACCAAACCGGCCATCTCGATCCGCAAGACCGGGCCCGCAACCGCCATGCTCAACGAGGTCGTCACCTACACCGTCACGGTCAAGAATGACGGCAACGGCACGGCCAAGAACGTCGTCGTGTATGATAAAGTGCCGAATGGCCTGCAGCATGAAAGCGGCGAGAAGACCTTGCGCTTTGAGGTCGGCTCGCTCGACCCGCAGTGCGAGAAATCGTTCGCGGTCAGTCTCAAAGCCATGCAGCGCGGCCGCTTTGCCAACCGCGCCAGCGTCGAGACCAGCAATGCCGGCAAGGCTGAAGCCGAGGCGCCGACCGTCGTCATGCTGCAAGACTTCGCCGTCACCAAGACGGGCATTCCAGTGCAATACTTGAATAAGAAGGCCAAGTACGTCATTGCAGTGACGAACCTCGGCGACACCACGCTCCAGAATGTTGAGGTGGCCGACAACGCCGCGCCCGAAACGTCAATCGTCACCGCCGAAGGTGCGACTGCTGTGACCGGCACGCGCGCGGTCTGGACGATCCCGCAGCTCGCACCCGGCGCCGAAGAGTCCTTCGAAATAGTGCTGACCTCGCGCACGCCCGGCACGCATAAGAACGTCGTCGCCGTCACCGCCGCCGACCTCCAGCGCCAGGCGGATTACGATACCCTCTGGAAGGGCTACGCCGCCCTGCTGATCGAGGTGATCGACACCGAAGACCCGCTCCAAATCGACGAGGAGACGACCTACATCATTCGCGTGACTAATCAAGGCACGAAGGAAGACAACAACGTCAGCATCCGCGCTGAATTCCCTGAGGAGATCGGGCCGCTGACCGCCACCGGTGACAGCGCCGGCGCCATTGATGGCAGTGTCGTCACCTTCACCGTCATCCCGTCTCTGGGCGCCAAGCAGAGCGCCACCTATAACATCAAAGCCAAGGCTGCCAAGATCGGTGATGGACGCGTGAAAGTCTATCTCAAGTCCGACCTGATCAAGGCCCCGGTGGTCGAGGAAGAAAGCACGCACGTGTACTAAGTCCACGGCGCAAGTGCAGTCTGTGCGGCAGCCGGCCTGTGCCGGCTGCCGCCTTTTCACCCGGGAGTGCCACCTGGGAGCGCCGGGCTCCAGCCCGGCTCTGCGCCCGGCTCTGCCCGGCTCTGTACCCTTGACACGCGCCGCCTGGCGCACTATAATCATTCATAGAGTTTGTTATGATTGACGTCTCCGCCAAATTTGCCACCTTGCGCACCGCGCGCGCCCGGGCCGTCGTGCTGGCCACGCCGTCAACGGTCACGCGCCTGGCCGCCAATGATGTGCCCAAGCCCGATGTGCTGGCCGTCGCGCGCTGCGCCGCAATTCAGGCCGCCAAGCGCACCAGCACGCTGATCCCTGCTTGTCATCCCGTCCCGCTTGATTTCATCGAGGTCCTCTTTGCGCTTGATGAAAAAACCGGCGCGATTGCCATCGCCACCCACGTCAAAGCCATTTACAAGACCGGCGTCGAGATGGAAGCGTTGACCGCCGCCGCCGTCGCCGCACTGACGGTCTACGACATGCTCAAGCCGATTGACGACACGCTGGCCATTCGCGACATCACCTTGCTCGAGAAAACCGGCGGACTGCATCAGCACGCCCAACCGGCAGAGGGGCCCGCGCTGCGCGCCACGGTTGTCGTCATTAGCGACAGTGTCACCGCCGGCACTCGCGTGGACGAGAGCGGCGCGTGCGCCTGCGCGCTGCTGAGTGAGCTTGGCTTTGCCGTCAGCGGCCCGCTAGTCGTGCCGGACGACGCGCCCCGGATTGTCGCGGCCTTGACGGCCGTGTGTGCCACGCCCTGTGATCTCATCATCACCAGCGGCGGCACCGGCTTTGGCCCGCGCGACACGACCGTCGCCGCCGTGCGCGGCCTGTTTGAACGCGAAGCGCCCGGCATTGCTGAATGGTTGCGCGCCTACGGCCGCGAACGCAATCTGCGCGCGATCCTCTCGAATGCAACCGCCGGCCTGCGCGGCCGCACGCTCATCATCACCCTGCCCGGCAGCCCGCGCGGCGTGCGCGAATGCCTGACCGCCTTGTCCCCCACCCTGCCGCATGCCATCCAGATGCTGCGCGGCAGCGGGCATGCGCCCACTGTGTGATCTGAACTGTTACATGTGAACTTTCACATTTGAGATCTGACATTCATGACGAAGCAGCCATGACGAGCGCGTGCCCGCTTCCCCTGCGCGACCTGCACGGCCGCCTGATTTCCTATTTACGCATCTCGGTGACAACCCAGTGCAACTTGCACTGTGCTTATTGCACGGCCCAAGCCGCACCGCCTGCGCCCGACCCAACCTTGACCTTTGACCAGATTGTGCGCGTGGCGCGCGTCGCCGCCACACTTGGTGTCACAAAAATTAAACTGACCGGCGGCGAGCCGCTCTTGCGCGACGGCCTGCCGGACTTGGTCGCGCGCCTCGCCCGTATTCCCGGCATTCGCGACCTATCGCTCACCACCAACGGTCATTTGCTCACCGCGCTCGCGCTCGCACTGAAAACCGCCGGGCTGCAGCGCGTCACCGTCGCGCTCGACACGCTCGATCCGGCAGTCTATCGCGACCTGACCGGCGGCGAGTTGCAGCCGGCCCTCGACGGCATCCAGGCCGCGCGCCGTGTCTTCAGCGATGTGCGCATCAACAGCGTCGTCATGGCGGGCATCAACGACCACGAGATTTGCGCCCTGGCCGACTATTGCGTTCTGCACGACTGCGCCCTGCGCTTCCTCGAGGTCATGCCGACCGTCACGGGCGACTGCAAACGACATTTTATGTCGAATGAACTCGTCTTTCGACGTCTGGCCGAACAATTCGTCCTAAAACCTTGCCCTCCGAGCTGCGAGCCTTCGACTGCCTATTGGTACTCGGTTGATGGTGGATCCGGGCGCATCGGCTTCATTTCACCGCTGTCGCGCCCGTTCTGCGCCACCTGCAATCGCCTGCGCCTGACGGCCAGCGGCGAGTTGATCCCGTGTCTGCATGCCGTCGCGCGCGTCAGTGTCCGCGACTTGTTTGATCGCTCCGCTGACGATGCCGCGCTGGCCGACGCGCTGCGCCGCGCCGCCGCACAGAAGCCGGCGACGCATACCTTGAACACCACACCAAGTCCTTGCAACATGCTCTGCACCGGCGGCTGACGCTGCAGCACGCGCTGCGATGGCAGTCTGACGATCTTCAACGTCCTGGTCGCGGCCAAAAAAAGCGGCTTCGCCGGACAAATCCGGCATCCGGCAAAGAATGTGATACTAATGAATGCGCTTGCTAGGTGTCATGCCAATTGTAGCCGCAGGCGCCTGCTTGGAGCTGCTTGGAGTCCCGCCAACGGCGTGGATCCCGCCATCGGCGCGGATGACCGCGGCTGCAGAAGCCGCCCTCACCGCGGGCGGCTATAAGGACACTGCAACGCAGAAAGCGCTCTCACTGGATAACAATCTAGCAATCACTGAGTGTGGTGCCGCGTGCTTACGTGTGCATGCCGTCGCCGTGCGAAAACGCAGGGCAGCCTTATCTTATTTTTCCTCATTGTATTCTGTTGCATCCCGCGGGCGCGTCGGATCAAAGACATAGCCGCACATCCGCACCAAACTAAACAGCGGCCGGCTCGGGTCGAACAACTGATCCGCAGCTTCACCCGTCGGCACGGTCACCGAGGCGATCTGCATACTCGCCACGGCCACGCCTGCCATCACCAGGCCCAGCACCGCGCTGCAGCCCCAATACATCCAGCCCGCGCCACTATTCAGCAGTTGGCCGACCGCCACCGTGACGATGCCCGCACTGAAGGAGGTGCCGGCGATCCAAACCGCGCTGTAGCCATGGCGCAGCCCTTCCTTGGCGCGATGCATAAAGCCGCGATTGACCGCGACAAAGAAGCCGGCCTCCGCATTGATCAGCAGCATGAACAACGGCACGCAGATCCAGATCATGCCATGCCGCGGATGCGCCAACGCCAGTGCCAGCAGGGCCACGGCCATTAGCAGTGCGGAGGCCGCCATCGTGCGCGGACTGCCGTGCCGATCCGCCACATGCGCCCAGCGATTGATCGTCAGCGCGACCAGCCCGTTGCCGCAGGCACTCAACAATAAAATGGTGCCGGGTGACATGTCCAGAAAATCGCGCAGGTACAGCGTCAACAGCAGCATTTGGCCGCTGCACACCATGATCCCGAGCGACGCCCAGACGGCAAACCTTAGAAACGGGCGATCATGCATGACCACCAGCAATTCGCGATAGGAGGCGTGCGCCGCGCGTGCCGCCGTCGGACTTGGCGCGCCGCCCGGCACCCGGCGCAAAAAGCGCACGCTGAACAAGCCCATGCACACGCCCACGACGGACACACACGCAAAGCGCCACAGCGCCGGCTGCCCTCGCAAAAACAAGAACAGAATGATGCCGTACCCGACCGCCATGATGCGCGTGATCATGCTCTCGAAACTGAAATACATGCCGCGCTGCTCGCGCGGCACAATCTCGTGCAACCACGCCGCCCAGCCAATCCCGCCCAGCGCGCGCACCAGGCAGAACAAGCCAATTGTAATGAACAGCAGCCAGGCTGCGGCGAGGCTGCCCCAGTAATGAAACACCCAGGGCGTTAGGACAATCGGCGCAATCACCACGTTGCGCACCGTCCAGCCGGACATCAGCAAGCGCTTCGAGCCGACTCGTTCCGCCACCGGCTTCATCACCAGCGCCAGCATCATGGTGAACGGCTGCAAGGCGCTGAGAATGCCGATCCAGCCGGCGTCAATGCCCAGCGCGCGGGCATGCAGCACCAGGGTCGTCCCAATCAATGACTGCCAGCACAGCACATTGAAGACAATGAACACCAGGAACTGATGCGTGGAGGGCGACATGCGCCGCCATGACGCGCGAATATCATCAAGGAAATGCACGTTGCCTAAAAATCGCCGCGCAGCTCAGTCACGCTACGGAGTTGGTGTGCGCGCAGATAAGCCTCCAGCCCGACAATGATCTCGAGCGCACACGTTGGATTGTAAAACGTGGCCGTGCCGACCTGCACCGCGCGCGCGCCGGCAATAAAGAATTGCAGCGCGTCGTCAAGGCATTCGATGCCACCCATGCCGATCACCGGAATCCGCACGGCCTTGGCCACTTTCCAGGTCATGCACACCGCCACCGGCCGGACTGCGGGGCCGGACAGCCCGCCAATTTTGTTGGCCAGCACCGGCTGGCGGCGGCGCGTGTCAATCACCATCCCGACCAGCGTGTTGATCAGTGAGACGGCGTCGGCACCGGCATCCTCAACCGTGCGCGCCATCAGCGCGATGTCGGTCACATTTGGCGAGAGCTTCACGATCAATGGCTTGCGCGTGGCCGCGCGCGTGCGCCGCACCGTCTCGCGCAGCAACGCCGGGTCGGTGCCAAAGGCAATCCCGCCGTGCTGCACATTCGGGCACGAGACGTTCATTTCAATCGCATCAATCGCCGCGCCCGCATCCGCGCGCGCCGCCATCTCGACATACTCATCAATCGTTTCGCCGGAAATATTAATGATGGCCGGAATGCCGAATTGCTTGACAAATGGCGCTTTCTCGCGCAACGTTTCCTCAAGCCCCACATTCTGCAGGCCAATCGCGTTGAGCAATCCCGACGGCGTCTCGATCACGCGTGCCGGCGCATTGCCGCGCCGGGCTCGTAGCGTCGTGCCTTTCAACACGATCCCGCCCAGCGTGCGCAGATCAAGCAACTCAGCCATCTCCTCGCCGTTGCCAAACGTGCCGGAGGCGACCAAGACGGGATTCGGCAGCGTCAGCGCGCCAATCTGGACGGCGAGGTCAGGCATGGCAATCATCGGTCGGACGGATCGGACCGATCGGGCGGATCAGTTCGGCGAGGTGCGCCAGCATCTGCTCAACGGTCTCGTCCGGGCCGGCGTTGTGGGTGGTGTCAATCATGATGGCATCGGGCATGCGCAGCAGCGCGCCGACCGGGCGCGTGCGGTCGCGTTCGTCCCGCGCTCGCGTGGCCGCTTCCACTGCATCCAGCGTCAACGCCGGATGCTTCTGAATGTCATCCGCCAAGCGGCGGCGGGCGCGCTCGCGCACGTCGGCATCCACAAAAAACTTGACCGCTGCGTCGGGAAACACGACCGAGCCAATGTCACGCCCTTCGAGCACGGCATTGCCGGCCGCGCGGCCAAGCCGCTGTTGCGCGCACACCAGCACTTCGCGCACGGTCGTGTTGTCGGCAATGTCCGAGACAAACGCACCCATGTCCGGCGCCGTCGCCGCCGCCGTCAGATCATGATCATTGACATAGACATGCTGCCCGTCGGGCTCGTTCCGCAAGTCCACCGCGAGAAATTTGACGTGCAACGCGACCGCGCGCTGGTCATGCGTTGGAATGCCGTGCTGGCGGCAATAAGCGGCCACCCCGCGATACATCAAGCCGGTGTTGATGTACAAGTAGCCCAGGCGCTGCGCCAAGCGCCGCGCCGCCGTGCTCTTGCCCGAGGCAACCGTGCCGTCAATCGCGATGATCATGCATGTTCCAGTGCCGGGGTGCAGGTGATCCAGACTTGGCGCTGGCGCGGGCCATCGAATTCACAAAAATAAAGCGCCTGCCAAGTGCCCAGCGCCAGCCGGCCGTCGGTGATCGGCACGCTGATGTGCGCGCCCATCAGCGAGCTCTTGACGTGCGCCGTCGAATTGCCCTCGCCGTGCCGAAATTCACGCAGATTCTTGACCAGATCGTCTAGCGACAGCAAGAGGTCATGCACCACGTCCGGATCGGCATTTTCATTGATGGTCAACCCGGCGGTCGTATGCGCACAATGCACATGGCAGATGCCGTCACGACAGCCCAGCGCGCTGACTATTTCCTGCACCGCGCGCGTGATGTCGACTAATTGTTCGCGGCGCGCCGTCGCCACGGGGAGCGTGCGCATCAGGGCGCTCCCGCCACTTTGATCGCCTGAATCCGGCGGCCCAGAAACCGCGCGCCCAGCTCCGTGAAGCGCGCAGCCGCATCACTGACAAAAAACGTCTCGTCGGGCACGCCCGCTGGCGCCAGTAAACCCTGTTGCGTCAGGAGTGCGGCCAGCTCTTCGGCACAGGTCGTGGCCGAATCGACCAACTGCACGTCGGCGCCCATATACGCCTGAATCGGCGCGGCCAGCAAGGGATAATGCGTGCAGCCCAGCACCAGCGTGTCAACCCGCGCCGTACGCAACGGCTGTAAATATTCCTCGACGACCAGGCGCGTGGCGGCGCGATCGTCCCAGCCTTCCTCAACCAGCGGTACAAACAACGGGCACGGCTGGGCATAGACAGTGATGCCGGGATCGAGCGCACGAATGGCACGCGTGTAGACATCGCTGGTAATGGTGGCGGTCGTGCCGATCACGCCGACTTTGTTGCCGCGGGTCGCTTGTGCGGCGGCCCGCGCGCCGGGCTCGATCACGCCCAACAACGGCACATCCACCCGCCCGGCCAGCGCCGGCAACGCCAAGGCCGAGGCCGTGTTGCACGCCACGACGATGCACTTGACCTCATGCTGGCGCAAGAAATGAATTGCCTCCCAGGTGAAGCGCACAATCGTCTCCTGGCTTTTTGCGCCATAGGGCACGCGCGCGGTGTCGCCAAAGTAGACCAGCGCCTCATACGGCAGACGCGCCCGGATCGCGCGCGCGACCGTCAAGCCACCTAGGCCGGAGTCAAATATACCGATCGGGTTGTTCTTTAGTTCATCATTCATCATTCATCATTCATCATTCATCATCTATTTTACTGGCTTGCCAAATATTCCGCAATGCCGCTGGCGATGGCATCGGCGATTTTCTGTCGGTACCACGGTTTTTTCAGATAGGCCACGTCGGTCGGGTTGCTGATGAACCCAACTTCCACCAGGCAGGCCGGGCACAATGTATTGCGCAAGACCGATAAATTAGCCGGCTTAATCCCGCGATTTTCGCCGACGGCCACGGCACCCACCCGCATCTGCACGCGTCGCGCCAGAATAATGGATTGTTCGCGCGTGTTGTGATAGTGCTGCCCGAGGAAGAAGCGCTTCAGGCGCGTGGTCAGCGATGACCACATGGAGTTGACGTTGTTCTTCACCGGCGAGTTCTCCAGGCGTTCGGTGGCGGCCGCGCTGGCCGTCTGCGCTTGCGCCAGATAAAATGTCTCGCTGCCGCTGATCGTGCGCGTGTCCTTCTTGACCGTATTGGCGTGAATACTGACTAGCACGGCCGCGCCGGCATTATTGGCCACATCCGCACGCTGCGCCAGCGAGACCGTGGCGTCGGCGTCGTGCGTCAGGCGCACTTTAATGCCGCGCTCGGTCAGTACCGTGCGCACCCGCCGCGCAATATCGAGCGTCAATTCTTTCTCTTTGTAGCCGCCGTAGCCCAGTGCGCCCGGGTCGCCGCCGCCATGGCCGGCATCGAGCACAACCACGCGCGTGCTCCCGCGTGCTTTGCGGCCGCCGAAGCGCGCGGCATAGGGTTGCAGGGTGCGGGTCACAAACGACGCCGGCACCAGCGGTTCGCCCTGCATGAACGTCAGCGCGCGGTCCATCCGCAGCGCGTCGCGTTTGTCAATCATCACAAACTGCGAATTGGCCAGCAACTCGATCGTGATTTTCTGGCTGCGCAGCTCAATGATGCGCGCCTCAAAATACCACGATATGGTCAGATCAAGCGCCTCGGCCGCATCGCATAACGACACATAGTCGCTGCCGTTGATCTCATGGCTTTCAAGGTTGAGCGCGCCGCCCGGCCCGGCATAGCTTTTCGCCCACGCGGCGGCGGCGCCGAGCAGGCAGAGCAACAGCGCCACACCTGCGCACCAGGACGCCCAACGTCTGCTGGCACGCGCGCGCGGCATCACGTCATTGATTCCCGCGCGCCGCTTTGTACCACTCGCACAGGCTGGCATACTCCGGACTACAGCACAGACGGCGAATATCGTCTTCATCCACCTTCCATTCCGCCGCATTTTTCACCAGTCTCCGCTTGGCCGGACACTCCAGCACAATTCTGTGGCGTTTGTACGGATCCATCGCCTGCACAAAAACAAAGATACGACTGTCTGCCAGCGGGCAGATGGTCTGCTTTTGCAGCGCCGCTTTGCGCTGTTCGAGTGACATGTGTTCGCTGCTCATTTCATCAAGTCCATTTTTAAATACTCTGCTGCATTATAGCAACACCCACAGCCTGATGCAAGGCGCCCGTACGGCCCGCGGCGCGCCGGGCTGGTCAGCGCGGGGTCCGCCGCAAGGTCGCGCCGTCCAACAGCCGGGCTGGCTCGCGCGTGAAGCGCAGGCACTGCGTGCGCCGCGCCAACACTATGTCACCCGCCGCGGTGCGCCGCACCAGCGCGCCCTCGACACACAGGTCAAAGGTGGTTGATTGCACTCCGCATGCTTCGAGCACGGCATTGGTGCCGAGCCGTTGCACCAACTCCGCAAAGCAGGCGCACGCGCCACTGGCCTGCAGTTGCGTTGCCACCGGCATGACCTGCGCGCCACACAGGTCGCGCAGCGCCGCCGGCGTGGCCGTGTTGAGATTGAGCGCCGTCTGGCGCGCAAACGGGTGCAGATACACGCCCTCCAGCCACAATTCACGTGTGCCCGGGCGCAGGGCCTGCTCGGTCGTCACCCGCAGACGCAACGTGCTGTTCGCCAGATGCGCGGGCGTCAGCATGCCCACTCGCAGCCGCTCCGCCTCATCAAAGGCGGCGTGCGTACGCAGCACGTCAAATTGTTTCGTGTGATGATTCCACGCCGCCACCGTGAGTGTGACCGGCGCATTCGTGTCCGCCCGCCATTGCGCGCGCTGCGCCGGCGGGCGCCATGCACGCGCGCTAATGCCGGCCAAGGTCAAGGTTATCGGTCGCTCGATGCGCGGCATGTTGGTCCACACAAACGTGCAGGCGCCCGGCCCGCCAAAGACGTGCACCCCCGGTCGTGCGCGCGACGGGCCGAACACGACCGTCTGGCCGGGCACTTGGGTAGTCAGCACATCCGGCGCCGGATACAGCGCGAAGCCGGCGCGGGTACAGGCCCGCACCGCCACACTGGCGCCGTCCGCAAACTGGGCTTGATTATACAACAAGCCCGGCGCACCCGGCGGAAATGCCGGCGCCGGCGCGGCCCACTGCCACCAGCCCTCGCGCACGCGCTGCACGCGCGCACGATCCGCCACCAAGGTGATGCCCGTGCAACTAGTCCGATCCGCAGCGCCACAACCGCGAAACTCGGCCTCGTGCAGGTACCAGTCGCTGGTAGTGTCCAGCCCGGCACGCTCGACCGCGCGCAATTTTTCAAAGGCGCCTCGATAGGGCGCGTTGTGCTGCGCACCTGCGCAGTCACGCAGGCGGCCGGCGTGTAACACCGCCGCGCGCAGGTGCTCCCACGACAGGCGCTGCGCGCGCAGCGTCCCATCCGCACCGCGCAGATAGTGCTGGCAGTCATCGCTCGTGTGTGCACGTGCATTCGGCATCTGCACGCGACTGGCGACGCGCCCGTCCGGCATGGTCAACCAACATTCACGCACGGCGCGCGGCAGTGCGCAGAACTGCAGCGTGGCCTCACGTGGCTGCGCAAAGCGCGTGCGCGAGCCCGCCAGGCGCACCGTCACGTCCCGCCCGCGTTGCGCAACAATGACGCCCGGCATCGCCGGTTGTGCACCGGCAGGGCCATCAACATCAACCAGCACAATCTCACCGGCCACACTCTCCGTCAGATCATGCGTCCAATCCATCTCCGGCGTGTGCAGCTCCCAGTCGGTCTCCCACGCCAGGTTGCGATCCGCCGTGCTGGTGGCGGTCTGTTCATGCTGCGCGCGCAGGCGTGTCACGGCCAGGCGCGGGCCCCAGGCCGCCCAGCTTGTTTCCACCACCGGCGTGTCCTCACCCGCGCTACCACCCCACTGCCCGTCCGGCACGGCGCCGATGAACCAGTCCAGCAGCGCGGCATTGGGCGTCACGATCAATGCGCCACCCGCCGGCATGCACGGCGAATTTGACCGCACCGCGCGGCGCGCCGCCGCATAATAGTATGACGCAGTCGTGAACGGTGGCGTCCAGAACAACCGCGTACCAAAGCGATAGCCCAATCGCCAGTCGCGCACGACAATCGGTGTTGCCGCGGTATTGCGCAACACAATGAAAGGCGGTTGGCGCAGGAGCGCGCCTTCCAAATAAAACGGTTGGGCCGTGCTGACACCCGCCTTGGGCGCGCGCACAAGCACCTCGATGAAATCACCGCGCCAGAGCTTGCGTGCCGCAATCGGCTGCCCCGCCAGCAGTGTCGCCCAGCCCTGCTCGTCCACGCGCGTTGATTGCAGTTGCTCGCTGCCGAACAATGAAACCGCTGCGTCGCGCGGTTGCAGATAGCCCGCGCCACTACACAGCAGCATCTCATAGCGCGCCGCGCGCGCAAGGTTCGTCAGCATAAAGCAATCCGGCGCGCCGGGTGTCGTGGTAAAAAATGCGCCGCGCGCACGCACGGCCGGCAGGCGCACACGCTGCAGGTCGTTCAATGAAGAGAACCAGCCGTCAAAGGTCACGGTTTGTCGGATGCCATTGGCGCCCTCGAAGCGCGCCAGAACGCCATCATCGAATTGCAGCGTTTCTGCACTGTTGCTCAAGACCGGCTGGTACTTAAACAGCCCGCCCTGTTCTTCCGGCAAGCCCGAGCCGGTTGCAGCGATAATCCCCTGCCACATGCCGCCATACCAGCGCGGCAGCTTCGAGCGCTCACGCAAGGTGCGATACGTTTGCCAGCCGGGCAAATCCGCAGTCGGCTGCTCATCCAGGGTGACGACAATATTGCTGCGCTGCAAGGTCGCGTTGTACACCGCGCGCGCCTGCCGCACCAGGAAGAAATTATGCGCGGCGCGCTCTTCATAATAGCGCCCCAAGCGCAATGTGTCATCAAAATGTTGCCAGCGCAGATCGGCCTGCAGCACCAGCCGCTCGAAGCGTACGGCCTCGGTATCCGGCGCATCCGGTGTCAGCAGGGCATGATTCGCGTCGCGATCGTCCAGCATGCGCGCGACGGCCTGTGCGCGCCAGACGGCATCGGTGGCACGCGCATCGAAGCGTTCGAACAGCGCTGCCATCTGCGTCGCGTCCGCGGCGTTCAAATCATCGGTCGGCTGCCAGCGCCCGCGGTACAATGCCGCCGCGCCAGCGGGCCGCACCTCGCCATCCGGCTCAGCCCGATCAAGCAGCTTGAAGCGGTAGCGCACAACCGTGGTGGTGGTCGGGCCGGGCAGTTCGAACCAGTGTTGCCCGCTGAGATTGGTCAATGCCGTCGCATAGTTGCGGCGCGCGCGCCAACCGCGCACGGGCCGCCCATGTGGCACGCTCACCCAGCTTTCCGCCAGCGTGTCGGCCGGGCCTTCCTGCACATCCGCCGTGAGCAACGCGGCGGCATGCTGCACGCCCGATTCGAGCGCCACGTCGGCCCAGCCAGTCTGAATGTACGTGGCGGTGTCGGCCCGCGTGTCGCGCATCAATTCGACAAAGATCAGCGCGCACGCCATGAACAAGGCGCAGACCAGCAGCATCACCACCACCGCGCCACCGCGTGGCCGGCGCGGTGCGGCGCAGCCCCTGCGCGACGCCGCTTCCAGCGGCGCTGCACTAACGGATACGGCGGCAGTAATACAGCATAACCGCGGCAAGCGGCGCCGCATCGAACAGCAGGCAGATGGTTTGTCTGGAAATGTCACGTCAGGCATGCCATCTCGTTCTGCGCCACAGGATCACACATAGTGCACTCAGCACGCCGCTTTCCGGCACTGACGCCACCCGGGCCACCGCATCAATTTCCGTGCTGCCACTGCCCGCCACGTCAACCAGCTTGACATAGCGCGCGGCGACAAGATTCGTCGGTGCGCCATCCGCCGTCAGCAAGTCACTGAGATCAACCGGGCACCCGCCGGCCGCGCCCGCGTACATTGCCACCGTGTTTGAATACGACCACGGCGGCTCGGCTTCAAACCAATCATTGGTCAGCAATGCTGGATTGATCGAGCGCAAGTAATCGCTGGGATTGCCGTTGCCATCCAGCGACTGCGTCGGCATATAGGAATCCGCCAAGCGCGCGCGGGCACGGCACCACACCTGCGTGTCCGCGCTTACCCAGATCTCCGCCGGCTCCGCACTGATGCCCACCCACGGCGCGCTGTAAAAGCTGGCCGTGCTGGCCGCGCCAAACAAAGCATTGCCATACACCAGCATATCCACGCCATACGGGTGCAGCGGATCGTCTTCATTGACCACTTCCGCGCCCAGCTCCAGCGTCAAGTGCCCGCCATCGCCAATCGAAACAATCTGGCTGGGCAGCCACGCGGGATTGATGACGGTTACTGCCGCCGGTTCGCTCCAGTCAAGCGTCTCACGTGCCGCCTCGCCCAGCGCCGCGTGCGCATTGGTGTAGCCATTGGCGGCATTCGCGCCGCGCACATACTCGATCACCGCGCTGGCCCAATCATCCGGGGCCGCCGCACCGTTCAGTGCGCAACAGGCAAGAGCAAGCATTGACCATTGTCCGGGTCTCATTCGTTGATTCCCTCTGTGGCATGCTGCTTGGCCTTTGGCCTTTGACCGCTGACCTCTGTTGCTTGCTCTAACAACGCCGCCAATTCATCGGCCACATCCACCAGGCGCGGTCCGGGAATGAGTACGGCCGGGTTGGTCACCACAAAAATGCGCCCGTTGCGCACGGCCGGCATATCGTGAAACTGCTGCCAGTCGCCGCGCAAACGCACCTGATCCGCGGCGCTCACCTGCTCGCCCGGACGCAATTCAATAATGACCTCCGGCCGCCGCTGGGACAGCACTTCCGCCGCCACCACGGGATACGTTCCGGGCACATCGGCGCAGACGTTGCTGCCGCCAACCGCCTGCACGATCTCGGCTAGGAACGATGCGCGTGAAATTGTCGTGCAGCCAGCCACCCTGCCCGGCGCACGCCACAAACTGACCAGCACGGGCACGGGCGCCCCGTGGCGGCGCGGCGCGTGCAAGCGTTGCCAGAACGTCGCACTCACCTGACGTGCCTGCTCCTCGCGCGCCAGGCGCCGGCCAACGTGCAGCATTGCATTCGTAATATCGGCGCAGCGCTCGATCCGCACCACGTCCAGCGCAATCTGATAGCGCACGCAGAATTGATGCAGCACATCCGGTGCGCTTTGCGCAATAATCAGCGTCGGTGCCAAGACAGTCATGCGTTCGAGATACGGATTCAGCACGCCCCCGAGTGCCGGCTTGCGCTGCGCCGTCGGTGGATAGTCGGCAAAATCACTGACTCCGACAATCTGCGCCTCCGCGCCCAGTGCAAAGGCCATTTCCGTCAACGCCGGCGAGAACGTAATCACCCGCGCGCCCGTGTTCGTCGCGCCCTGCGCGGCCAACGTCAGCATCAGGCAGACTAGCCACCGTGTTCTGTTGCTCAACTGTTCAGCATTCATCATTGCCTGAACCGCACTTTGTTCTTCTTGGTCTTAAAGGTCACTTCTTCGACCGCGCGCAAATACGCCGCATAATCGCCCGCGCACAGGGTGTTGGTCACCGTCGCGGCGACGACGCCATCGTTCGTGCCATAGGGCAGGGCGCCGCGCAAACTATGTTTTTTCATCTGTGCCTTTATGATCAAGCCCTGCCTCGCCCGCCGCCACGTCATTGCGGCTCTGAGGCTTTTGTCCGCGCTGACATATTTCCACGTCGCCCTGCCCGGCTTGCTCAGGTCTGTTTTCGTGCCGATGACACCATCCAGCACCACGGCATCGCCGACGCGCAACGTGATCGCGTTCGTAAACCACGCCGGCCAGGCGCTGGCGGCGGTCGCGCGCAGTTTCAGCACATCCTTGCCAACTTCCGTCACGCGAATCTGCCCGTTAAGGTGCGGTGTCTGCATGAAGCCTGCCCACCAGGCATAGGCGTACACCGCGCCGTTGTTGGCCGTGTAAAGCACATCATCATCCAGCGCGGGCGTGCCGCCGCCTTGCATCGTGCTGCGGCGCGACAGCAGCGCACCGCTGTGCAAATCCACCGCGCTCAGATTTGTGTAGCTGGCAAAATCCCAGCCGCTATACACGCCGGCCGCGGCATACACCACGCCCTTGCTGATGGCCGGCAACAAGGCGTAATGGCCAAGATCCGCGTGTTGCCACAGTTGCGTGCCGGTCAGCAGGTCAAAGGCGGTCAGGGCCGGCGCCACGGCGCTGTCACCGCAGGAATGTACCAGCACGCCCGCCTGCGCGGCCGGCGCCACATCACTCATGCCACAGATGCCCGCCCAGTGCAAGGCACCATCGGCCGCGCCCAGCACAAATATATTCGAGTCCGGCGCCGACGCGGCAAACGCGTCGTAATTGACGACACAGATGCGATTGCTGGACAAGGTCACATTGTTCAGCGCCTTGCCCGGTATGCGCGTCACCCAGCCGGTCGCGCCAGTGGCCACGTCAAACTGCCAGACAAGATCATTACAGCACGCATAGCCCTTGCCCGCTGTCGCGTCAATGGCCGGTGTGCATGAGGAGAAAATCGAGAAGACCGCGCCGGTCATGATGACCGTGTGCCAAACCTGCGATCCACTTGCCAGGTTGTATGCTGCGACACTGGCGCGCGTGTTCCAATAACTGAACAACGCCACAATAACATTGCTGCCGGCGACCACCGCCGAACTGTTCACGGTTTGATCCGGCAACGTCGCCGTCCAGCGCGCAGAGCCATCAAGATTCCAGCAGCCCAGAAACGCGTCGGCCGCGTAGACAATGCTGGCCGCGCCCAGCGACGGCGTCGCCCAACTGCCATAACCGAAATCCGCGACCGCCACCGGCGCGGACCACTGCGGCGCCAGGCTCGTTGCGTCAAGGCAATACAACAACCCGGTCGGCGCACCCGCCGCATAGGCATACACCCGGCCGTCCGCCACAACCACACCGCTGCCCGGCTTGACGCCCAGCGCGGCGGATTGCCGCAGCGCGGCCATCGGCAGCATGCGCGGCGCAATCGCCATGCTGGCCGCCGCCTTGTCCGGCGTGCCGCCGAATTGCTGCCACGCGGCCTGCGCGAAATCTAGCTGGAAAATAATTGCGCTGCATACCCACACCATGCATCCCACATGCATCATCGCATCCTTTGCTTTGAAGTGTATGACGCCACATGCAGGAGAGAGAATGCGACTGCGACTGTGTGCAGACCTGGCCATTCGTTGCGCCGTTATTCCTGGTTCCGAGGAAAAACAGTCAAGCTCCTGCGTGGAGCGAACGTTGCCCAGGTCGGTCTTCTGGCTTCTGTCCGCATAGCTTCTTTCGCCTTCCCATTCCGCGCGGGCGGAACAGTGGCTGCTGAAAGTTGCGTGGACAGTTACAGCGGCGTCCCCGCGCCGGCTTCGCACCGGCTTCCCGATTCTCCCATGCCCACGAGGCACGGGCGCCTGTCAACGGCCATAACTATAGCACACTCGGCCTGCGCCTGTCAAGCCCCTGAGGCTGGGTTCCCGCGCTGCGTCAAAGCAGGCGCGGCGCCGTGCCGCTACTGCCCTATCGCCAACGCCGCGGCTTGCAGCTTCTTCCAATCGAATTGTTTGGCAAGCGCGAGCGCATCGGCCTCGCTCATGCCGTTGAACGCAAACGTCGCGAGCGCGCCGCGGCTGGTCTTGTCGTTCTTGACGAGGCCGACAATCAGTGCGCCGGACTTGTCGGCGCTGGTGTAGGTCGTCTGCACCTTGAAGCCGTCAATGGTGCTGACCTGCACTTTTACCCCGTCCGACTCGAATCGCATGTCCATCATCTTCGACTGGGTGTACGCGCCCTTGCTGACCACGACCGTGGCCGAGAACGTAGTGTCACCCTTGGTGTAACTGCGCGTGGCGGTTGTCATGGTGTCGCCGCCGGCATCCATCGCCATGCTGGTGGCCGGCTCAGCCTGCCAGCCCTTCAGGTCTTTCAGCAATGCGGCCAAGGCGTTGTGGCCGGCACCAAATAAGAGCGCGGCACTCATGCAGATGCAGACACCCGCGATAATCATGCGCTGACCATTATTCGTACGCATATCAAACCTCCCCTACTAGATTACGTTACCGCTAGTATAGCACATTTGCCTGCGCACACGCGTGCACGGCGTGCACCCAGTTCCCGCAATGCCATGCGCGTGCACGGCTGATGTCGGCGGCATCTGCATTCCGAGAGTCCCAGCGGGCTTGTCCCGGGGCTGCAGCAGATTTGAGAGACGATGCCCGGCATGACTCACCTCGCATTCAGCCACGACGCAAGGTCGTGACGGGCTCTGCGCACCCACCCGCACCACGCACCGGCGCGGGTGCATACCCGTAGTTCTGGAAATACGATGCCCACGCCTGATCCACCAACGCGCGCGCCGACGCATCAAGCGTACACGCGTTGGGCCGATGCAGCCGCGCCGTCTGCCAGTAGCGTTCCATCGCCGGCTGCACCTTTTCGAAGGCACCGAGTTCGAGCACCTCGTAGACGCGCAGTACTGCGCGCAGCGGGTCGTGCCGCAGATCTTCATAGCGCACATCGCAGCACTGTCCTGACGGCAGGGTCGCCGTTGCGGCGTGAAAGGCATGATACATGCGGCAATGGGTCTGCACCACCGCCGTCAGCAAACCCGTATAATCCGGATGCTGCAACGCCTGGTCACGGTATAAGCGCCGCCACAAGGCCAACGTGGATGCGCACAGGTCATACGGATGACGCACCATGTGCACAATACGCGCCCGCGGAAACACGCGCAACAGATGCTGCAGCCGCGCCGTGTGCAAGGGTGATTTCAGAACCAGGCGGCCCGGCCGCGCAAGACAGACACAACGGTAGAAGTGCAGCAGGTGTTCCATCCATGCCTGGCGCGGCGCATCTGCGACGCCAGCCAAATCAAGATAGTCATCATAGCGCGGCGGTTGATTGGGGAAAAGCATGGTCAGATACGGCGAGGGCATGCCCATGTTGCAGAGGGCAAATTCATCCTCCTGGGGACGCAGCAGCCCGGCGGGCATGTTATCCATCGGCCGGCGGTCGGGCAGCAAGTGGCGCAGCCATGGCGCGACCATGCGCTCGCTCACCAGAAAATGGGTCGGCGCAAAGCAGGCGTAGGTGTGGGGAAACGTATGCCGCTCATCCAGGGACAGCAACTCGTGCATCAGCGTCGTGCCACTGCGCCAGTGCCCCACAATGATGATGGGATCATCGCGCAGGGGCGTAGCGGCAATTCGCCGGCCGTAGCGCGCGTGTTGCACGAGGGCCATCGTGGAGTTGAAGATGCCTGCGCTGGCGGTTCCCAGTGCCATGGGCACGCGGGCGGGCGTGATGGCCCAGCCATGGCGGGCCAACAGGCGCAGCCATGCACCACAGCCCATGCCATACCAAAAACGTGGAATCCACGGGCGATCAGGAGCGCCCATCGGCGGCGCGCTAGTCATCGCCCACGTTCAGCGCTGCAGGCGCTGCCGCAGTTCCTGGGCTGCACTCGCGGTGGTTTGCGGGCCGTGATCGCGCCCGCGCCCCATGGTCATCAACAACGATTGCGGGTATTTCTGTTCCAGCGAATCAAGCAAGCGCTCGGCATCGCCGCGCCGATTTTGGTCAATGTAATATCTGGCCAAGTTGTACTGCAGCATGGGCACCGCCTCCATGCCCCAGTCGGTGACGACGTTGTCAAAATTGCGATTGTTGCTGATCTGCGCGTAATACTTCTCGGCGTCGGCGTAATTGCCGTGGAACATGGAGCCGACGGCGCGTTCAGCCAGCACCATGCCGGTGGCGTTGGCATCCGGATATTTCTTCGCCAGCTCGTCAATGGCGGCATCGCGGTCTTGGTTATTATTATTGCCGCGGCCGCGGCCGCGGCCCCAGCGGAAGCGCGCTTTGTCATACAGTGTCACCAACTCTTCGCCGTATTTTTGCTTGTCGGTCTCGTGTTGTTCGGCATTGCGCTTCTGCATCGCTTGCTGCAACGTTTGCACTGTCTTGCGTTGCGTGTATTCGTCCAGCATGGCGCTCAAGGCAGTCGGGTCGGCGGTGGCATTGGTCGCTGCGCCTTCGATGCCGGCCGTGTCCATGAGTTGTTCGAGGCGCGAGACCGATCCTTCGAGCGCGACCAGCGAGTCGGCCATGCCTTGGTCGCCATCCGGCACGACGGCGGCGAGCATCGTGCGGGCCGTGGCTTGGGTTGCCTGCGCGAGCGCCAGGTCAAGCTGGTCAAGCTGCTGCTGGGCGCGGGCAAGGTGGGCAGCCAGCGTGTCAAGCTGCGGCGCCAGCCGGGTTTCCAGGCGCGTCGCCGTGCTTTGGGCGCGAATGGCCAGATAGCCCACGCTGGCGCAGGCGAGCAGGGCAACGCCCAGCACGATGAAACTGGATGAGGAGTGGGATGAGGTTGACATGATGAGGTCCTTAGGTGAGGTTATACATGAGGTTGGCGCAGATGCCGTACGGCTTGTCCTGCGACGAGGGTTCCCGAACTGATAACGCGTGCAAACACACCCTTGCGCGGCATGATGCAATCGCCCATGGCGCGCCGGATGGCACAGGCATGATTATGGCACTCCTTGCCAATCGCGGTTACTTCGAGCACGGGACCGTGCGCGACCATAAACCGGTCGCCGCAGCGCACCGTGCTGACATCCAAGTCGTCGAACAACAAATTCTCTCCAAATGCGCCGGGTTCCACTACAAGTCGCCCGGCGGTAAACTGCAGCACATCAGCGCGTGCCATGATGGACACTTGGCGCGGCCCGGGCCCGGCGTGGGCATCGCCAACCAAGCCGTGCGCGGCCCGGCATTCGGCCGACGCCACGGTGTGCTTGGCTGCGCCTTTGTGCGTGCTGATGCAGACGGCAACAACGGTTGCGTCGGCCTCATTACTTGATGACGTTGCCGGCGCGGATTTATTGTGCGCGGATTTTGTCATGCAGGTACGCGTGCAAGGCTTCACGCCAGGGGCGCATGGTCGCATCGGTCAGTGCGGTGTAACGTTGGGTGGCCATGGCCGAGTAAGCCGGGCGCGGCGCGGGGCTGCGAAACTGGGCCGTGGTGATGGGCGTGAGGCGCGGCGTGCGCAGCAGCAGGCCGGCCGCGGCCGCATCTTCGAGAATCGCGCGCGCAAAGTCGTACCACGAGCAGACGCCGCTGTTGCAGACATGCACATACCCGCGCGCATGGCACGCAATCAGGCGCCAGAGTGCGGCGGCCAGGTCCGGCGCGTAGGTCGGGCAGCCGCGCTGGTCGGCTACCACGTTCAGTTCGTCGCGCTCTTGGGCCAGGTGCAGCATGGTGTTGACGAAGTTGGCGCCCTGGGTGGCATAGAGCCAGGCGGTGCGCACAATCAGCCATGCGCCGCCGGTCTGTTCCACGGCCAGTTCACCGGCGCGCTTGCTCTTGGCGTAGACACCCTGCGGCGCGAGCGGATCGTCTTCCGTGAGCAGATGCGAGCCGTCCCCGCTGAACACGAAATCGGTGCTGAGATGCACCAGCGGCAGGGCATGCGCGCGGCAGGCTTCGGCCAGATTGCGGACGCCCTCGGCATTGACGGCGTACGCCATGGCGTGCTCCGTCTCGGCCGTGTCGACGGCCGTGTAGGCGGCGCAATTCAACACCACTTGAGGTGCGAGCGCGGCGATGGCGCTGCGTACCGCATGGGCGTCGGTGATGTCGAATTCCGGCAGGTCACGGTCGATCAAGGTAACGTGTGCGGGCGCCGCGCGCTTCACCTCGCGGGCCAGCATGCCGCGCGCGCCAACCAGCACAACTGTTATTTTTTCATCCATGGCGGATATGGATTTGAAATTTGAAATTCGAAATTCGAGATGTGAAATTTGAGATGCAGCGACTATGGCCTCGTTGACTGATGCACCGTCAGGGCCTTGCCATTGTTGTCCAGCGACTCCTCGGTCTGGCTGGTCTTGGCAACACCCTCGAAGCGCAGGCCGCTGCCCGGCACTTTGTCTGGCACAATCCACGGCCGGGTGACGGCATAACACGCGCCGGGCGCCAAGTGTGGCAGGCGCATTTCGCTGCGCGCGCCGGCGATGTTGTCGCGCCAGCGGGCATCCGTGATCGGATGTGTGCCTTGATTCTGCACGACAAAGACGACCGACAAGGACTGCCCGGCGCGCAAATCGGGCGGGTCGAAATACAAGGAGGTGACCGCCAGGTCGAAGACACGATCCGTGCGATCACGCAGGGCGCGGCGCAGGTTGATGATGCCTTCGCCAAAATAGGGATCGCGTCCGGCGTTGCCGATGTTGTCGGCCGTGTCCACCAGGCGCGCGCGCAATTCGTCGGCGTCAGCCTGTGGATTGCGCCCGCGCAGCACGGCCAATGCGCCCGCCACGAACGGGGTTGCAGACGATGTGCCGCTGAAATAGGTGCGCGTGCCGTTCGCCCCGCAGGTGTAAACGCCCACGCCCGGCGCAACCACATCTACTTCGTCGCCATAATTCGAAAATTGCGCATGCTGCAACTCGCCATCCACCGCACCAACGCACACGACCTCGGGATAGCCGCTCGGCATCAGCACCTGGTTGGCACCGTCATTGCCGGACGCGGCCACCACCAGCACGCCGCGCTTGTAGGCGTACTCAATTGCATCCCGCACGATCTGCGCGTCCGTGCGCGTGCCGATGCTCAAATTGATCACCTGCGCGCCGCGCTCGACGGCATAGACGATGCCTTCGACCACCGCAAAAGAATTGCCGCGCCCGTTTTCGTCCATGACTTTAACCGGCACAAGGTAGGCCTGCGGCGCGATGCCCTGCACCCCGTCGCTGTCGCTACCCGTGCCGGCGATAATGCCGGCACAGGCCGTGCCATGACCATGCAAATCGCGCGTGTCGAGATTGTCATCCACAAAATTGTAGCCGCCCAGCACGCGCCCGGCCAAGTCCGGATGCGTGCCATCCACGCCGGTATCCAACAGCGCGACCGTCACGCCGGCGCCTTGGGGCGCTTGCGCACCCAGCCGATCCGCGCCGATGAGCGCATGCCCTTTGCGCTCGACCGCCCACGGCAGGTCGCCGCTCGTCACGGGCGGCACATTGGTAACCGGCGTCGGCAGGTCGGTCTTGATGTTCGGGATGCGTTCACTGATGGCGTCAAGGTCGCGCAAGGCGGCCAAGGCGTTGCTGTAGCTCATGCCTTCCGGCAATTGCACGCGCACCAGGCGCAAGGGGTCAACGCGGCGCGTGATGATGATGCCATGCGCGCGCAGGGCTTGCTCAAGTTTTGCCATGGTGGCATTGTTGGCCACGCGCAGGATCATTTCATTGCCGACATACGGCAGGTCATCCGCCGCCGTGGCCACGCTGACGTTTGATGCCGGCGCCGCCAGCGTAATCTGCGCAGCGGGCGCGGCAGTCGTCACGGGGGCACTGACCACGAGCGCCGGTGCGGATGTGGTGACCGGCGCGGCCGGTGCGCTGGCCGGCCGGTTGCCGCATGAGCGCACGCCGAGTACCAGCAGGCCGGCCGCCGCGACCAATGCCAGCGCTACAAATTCAGGTCGTTTCATTATGCCTAGTATACCAATTTCCGAACGGCAACGGTTAGCGACGCGTTGGCTGCCACCACGGTTGGGCTGGCTGCCGCACGCCTGCACCTCACGCGCGTGATCTGCGCGCCAAGGCGAGCAACACCGTGGCCCACAGCCACAGCGTGGGCTCCGGCACCAGATACACGGCGACCGAGCGCTGCACCGAGCGCAACTGCCCCTGGTTGCATACTTCGACGTAGACGGTATACCACGCGGGATACACGGGCGGCAGCGCAAAGGTGTAGGGGCTGGTGAACGCATGCCATGCGCCGGTCAAGCCCGCCGGTGCGGTGGCCGCGCGAATGCCGGTCACCGGCAGCGCCGTGGGCGTGATCGCGCACGTCAGATCGACCTGCATACAGGTCGCCGTGACGACCGTGGCGCCGTCCACCGTGACGCCGTCCAACTGCGGGCGAATCAGACGATACTGCAGCGTCGGATCACCGTACAGGTTGAAGCGGAACACGTCGCTGTAATTGCCATCCCAACCGTAATAGTTGACGCCTTCCAGCTCCTGGCCGACAAGACGCAGGGCATCGCCAAAGGTGGCATTCGTGACCACGTGTTTAAAGAACATCACGTGGCCGTGCTCGCTGAAGCCCCACGAGGTGCGGGTGGCGCCGATGCTGCCGATGGCGCCGTTCCGCAGAAGCGCGTACGCCAGATTGTCGGCGGCTTCCGCCCAGGCGGTCTGACATGCCTTGAGGAACACCAAGCCCGGCTGGTTGTCGCGCAGATACTTGGTTTCGGCCACGTTGATGATCTCCGCGGCTTCCGTTGGGGAGCCATGCGTGGTGAAGACGACAATGCCGTAGCCGTTGTTGGTCCACGCGCTCGTGACATACGGCTTGATGACGCCGTGCGCCCACGTCCAGCCTTTGCATTCAGACAGCGTGACGAGCTGGGCGGCGGCGCCGGTATACTCGAGCCGGATGTAGCCGCGATTGCCGACCCGGGTGAGGGTGCCGGCATTTTCGTCGTAGACGACCTGGTACACGTTCGCGGTGCTGTCGTAGACGGCGTGTGCCCAGACGGACGTGTCCGCAACCAGAATGCGCGCGTTGCTCCAGTCACTGCCGCTGGCCGAGATGCGGATGCGCACCTGCGCGGGGAACGACGTCGCTGTCGGCGCGTAGAGCACGAAACGCACGGGGGCATAGTTGCGGGAGTCACTGTGCGCCAGGCGGAATTGCAGCCAGTCGTTCGGCGCCCAGTCGCGCGTGAACGTGGTCGTGTAACTGTCATCGGTGAGCGTGCCGATGGCATTGGTATAGTCGGCAAAGTTGTCCGAGTCGCCATTGACCAGCGCGCGGAAGCGGTAGGTGGACAGGGCGCGGGTGAAGTTGACAAGCGTGCGTGGCTGTGGCACGATCTCGGTCGGGTCAAACAACCACGGGTCATAGGTGTAGTGATCCTCGTAAATGCGCGTGGTGGCGAGGCCGTACGGCAGAAAGCAGCCGGTGCGCACGCTCTCGGCCATGAAAATGGGCGAGACGTTGCCTTCGGAATTGTAGTCGTCCGACCAGTCGATCGGATTGGGCTGCAAGACGCGGTAGCGCCAGGTGCAGAAATTGGTCGGCTGATCCGCGGCATAGGTGAGCGACTTGGCCAGAATCGCGCGCACGGCCGCAAACTCCGTCGTGCTGTAATAGGGAATCCGGCCGACACTCAGCGGGCAGACGGCCAGCGTTAAGCCACCGCTGGCGTGATCGCCGTTCCATTCCGCGAACATGCCGTTGTCGTTCAGATCCCAATCGCCAACCAGCACACGGTAAAAACAATCGCTCGGAACATGCCAGAGTGACGCGCTCGAATTCGTGCCCAGCGGGTACAACATTTTCATCGGCACGTCACCGACGGTGTCGGCGGGCTGGGTGAAGTCGTCCGGGTCAGGATTGCCGATCAACAGCAGGTGTGAGTACGAGCCGGTGCTGCATACCAGCCGCAGATAGGCCTTGATCTGATCGGCGCGATCATTGGTGGTCAGGATTGAATCGTACAAGGCTGGGTACAGCTGCGCGGGCGCGGCGTTCACCGCCGCAGTGGCCGAGATCAAGTGCACCTGCCAGCCCGCGCCTTCCTTGTGCCGGGCGAAATTCGTCAGGGCGTCATAGCCGGCCGTATAAAAACTCTGACCGGCGATGATGATCAATCCTTGAGCCATGACCGGGGCGGCCATGGCCGCCACGCACCCGCACAGCCAGAAAAGTTTGTGCCGCATAACCACCCTGATCTGTTTAAATGAAATATAACAAAGATATATTATAACTACAATATAGCACTTCTCTACATGGCTGTCAAGGAGCGCTTCCTTTAGAAAAATAATGCGGACCAACACAACCCGCGATGTCGTGCGCCTTGGGCGCTGACCGCGGCTGCAGAAGCCGCCCTCACCGCGGGCGGTTGCACGGACGCGGCAACATAGAAAGTGCTCTCATTAGTATCTAGGGATGGAACGGCTCGTCCAGCTCTTCCGGCTCGAGACTGATGCGGATGGTGTCCTCGGCCCGGCGCGCGGCCCGGGCAAATGCGTCTTCGGCCTTGTCCCACGGGACACGCTGCGAAATCAACGGGGCCAGACTTACGGCGCCGGTCTCGATCACATGGGCGGCCGCGCGCAACGTGTGATGGGCGTGACAGATATTCAGCAAGTGCACTTCCTTGCGGCGCGCAAGCTGCACGGGAAATTGGCGGGTGCGCTCGGCCGACAAGCCGACCAGCGCAATGCGCGCGCCCGGCGCCGCAACGTCCAATGCATCCGCCAGGGCCGCATCGCTGCCGGCGGTCTCGAAGACCACTTCCACGCCACGCGCGCCGGCTGCCCGCGCAAGGTCGGCTGCGTCAAGTTGAGTGCAGGACATTTCCGCGCCGAGCTGGCGCGCCAGGGCCGCCCGCGCCGGCACCGGGTCCACGACCGCCACGACGCGCGCGCCGGCATGCTGCGCCGCCAACAAGCACAGCAAGCCCATCCCGCCCGCGCCCAGAATTACGACCGTTGTGTTCGGCACAATCTGCGCGACGGCGGCGGCGTGCAATGCCAATGAAAACGGCGCGATGCAGGCCAATTCTGCAAATGAAACCCGCGCCGCCACCGGCACCACATTGCGCGCCGGCACGACGACATATTCGGCCAGCGCGCCATGGGTCGGCGGCCAGCCCAGCACGAGTGGTTCGCAACACTGGTCGTGCTGCTGTGCATGGCAGGCCGTACAGCGGCCGCACGCGATGACCGGATCGAGCACGACCGGCGTGCCTTGTGGCAGAGCCGTCACGTCGGCGTCGACCGCGTCAATCAGCCCGGCGGCGTCTTGGCCCAAAATAAACGGCTGCGGCAGGCGCTCGTCACCGAAACCGCCCGATGTGTAGCGTAGCACATCCACGCCGCTGAGGCAGACCGCCTTGATTGCCACGCGCACCTGGCCGGGGCCGGGCTGTGGCTTCGGCCATTCTTCTTCGCGCAGATCATTGCTGCCGTAATAGGCTAAGACGCGCATGGATACAGAAGGTCAAGGGTCAAAGGGCAAGGTTACGGGATTCAGGTTGCAGAGAAAAATGAATTGCGGCAATTCATTTTTATAGCCACTGAGTGTTCGATATTGGATACTCATCATGCATTTTAGTCGCAAAGGTGCTGGATGATCGCCGCGGCGGCGCGCTTGCCCGCACCCATCGCCTCGATGACCGTGGCCGCGCCAGTGACGATATCACCGCCGGCAAACACGCCCGGCTTGGTCGTGCGACCGGTCTCGTCGGTGACGATGTAGCCCCATTTGTTGACCGGCAGGTCGGTTGTCGTCTGGCGGATCAGCGGATTGGACTCGGTGCCGATCGCGATGATCGCGCAATCAATCGCGGTCTCAAAGAGCGAATCAGGAATGGCCACGGGGCGACGGCGGCCAGATGCGTCCGGCTCGCCCAATTGCATCCGCTCGCAGCGCACGGCCTTCAACCAGCCGCGTTCGTCGCCGCGGAATTCAAGCGGGTTCACCAGAAATTGCATCTGCACGCCTTCTTGCTCGGCATGATGAATTTCCTCCGCGCGCGCCGGCATCTCCGCGCGGCTGCGGCGATACATGATGTGCACTTCCTGCGCGCCGATGCGCAAGGCCGTGCGGGCCGCGTCCATCGCCGTATTGCCCGCGCCGAACACGGCCACGCGCTTGCCGCGAAACACCGGCGTCTCCGCGCCCGGCAGATAGGCCTTCATCAAATTGACGCGCGTCAGAAACTCGTTCGCGGAATAGACCCCGTTCAGGTTCTCGCCCGCAATGTTCAGAAACTTCGGCGCGCCCGCGCCGGTGCCGACAAACACGGCCGCGTAGCCCTCGTGCTGCAGCAATTCGTCAATCGTGAACAGGCGCCCGATGACGGCATTCGTCATCAACTCCAGGCCGCGCTGCAACAACGCATCGATTTCGGCCTTGACAATGTCTTTGGGCAACCGAAATTCGGGAATGCCATACACCAGCACGCCGCCAGGCTCGTGCAACGCTTCGAACATGGTCACGTTGTAGCCGGCCTGCAATAGATCCGCCGCACAGGCCAGTCCCGATGGGCCCGAGCCGATGATGGCCACTTTAGGCGCATCCGCCCGTGGTTTGGTCTCGGGCAGCGGCGCCGTTGCGCTGCGCAGCGACTGGCTGCGCACATGATCGGCGGCAAAGCGTTCCAGCCGCCCGATCGCCACCGCGTCGCCTTTCTTGGCCAAGACACACTTGATTTCGCATTGCGATTCCTGCGGGCAGACCCGGCCGCAGATCGCCGGCAGACTGTTGGTCGCCATGATGATCGCGAGCGCCGCCGCAACATCACCCTCGGCCACTTTGGCGATGAATTCTGGAATGTGCACGTTGACCGGGCAGCCATCCACGCACTTCGGATTCTTGCACTGCAGGCAGCGCTGCGCCTCGCGCACGGCCTGCTCGTCGCTGTAGCCCAGCGGCACTTCGTTGAAATTCGCGCGCCGGATCTCCGGCGCTTGTTCGGGCATGCTCTGGCGCGGAATCGCCATGCGTTCTTTCGGGGTCAAGGTTGTAGGCATAGATCAAGCTTCAAGTTTCGAGTTTCAAGTTTCACTACTTACCGCACCGCATCCAACTTGCAGTCTTCGCCCGGGTGCTGTTCCTGCGTGCGGTACATGCCGAGCCGGCGCTGCAACTCGTCGAAATCAACCTGATGCGCATCGAACTCCGGGCCGTCCACGCAGGTGTACTTGATGGCTTTGCCGACCGTCACGCGACAGCCGCCGCACATGCCCGTCCCGTCAATCATGATCGTGTTCAAGCTGGCAATGGTCGGCACCTGCGCCGCGCGCGTCACGGCCGCGACGGCTTTCATCATCGGCACCGGCCCGATCGTGACGGCAAAGACCGGGCGCGGCTCTTGTTCCAGCCGCGTACGCAAGACATCCGTGACAAAGCCCTTTTGCACATACGAGCCGTCATCCGTCGTGATCAACAATTCATCGCTGACCGCGCGCAATTCATCTTCCAGAATCAGCAAGCTCTTGGTGCGCGCGCCGATGATCGCAATCACGTGATTGCCGGCCTCTTTCATCGCCGTGACAATCGGCAGCAACGGTGCGACGCCGATCCCGCCACCAATGCAGACGACCACACCGTAGTTCTTGATCTCGGTCGGATGACCGAGCGGGCCGGCCACATCGCGCACGAATTCACCCGGCGCCAACGCCACTAATTCCTGGGTGGTCTTGCCGACCGCTTGGACGATCAGGCGAATGGCGCCGTCCGCCGGGCGCACGCCGGCGATGGTTAATGGGACGCGCTCGCTGTGCTCGGCCGGGCGTAAAATGATAAATTGCCCCGCCTGGCGTTTCTTCGCGATGCGCGGCGCCTCAATCCACAGTGAATAGACCTTGTCAGCCAACTGCTGACGTTCCAGCACTTTAAACGGCATTCGAGTTCCCAAGCATGGTTAGCGTGCATTACTCTAGAAGGTAAGTATACAAAACACCGACGTAACGCGCAAATGCACGTTGGCCTGGCTGGTGCCTGACGCATATGCCAGCCTTAACGCGCTTTCACTTGGTCTTTCTTGTATTGAGCAACTGTTTCCGCTCTGCGGTGAACGCCCACCACGGGCGTGGCGCTGCGCCATCCATAAAACGCGTTACCGAGATGAGCACGTCCAGAACGCACGGGTCGTGGCGCACGCCTGTTTTCTTGCAGAGCCGTTCGTACATCTCGAAAGGACACACGCCAACAAGCTGATGTGGCTTGTCAATGCCGAGCAAGCGCAGGTCAGCGGCGCCGGCTTTGCCAATGTTGGGCAAGTCGGTCAGGTGCTGCACGCGCGTGCGGTCAACTTTGTTTGGGTTCATATTACATGTGCGCCGCGAAGAGTTGAGCAAAGATGCAGGCCACGACAAGTGCGGCCGCGTATCCCGCCAGAACCATGATGATCTTGATGAGCCTGTTCATTGATGATTCGCACCCGCCCGCCGCGTTCTGTTGCGCAGCAAGATCCCTTCTGGATCCCATGCGAAATGCATGCCATAGTATAATGTCTTGTGCCTCTCGGCGCAAACCGGGCTAGTGCCTGGCGCGAAGTTCCAGGTTAGCGCGAATGGTCTTTTATTAATTTGTTCGCCGAGAACAAATTAGTTGACAAGCGCGCGGGTGAAGCGTATCATAGCCACTTATGTTCACACAGGAGCACAGGTATGAATCGGATTACCGCCGCAGTTGAGTTCCTCGGTTTGAAGAAAAGCATCGTGGCGGTGCTGACCATGGCCATTTTGGTCGGCTTGGGCGAGCACATGGCGGAACGCTTCCTGCCGCTGTACCTTGGCCTGCTCGGCGGTGGCGCGCTGTCGATTGGTTTACTGAATGGATTGGATAATTTGTTGAGCGCGTTGTATTCGTTTCCGGGCGGCTATCTGAGCGACCGGCTGGGCTACAAACGCGCACTGCTCCTGTTCAATTTGTTTGCCATGATCGGCTTCTTGCTGGTGATTGTCGCGCCGTCGTGGTATGTA
>Ga0268276_1000962_pt1 | contig 30691 bp, 33 predicted proteins | sample saktaG_4_FD_190145 | JGI IMG/M metagenome (GOLD analysis project Ga0268276, IMG submission 190145) | Saline water microbial communities from Sakinaw Lake, British Columbia, Canada - sak_2010_1_5_45m | ecosystem: Environmental > Aquatic > Non-marine Saline and Alkaline > Saline ...
TACCACAACCTATTGTTAGGTGCTACTGACGGCCGACCCTAATCAATTGATTTGAAAGAGGTTATAGGTGTACGGTTGGATATTGGCGAAAGTCGGGATTGACAATAAAGTACCTCGGGTATATTATTAGCGACAAAGCAATGAAGCATCCTGACTTTCATTGCGAATTGAAATAGGAAATCCTGGTCTAATGGCAGAGCTTTTTCAAAACTTGAAACCTCTTCTCTACAGTCTCGGTACCATAATCGGGGCCGGAATTATAGGCTTCGTGGTGCATTTTATAATATTCCAGATCCTTAGTCGCCGGCACAAGACGACCTCAAACGCGTTATATGGGTCTTTAATAAAGCAAACTCGTCGGCCTCTTAAATATCTCATACTCCTTCTGGCTTTAAACGTAGTAATACATATTGTGGAACTGCCTCAGGGGCTTTACTATTTCTTAGATGGTGCGTTTCGCTCGCTGTTTATTTTTTCGGTGTCTTGGCTGATAATTGCCCTGATGGCGGTTGGTGAGGATGTAATACTAAGTCGTTATGACATTAATGTCAAAGACAACCTTCAGGCGAGGAAAATATACACCCAGACACAGACCATAAGAAAGGTATTAGCTGTTGTTATCATTATAGTTGCGGTGGCGCTAGTGCTTATGGGTTTCGACAGTTTCCGTCAACTCGGTACCGGCATACTCGCTTCTGCAGGTCTAGCTAGTTTGGTAATCGGGCTTGCAGCACAGAAAATATTCGGAAATTTCCTCGCCGGCATTCAGATAGCATTTACACAACCTATCCGCGTAGACGATGTAGTTATAGTGGAAAACGAATGGGGACGGATAGAGGAAATAACACTTACATATGTTGTTGTACGGATATGGGATTTAAGGCGTCTAGTCTTACCGATAGGCTATTTTATTGAAAAACCTTTTCAGAATTGGACCAGGGTTTCTGCTGACCTGCTAGGGACAGTTTTTGTATATGCGGATTATACAATACCTGTTAATGAGTTAAGAGAAGAGTTTCACCGTATTCTTAAAGACTCGAATAAATGGGATGGCAAGGTCTGGGGATTACAGGTTACAAACGCAACAGAACGCACGATGGAATTAAGGGCACTCATGAGTGCAGCGGATGCTTCTGCAGCATGGGACTTGCGCTGTGAGGTAAGGGAAAAGCTTATCGAGTTCGTTCAGAAAAACTACCCCGAAGCCCTACCAAAGACGCGGGCGGAGCTTAAGAAGACAGAGGTTGTTTAATTTTACGCGCCATCAATATAAACAATACATTTTTGTCTCAATAGTAAATAGGACCTCATCCCCGAATTCTGGTCCAAAGCGGATGTCAGTTTTTTCCGCCAGAATCGGCATTCGGGAAGGAGCAATGGATGAAGAAAAGCAGGATCACGGAGAAGTAGATCGCCTTTGTTCTACGGCAAGCAGACCACTCCTCCGCAGATTTCTATGTAGCCTCCAAGAAATTGAGCAGAGCTTGAACAAACTCTTGCTCAAAACGGCTCAGTCTAGCCTAAACGTGATCAAACCATCAAGACCGGTAAAGGCAAGAAAAACAAATAAGATACGGCCCAACAGGGGAGAAGCCGTCGGTGCTGATTTTCCCCGAGGGGGGATTTGAAGTCCAGCACCCGAAAAGAGAGCCTTGACCAGAGGAATCAGAGCAGAAAGCGGCCCTTTAGTAAAAAAACATGGTAAATTTCTGTAGAGATTTACGATCGCAGGTCAGCGCGTGAGCCGAGTATTTGTGATAAGGGAAAAAGGGACGGAATGATCGCCCGGAAATGGACAGAAAAATCGTCAAAAATACCCATGAAAATCGCGGGGCAGAACCCTGTAGGATATCAGCCTACAGGGAGGAGACATGCTCCGAATGAACCAAATCGACTTGATCAAGGAACTTCAGAGACAGGGACTGGGGCCGCAGGAGATCGCCGGGAGGCTCAACCTCAACCGGAAGACCGTGGCCAAGTACATGAACGTCGAAGACTTCAACGGCGCCCTCTCGGGGAAAAAGGCTTCGGTATCGAAGCTGGACCCTTGGAAGCCGAAGATCGACGAATGGCTGGCCGAGGACCGGCGGATGAGGTTCAAGCAGCGGCACACGGCCAAGCGCGTCCACGAGCGGCTTCTGGCCGAGTACCCAGGGGCGTACCGATGTTCCTATCCGCTGGTCCAGCGGTACCTGAAGGAGAAGAAGCGGGAGCGGGGAGCGGAGCGGGGCTATCTGGAACTCGTCTGGCCGCCAGGTGAGGCCCAAGCGGACTTCGGGGAGGCCGATGTCGTCGAAAGCGGCCTCAGGCGGACGATCAAGTACCTCTGTCTGAGCTTCCCGCACAGCAATGGCGGCTTCGTCCAGACGTTCGGCGGGGAGACGGCCGAGTGCGTCTGCCAGGGGCTCGGAGCGATCTTCCATCACATCGGAGGGGTGCCGCGGCGGATCGTCTTCGACAACGCCAGCGGCGTGGGGCGGCGGGTCCGGGACAAGACGAGCCTCAACAACTTGTTCCTGCGGTTCAAGTGTCACTACGGCTTCTCGGTGAGCTTCTGCAATCCGGAGTCGGGCCACGAGAAGGGGCACGTCGAGAACAAGGTTGGCTACATCCGGCGGAACTTCTTCGTGCCGATCCCGGAGGTCGAGGATCTGGAGAGTTGGAATCGGGAGCTTCTGGGGCGGGCGGAAGAGGATTTTGACCGGCCGCATTACAGGAAGGGCCTGACGATCCGGGAGCTCTGGGCCGAGGAGCGGCGGCACCTCAGCCCTCTTCCGGAGCGGCCGTTCGAGGTGGAGAGCCAGGACAAGGTCCGGACCAACGGCTACGGCAAGTTCTGCCTAGACGGCCGGCACTGGTACTCGAGCGCTCCCGAGCACGCCGAGGAGACTCTGACGGTCGGCCTCCGGGCCCATACGGTCGTCGTCTACGGGCCGGATGGAAGCGTCGTGGCGGTTCATCGCCGCTCGTTCGGTGACCGCCGGACCGATACGGCCGATCATGCGACCAGCCTTGAGACGCTGCTGCGGCGCTTGCGGGCCTGGCCGAACAGCCCGTTCCGGGCCGGGTTGAGCCCAACACTCCGCGAATCGCTGGACAGCTTGGACCGGCTGGATCTGCGCCGGGTCCTCTCGGCTCTCTCTGAGAGCATCGCCGTCTTCGGGCAGGAGGTCGCCCTGGAATCACTTGAAGAAGCGGTCCGGCGGCAGACGGTGGACGCCTTCAGCCTCCAGGCCCTCTCGAACCGGATCGCCTACGACGGCCTGATCGCGGCGCCGGAGCGGGGCCCGGACCTCGAGACCTATGACCGCACGCTCCTGGAGCGATCATGAGAAAGCCCCGGGTGAATCGTTCCGAGCGGCGGGAGGAGATCTCCGTGCTTCTGCGGCGCTTGGCCTTCAGCCAGACGGCCCTTCGTCTCTGCGCCGAGGAGGGCACGGCCGTTCAAGAGGAGTTCCTGCTGAAAGTCCTCGAGAGCGAGGCGGCCAACCGCGAAGAGGTTCGCAAGGCCCGCTATCTCCGAGAAGCGGGCTTCCCGGTCTACAAGACCCTCGAAGGCTACGAATACCAGAACCTCAGACTGCCGCCGGCGCTCGCCCGGGCCGACCTGGCCTCAGGCGCGTTCATCAAGGACAGAAAGAACCTGGTCCTTTACGGGCCGGTCGGGACCGGCAAGACCCATCTGGCGACGGCTCTCGGTGTCGCGGCTTGCGAGCGGAGCATCCGGACCCGCTTCTTCACCGTCGCCCAGTTGGTCGTTCGCTTGTCGGAAGCCTATACCGGCGGGACCCTGGAGAAAACGCTGGCCTCGATCCTGAAGGCCGAGCTCCTGATCCTGGACGAATGGGGCTACGTGCCGATCGACAAGCACGGCGCTCAGCTGCTGTTCCGGATCATCTCCGACAGCTACGAAAGGAGGAGCCTCATCATCACGACGAACACGGAGTTTTCGAAATGGGGGTCGATCTTCACCGACGACCAGATGGCCGCGGCGATGATCGACCGGCTGGCCCACCATGGGCACATCCTGCTGTTCGAGGGCGAGAGCTACCGGATGAAACACGCCCTCATGCGGCAAAGGCACTAGGAAAAAGTACCCGCGGACTCATGGGTAATTTTAGACGATTTTTCCGGGTATTTTCCCTTGACGAAACACACGAGCGGCAGCCCCATACCCCCCCCTAGGGCGACGGGGCTTCGAGGGGCGCCGGGAGCCGCTTGTTCAGGGGATCCCCGGCCGCGGATATCCCGACGGACCCCGGCCACCCTTCCGATGTGAGCCGGCCAGCGATTCGGCGGGAAGACCCTCAGAGTCGTGCGCCGCGCCGGAAGCGTGGACGACATAGGTTGAAAGAGGCGCGGGCCTTCAGACAGGGGCCCGGAGCAATTGGCTAGTTTTTGGCTAGTTGGATACTAAAAACGGCTTAAAATGACTTAAAACCGCTTAATCAGTTCGGGCCGCATTTGCACCCATAAGCGATTGATAATGAAGGGTAATATGAGGGGAATGAAAGGCTTAGGCCCGGGAAACCGGCCTACCCTGTAACATGACGACCTCTCCATTTGATTAGCAGTTCCACGACCAGGTTGGCCTGCATGGCCGCGACCAGGGCGACCCTGGGGGCCATGGGGCTGATCCCCTTCGGCGACTGGCTTTCCTCGTCGCCGCAGATGTAGAGATTCCCCAGCCGGCGGGTGTGGAGCTTGCGGTTCATGCCGTAGCCGGCCAGTCCCGAAGCCGCGACGATGGGCCGGCCGGGAAACCGCGCCAGGCCCGTTTCGATGAGCATCTCTTTGGCCTCGGCCTGGTCGAAGGCCTCGACGAGGACGTCGACACGGGCGAAGATCCCGGCCGCGTTCCTCCGGTTGACCCGGACGTCGTGGATTTCGTAAAGCGAATAGGGGTTGATGGCCAGCAGGTTGTCGCGCAGCGCCTCGACCTTCCTCTCCCCCACCTGGTCGATTGTGTACTGCTGGCGGTTGAGGTTGGAAGGTTCGACTTTGTCGAAGTCGGCGATGACCAACCGGCCGATCCCGGCCCGGGCCAGGGAGACGGCCACGTTGGACCCCAGTCCACCTGCGCCGGCAATGCCTACCGAACTCTTCCGCAGGACGGCCAATACATCCGGCTCCCGGCAAGAGAAGAACTCCCTGGCGAAAGCGACCGATCCGGGCTTCCAAGCGGCCTTCACCGAATTCATCCCTTCTTCCCGGCCGCATCTCCCCTTTCGATGATCAGGGAAATCTTATTCGGCTCGGGGTCGATCCCGCTGAGCGAAGTGACCATCGCCAGGACGGTCCGTTCGATGAACGTCCGGACGAAGGGATTCAGATTGACCTCCCGTCCGTCAACTTCAAGCTTGATTTCGGTCATATTGCCCTCCGCTTGCCTCAGGATCAGGTCGCAGACCTCCGCCGTCTCTTCGGGCTTGAAGATGGGGACCGGGAGCCCATCGGGCAGGGGGAAGTCCGCGACGACGGCGAGTAGCTCGTCGGGGCGGCTGACCAGAACTTCGGAGACGCCGGCCCGTAGGACCTCGACCTTACGCAAACCCCCGATATCCTTGCCGCCCTCCACCAGGACAATATCCGCGTCGGGGTAAAGCCGGCCGGCCAGCGCCGGGACATCCGCGACCGGCGACTTGCGCAGCGCCGCCCAGCCCTCCGGCGAAACCATGACCACCCCGTCGGCGCCCGCCCCGGTGAAGTCCGCGGTGTCCTTGCCTTCGGTGTCCAGGGAGAAGCCGTGAGAACAGCGCTTGACGGCGCAGGTCCGAAGCCCTCGTTTCTTGAACTCCCCGATGAGCCGGATTATGAGACGCGTCTTCCCGCTCTCGGAAAAGCCGACGACGGCGACGATCTTCATCCCGTTTTTAATAGCACACCCCCCCCCGGCAAGTCAAAGCCGCCGGGCCGCCGCGGGGGGTTGCTTTCCGCCCGGACTGGGATATAATCCCTTTTTTTACCGCCTGAAAGAGAGGCCCGGCATGAACATCTGGAAGACGAAAACTCCGGCCCAGATCGAGGAGGCCGCCAGTCATACCCAGCTCAAGAAGAACCTGACCGCCGTCGACCTGGCCGCGCTGGGCATCGGCTCCGTCGTCGGGACGGGCATCTTCGTGGCCACGGGACAGGGAGCCCAGCTCGCCGGACCCGGCATCCTGCTCTCGTTCATCATCGCCGCCGTCACCTGCGGCTTCTGCGCCCTGACCTACTCGGAGCTGGCCTGCATGTTCCCGGTCGCCGGCAGCACCTACTCGTATTCCTACGTCGCCTTCGGCGAGGTCATCGCCTGGATCATCGGCTGGGACCTCATGCTCGAGTACCTCGTTGCCGCGAGCGCCGTGGCCTCGGGCTGGTCGACGACCTTCATCGGTCTCATCCAAAGCGCCGGGGTCAAGCTGCCGAAGGCCCTGCTCACCCCTCCGATCACCACGGTCAACCATAAGATCGTCCTATCGGGCGGCATCGTCGACGTCCCGGCCATCGTCATCACCCTGCTCATCACCTGGGTCCTCTATATCGGCATCCGTGAGAGCGCCAAGATCAACAACATCATCGTCCTCGTCAAGATCGCCGTCATCCTCCTCTTCGTCTTCCTCGGCGTTCGCCATATCAACCTGGCCAACCTCCATCCCATGATGCCTTTTGGCTGGAAGGGCGTCATGGCCGGCGCGGCCATCATCTTCTTCGCCTACATCGGCTTCGACGCCGTCTCGACGGCGGCCGAGGAGACTAAAAACCCCAAGAGGGACGTCCCACTCGGGCTCATGCTCTGTCTGGGCGTCGTCATCGTCCTCTACGTCTCCGTCGCATTCGTCCTGACGGGCATCGTCCCCTATAAGTTGATCGATGTCGGCAACGCCCTGCCCGCGGCCTTGGGCCGTATCGGCATCCAGTGGGGCGGGGCCCTGGTCGCGACGGGGGCCATCATCGGGATGATCTCGACCCTTCTGGTCACGCTTTACGGCCAGATCCGCATCTTTATGGTCATGGCTCGCGACGGCCTCCTGCCCGCGGCCTTCGCCAAGGTCCATCCCAAGCATCAGACCCCTCATATCTGCACCTGGATCACCGGGATCGCCACAGCGCTCATCGCCGGCCTCTTCCCCCTGCCCATGATCATCGACCTCTGCAACATCGGCACGCTGTTCGCTTTCATCCTGGTTTCCGTGGGCGTCATCGTCCTGAGGAAAACGCGGCCGGAGGTCGAGCGGAAGTTCAAGACGCCCGGCGTCCCCTTCACCCCGCTCATCACCGTCGTCTTCTGTTTCTACCTGATGGCCAGCCTGCCGAAAGTGACCTGGATCCGGTTCGGCATCTGGCTGCTGGTCGGCCTGGCGATCTACTTCATGTACGGCGTCCGCCATAGCAAGCTGCAGAAACCAGCCGAAGGGAACTAGGGGAGATCAACGGGTCTTTACAATCATAACGGTCCGTGATAACCTGCGCCCTTTCTCCGAGTCGGAGGAGCTAACGCCTTATCCGGCCACGCCCTCCGACCGTTAGGGAAAAACGGGAAACGGTTTTTCCTTCCATTTCGAAAAGGAGAACATCGTGATCTTACCTCTGCGCTCCATTCCCAAACTCATCCTCGCCGGCTGTATGATATTTTCGCTTTCCCTGGGCCTATCCCCGGCCCTCGCCCAGAATGCGAAGGACCAGCGGAAGGCCAAGAAAAAAGAAGAAGAAAAGGCGGTCAAGATCACCGAGGAGATCCTGGTCATCGGCAAGGCCCCCAAGGACGTTCCCTTGGCCACGGTCTCGACGGTCGTCGCGACCCAAATCAACGAGATCAAGCCGCGCGACCTCTCCGACATCCTCAAGCTCATCCCCGGTTCCATGGTCACGTTCGGCGACAAGGACACCTACAGTCTGAAGCTCCGTGGTATCGGATCCAATAGGATCGCGCTCCTCATCGACGGCGTTCCGGTCTACGAGCCCTATTTCAGCACCTTCGACCTCAAGACGGTCTCGGCCGGCGGGATCGACACGGTCCAGGTAACCAAGGGCCCGTCCTCGGTCCTCTACGGGCCGAACACCCTGGGCGGCCTGGTCAACGTCATCACCAGGCGCCCGACGGAACGGCCCAGCCTGTCCCTCTCGGGAAGCTACGGCGACGAGGACACGAAGAGCCTGGGACTCGACACGTCCGCCAGCTGGAAGCGTTTCGCATTAGCGGCCAACGCCCTGTACCAGAACTCCGCCGGATTCTATTACCCCGACCCGGAGGACGGCCAGACTCTGCGGACCAACAGCGACTTCGAGCGCCTTAACCTCAACGCCAAGCTCTATTACACGCCCTCGAGCTCGACGGAGATCATGGTCAACGGCGGGCTCTACCAGTCCGAGTACGGCATGCCGGCAGCACTCTTCACCCAGAGGGCCCGCTACTGGCGCTTCCCCAAGTGGGACCGGTCGACCCTCAACGCCGGCGGTTTCACTTCGCTCGGCGGCAACTCGGTCCTCCGCTTCCGGGCTTTCTATGTCAACTATGACAACACGCTCGACTGGTTCGCCGACCCAGAGATGACGGAACTCGACTCCCATAGCACCTACGCTAATTCCGTCTACGGCGGCTTCGCCCTGGCCGACATCCCGACCGGCGAGACGAACTCGCTCAAGGCGAGCCTGCTCTACCAGAAGGACGTCGCCCGGATCCAGGACGATGCCGGCCTGCCTTGGGACAGGTTCGACCAGGGGACGCTGTCGGCCGGCCTCGAAGACCATTTCAGCCTCACCGACGCATGGAAGGTCATCGGCGGGCTCAGCCTGGATTATATCGATAAGTACACGCCTGGCGAGAACAACACATCCGTCAACCCCCTCGTCGGGGTCAAGTTTACGCCGACCGAGGCCCTCGACTTCCACGTCTCCTTCGCCAGAAAATCCCGCTTCCCGTCCATGCGTTCTCTGTACTCAAGCAGCTCGGGCAACCCCGACCTCCTCAGCGAGTCGGGCACGAGCCTCGAGTTCGCCACGACCTGGAACGGTCCGCTTTACGTCACCGGGTCCGCCTTCTTCAACCGTTTCAAGAACTTCATCGATACGGTCCGGCTGCCGGACGGGACGCGCCGTTACTTCAACGTCGGCAGGGCCCATATCAACGGCTTCGAGGTCCAGGTCCAGAAGAACCTCTCTTGGCTCGCCGGGACGGTCAACTACACCTACCTCGACCACCGGAACGATACCGACGACCGGCCCCTGGACGCCCAGCCCGGCCACAACCTCAACTTCGATCTCGCCTTCCTCCCGGCGAAGGGCGTCCGGCTCAACCTATTTGGTCTGTTCGGCTCGACCTCCTGGTGGTGGAACTCGACGACGAGCACCGTGCTGACCATCCCCTCCTACTTCAACCTGGATGCCATCGCCAGCTACGCCTTCAACGGCCGCTACGAGATCTTCATGCGGCTCGGCAACGTCTTCAATGACTACTTCTACACCGAGCCCGGTTTCCCATGGAGGGGGCGCTACTTCGAGATCGGCTTCAAGGTGGACGTACTGAAATAGCATATACGGCCGGCGAACTCAGCCTTGTATGCTGCCCGGGCAGTGATGGGGGCCGTGCATAGACCCCGTAGCGGAGGGGCGGCAGGGAGCGGATTCTGAAGATTCCCTGGCCGACCGCCGGGACTGGTTCCCGGGGGGCCGGGGGGAGAGAGGCGATGGCTATTGGCGGAGAACCTTCCGATGATGACCCGAAATCGGGAGATAAACCTTGTCTGCCGGACCCAGGCTAGCCTAATCCGAGATCCTTATCGATGCCCTGCATGGCCGAGATGGCGATGGTCAGGAACTCATCGAGCTCCAGGCCGAGGTTGCGCGACTCTTCGATCTCCTCGCGGCGGGCGCCCTTGGCGAAGCTTTTTTCCTTGTAGCGCCGTTTGACGAACTCGAGGTCGATGGACTTGATCTTCTTGTCCGGATGCATCAAGGTCGCGGCGATGATGAGGCCCGTGAGCGGGTCGACGGAATAAATGGCCCAGTCCATGGGCGACTCGCACGGCACTTTCCCGGCATGGGCCTGGACGGCGTGGATAACCGGCTCGGCGATGCCCTTCTCCCGAAGGATCTTGACCGTTTCCGTGGTGTGGTGCTCGGGGCTTTTTTCCGTCACTTCGTAATCGAGGTCGTGGAGGATGCCGGCCAGGCCCCAGGGTTCGGGGTCGTGCCCCAGCCGGACGGCCAAGGCCTTCATGCAGGCTTCGACCGACAGGCAATGTTTGACCAGGTTCTTATTCTTGAGGTGCTGCTTGAGCAGGTCCCACGCTTCTTCGCGAGTCATCGGCATTCTCCTTTTCTTGATTGCGGGATTCTACGGCAATCGGACGTCCATTTCAACCGCCGCCGCGCCTGCCGGTCCCCATCCGCTTCACGGACTGGGCTTACGGTAAGAGCTCTTCCACGGCTCGTTCTTGTGGGCCAGGTAATCGGCCAGGGCCCGGCGGAGCGTTTCGGCGGCGAGTTCGGCGCAGTGGACGTCCGCCTCGGGCAGCCCCCCCAGCACCTCCAGGATGCCGCGGGAACTCACCGCGCCGAGGGCTTCGATGAAGGTCCGGTTCGTCGCCAGCCACGTGGCCACGCTGCCGCAGACCGTCGTCGTGCCGCAGCCGTCCGTCTGAAACCCGCAGGCGACGACGACGTCCTTGTCCACCCGCACGGACATCTCCATCGTGTCTCCGCAGGGCCCTTTGACACTGGCGTACCCGTCGGGATTCTCCAGGAGCCCAAGATTCCGGGGATGCTTCCAGTGCTCGAACACCGTGGCCCCGTAGGTCGCGAGGACGTCCCGCTCGATCTCTTCCTGCAGTTTTTGGACCGCTTGTTCCAGCTTTTCTCTCCGGTCGTCCTCGCTCATGTGACTCGTGCCTTTCCATCAAAGATCCGACGTTTCAGGCCGGGCTATTCCCAAGGTGACCGATTCGGCGGTCAATCCCGCCGGCATGTCAGTTGTAGGCCTCCATGATCGACCTGTCCTCGTTCATCAGGTCTCCGGCGATCTCCTCCATCTTCATGGCGACCCAGAAAGGCAACCGGCGATGGACCTCCAGGTACTTGAGCGGGATGGGATGGGTGCCGACGACCACGGGGAGGCCGTAGCGCGTCTCGATGAACTGCTTGAACTGGCGGATGCGCGGGCAGGGCGGGTAGCCGACGACAAGCCCCGTGGCCAGGTGGATGACCTCCGCGCCGTTCTTTTTCATTTCCTCGGGGACATACTCGACGTTGCCGCCGGGACAGCCGCCGCAATACGAGTAGCCCACGACCTCGACGGGCTCGTCCTTGGGGTAGCGGGCGAACCCTCCGACGCGCTCCCGGACGGACCTCAGGCACTTCCCGCCGCCGCAGGTCTGGTAACGGCCGCAAATGATAATTCCGATCTTCTTCATGCGTTCCTCCGTGGATTTCTCATCAGGATACTCCACCGGCGACGATCTTGTCCACGATTTCCGAGAACGCCCGGGACGCCTCCGAGTCCCCCCCGCCGGCGATGAAGGGGCGTCCGTCATCGCCAGAGGCGACGATCCGGGGGTCTATGGGGATGCGGCCCAGGAAATGCACGCCCATTTCGAACGCTGCACGCTCCCCGCCGCCCGTCTTGAACAGGTCGATCCGTCCGCCGCAATGGGGGCAAACGAGGCCGCTCATGTTCTCGATGATGCCGACGATCTTGAGGTTGAGCTTCTGGGCGAAGACAACGGCTTTCCTCGAATCCAGGACGGAGACGTCTTGAGGCGTCGTGACCACGACGGCCCCCGTCGCGGGAACGAGCTGGGCCACGGATAAGGGTTCGTCGCCCGTTCCCGGAGGGGAATCGATGACCAGCCAATCGAGGTCTCCCCACTCGACGTCCCCCAGGAACTGCTCGATGATCTTCATCTTCATGGGGCCACGCCAGATGATGGGATTGTCCGGGCCGGCGGTGAGAAAGGACATGGATACGAGGGTGAGGTTCTTGCGGACCGGAACGGGGCGGATCCCATCGGCGGTCCCATCGATCTTCCGGCCTTCGACGCCGAGCATCTTGGCCAGGTTGGGCCCGTGGATGTCGACGTCGAGGGCCCCGACGCGGTATCCCCTCTCGGAGAGCGTAAAAGCCAAGTTGGCCGCGACCGTGCTCTTGCCGACCCCTCCTTTGCCGCTGAAGACGAGGAGGCGGTTCTTGATCCGGGCCAGCCTCTGGCCGATCTTTGCACCTTCTGCGCTTACCGACACGGCTCAGGCCTTCTTCAACGAGGCAAGGGCCTCTCGCACCGTGCATCCGGCCGCGGAAATGACCCTGACGCCGGCCGCATCCAAGACCCGGCCGGCGTTCGGGCCGACTTGGCCGGTGAGGAGCGCGGCGGGTCGCATCTCGACGACGAACTGGGCGGCCTGGATCCCCGCCCCGTGGGTCGCCCCGGAGGAGGGATTTTCGAAGGCCTCGAACGCACCGGTCTCCGGATCGACGAGGAGGAAATACGGCGCCCTGCCGAAGTGGAGGTCGAGCTCTGATCCGAGGTCCGCTCCTTTCGCCGTGACGCAGATCTTCCCGGGGCCGATCGGAGGCATCTCCGGGGGGAGCGGCGGCGCTTCATGCTGGGAAGGCTCGTGATCATGGGAGCCGTGCTCACAGAGGTCCTGTCCCGCCTCCAGCCGGCCTTGGAGAAAACGGTCGATGACCTCGTCCACGGGGCCTTCGACACCGATGATCGTCTCGATTTTCTTTTCGGCGAAAAGGTCTTGGGCCCGCGGACCCATACCCCCGGCGATGATCGCTCCCACGCCCTTCTCGGCCAGGAAGCCGGGCAGGAACCCCGGCGAATGCCCCGGGTTGGCAATGATTGTCCGTTGGACGACCTTTCCTCCCTGGATCTCGACGAGGGTGTAGGACGGGCAGCGGCCGAAATGGGCGGAAACCGAACCGCCGTCCGTGGAGATGGCAATCTTCATTTCTGCTCCTTGCGTGAATGCTTTTCAAGTTCTGCGATTTTCGCGGTGATCTGATCGAGTTGTTCACGGAGGAGACGGGCTTCCGTCTTCAGGGAATCCACGTCCGCCTCCGGGGCGGGCGTCGGAAAGCCGGCCCAGCTCCCCCCGCTTCCTTGTCCGCTCACCGGCCCTACTCCCATTCTTCGGCCCAGGCCTCTTCCCATTCCTCTCCCCATGCCCTGGCCCATCCCTCTTCCTGTTCCTTGGCCCACGTTTCCTCCTGTTCCTTGGCCCATGCCTTGGCCCGTGCCGTAATGAGAAGGCACATTGGGCTCACCCGCCGCGCGGAAGCCCGACCCGGAGATGTAACTCTCGACGGCGGCCCGGATCACTCCCGAGGCACCGGTCACGACCTCGACTCCGGCCGCGCTCAGGGTCTGGAAAGCGTTCGGGCCACAGCTTCCCGTGAGAACAGCTTTGGCCCCCTTCGAAGCGACGAGCTGGGCGGCCTGGATCCCGGCGCCACCGGAGGCCGTGACGTAAGGGCTTTCCACGGCCTCGAAGTCCATGGTTTCGGTGTCGACGATCAGAAAATACGGACACCTTCCAAAACGAGGATCAACAACGGAATCGAGGCCGGGCGCTTCAGCGGATATGGCGAGCTTCATGATTTTTTGCCTTCCATGACGTGGATCCTTTCCTCGACCATAGCGAGTTCGTCCTGAAGCTCCCGGGCTTCCTCTCTCAAGAAGGCCAGCTCCTGATCAGGCGTCAGAGCGGAGGCCTCCCAGGGGTCATATGGGGTCGGAAACCCGGCCATAGGGAAGCCCGGCACCGGGGGATAGGGCACCCGGCCCTGGGTCCAGGCGTCGTTCATGGCCGCGGTCGGCCAAGTCCCTGACCTGAGATACTCAGCGCAAGGACCCATGCCCGAAGGCGACCGGCCCGCCCAGCCCGGAGAATAGCCGAAGCGCATCCAGCCCGGCAACCCGGTCAGTTCGAACATCCGGCGGTGTCTATTTCTCATTCCTTTTGTTCTTCTTGTCCTTCTGGCCCTTTTTCAGCTCCTCGAGCCGCTCCCTGATCCGGGCGAGCTCGGTTTCGAGGAGCGCGGCTTCGTCGGCGAGCGCCGCTTCCTCATTGACGGGCGGATTATACCCGCCCCCCTGCGGATAACCATAGGGGACGGCCGGAGGAAAGGGCTGGCCCCAGAATCCCCAATCGCCAAGATACCGGAACCGGCGGCCCCGGCCCATGCCCAGGCCGCGGCCGAATCCCCGTCCGAAGCCCCGCCCTAGGCCGAATCCTCGCCCCAAACCCAATCCGGGGCCGGGATTTATGTAGCCGGGGTTGGCGTACCCCGAGCAATAGCCCAGTCCCCGTCCCGTCCGGGGCCCCGCGCCCCAAGGTCCTGTACGGTCACCTGCTGGCATGATTCTTTCTCCTTTCCTTAGATGTTTTCATGGCCTATCGGCATTTTTCGCACAACCCCAGGAATTCGATGTTGTGATCCCGGATGGCGAAATTGTATTTTTTGGTCAACGTTTCTTCCGTTTTTTTCACCAGTTCCAACTCTTCCTGGACAAAATCACGGTAGTTGACGATCTTCCCGCAACGCGTGCAGATGAGATGGTGATGGTGGTCGTTTTTATGGACGCTCTTGAGCTCGTAGCGGCCCTGGCCGTCGCCCGGTGTGACCTTTTGGACGATGCCCAGGCCGCGGAGGAGCTCCAAGGTGCGGTAGACAGTGGTCAGCCCGAGGCCGGGGTACGAGGGATAGAGCGATGCGTAGATCTCCTTGGCGCTCAGGTGGCCCGGCGTTCGGGTCAAGAGGTTCAATATGGACTCCCGGGGAGCCGTCCATCGGCAAACGTTTTCCCGGAATCGATGCTGCCACTGGTGTCTTCCCGGCATGGGCTCACTCCGAAATCTTATTGATAATCATTATCATTTATAATATAGGCGCCGCAGACAGTTTTGTCAAGAGGGAATCGAATCCGGGCTCAGTTATTCGCCGTGGCGGATGAGGAGGCCGCCTGGGACCTGAGGAATGCCAGGCGTTGCCGACCTGTTTCCCGGTCGTCCTCGACGAGGACGACGAAAGGCGAAACCCAGAGGGCTCCGGCCGCGAGAGGCCCGGAAGCGATGTATTCGCCGATGCGCTTTCCGGTCGAGAAATCGAGAGCCCCGAGGCTCGGGCCGCCCGAAGAAACGAGGATCATGGGCCAAGCGGCGGCCGGGTCGTGGACGACCCTCGATGGGACCGCCTCCCAGGAAAGGATCGAGCCGCCCTTGCCGGACAGGAAATAGATGACACTGTTCGAAGCGGATACGGCAACCCGCCGGCCGTGAATGAGAGCCGGATGAAGCGTGGCGCCCTGGAGGCCGCGGGACCATTTTTTCTTGCCGGTCGCCGCGCTCAGGCAATAGAAAAACCGGTTCTCGGTGCCGAAATAAACGCGTCCGTCCGCTTCCGCCGGATCGGCGAGTATCGCCCCCTTGGCGGCGAATTCCCAAACGAGCTTCCCGGCACGGCTGAGGGCCCAGAGGCGGCCGTCGGCGGCGCCGAACATGATCATATCCCCGGCGAACACCGGGCCGGCCGTAATGGCCGCGGCGCTCGGGAATTCCCAGACCGGCGCTCCCTGGGCCGAGAGGTCGAGGGCCATGACCTTTCCGCTCGCCGTCCCGAAATACACTCTCCCGTTCTCTTCCCGAAAGGCCGATGTTACGGCCTCCCCGATCTGTTTTTTAAAAACGAGCACGCCCCGGAAATCGATCACGTAGAGGACATTGGCGTCATCGCGGAGAAGAATATGGTCCTCGCCGAGCTCGGGCGAAACGGAGACGGAGTGTTCGGCCTTGAATTTCCAGAAGAACTGGCGGGCGGGGACGACAACGGCCGTGAGCCGGCCCTCCCTGGTCGCGAAATAGACGACGCCGTCCCGGGACCGCGGCTGGCCGGCGACGGTCCCCTCGATCTCGAGCGTGCCCACCTCGACGAGGGGGAAACTCAAACGGAAAGGGTCGACGAGCGGAGTTTTTCGCGGAACCGCACAGCACATAAGGACCAAGCCCAGGATGGCCGTAACTCCAAATGCCCTACGCCTATTCATGATGTTGGAGGCATTATATAACAAATCTTAAGCCGGGGGACACTTACCGAAGGTACATGTCCCCGAATCCGGTCCGTGATGGCGTAAGGAATCACCGCAGCGAACGAAGACGATACCCGAGGCCCCCTTTTGCCTTGATCGGCCGGAACTGGTATCATTTCCGGCTGAGAGCCGGGCATGGTCAATTACATATTGCTGTACAAGATTCGCAGGATCGTCAAGAAGATCCTCAAGGACAAGATCGCCGACGACGAGATCGCCACGACGCCGAAATCGTGTATCGGCTGCCTGGCCGACGACATCAGTTGGGAAGTCTACTACCTGCTCAAGGAAAAGGAAGACAAGGACGCCCCGTCGCCTCCGGCCGAGGGCTGAAGCCTAGGTCTTCTCCCCGCCCTCTCCCGGCCTGCCCCCGCCCTTTCCTTCCTTGATCCGCGCCTTGAGGCCCTCCCACCACTCGATCCGCTTGCGCACCTCTTTCTCGAAGCCGAGGTTGCCGGGTTCGTAGAACTTCCGGCCTTTCAGCCGCTCGGGCATGGTCTCCATATCGGTCGTCGCGAGGATGTTGTCGTGGGCGTACTGGTAGTCCTGCCCGTAACCGATCTCCTTCATCAGGGGCGTCACCGCGTTCCGGATGTTGAGCGGGACCGGCTCGTGGGGGCTGCGTTCGACGTCCTTTTGGACGGTGCCGTAGGCCGTATAGATACGGTTGCTCTTGGGCGCGGAGGCGAGGTAGACGACGGCCTCGGCCAAGGCCAATTCGCCCTCCGGCGAGCCGAGGAAGTCGTAGGCGGCCTTGGCGTTGAGCGTGATGGCCAAAGCTTGCGGATCGGCCAGGCCGATGTCCTCGGAGGCGAAGCGGACCATGCGCCGGGCGACGTAGAGCGGGTCCTCGCCGGAAGCCAGCATGCGAACGAGCCAATAGAGCGCGGCGTCGACGTCGCTGTTGCGCAGGCTTTTGTGGAGGGCCGAGATCAGGTTGAAATGCTCTTCGCCCGACTTATCGTAGAAGAGCGTCCTTTTCTGCAGGGCCTCCTGGACATTGTCCATCGTGACCGTCTTTCCGCGGGCCAAACTGGCCGAGATCTCCAGTGTGTTCAGGGCCCGGCGGGCGTCGCCGTTGGCGAAGTCGATGAGCATGTCCAGGGCGCCCGGGTCGATGGCCAGGCCCGACGCGCCGAGCCCGCGCTCCGTGTCTTCGAGCGCGTCATGGATGATCCGGGCCAGCGATTCGCGGTCGAGCTCCTTCAGGACGAGAACGCGGGTCCGGGACAGGAGCGGGGCGATGATCTCGAAGGACGGATTCTCGGTCGTCGAGCCGAAGAGAAGGATGTCCCCTTTTTCGACATAGGGCAGGAAGGCCGCCTGCTGGGCTTTGTTGAAGCGGTGGATCTCGTCGATGAACAGGACCATGGGCTTGCCGAAGAGCTTCCGCTGCTGTTCGGCCCGGGCCATGAATTCCTTGACCTCCTTGATCCCGGAGAGGACGGCGCTGAAGAACTCGCAGGGCAGGTCGAACTGGCGGGCCAGCATGGAGCCCAGGGTCGTCTTGCCCGAGCCCGGCGGGCCCCAGAAGATGATGGAGACGAGCCGGTTCGAATCGATGAGCTCGGAGAGGATCTTGCCCTTGCCCAGGATGTGGTCCTGGCCGTAGACGCGGTCGAAGGTCTGTGGCCTCATCCGTTCGGCCAGGGGCGTATGGGTTTCCTTTTCCCAGGTCTTGGTCTTTTTGTCCATGGGCGGCGCCAGGCCCGGATTATATCACAACAGCGGGCCGGCCCGCGCCTTGACCAATCCCCGAGAAAATGCTACTGTTGCCCTCCGGACGACCGTGAAAAAAGAAACCGTTCAGGCCAATCTCTTCAAGGACGAAAAAACGAAGACGAAACTCGTCTACAAGCTCGACGAGGTCAGCCGGATGACGGACGTCGACTCCGCGACCCTGGCTTCGTGGGAGGAGGAATTCCCCTTCCTCAACGCCGGCCTGACGGGAAGCGGCGAGAAATTCTTCCGGCAACAGGACGTGGCCATCATCGCCCGGATCAAGGAACTCTCGGCCGGGAAAACCCTGACCATGGCCGGGATCAAGCGGAAGATCGAGGACGAGTTCGGCCTCGTCCGCTCGAACCCGGTCCATCCGGAGCGGCTCCGCAAGGCCCTCAACAACGTCCGCGACGAGCTCCAGGATATCGTTTCCTCCCTCGACGACGGGCGGAAAAAAAGTCGTAAATAGCCCCTTTTCTGCTATAATAAGGGGCCTCTGTTCGGGACGTGGCGCAGCCCGGTAGCGCACATGCTTGGGGTGCATGGGGTCGGCGGTTCAAATCCGCCCGTCCCGACCATCTTCTTCTTCCAAAGGATCGCCTCAATGAAGATCACCAAAGATAAGAGCACGGAAGACTTGAAGGCCCGGGCCATCGACCTGGCCGGGCTCGTCAATTACCAGGACGGCGCCGTCGTCAGCCGCGAGGTCATCAGCCAGCCGATGGGAACCGTGACCGTGTTCGCCTTCGCCGAGGGCGAGCAGCTGAGCGAGCACACGGCGCCCTTCGACGCCATGGCCATCGACCTCGACGGGGAGGCCGACATCACCATCGGCGGCAAGGCCAACCGGATCAAGCCGGGTGAGATGATCATCATGCCGGCCGCTATCCCGCACGCCCTCCGGGCCGTGACACGGTTCAAGATGCTCCTCGTCATGATCAAGAAGTCCGCATGAAGAAGGCCCCGAAGGCCCGGGCCGCCGTTCGCCGCCCCGTCATTCTCCTGACCAACGACGACGGCTTCTACCTCGAAACGATCCAAGTCCTCTACCGCCGCTTGCAGTCCCTCGGCCAAACGTACATCGTCGCGCCGGACCGGGAAAAAAGCGCCTGTTCGCTGGCCATCACCCTCCGGCGGCCCCTTCGCATCCAACACGTCAAGCCGCGGGTCTGGGCCGTCGAGGGGACGCCGGGCGACTGCATCTATTTCGCCCTCCAGAAGCTCCTTCCCCGCCGCCCCGACCTCATCATTTCGGGCATGAACCCCGGACCGAACCTCGGCCAGCAGGACATCAACTACTCCGGGACCGTCGCCGGAGCGATCCAGGGGACGTTCCTCGGTATTCCGTCGATCGCGGCTTCTCTTCTTCCCGACGCCGCGGGCCGCTTCGACTTGGGGTTCGCCGCGGAAGTCGTCCGGACGATCGCCGCGAACGTCCTGGCCTCGGGCTTGCCGCCCGGGACGGCCCTCAACGTCAACATCCCGCCCCCTCCGGTCAAGGGCGTCAAGATCACCCGCCTGGGCTGGAAGTTCTACGATCCGGAGATCATCGAGAAGACCGACCCGCGCAACTCCTCTTATTTTTGGATCGGGACCGGGATTCCCAAGCGGGTTGGCGACGCCGGCACCGACGTCATGGCCGCCCACGAGGGCTATATCTCGCTGACGCCTTTGCACACCGATATGACCGCCCACCTCGCCCTGCGCTCCCCGAAGCTCCGCCGCCTGGCCAAGGGGCTGGCATCGGTCAAACGATAGACTGCGACACCTGCCCTAATTTTCTGCTGAACAACCTCAGGAACCTTATTGCTTGGTGACTGCATCTTGTTTATCAGCCTGACGCTGCCCGGGCAGTGATAGGGGGCATGCATAACCCCCGTAGCGGAGGGGGACCCATCGGGTACCGATGGGGGAACCGCCGGGACTGGTTCCCGGGGGGCCGGGGGATATGCATGGCCCCTATTGCTGCCAAAACGGACAGCGTCCTGCGGCTTGGGAAAGTTCGGGATAGGTTTTGAGGGATTCGAAAGGAGACCGGCGGTTTCAACGCCGAAAAACTGGGCGGCGGAAATGTACCGGAAGGAGCTAGGTTTTGCTTTTCCGGTGGCGCAGATACTCGGTCACGATGGGGACCGTCGATAGGGCGATGATGGCCAGGATGGCCAGGGAAAAATTCTTCCTGACAACCGGGATGTTGCCGAAGAAATAGCCCGCGCCGGTGAGGAGGACGACCCAGCCGACCCCCCCGATGACGTTATAGGCGATGAACTTGCCGTAGGACATCCGCCCGATCCCCGCGACCAATGGGGCGAAGGACCGGATGATCGGCACGAAGCGGGCGATGATGATCGTCTTGCCGCCGTGCTTCTCGTAAAAGGCGTGCGTCCGGTCGAGGTGTTCCTTCTTGAAGAAACGGGCTTTTTCCTTGCTGAAGACCTTGGGTCCGAGGAAATGGCCGACCCAGTAGTTCACCGTGTCCCCGATGATGGCCGCCGCGGCCAGGAGGGCGATCAGCCAGCCGATCTTGAGCGCCCCGAGCGCCGCGAACGTTCCGGCGGCGAATAGCAGGGAATCCCCCGGCAGGAAAGGCATGACCACGAATCCGGTCTCGATGAAGATGACCACGAAAAGGATGGCGTAGGTCCACAGGCCGTACTGCTGGATGATGGCGCTGAGGTACTTGTCGAGGTGCAACGCGATGTCGAGGATCTTGTTGATCAGTTCCATGAGTCCCCTACTATACCTGCAGCCGCCCCTTGATTCAATATGATAGAATGAGGCCCGTGGCTAAATACGAAAGGAAATTGGAGCTAGTCGAAAAGGCACTCGACCGCATCTCCCCGCTCGAGACATCCTGCACGCTCTGTCCGCGGGACTGCCGGGTGGACAGGACGAAGGGAGCGGAAGGCGTCTGCCGGACGGGCCGACTCGCCTCGGTCTCCCACGCCCTGCTCCACTTCGGCGAAGAACCCGTGATCAGCGGCAAGTCCGGGTCGGGCACGATCTTTTTCACGGGCTGCAACCTCAAATGCCTGTTCTGTCAGAACTACCAACTCAGCTGGCTCCTCGAGGGCGAGCCCGTTTCGGACGAAGAACTCGCGGCCCTGATGCTCGGGCTCCAGGCGAAAGGCGCCCATAATATCAATTTCGTTTCTCCGACCCACGTCGTCCTGCCCATCCTCCGGGCCCTCCGCATCGCCCTCTCTGAGGGTCTCGCCATCCCCCTCGTCTGGAATTCCAATGGCTACGACGGCCTCGAGGCCGTCCGGGCCCTGGAGGGGATCGTCGACATCTATCTCCCCGACCTCAAATACCATTCGCCGGTCATCTCGAAAAAATTTTCGGCGGCTGAAGACTATTTCGTCCGGGCCTCCGAAACGATCCGGGAGATGGCCATCCAGCAGCCCGTCCTCGACCTCGGCCCCGGCGGGACGGCCCGCAGGGGGCTCGTCATCCGGCATCTCATCCTCCCTGGCTCGGTCGAAGATACGCTCGTCATCCTGAAGTGGGTCCGCGACAACCTCTCTCCGTTCATCGGGTTGAGCCTGATGAGCCAGTATCATCCCTGTTTCCGGGCTCCGGATGAGATCCAACGGGGCGTTTCCGAGGAAGAGTACCGGCGGGCCGCCGACGAAGCCCTTACACTCGGCTTCGACCACATGTTCTTGCAGCCGGAACCCTTCCGGCCGGACGAACACCTCCTCCCCGATTTCAGGAAAGACAATCCCTTCCGCTGGAAGTGAGACCCGGGCCGGAGACTATTCCGAACGGGGGGTATAGGTTTTTGCCCGCGGCAGGCGCGATTCCGAGATCCCGAGCGCGGCGGCCAGCTCCCTCAGCTTGCCCTGGACCGCGCGGACGCTCTTCGGACCCATGCGCAGGAGCTGCTTCTGCGCCGGGCTCAGTCCTTCGAGCTTCTCGTCGGTCATCGCGTAGCTCAGGATCTTCTGCTCCAGTCTGACGGGGCCTTCTACGACGGGCGTTCCGAGGAGTTCGGCCATGGCCCGGACGAGCGTGTCCTCGAAATCGACCCCGGGATAGCCGAGGTCACGGTATGCCTCCTGGAGGAGGGGTTTGACCGCCCGGTAGAGGCGGGCGGCGGCGACCGCATCCAAGGAAACGACGACGCCGGAGACGGGATCATATCGGGAATACGACGCCGCATCGACGAGCGTGCCCTCTTTCGTCCTGACGACGCGGAACTGCCCAGAAGGCGAAAAGAAGTCGACGTGCGGCTTGGGGCTCAGCCCATTGGCGACGTTGTCTACCGCCACGACGAATTTCCGGACGAGGTCCTTCGTCAATAGCCATTTGGCGAACTCCGGGTTCATCGACAGGGCCGCGGCGAATTCCCGGACGGCCGCGTCGCTCTCTCCGAGCGCGACGGCGGGAAAGGCGAGAGGCTCGCCCGTCACCCCGGCGGCGGCCGTTTCGCCCCCGGCCGGGACCGCTATCTCGGCCGGCGGTTCCTGCGACACGACGGGCGCGGCCGGCTTCTTCATGAAGACGAAATAGTACAGGGCCACGGCGGCGGCCAAAACCAAAAGGATGGCGATCGCCAGACCCCGGATCTTCTTAGGCTCGTTCCCCTGTTCGTCGTCGAGATGGAGATCTTCCATGGTTTTTCCTCACTTTCCTTTCTTTGCCCGGGCGGCCCCGGTGATATCCTTGACGGCGACGATTTCGATCCTCCCGTCCAAGGCCTTCAACGTGATGGCCGCCTCGCCCGTCCCGATCCGGCCCGTAATATTCGGCACTGGAGTTTTCGTGCCCAGGTCGAATTCACTTTTCACTTGGCCGCGGGGCGCCTCGGCCTCGACCCGGGCGCCGGCGCCGGCGTCGAGACGAAGCACGATATCGCCTTCACGCGACGAAATGGCGATCGTATCCTGGTCATGGACGTCGAGGACCTCGACGTCCACCGAGCCCGTCCCGACGGAGAGGTCGACGGAGCCCGAAAAATTGCTCACGGCGACGTCCCCCCTGTCGAGGAAGGCCTCGATGCGCCCGAAGACGTCGGCGACAATCAGGTTCCCTTCCTCCATTCTTATCCCGCTGAGCAAGATCGAGTTCGGGACCCGGATCGTGTAGTCGACCGCGGGCAGGTCGCCGGGGCCGTCGAAGGGCTTCGTCCGGATCGAGAGGCCGCCGTCCGTCTGCTTGATTTCGACGTCGGGTTTGATCTCCCAAAAGCCGTAAGCCCGGACCTTGCGTTTCTCCCCCGGTTCCGCGGCCGCGCCCTGAGCGACGACCTCCACGGCGTCCTTATCCCAGCCGGTGATCTCGACATTGCCGGCCTTGTTCTCGAGCGCGAGCGTCCCTCCCGGCACGAACGTGACCGTCCGCCGGAACTCGCCCCGAGGCTGCCAGGATGTCGTCTGTTCCGGATCCATGATCATGATGCAGGCCGCCGAAAGAAGTACGGCCGCGGCCGCCAGAGAAATCGTCAGGATCGGCTTTTTCATTGTTCGTCCTCCCCATAGAAAGAAACGAACCCTTCCCCTCGGAGGTTTCACAAGAAGAATCTCTTTTCCTATTATACTCCTATTCTTATCCGAATCTCCCCGTGATGTAGTCCTCCGTCCGCGGGTCCCGGGGATTGGTGAAGATCTGCTGGGTCTCGCCGATCTCGACGAGTTCGCCGAGGAGGAAGTAGCCGGTGACGTCCGAAACCCGGGCCGCCTGTTGCATGTTGTGGGTGACGATGAGGATCGTGTATCGTTTCTTGAGCTCGGCCATGAGGTCCTCGATGTTGGCCGTGGCCGCCAGGTCGAGGGCCGAACAGGGTTCGTCCATGAGGAGGATCTCCGGCTCGACGGCGACCAGCCGGGCGATGCACAGCCTTTGCTGCTGTTCGCCCGAGAGCTTGAGCGCGTTCTCTTCCAGGCGGTCCTTGAGCTCGTCCCAGAGGTGGACAGCCTCGAGACTGCGGATGAGCTTTTCTTCCAGGGCCTTCGGGTCCCGAAGGCCGTGGACCCGGAGGCCGTAGACGACGTTGTCGAAGACGCTCAACGGGAACGGATTGGGCCTCTGGAAGACCATGCCCACCTTCTTGCGGAGCTGGAGCAGATCGATCCCCGGCGCGTAGATATCCTCGCCGTCGATGAGGATGCGGCCCGTGACCTGGACGCCTTCGATGAGCTCGGTCATGCGGTTGAGCGTCCGCAGGAAGGTCGTCTTGCCGCAGCCCGAGGGCCCGATGAGGGCGGTGATCTTGTTCTTCTCGATGTCCAGGCCGATCCCCTTCAGGGCCTGGAACGTGCCGTAGAAAAAGTTCAAGTCGCGGACTTCGATGATAGCCATGGCCGCTTAGCCGAACCTCCCGCGAAGGTAGTCGTCCGTCCGGCGGTCCTGAGGGGCCGTGAAGATCCTGGCCGTCGGACCGACCTCGACGAGCTCGCCGCTGAGGAAGAAGGCCGTCCGGTCGGCGACCCGGGCCGCCTGTTTCGTGTTGTTGGTGACCAGGATGATCGTATAGCCCTTCTTGAGCTGGCGCAGGGTCTCCTCGATCTTCATGGTGGAGATGGGGTCGAGCCCCGAGGTCGGTTCGTCGAGGAGGATGAACTCGGGCTTGACGGCCAGGATCCGCGCTACGCAGAGGCGCTGTTGCTGCCCCCCGGAAAGTTTCAGGCCGCTGGTCGCGAGGCGGTCCTTGACTTCCTCCCATAGCCCGCCCTTCTCCAGGCTATCCCTGACGACGGCGTCGAGCTTCGCCCGTCCGTGGATGCCCGCCAGCCGCGCGCCGAAGGCGACGTTCTCGAAGATCGAGCGCGGCAGTGGTACCGGGGTAGCGAAGACCATGCCCAGTTTCCGGCGCAGTTCGACGACGTCCACGTCAGGGGCATAGATGTCCCGGCCGTCGATCGCGACGGTCCCCTCATGACGCGAGCCGCGAACGAGGTCGTTGAGCCGGTTGAGGGCGCAGAGGAAGGTCGATTTGCCGCTCCGGGCTGGCCCGATGATCCCCAGGATCTCGTTCCGGTGGACGTCCAAGTCGAGGGCATTGAGCTTGCGGACGCCGCCGAAGAACTGGCTGAATCCCCTGACCTCGATAGCGACTTCGCTCATATTTCCCGCGGCTCCCGGCTCATGAGTACTTCTTGATGAATCTGTTCATCAGGTAATAGGTCAAAAGGTTGATGCCTAGGATGGCGATGATCAGGACGGCGGCGGTGCCGTAGGCGTTGGGCATCGAAATCCCTTCCCGAGCCAGGATGTAGAAATGGACGGACATCGTCCGGGAGGAGGACAAGAGGGATGTCGGAAGGCGCAAGGCGCTGCCCGCCGTGAAGATGACGGCCGCGGTCTCGCCGATGCTGCGGCCGACGCTCAGAATGACACCCGTCACGATCCCGGGCAGGGCCGAAGGGAGGACCACCCGGGTGACGGTCTGCCATTTCGTGCTGCCCAGGGAGAAACTGACCGTCCGGTAAACCGGAGGCACGCTCTTGATGGCCTCCTCCGATGTCCGGATGATGGTCGGAAGGATCATGAAAGCCAGGGTCAGGCTGCCGCTCAGGATCGACCAGCCGAACTTGAGCTTGGTGACGAAGAGGATGAAGCCGAAGAGGCCGAAAATGATCGAGGGGATGCCGGCCAGGCATTCGGCCCCGAACCGGAGGACCCGGGTCACCGGGCCTTCCCAAGTGTATTCGGTGAGGTAGATGGCCGTCCCGACTCCGAGGGGAGTCGCGATGAACAGAGCGCCGGCGGTCAGGACGATGGTCCCGACGACGGTCGAGAAGATGCCGCCGCCCTTGCCCATGTCCACGGGGTTCTTGGTCAGGAAGTCCCATCCCAGGGCGGGGACGCCTTTCCTGAGGATGAAGGCGATGATGAAGAAAAGGATGGCGACCGTGATGCCGGTCAAGGTCCAGAGGACCACCCGGACGATCTTCTGCTCGGTTCGGGGATTGATCCTCATCTTTTCGTGCCCTTCATCCTGGAGGCCGTCACGTTGGCGATGGTATTCAGGAGCATGATGATGATGAAGAGGATGACGCCCGTGGCGAAGAGGGCCTGGCGATGCTCGCCGGCCGCGTAGCCCATTTCCAGGGCGATGTTCGAGGTCAGGGTCCTGACCGGATCGAGGATCGAGTGCGGGACGCTGGCCGCGTTGCCGGCGATCATGATGACGGCCATGGTCTCCCCGATCGCCCGGCCCATGCCCAGGATGATGCTGGCGATGATGCCCGAGCGGGCCGCCGGCAGAAGCACCATCTTGACGGTCTGCCACTTCGTGGCGCCAAGGGCGATGGAGCCTTCCCGGTAGCTCGGAGGAACGGCCTGGAGGGAATCCACGGAGATGCTGATGATCGTCGGCAGGATCATGATGCCCAGGATGATCGACGCGGCCAGGACCGAGAGACCCGGGCCTCCGAACGTCTCCCGGATGAAGGGGACCAGGATGATGACGCCCATGAAACCGTAGACGACCGAGGGGATCCCGGCCAGGAGCTCGATCACCGGCTTGATGACGCGCCGGACACGTTTGGAGGAGAACTCCGTCAGGACGATGGCGCAGGCCAGGCCGAAGGGAACACCCAGGCCCATGGCCCCCAACGTGACGTAGAGGGAGCCGACGATCATCGGCCAGAGCCCAAAGAGCTTCTCCGAAGGGTACCATTCTCGCCCGGCCAGGAAGCTCTTCAGGCCGTACTTGAACATGATCGGAGTCCCCTGCTCGAAAATGAATATCGTGATGACAAGGAGGATCGAGATGGCCGACAAAGCGACGATAAGGAGAGCTAGGCGGACAAGGCGATCGTTCCGCTCAAGCCTGTTCTTGCCCGGCCCTTTCGACGACCTGTCCATCGCGCGCTGCCCCCGGTCACTTGACCGGGAGGAGTCCCTCCTTCTTGATCAGCGTCTGGCCTTCGTCCGAAAGGACGAAATCGACGAACTCCTTCGCCAAACCCGTTGGTTCGCCCGGGCTGAGGAATAAAAAAGGCCGGACGAGCTTATAGCTCCCGTCCCGGATATGCGCCTCGTTCCCCACGACCCCATCGAGCTCAAGGGCCCGGACCTGTTCGTTGACCAGGCCGAGAGAGATAAATCCTATGGAATAGGGGTCATGCGCGACGATCTCCCGGACCGTGCCGTTGGAGTCCTCGGTGATGGCACCCTGATAAATGCGAGTTTTGCCCATGACCAGCTCCTGGAAGGCCCCCCTTGTCCCGGACCCTTCCTCCCGGGTGACGACGGTCATCTCGCGGTCCTCTCCCCCAAGGAACTTCCAATTACCCAAATCGCCCGAAAAGATCTGCTTAACCTCGGCCAGCTTCACTCCGCGGACCGGATTGGAGGGGTGGATGATGATGGCCAGCCCGTCCCGAGCGATGACGATCTCGAAGAGGTCCTTTTCGTCGTTCTTGAGCTCCCGCGAGGACATGCCGATCTGGCAGGCGCCGCTCTTACAGGCCTGGATGCCGGCGCTCGAGCCGCCGCCCTGGACGTTGACACCCATTCCGGGGCGCTTCTCCATGAAGACCTCGGCCAACTTGTCGGCGAAAGGCTGGATGCTCGTCGAACCGGCCAGGGTCAGGTCGGTTTGCGATCGATCACCGCGACAGGCCGGAAAAAAGGCCATGCCTAGGGCCATGAGGGTGAGGGCGAACCGATGGCGCATCATGTCATTTCGGGCATTTGGGCGTCAGGGGGGATTATACCTTAAAGGATTAAGGGGTCAAACCTACTTGACCCCTTCATGATTCTCGGCTCAGGCCGGACTGCCGTTTTCCTCGTCGAAGGCCCTCAGCTTGGCATCGAATTCGGCCTTCTTCGCCGCGTACTCCCCGCCCAAGGGCTGGAGCTCTTCGAGAAGCGCGTCGATCGTCTTTTTCGCCTGGTGCATGGACTTGGAGATCTCCACGACCCGGCTTCCCTGCCGGGCCTCCGAGGCTTTGACCAGCTCCTCGTTGAGCTCACAGAGGGAGGCGTCGTGCGTTTCGACGCTCTTTTCGATGGCCGCGATCCGCGTCTCGAGAGGGCGCAGGACCCGGGACCGCTCGGCGATGACCTCCGACCGCAGGCGCCGGAGCTCCTTGGGCGTCCATTTCGGGCACTCTTCGTTCCCGGCCGTCGACGCCAGGTTCGCGATAGGCCCCTGCATGACCTCGTCTCTCCATCCGACCCTGTCCAGGAACCTCTGGTAGCCGCCCTCGTAGACGACGATATCGTCGTTGTCGAAGACGACCAGGCGCTCGGCCAGGGCGTGGAGGAACATCTCGTTGTGCGTGACCATGATGACCGACCCGTCGAAAGCCTCGATGGCCTCGAGCAGGGCGTCGTTCGACTCGATGTCGAGGTGGTTCGTCGGCTCGTCGAGGAGGAGGAGGTTGAGCGGCGTCGCGATGAGCTTGCCGAGCAAAACGCGGCTCTTCTCCCCGCCGGACAGAATGCGGATCCTCTTGAGGGCGTCATCGCCTTCGAACATCATCCCGCCGACGATGAAACGGGCCCGCTTGGGATCGCCTTCGGGGTCCGCCGAACCGATCTCCTCGAGGACCGTATTGGACTCCGTCAGAGTCGAAATGTGGGTCTGTTCGAAGTAGCCGGCCGCGACCGACTGCGGCGAGGAGATCTCGCCCGATTGGGGCGCGAGGTCACCGGCCAGGAGCCGGAGCAGGGTCGTCTTTCCCCGGCCGTTCCGGCCGATGACGAAGACGCGGTCGCGGGCGCCGACGCTGATCGAGAAGTTCCGGATGAGCGGACGGTCGGGCGTATAGGAGAAGGAAACTTCGCTCACGTCCAGCGCGTACTTTTGAAAGGTCGGCTTCTCGGCGAAGGCGAACTCCAGCGTCTTGACCATCTCGAGCTTTTCCCGCTTCTCCATCTTCTCGAGCGACTTGACCCGGGACTGAACGAGACCGCCGAGGCGGGCCTTGGCCCGGAAGCGGGTGATGAACAGGTCCATCTCCTTCATTTTCCGCTCGTCGTTGATCCGTGTTTTTTCGTAGATCTCCTCTTCGGCCGCGATCTGCTCGTAATACTTGCCCGTGTCCCCCTCGACCTTCCTGACTTTCCTCCGGTGGATGCCGAGGACGTGGGTGACGACGTTGTCCATGAAGCTGCGATCGTGGGTGATGAGGAGAAGCTCGCCGGGCCAGGCGGCGAGGAACCGCTCCAGCCAGCGGATGGAGGTGATGTCGAGATAGTTGCTCGGCTCGTCGAGGAGGAGCATCTGGAAGTCGCCGACGAGGACCTTGGCCAGGTTGAGCCGGACCTGGTAGCCGCCCGAAAGCTCGGCCGGGCTCTTCTCCAGGTCGGCCGCCGCGAAACCGAGGCCGGACAGGACCTTTTCGACCCGCCAGATCTCGTTGTGGGCGTCGTGGGGCAGGACTTTGGCCGCTTCGGCCAGGGCGGTCGGCTCGGTGAACTTCAGCCACTGTTCGACGTAGCCGATGCGGTACTTGCGCGGTTTCGTGATTGTCCCCGCGTCCGGCTCCTCCTCGCCCGTGATCATCCGGAAGAGCGTCGTCTTGCCGTGGCCGTTGCGGCCGACGACGCCGACGCGCTCCTTGCGGTTGACCTTGAAACTGATCGAGTCGAAGAGCCCCTGTTTTCCGTAGCTCTTCGAGAGATCGTCGACGATGATCATGGGGAAAATCCTGCCTGTTTTTAAAAGATTATTATAGCAGACCGGTTCCGTTTACTTCTTCGCGCTCACGCCGTTCACGACCTTGGTCTGGTGGGCGCCCTTGGTCGTGTGCACCCGGAAGCCGTCCTCGCACTCCAGCCAGACCTCCGAAAGGATATACACCGTGAAATATTCCGTATACGACGGTTCGAAGTCCCCGACCTCGTCGAAGACGAGCCGGGACCCGGCGACGGCCGGCTGGGGCTGAGCCAGGCGCTCGGTGAAGGGGACGGGAAATTCCTTGCCGGTCGCTTCCTGCCGGAGCGTGAGCTGTCCCTCGGCCGCCTTCATCACGGTGTAATCGCCCGCCGGAAGCTTCTTCCCGCCCGCTTGGAACTTGAACGGGATCTTGAACGTGGCTTGAGCATAGGTTAGAGAGACGCCCGCTCCGAGGATGAAAACCAGCATCATGACTAGCAAACCGACAGAACGTTTCATCTCGATCCTCCTTTCCTCTCGCCTACACGGTGACATCAGCAGGATAGGCGGGGATCGGGTCCGACGTGTCCGGAATTCCGCCTTTCACGGCCTCCTCCATGCCCTCGACGAACGTGTCGATCTCTTCGAGGGTCGTGTAGACATTTGGCGACACGCGCAGCGCCTGGTAGTCGAATACGGAGTTCGGCGGGGCTCCCCCGACGAGGGGGACAACGATGATCCTGTAGTTTTTTCTCAGGAAGCCGGCCAGAGCCCTGACGTCGATGCCTTCGATGTTGACCGCCACGACGCCCCAGGCTTGGGCCGGCTCGCTCATTTCCGTCAGGACCTTGATCCGGGGATGGACCTTGAGGGCGTTGATCCAGCGGAGGTTCAGGTAGCGCAGCCGGGCCGCCTTGCGCTCGGCCCCGATGGCCTGGTGGAAGGCCAGGGATTCGCCGAGCGCCGCCCGGATGGCCCAGGGGTGGGTCCCGATGGACTCGAACTTGCGGATGTCGTTGTCCTGCTGCTCCGGGGCGGCTTGGAGCGGCCAGAACCGCGGGATCATGTCTTTGCGGACATAGAGACAGCCGTTGCCGAGCGGGGCCAGGAGCCACTTGTGGAGGCTGACGCCGTACGCGTCGCATTCGAGGTCGCGCAGCTTGAACGGGAAATGGCCGAGGGCGTGGGCGCCGTCGACGATGGTGACGATCCCCTTGGATCGGGCCAAGCGGGAGAGCCTCTGGACCGGGAACAGCTGGGCCGTAAGGTTCGTGATATGCGTGAAATGGAAGACCTTGGTCTTCGGCGTGATGGCCTTCTCGAACATCTTATAAAGGAAATA
>Ga0268276_1000966_pt1 | contig 30622 bp, 32 predicted proteins | sample saktaG_4_FD_190145 | JGI IMG/M metagenome (GOLD analysis project Ga0268276, IMG submission 190145) | Saline water microbial communities from Sakinaw Lake, British Columbia, Canada - sak_2010_1_5_45m | ecosystem: Environmental > Aquatic > Non-marine Saline and Alkaline > Saline ...
TGCATAGGAATACTATTTCAAACAGATGGAAATTTTTATGGGATTCTGGTATTATTACAAAAGAAAGTCTTGAGCTAACTGAAAAAGGATATAATGAAATAAAAATGAATTTGAAAGCATTTATTGTAATACATCCTTCGCCGGGAAAAACAGAAAAAATTGCTCAATCAATGGTGAAAATACCGGAAGTTCAAGATGTTTTTTCAACAACACAAAACGATGTTGCTGTCATTGTTCGTCTCCAGGACAGTGAGGCGCTTGCCTTTTTCCACAAAAAAATATTTAGAACAAACAAATACATAAAAAAAACAAACACCATACTCTTTTTGACAAAAAAAACAAGAAGTTACATGACGCTGGAAGAACTAAATAGCGCGCTAGGAAAGGGTTTTGTTGATAAACATATTGATTAATTAATTTTCTTGGTGAGGGGCATGTTGATTAAAGATTTAAGTCCAAGAATGGCTATTGAAGAAATAGAACTAGAAATTGTAACTAAAGGAGAACCTAGAGCTTTTGCTAGCGCATCTGGCTCAGGAACTGTTTGTTCTGCTGCAGCAAAAGACGCTGAAGGAAAAGAAGTTTCTCTAACTCTATGGGGCGAGCAATACAAACAAGTTGAGGATGGCTCAAAAATAAAGATAACTAATGGTTGGGTTTCTGAATACAAAGGACAATTACAAGTTAGTACCGGAAAAAACGGAACGCTTGAAGTATTAAAGTGAAGCATAAAAACAAGAAATTTCATTGCAAAAATTTTTTTTGCTTTAATAATTGTACTTTTTTGAAAAAAATAGCGGGCAAAGTTGGGTAATTCCCAACCTGCTGTTTGTGCTTTAAGGAAAAAGAGTTACTTTTTCTTTGCCTTTGCTACTTTTGATACTACTACTGTAGAATCAGTTTTTGTTAATCCAAGAAGCTCTTCAGCGGTTTTTTTCCTATTTCTGCCGAAGTTTGCATACTTCCTAAATTTTGTTTTTGTCCAAGCCTCTGGTTGTTTTGATCTCAACTTAAGCTCTTCGCTTAAAAGTTGTTCTCTTAGAGACTCGTCCACATCCATATTCAACAATATATGACTCATTTAGCTCACCTGAAAATTTCAATAAAGCTAGAAAATTAGCTTCATACATATTGCTGTGCCCCCCATATATAAGCTTTTTTAAGGAAGAGAGCCCATAAAAAATAAAATGCAAACTGACGAATAACCGAGCCAATTCTGGACTTATTTTGTAAAAAGGATTACTTTTTAGCCTTCTTTTTTGTGCCTTTTGGTTTTTCGTCTTCTTCCCCCGCACCCAATAATTCCGATTCTATTGGCTTACCTGACTGCATTTCTTTGAATTCTTCCAAATCTTCTTCATCCAAACCAAGTTCTTTCATTTTTGCTAAATGATCCTCGGTTTTCATTTCTTCGAATTCTTTGCGCCAAGCAACCATATCTGCGGTTTCTTTAAGACGAGCCCCTTCAGGCGGCTTTTGTGGTTTTCGCATCATGATATACAAAATAATCTAACGCGCTTAAAAACCTTGCTTGTTTAAAAAAATTGCTATTTTCCAAAAAACCAGGCAAACCTCTATTTTTAAAAAAAAGAAACAAATAAAAATGGAAAAACCCATTTAATATCATGGAAAGTGAAATGCAGGATAATCAAATTAACAATACCTCCCCAGAAGCCGAGCAAAAAGAACAAACTAACACCCAAAATGTTGGACAACTTCGCGAAAATGATTTGATTAAAAAAGAAAAAATTGTTGCTCCGCTCGATGAAAAAAATTTGGGCCCCTCTATTGTTAAAACAGGAAATTTAGAGTTCGAAAAATTATTAACCGAACTCAAACAGCAATTAATTATTGAAGGATACTCTTCAAGAACCGTAAAAATGTATTTACTTTACTCAAGAGAAATCCTTTATAGTGTAAACAAGCCCGTTGCAAGTGTGGATAAGCGTGACCTTGTGGCGTATTTAGCTTCAAAAAAAGAAAATGGGTGCGAAAACAACACACTTGCATTGATTCATGCTGCTGCTGATTACATGTTCAAAAAGTACTTAAAAATGAATATTTTGGAGGAAATAAAAATTCCTAAAAAAGGAAAAACTCTTCCCAAGGTTTTATCAAAAGATGAAATTAGAGAACTATTTAAGGCGACAAAATTTGGGCGTAATAGATTGATGCTTCAATTTATGTATGGCTCTGGCTGTCGTGTTTCTGAAGTAGTCAAACTCAAAGTAAGCGATCTCAATTTTAAAGAAAGAACCGCTGTAATTAGGGGCGGAAAAGGAAACAAAGATAGATTAATTATTTTGTCAAAGGATTGGCTTAAAGATCTAAAAAAATACCTTGAAAAAAAGAAAATTAAAACCGAACAGGTTTTTAGCAAAAAAAATGGAAAAACTATTAGCACTGATACTGTGCAAAGAATTGTGCGAGATTCAGCCACACTTGCGGGAATTCAAAAACATGTTACTCCGCACTGCTTGAGGCACTCCTACGCAACACATTTGCTTGAAGCAGGAACAAATATTAGATATATTCAATCTTTGCTGGGGCACAGTAATTTGAACACCACTCAAATATACACTAGTGTGGCAAATGATCAGCTCAAAAAAGTGGAAAGCCCACTTGACAAACTTGGGAAATAATACCAAAAACGCTTGGGTGCTTTTGTCATTTTCTTCCCTCCCTCCCCCCACTTCCAGTACTAAAGTCATTTTCATTATGTTTATTTGCAATTTTGGTCTTTTTCTTTAACAAGGCACTAAAAACAAAGAAAACTAATTATGTATACATAGGTTTGGTTTGCGAATTTTTTCCCTTTTTATGCTTTGCTTTACTTTTTTTGCTCAAAAACAAGAATGTTTAAATATGTGATAGTTATTTAGTATGTTACAAATAGGAGGAAGAATTATGAGTGTTAGAATTTCAAAACTTTTTGGAATGGATGTATACGATTCCGAGGCAGGTTATAAAGGAAAGGTGTATGATTTAATCATAAACCTTGAAAAAGGAAAAATCGAAACTATAACCACAGAGCCTTTGAAAGTAAAAACAAAGTCAGATGCAAAAAAAATCTTGACTGAAAAAAGTATTCCTTACAAAAATGTTAGATCAGCAAAAGATATTATTATTGTTTCTAACAGGCCTGTTGAAGGAATGGACGATGCTCCAAAACAAGAACCTGAAGACAGTAAGTATTCAACTGCTTACTCAAAATATAGATATGGAAGAAGGTAAATAAAATTTTTTACTTTTATCAAAACAATACAAATTGTTGGACATCTTCCTCTCCAACAATTTTTTATTTTTTTTTATTTTCAATTTTCTATTTTTTTAGTTTTTTATTTTTTTTTAAAAAAATTAATTTTAATATTTTAATAACATTTAAATATCTTTATGTATATATAATATACATAAGCTTTTTTATAATGGTTTAATATACCATATTAAGGGAAGTGTTGGGTGTGTCAGTTAGAGGTTATTTTGTTCAATATCGTTTTATTATTCCCGAAAACGTGAAGCACTCTTCTTATACTTATCAAAAATTATTCAGGGCTATTTATGGATATACCCAAGCGGTTTGCAAGGGGTCAGGGAAGGTGTACAAATATCACCGTCCTGGAATTTTATCAAATTATCCTTATTTGCGCCCCGGAAAGAATTGCGTTATTATTCCTCAACAAGCTTTCCAAACACTTCAAGAGTTTTTTAAAACAGGCCACAACCCAACCCATAATTGGGAAACAAAAGGGGAATGGAAATGTACTTATTTTTTGAACGAAAAAGACATTAATGAAGCTGATGTAATTAAGTCCTTAGAGGACCTTTTGTCCAGGAAGTTTATTGAAAATATTGAAGGGTTGTCCAAATTGACCACTGAAATGGAGAGGGCGGTCGAAAATGAATCTTCTGTTGAATACAAGCACAATTTAGTGGTTGAAGCTCAAAAAATAGTGGATCTTGAGTGGTTTAGTCAAGTTTATCTCCAATCCCTCCAATTAAATTCATTTTATACTCTTTTTAAGAAGCTAAAAGGGATTTAATATAGATTAAATGAAATTAAACCCTTTTTTTTGGTAAATTAAGGCATTTCCTTTTTTATTGCTTCGCACCCAAACTTGTCCAAGAATTTGTATCTTTTTGACCGGGTAAAAAATTCAAAAAAGTGTTATGCTTGTTGTGTTATGGCTTCTTTTTCCTCTATTTCTTCTTTTTCGTTTTCTTTTTCCTCTGTTTTAATTAATAAGTCTTTTTTGCGCCATTTTCTCTTGCCACCGATGTTTGTTGTTTCAATAAGTCCAATATCGACCAAAGTCTTCAAATAAGGGTATAAACTCCTTTCATTTTGATAATCTATTTGGAAAAGCTCATAAATTCTTCTTCTAATCTCATCCATAGTTACCCATTCGTCAAATCTTATAACACTCACTAGGTGGGCTGCTTGGGTGTGATCAGTGAACTTTAGCACGTCCCACACAGAAAGGATGCTTATTTTGCTCTTTTTTTCTTCTGTTTGTTCATAAACCGCAGTTTGGTCTTTCTCAACTATTTGTCCTTGGGCCTTTATCTTGAAAAAAGCTTTTATCATTTCAAGTATTTTCATCATTAATATAATGACCGTAATGACTTAAAAACATTACGGTCATAACTCGTACTTATTGTAATTACCTTCTTGCTTTTTGGTAATTATCTGTAATTGTGGTAATTAACAGTAATTACTACTTTGGGTATTTTTTAGTGGAAGTGTTGGGGGTTTATGCTTGGTAATTACCCGTTTTCTACTTTTGATGTGTTTTTGGGGTGGGGTGAGGGTGTGTTTTAGTGGTGATTTTACTCGATGTTCAAAAAGCATTGAATTTGCTTGTTTGTGATACTTTACTTTTGGCCATTTTTTGTCGTTTTTGGGGCGAGCGGTTTTTTGTGCTGTTTGTAATAGGTCTATTTTGTACGTTTTTTGGATTATTTTTAAAAGCTTCGTTCGTAACTTCTGAAAAATTAGTTTAAAAAGTTCGTTCTTTGTCGTATTTTTACATCTTTTTTCTAAGTAGCGGGGGGCGGATTTGAACCACCGACCTCCGGGTTATGAGCCCGGCGAGCACTCCAGGCTGCTCTACCCCGCTAGCTTATTTTTAATTCTGCGTTCTTATTGGCACTTTTTTTGACTTTTTGGTCCTTTAAGTGTCTTTTTTTATTTAAAAAAGCAATTTTATTGCTTCTTTTCTCTAAATATAACTTTTTCTTCTCGACGGAACTTTGCATTCGCCTACCCAAACTTGTCCAGGAAATTGCGTTATTGTACCTTTACTTTGCCAAGTAGAACCATTTCAACTTGTATTTTCTTGATTTTTTCTTCTAACTCTTTTTGTCTTTTTGGATCATTTGCCGAATTCATCTGTCCTCCGCACGCTGGGCAGAGAAAATTGTATTCAGCCGCAACCTCAAAAGGCATCCTTTCGTTGCATTTATCACAATCAAAATGATTATAATCCGCTTCCAAGTTCTTCTTTTGTATCAACTTTTCCACGTTTTCTTTCTCTCTTTCAAGGATTATTCCTGCCAATCTTTCCTTTTTGATTTCCCAAGTGTAATTATACCACCCTGTTTTTTGATTTCGGCTTTTTTGGTAAGTGGCAATTCCCCGATAATGCAATCTGTTTAGCGTTGCCCGTACCTCAGTTACCTTCTTTTTCAGTTTTTTTGAGATTTCTTCGTCAGTAAACGCTTTTTTCTTGTTTTCACACAAGTGCACTAAATTTATTGCATCATTTCCGCCCACCGTATCCAAAAAGTCTTTGACTAACGTTAAGGTGGTTAGGGTCTTTTGAGGCATACTTATTTTCTACCCCCTAAGCTATTTAAATTAATCACCCTTTTGCCTTTTTCTTGGGGAACTATCCTTAGTTTTGATTTTTTAAATTTTTTTTCAAGTTCTTTCCCTTTTTGAATTCTATCCAAAAAAACAGCTAACGCAGCGATTTCACTGTGCGGTTGGCTCGTTACAGAAACATTATAATCAACTTTGTCATAGACCTCTCTTTCTACTTTTTGTGAACCAATAATTACACAAATTTTTTGCTTTTTACTGAGCGTTTTTTCTTTTTTTATTAATATTTCTCCGTACATTGTCAGGTGAGCAAAGACAAATCCTTTTTTCTTTAGTTTTGCAAAAGCAGTTTTCCAATCCTCTTCAAAACTAACTTTAAAGGGCCCGCCCCAGCGTTCTGTAATATCATCAACACTTTTTTTCATCGATTCGTCGGTATCCCCGCATACAATGATTTCTTTTGCCCCAAAAGCCCGCGCCACTAAAGCACAATGACTAGTCACACGGTAATCTCTTACATCACGATGACCATATCTAAGAACAACAATTTCCCTAACCAGCTTGCTCACCAAGTAATTACCGGTAATTACTGTTTTTAAAGACTTTTAGCAGTAACTTTTGAATGAGAAAACCAAGAAATTCTTTTTCTGTTTCGCGTGCAGCAAAATTATCCCGTGTGGGTAATCGGGCAAAATCTTTGTTGCGTCCGCTAGAGCTTAAAGGTAAATCCACACACCAACAAGTTAGTGTCATTGCTAATGAAGTTTTAAGAGCGCTTCCTTTTGGAGGCACGACTTCGGGCATAAGCGAGTCAATAAGGTTTTTTAGAAGTATTTCTTCAAAAGCGGCGGTCTCTCTTAAAATTAGAAAACCCGTTGGATATGCTCATTGTGTTGAAAGATGTAATGCTGCACTAGGTCTTCTTCGTAAAGCAGGGGTTAGGGCATGGCTTGCTCGAGAAGTATTTTTTGAAGTAAGTAAAGGAAAATTTAGTGTTCATGACTATGTAGAATTTGCTAACAAAAATTCAGTACACACTCTTGCATTTGGAATTTCTCCAGATGGACAAGATTATTTTAATATTTACGATTCGCCGTGTGAGAAAATTCCTTCAGTTGCTAGTTCAGCAATGAATCAGATATTCCGCGGGGTTGATGGTAGTCAAATAGGGGGGGTAAAAGATTACGCTTCATTTAAGCATTTTTTGGCAGACCCTCTTTCAACCAAACAACTGGAAAAAAATCGTCGAAGAATAAAATTAATGGTCGATTCGGGGCTAATACCGCGTGGGATTTTATAGCTATTTGAAGCGCTTTGCACAATCTTTATAAACGCTTTCAGCGCAGTTTTGTTAATAGCTTGGTGTGTTTTAAAAGAGTTTTTTTAGGACATAACTGTGCTTTAGGGCCCGTAGCTCAGTAGGTAGAGCACTGGACTTTTAATCCAGGTGTCAGGGGTTCGATTCCCCTCGGGCTCGCTTTGGCTTTTCAAAAGTCAATTGAGTGTTGAGTGAGTTTAGTAATTCGCACCTTCGCGCAAAGCGCTTAATTTTGCAAGTACATTTTTGTCCATGGGCCCGTAGCTCAGTAGGTAGAGCACCAGACTCTTAATCTGGGTGTCTGGGGTTCGATTCCCCACGGGCTCGCTTTTTTATTCTGCAGTGTGTTGGATTTGTTTAAATATTTGCTTGTTCATTTCTTTTTATGGACTCTAAATTTGTTGGTTACTCTTTAGTGGCTTTTTCAGGAATTCTTTTTGGTTTAATTATTTTTGGTGGAAAAGTTTTTTCCAACATTGGTTTATCGCTGTTTGAACTTTCAACACTTCCCTTTGTTTTTTCTTCTGCCTTTTGTTATTCGAAAATCTTGTTGGGTTGGTAAGAAAAATATTCCTTTATTGGTGTGGTATGGTCTTGTTGAGGCAGCAACTTCTTTTTTGCAATTTGCGGGATTAATCTTTGGAGCGCCGGTCGCAGTTGTTGTTTTGTTGCTTTATGTTCAGCCTTTGTGGACCACTATAATAAGTTTTTTGTTTTTGAAAGAAAAGGTTACACGCTGGCATGTCATTGCGTGTTTTGTGGTTATTTTGGGTGTTTTTTTCCTTGTTAATCCAAGCGAACTTTTGGTTTCATCAAGTGCGCTTGGAACAGTTTTGGCTCTTTTGGCAGGAGTTTTCTTGTCCTTTTGGGTTGTGTTGGGCAGTGTTGCAAGTAAAAGAAAAATTAATCCAATTTCAATAAAATTTTTTGTTGGGTTGTTTGGTTTGATTTTCTTGTTTCTCTTTTTTCCAGTTCTAAATTTAATTTCTTTTGATCCTGTAGTTGTTGGTTTTTCTTTAGAGTGGCCTCTTTGGGTGTGGGGATTATTGGTTTTGTATAATTTCTTTGCTATTACTTTGGGCCATATAGTTTATTACAAAGGAGTGAAACTGATTCCGACAGCAAGCGCCGGAATTCTTTTACTTTTAGAACCGATTGTAGCCACCCTTCTTGCAGCAATTTTTCTTTCTCAACCGCTCACTAGCTCAATTATTATTGGAGGGGCTTTAATTCTGGCAGGCAATGCCTTAGTAGTGGTTAAAGGATAGTTTTTTTGTTTTTCCCAAGACTATTAAAAAGCTTTCCTTTGAAGTTTTTATTTAGCCTAGGGGATTGTAGCTCAGCCTGGGAGAGCACAACGCTGAAGACGTTGGTGTCGCGAGTTCAAATCTCGCCAATCCCATAATTTTCTTTTTTTGGTGTGTTCTTTTGGATGAATTATTAGATATTGTTGATTCAACCGACGTTGTTGTTGGAACTGCGCTTAAGAGCGTTGCTCAAGCAAGGAACCTTCGCCGTCGTATTGTTCATGTTTTGCTGTTTAATAGTTCTGGGGATTTGGCTCTTCAGTTACGCGGTCCTGCTTGTAAGTTTTTACCGGGGTATTGGTGTACTTCTATCGGGGGGCACGTGATGAGCGGGGAAACTTACGTAGCTGCGGCATTACGTGAATCGCTTGAGGAGTTAAGGATTACCCCTGATTTAATTTTTGTCGGAAAAAAATTGTTTGTTAGTGAACAAAGCGGGCTTGAACTTTTTATTTCTGTTTTTAAATCAAATTGTTTTGGAGAGTTTAAGTTAGAGGAAGGAAAAGTTGTTGCTGTTGAATATTTTTCTATTCAAAAAATAAAGGAAATGATCAATAAAGGAGAAAAATTTCACCCTGAATTAGTTTTCATTTTAAAAAATTTTTTTTGATAAATTAAAAAATTAGTTTTTTTGTTTTTGCGCCGAGAAAATTCCCGGCGCGTACAAAAAACAGTTTACCTTCTTTTTTTCTTAACTGTTTTCTTTGCTTTTTTCTTTTTTGCTGCCATATTTTTTCCCTCCATTTAAGTTCTTTTGTAGAAATGTTTTGTTTTTTCTACTATTTAAACGTTCTTTTTGAAATAATTTATTTTTTTTCTCTGAAAAATTATTTTTTTACAGGATAATTTATTTTTTTAATCAAAAGTTTTATTTTTTTCTAACAATTTATTTTTTCAGCAGTTTGTTTGTCTTTTGGTTCTTGTTTTGTTTTTGAAGTATTTTTTTAAAAAGATTTTTACTTTTTATTTAATTTTTTTGTTGTTATTCTTTTTATTTTCAAACGTTGTAATCTTCTTCAACTTTGTGTATTTGCATTCCTGCGTCAGTTATTTGTATTGGGTGTAAATCTTCTGAGTGTTTTGTTGCCCTCATTTTTCTTACGTGGAGTGTTCTGTTTGATTGTGTTCCTATTCCCATGTAGTGCAAAACAATTACTCCGTCTGCAACAAATTCTTCGACACCGTATTTTCCATATTGTTTTGAGTCTTCCGGAATTTCTGTTGTCATTATTGTTGTTACTCCTGCTCTTGAAAGTAAGTATATGAGTTTTAGTACCGCTTTTCTAACATCGTGTTCGTTTTCAAAGTTTAGTCCTAGTGCGGGTATTGAATCAATAACAACTCTTTTTGCTTTTACTTTTTTTATTGCTTTCATTAGTTCTAGCAATAATTTATCTAAATCAAATCCTGTTGCGGGTAGTGAAAATTCTTCTTCGCTTGGGATTCCTATTTTTGCTATTGTTCCATCAATTATTTTTAGTTCTCCGCTATCTTCCATTTGTCTTAAGTTCCAACCAAATCTTAGCATATCTTCTCTAATTAATTCCGGTCTTTCGTCAAGGGTTAGGTATATCCCTGGTTCGCCATTCTTTACTCCATTTACCAAGAATTGTGTTGCAAATATTGTTTTTCCTGTTCCTGTGCCCCCTGTTACTAAAAAGCTTCGTCCTTCAGGAAAGCCACCCTCTATTAGTTCATCAAATCCAGGGATGTGTGTTTTTATTCGGTTCATTTCGTATCAGTAGTATTATTGTTTTTGTATTTATTAAGTTTCTGGTGTATCTTTTATCGGCTGCTTATTTGTTTAGGGGGGGTTATTTTTTTGTTTTATTGCTTTTTGTTTAAAAAAAGGGGTGCGCATAAAGCGCACCAATTAGTTTTATTTTTTCTTTACAAATTTGTTGTATCCGAACCAGATAATTACCGCAAGCGCTATTAGTGGGATTAATAACCCAAGTATGTTTCCGTCTCCTTGTGCGATTGGTGCTTGTATTGCTGTTAGTTCGAACGTTTTTGTTTTTGTTACTGCGTCAGAGTCTTGATAAGTTATTGTTAGTTTTATTGTTTGGTAGGGTTTTTCTAGTTTTATTTTTATTGAGTCAACATCGTTTGGTTCCAAACTTCCTATAAATTGTTTTGGCTTATCAATGTATCCTTCTCCGTCAATCGTTGCTGTTATGTATTCTGCTTTTCCTTCTCCGCTATTGAATATCTCTATTGTCATTTCCCCAAGCCCACTTACTTGGCTTATTTCTTTAACTGTTGCGCCAATGTTAACGGTTCCAGATATTTTTATCCCAATATATGGTGTGTCAGTTGTTCTTGCCCCGCTTGCATTTCTGTAAGTTATTTTTACAGGCAGAGTATAATTTTTTAGTGTTGCGTTTCTGTTTACACTTATCTTTAATGTTGTTTCTTTTTGTTCTCCTGGCGCTAGTTTGTCCATGTAAACCGCTGAAGCACCTAAAGGCATTATTTCTCGTTCAACAACAGTTCCTGTTGTTACTACCGTTCTGTCTTCTTCTAGTTCAGTTACGATGTCGTACGCAGTGCTTGTCCCAATATTTTGTATTGTTAGTATTATTTCCTTTTCTTGTCCTGGTAGTAGTTTTTCTTCAGAAACTTTAACTACTTTTAGTGAGGGTTCTTTTCCGCTTATTACTACAGAGTGATAACTTGTTTTTCCTGTTGGTTGTTCTTTTGTAGTCACTGTTATCGGTAAGTTATATGTTTCATTTTCTGCTGAAGGATCAATATAAACAACAAATTGTGCTAATGCTTTTCCATTTTTTTCAATTGTTCCAACATTTTTTTCACTTTCTTCCTTTACTGTAAAGGGATAGTCCTCTCCTACTTTTATTGTTACGTTAGTTTGTGCGGTGTTTTCCGCGTTTTCTATTTGTACTAGAACAGTTATTATTGTTCCCGGCACGGCGGGGCTTGGTGTGTAATTAACTTGTGTTACCTCAGGCACCGCTGCAAACGCCATAGTTATTAAAATTAAAAAAACTAATCCAAAAATATTTCTCTTCATTAGAACCACTCCTTATTTTCTTGTGCTGTAGAATACTTATAAGGCTTTCTAAAAGCATTTACTATATTCTTTCCGCTTCCTGTACTGAAGGAATTTTTTGTATTTTTTGAAGAACTTTGTCGAGTTTTTGTGCATTATTTATTTCAATTCCAAATATTGCTTCAACATATCCGCTTTTTTTAATTTTGAAGTTTGTTGTTAGTAGTTTTGCGCCGTTTTTCTTTATTTCTTGGAGTATTTCGGAAAGTAGTCCTATTCGGTCTACAGCTTTTACTTTTATTTCAGTTTCTCCTTTTTCTTTTTCAAAATCAATTTCCACAAGTTTGCTTTTTGGGAGTTTTAGAACATTTTTGCATTCTTTTTTGTGTATTATTATCCTTCTTTTGGTTGTTTTTACTCCTATTACATCTTCTCCGGGCAAGGGCTTGCAGCATTCAGCCATTTTTATTTTCTTATAACTGCTTTTTCTTTCACTTTCCCCTTTTCTTTTCTGCGTTTTTATTCCAAATTGTTGTTTTATTTTTTGTTTTGCTTTTTCAGATACGACAGTAGTTAACCAACTTTTTTGTATGTTGGTTTTTTCTCCTGCGATAATTTCTACTTTATCAAGGTTGTTTAGTTTTGTTTCTATTGGCACTAATTGGTTGTTTATTTTTGCTTTTTGCATTTTTTTTCCAACGTCAGTGTGGACAGCAAAAGCAAAATCTATCGCGTTTGCTCCAACAGGCAGGACAATTACATCATTTCTCGGAGTAAATATGAATATTTTTTTCCCAATAGATTTCTTTTTGTTTTCTGTTCCGATGTCTTTTTGCCAGTCAATTAATTGTCTTTCCCAGCTAACATCTCTTTCAAGTTCTTTGTATTTTTTTATTCTTTTGTATTCCCAATACAAACTAGATTCAGTGCGTAAGTGTTGTTCCCAGGTTCTTATTTGAACTTCAATAATATCTTTATTTCGAATTATTGCGGTGTGAATACTTTTGTACCCGTTGTTTTTTGGTTTTGCGATATAATCATCAAACGCTTCTTGTATTATGTCATATTTTGAGTGTATGTATCCAAGAGCAACATAGCAATCTTTTTCTTTGTTGCAAATTATTCTTATTCCGTAAATATCATACATTTTGTTGAATGAAACTTTTTTTAGTTTTTCATAAATTGCTTTGAAATTTTTTGGTCTACCATACACTTGGCAGTTTAATTTTCCTTTTAGAGTATGTTCTATTTCTTTTTTAACTTCTTCAACAAGTTTTTCTCTCTCTTCTCTTGTTCTTTTTACCATGCTTTTTATTTTTTGATATCCTTGCGGGTTTTGTGTTCTAAATACAACGTCTTGTAGTTTCCAGTCAAGTTTTGTTATCCCAAGTTTTATTGCTAACGGAATATATATTTCTTCACATTGTTTTGCAAGAAAAGGATATTCTTTTTCACTGTTTTCTTTTAGTGTGTCGTAAGCATCAGCAATTGTTATTATTATTGGTTCAAGTGTGCTTACTGTTGATAGTAATAATTCGCTCATTGTTTCGGGAGGGATTTTTGTATAGTTTCTGTCAAGTACTTTTTGTACTGTTGCAGTTTCTTGAACTATTTCAGCTATTTTTTCGGAAAACTTTTCTTTAATTTCGTCGTAAGTTGCTTTTTCTTTGTATATTAGATCGTGAATTGTTGCTGCAAGTATTGTTTCTTCAGATAGCTCTTTTTCTTTTATTATTTCAGCAACTCTTTTTGCGTGCTCTTTTTTTTCAAAGCCAAGTCTGTCTTCCACTAGTTTTAGCGCTTCTGATTGATTAAGCATAATTATCTTTCTTCCGATATTGTTTTTAACTGTTTTAGTGCTTGTTTGTTTGAGTGGTGGTTTATGGTTTCTTTTGAAAACGTTGAATTAACTAAATTTCCGGAGATTGATGAGGTTGACTCATTGCTTCTTCAAAAATCTTTTGATAATTTTTTTAGAAAAGTGGGGGGCAAGGAAGCAAAGTTACATTTGGCCTATAAGGGGTACCATAAGGGGGGTCTTAGGTCTCAGCACGAAGTTCATGCAACATTACTGGTTGATGGTCGCTCTTTTTTCGCTGAAGTTATTGATTGGAAACTTGGCAAAACAATTAATTCTTGTCTTGAAAAATTATTGAGGGAGGCGCAAAAAGCGCAACCCCAAAATTAAGTTTACTTTCTTTTTTTCTTAACTATTTTTTTTGCCTTTTTCTTTGGCTTTGCTGCTTTTGTAGCTTTTTTCTTGCTTTTTTTTGCAGGAGTGGTCCTTTTGTGCATTGCGTCTTCAGCTTCTTTTTCGTCTTGAAGCTCTTGTCTCATCTGTTCAATGAGGTCTTTTACCGTCATTCTTTTTTCGAAAACCATGATTATGCCCCCTTGGGAATTGAAAAGACAACGCTTTTTCAGTATAAAAACCTTTCTCCAAAAACCCAAATAATACATAACTTTTCTTATTTTGCTGTTTTTGTTGGTTTAATTTGTTCAAAAAAGCCCATTTATGTATAAGTTTTTGAGGGTTTTTAGTGCTTTTTTGGACTTTGGGGAAATGGACTTTTAGCTTAAGCAAGTGTTTTCTCTGTTATAACTCCATTCCGTTTCCCTTCAGCGCCTTTCAACAAAATTACCGTTGCTGCCTTCCGGCCCTGGCGGGGTTCATTTTACAGAAAAGCCTGTAAGGACAGAACTTCGTCGCTATAACAAAGGCATTTGCCTATGCATCGAAGCCTCTTTCCCTGTTTCGGCCCCAACGTAAAGCGGATTTTTGGTTACAAGCCACCGCTAGCGGCCCAGCCTAGTCCGTAAATATTAGGGATTGAAATTATTAAAAGACTGTGGTTTTGTAAAAAGCATTGTAGTTTTTATTTTTCAGTAAATATTGTTCTTTTGAGCTTGGCCATTTTTCTTGGGTTTGGGCTCGCCTGATGTATTTTGGCCCAAGTTCTAATTCCAAATCTCTCAAAAATTAGATGCAAGGTGGCGGGAGCTATTTCGCTAAGAATAATGTCCGCGCTTCTAATTGTGTTGTGATGGGCGGGAACATAAAATCCTGCCGTTTCTATAGTGAATTTTTGTTTTCCGGTGCCCTTTGCTTTAAGAAATGCTTTCGCAAGATCTCCTGAACTTACCGCTCCTCCTGCGCACACGCACACTATGCGAATCGGCGGTCGTTGGGGAGGAGAGTTTCTCAGAACTGAGAGTATTCTTTTGGGCTTTGCACAAATTATTTTCTTTAAACCAGTTCTTCTTCGCATGTTAGCATCATGAAAAAAGTCCTTTTTAATCTTTTCTTAAGAAATATTTTTTATGTCCTGTTTTGAAATAACTTCAAAAGATTCTTCTCTTGCCCGCACAGGCTTTTTGAACACGGCGCACGGGAAAGTTGCTAGCCCGTTTTTTATGCCTGTAGCAACAAAGGGGGCAGTAAAATTTGTTTCTCATCCTCAATTAAAAGAAATGAATGTTGAGTGTTTGATTTCTAATGCGTTTATTAATTACTTAAAGCCGGGTCTTTCCTTAATTGAGCAGGCGGGTGGGTTGCATAAATTTATGTCTTGGGATAAATCTTTGTTCACAGATTCGGGTGGGTTTCAATTAATTTTGGATCATTTTTCTCCAAAGGTTACTGAGAAAGGAGTTACTTTAACAAATCCTTTTGACAAGAGTAGGGAATTAATTTCTCCGGAAAAATCAACGTTGATTCAGAATTCTCTTGGCAGTGATGTTGCTATGTGTCTTGATCATCAGCCTTTGTTTGGTAAATCAAGAGCAAATTATCTTGATTCCGCAATTAGAACAATTGAGTGGGCACAGCGTTGTAAAAAAACTCACGATGAAAATCAAAATAAAACAAATAAGCATCAATTGCTTTTTGCTATTGCGCAAGGCGGTATTCACAAAGATATTCGCCAAAAGTGCGCGCTTGCATTACACAAACTTGATTTTGACGCTGTTGCTCTTGGCGGTTTTGGTATTGGGGAAGCTCAAGTTGATATGTATTCAATAATTCGTTCTGTGAAAGAAGTTTTGCCGGAAAATAATTTTACTTACGTGATGGGCATTGGTTCTCCGCTTGAATTACTTAACGCTGTTGCTTGCGGCGCTGATTGTTTTGACTCAGCATATCCGACAAGAATGGCGCGTCACGGAAAAGTATTTACTCATAGCGGTCCAATTGAAATTGATCAGGCAAATAATAGGAAAAGTTTTGCTCCGCTCGATAGTGAATGTAATTGTTTTGTTTGCAAGAATTATTCCCGCGCGTATCTTTCCCATCTTTTTAGGACACATGAACAAAATGGCCCAATGTTATTGAGTTATCATAATACTTTTTTTATTATTAATTTAATGAAAAACATTCGCTCCGCAATTAAGGAAAATAATTTTTCAAATTTCAAAAAAGAGTTTGAAAATAAATATAAAAAAAATGGTGAGTGAAATTTCTTTCACCCACAAAATATTTCTTTTCAACTAAATTATTTTTTTTCCCAATTCTCGTTTCGTCCAATTATTCATCAATGTCTTCTATTCCTGTTTCAGTAATTCTGTATAGTGCTTCTCCGTCTGGTAGTGATGGCGAGTCAACGAGTTTTGCCACTCTTTTATCCTCTTTGCTTTTCCTCAAATACAACCTGGTTTTTGATGCGTGTCCTACAACATTTCCGCCGATTGGTTCTGTTGGGTCTCCAAATAATACATCCGGTCTGCTCATTACTTGGTTTGTTACAAGTACCGCAATGTTACTCATTTCAGCTAGTTTTTGCAGGGTTCTCATGTGTTGGTTTAGTTTTTGTTGTCTTCCTGCTAGTGTTCCTCTTCCGACAAACTCTGCTCTGAATTGTGCTGTTAGTGAATCAACAATTAGTAATTTAATATTTTTTTCTTTCACCATTTCTGCCGCCTTGTCAGCTAAAATCATTTGGTGTTCTGCGTTGTATGCTCTTGCTACAAAAATATTTTTTAAAACCTCGTTCTCATCAAGCCCTAATCTTTTTGCGATTTGTATTACTCTTTCAGGCCTGAAAGAATTTTCTGAATCAATGTACATGCATGCCCCGCCTTGTCCGCCTCGTTCTTCAGGCAATTGTACTGTTACTGATGTTTGAAAGCACCACTGACTTTTTCCTGAAGCCATTTTTCCATACACTTCAGTTATTGATTGGGTTTCTATTCCCCCCCCAATTAGTGCGTCTAGTTCTTTTGATCCTGTGGTTATTCTTCCTACATGTTTTCTTTTTTCCGCTAAAATGTCAGCACTTTCAAAACCCATGTCCAAAGCATCGCGTGCTGCTTTGATTGCTTTTTCTGAAGTTCCTTCTCCAAGTCCCGCAATTTCTTTTAGTTCCATTGCGCTTGATACTGCCATTTGTTCTAGCGTTTTAAAACCAGCTTCTTCTAATTTTTTTACTGCTGTTTCTCCAATTCCAGGGAGATCACTTATTGTTTTTATTTCTTTAGCCATTTTTTTCACCTCTGTGCCGCGTGTTTTGGATTTTTTCCGGCTATAGAGCAAACCCCTAACGCTCACACTAATCAGTTATTGTTGCGTAGTTTATAAATGGCTTTGGAGTGTCATGCCAGCGGTTATCTTTTGGGTGTGAGTGATTTAGTTCTGTTTTTATTTCTTTTTAAGTAGTACTAGGGTATGGATGAGAGATTTGGAAGAATTCGCCCTTCGTGGGATGAGTACTTTATGCTTTCTGCTGTGATGATGGCTACTCGTGCTGCGTGTATAAAATTTAAGTCAGGCGCTGTTATTGTTAAAAATAAAAGAATTATTTCTTCAGGTTATAATGGTCCAGCTCCGAGCATTCCTTCTCCTTTTGAATTAGGTTATTGTAGAAAAGATGCTGTCGGGGTTGATTGGGACAAAAAGGGTTCGGGGTATTGCCTAACCACTCATGCTGAAGCCAATGCAATTATTCAAAATCACCAGCAGGATTTGCACGGCACAACAATGTATTGCCTGCATTTTCCTTGTAATGAGTGCGCAAAATTAATTGCTTCTTGCGGAATAAAAGAAGTTATTTTTCTAAAAGAGTATGCAGAAGAGGTTTCTCGCACTAAAGAAATTTTTGATTGCGCGGGAGTAAAATATAAAAAGCTTGCGATTGATAACGAAGCATCGCTTAAAATTATAAAAGAAGTTCTTGAAGCGACGAAAGAATAATTAATTTCTTCTTTTTGATAAAGTCAATCCTAGTTTAGATTTTCCTTTCATATTTTTTATAATTAAATTCTTCAAAGTTTTTTTCTTCAACACAAATCCATTCTTCAAAGTTTATTTTGGGGAATTTTGTTTCTCCTTCGTATTCTTTTTTTATCCAAGAAATGTCAAGTACTTCGATAAAGGGGAGCATCGCTCCGTATATTTGTCCTCCTCCGATGCAGTAAATTTCTTTTTCAAATTTTTTCGCTTCAGTAATTGCGTCCTCAATCGTTTTGCAAATAATTGCCCCCGTTTGTTCGTCCAAAGTAGTGCTCACGATAATATTATTGCGGTTTGGTAGGGGTCTAAACTTTTCAGGCAGTGATAACCAAGTATTTTTTCCCATGATTACTGTTTGTCCAATTGTTTTTTCTTTAAAGAGCGCCATGTCTTCTTTTATTTTCCAAGGAATGGTTCCTTTATTTCCAATTACATAATTTTTTGTCATTGCAACAATTGAGTGTACTTTCATTTGTTTATCACTTGCCAATTTTTTTGTTTTAACATAGGATTTAATACTTATGCAGTTAAAAAACATATTATGGAAAATGAAAATCCCAAAAGGCATCAAGAATATCAATATCTTGATATTATGAGGGATATTTTGGAAAATGGGGTTGAAAAAAGCGATCATAATACAGGGATGAAACTAAAAAGTGTTTTTGGGCGGACTTCAAGGTACGATTTGTCAAAAGGTTTTCCTTTATTGACTACAAAGAAGGTTTATTGGAAAGGGGTTTTGCACGAGTTGTATTGGTTTTTATCCGGGCAATCAAACATAAAGTACCTTGTTGACAATAATGTTCACATTTGGGATGATTACCCTTACAAGATTTACAAAAAGAAGTTAGAAAAAGAAGGGCAAGCCCCCATTTCTCAAAAAGAATTTATTGAAAATATTAAAAATGATGCCGAGTTTGCAAAAAAGTGGGGCGAGCTTCCTCATATTTATGGTTCACAGTGGAGGCACTGGCCTGGGAAGGATGGGCGAGAAATTGATCAAATCGCGTGGGTTGTTGATACTCTAAAAAATTATCCTGAAAGAAAGCATGCTGTTGTTAGTGTGTGGAATCCAGAATATTTGTATGGTATGGCGTTGCCTGGTCAAGCGCTAAGTTTTCCGTTGTGTCACATTATGCTTCATTTTAATGTTTCTGAAGGGAAATTATCTTGCTTGTTGTATCAGAGAAGTTGCGATTTTTTCTTAGGAGTTCCTTTCAATATTGGTAGTTACGCTTTACTAACACAGATTTTGGCAAAGCTTTGTGGTTATGAACCGGGTGAATTTGTTCATATGTATGGGGATGCGCACATTTATGCAAATCATTATGATCAGGTAAAAGAACAAATTTCAAGAGAACCGCGTCCTTTTCCAAAAATAATAATTTCTGATGAAGCAAAGGATTTGGATTCTTTTCGCCCAGAGCATGTAACTTTAGAAAATTATGATCCACACCCTCCAATAAAGGGTGAAATGACTGTTGCTGGCGGATTTGATGAAAAAGATCGTTTAGCGCACCAGAAAAAGTAATTTGCATCAAAAAATAAGTTGCGCTAGTTTTCTAAAAGTTTTTTTAACAATTAAAATTTGTCCGCGCCAAAAAGTTGTCCAACAAATGATGTTTTTGCGGCATAGGTATTTTAACCTATCTTTCATTCATTCCTTCGTGCAGAAATTTTCGTCCTTTTTTTAGAGATTTTTGCATTTTATCTTGCCTGGTGTGAAACGACTTTGTGGAGGTGTGCCCATGCGTAAGAAGTATTTGTATCAAAATGTGCCTGTTCGGCAAAATTCTAAATATATTGACGTTGTGTCAAGTTTGTTTTCGGATTATTATTTTAGTTTTTCAAAATCTTTTGACGAGGTCGATTTTTTTGTAAAAAATAATTCTTACAAAGCTTCTGTATTGCTTTTGCTGGGGATTATTTCTGCGATCTTTTTTTCGCGTTCTTTTTTTGTTTTTGGTTTTATCACTTCTGCTCTTTCGGTCATTTTTTTTGGCGCTATTTTATTTGAATGGGTTGCTTTCAAAGCAGTGCTTCGTGACATTAAAGAGAATCAAATTTTTTAATTATCTGCGCAAGCTGTCTTTTCCTATACTTGCGCACTTGATTTTTATTTTTTTTAATTATTTTTCCCTGATTGCGCTTTTTTTGTGGGGCGGTCAGGACTTTTCTTAGGTCCTCTTTTAGACGGAACAGTTTTTTCCCCTTCTGGTATTCTACTTACATCAAGAATTAACCCACTGCTGTTAGGATCTAGCTTTGCTCTGTACCTTCCAGGAGTTACTGGTTTTGGTGTTGCAAATTTTTGTTTCTCCAATTGGAAAAATTCTGGATGCTTTTGCTCGTTTCTTTTTCTTATGATGTCCCAGTGGTTAAACAAAGCAGTGACGTCTGCTAGTTTTATTTTATCAGCTTTCGCTAGTTTAAGATTTACCACTGCAATGTCAGCTAGCCAGTATTGATATCCATCAAAGATAGCTATTGATTTCTTCGATTTTACTTGCATTCTTCTAAGTGTTATAACTCTTACTAAGGGGTCTACGGTTTCTCTGCCATCTTTGCTTTTTTGTTTTACTGCTAAAAGTTTTCTAAATACCTCTCCAGCCATCACTATTTGTCTGTGTTGAGCTTTTTGAGATTCTCTTTTTTCGAAAAGTCCCCGTCTTCTTCGCGCCTCTTCCCGCCTGGCTCTTAGGCTTTGTTCTTTTTGTCTTGCGGCAAGGGCCCGTAGTTGTCTTGGGGTTAAGGGGGGTCGCGCGCGAATTTTTGTGGCCGTAACATGATTTCTTCCGCTTCCAATAAGTCCGCGATTTGTTTGCGTTCGTGTATTCCTTGTTAGTGTGCTTCTTCCCATGACTGAAGTTAGGTTCGTTTGTTAATTAAGCTTTTTGCTTTGCGATATTTTTTTTGTTTTTTGGACGTTGGGCTTAAATATTGTTCCATGTATTTTTCTGTTTAGTGTTTTTTATGTTTGATTCAGTAAAAAAAGAAGATTCAGTTATTTATGATTTAATTTTAAAAGAAAAACAGCGCCAAATGGAAGGAATCGAATTGATTCCTTCAGAAAATCTTGTGTCAATGGCTGTTATGGAAGCCCTTGGGTCTTTTCCTTGTAACAAATATTCCGAAGGTTATCCAACTCATAGGTATTATGGCGGAAATGAAGTGATTGATCAGATCGAGCAATTAGCTATTGATCGTTTGAAAGAATTATTTGGAGCGGAGCATGCAAATGTTCAACCCAATTCAGGTTCTCCTGCAAATATGGCGATGTATTTTGCTTTGCTTAAAATGGGCGACAAAGCGATGGGGATGAAGTTAACTGAGGGTGGGCATTTAACTCACGGACACAAAGTAAATTTTTCAGGAAAATTATATAATTTTGTTCAGTATGGTGTTGATAAAGAAACAGAGATGCTTGATTATGATGTTATAAGAAAACAAGTTCTTGAAGAGAAACCAAAATTAGTTCTTTCCGGTTACACTGCCTATCCAAGAAATATTGATTTTAAAGAATTTAGAAAGATTTGTGATGAAGCAGGGGCATATTGTGTTGCTGATATTGCTCATATTGCTGGCTTGTGTGCTGCGCGTGTTCATGAGAATCCAGTTCCTTATTTTGATGTTGTTACAACCACAACTCACAAAACTTTGCGCGGTCCAAGAAGTGCAGTAATTATGTGCAAAAAAGAATTTGCAGAAAAAATTGATAAAGCAGTTTTTCCTGGGTTGCAGGGGGGTCCGCATGAGCATACAATTGCCGCAAAAGCAATTGCTTTCAAGGAAGCTCTCGAGCCAAGTTTCAAAGATTATGCTTCTCAGATTATTAAAAACTCAAAAAAATTAGCAGAATCTCTTCAATCATTTGGTTATAGGTTAGTTTCTGGTGGTACAGATAATCACTTGATTTTAGTTGATGTGCGTAAGTCGGGCATTTCAGGAATTGATGCAGAAAAAGCTCTTGAGAAAGCAGGGTTGTATTGCAATAAAAATACAATTCCTTTTGAGACAGGCTCTCCTTGGGATCCTTCAGGGATACGACTAGGCACTCCAGTTCTAACCACTCGCGGGATGAAAGAATCAGAAATGGTTCAAGTAGCTGAATTTATTCATAATGCTCTAAATTCAAGAAGCGATGATGCAAAACTTGCTCAACTAAAAATAAAGGTAAAAGATTTTTGCAGCAAATTTATTTTTTATTCTTAATTCAGTATATTTTTAAATTAGATTATGGTTGGTTATATTATGCGCAAAAATTTTTCTCTTAAAGAATTCCTTTTCGGCTTTGTTTTTTCTTTTATTGTTCGTTTTTTGCGTGTGTTTCCAAACAATGATCCAATTATGGGTTGTATGCTTCCTCAAGCAAGAAAGAATGCTTTTCAAGCCGCGGCATTTGCTTTTTTAGCAATGCTTGTTTTTGATTTTTTTACTTCAGGTATTGGTATTTGGACTTATGTTACTGCAACAACATATGCTTTGCTTGCTTTGTTTTTTAGTTTTTATTTTTCAAAAAAGAAAGTTCATTATTCAACATATGCTTCCGCTTCAATTGTGGGTGTATTAATTTTTGATATTATTACAGGCCCTCTTATGAGTTCTTTTTTGTTTAACCAGAGTTTTTTGTTTACAACACTTGCCCAAATCCCTTTTACTCTTAGTCATTTAGTGAGTGGTGTTTCCTACACGCTAGTTCTTGCTCCCGTGTTTGACCTTGATGTTCGAAAAGAATTGCTTTTTAAAGTTCACTCCATAAAAAATTTCTTATTGTTTGTTTCAAATTTTTGGAGAGGATTTTTTTGAAGAACTTTAATGCGGTTTTGGCTTTTTTTGTTTTATTTGTTCTAGTTTTTTCTTTTGGGTGTCTTCAAACCCAAGAAAATTCTACAGGTGTGTCAAAAGTTTCAGTGACAATTATTAGTGATACAAACGAAGTTTGGTTTTCTGGATCTTCCGATTTTAATAAAGGTCTTAATGCTTTTGATGCAATGAAACAACTTCTTGGCGAGCAGAATATTTCTTATGATTCTTATGATTTTGGTGTTTTTGTTAAGGGTTTTATGGGCAGAGAAACACCAAATGATTATTTTTGGTCTCTTTCTGTGAATGGCTCTTCCGCAGATAAAGGGATTTCTTCATATAGCTTAGATTATGATACAAACTTTTCTTGGGAACTTAAAAAGTTAGAAAGTTATCCAAATTAATTTTTCTTTCTTTTGATTTTTTGTTTTGTTAGCGCTTTTTTTAGGCTAGTTTTCTTTTTTTAAGCAAATTTGTTTTTTTTGTTTAAGTTTCAAAAAGATAGTTCTTCTCTCTTAGTTTTCCTTGATTTTTTTGTTGTTGAAATAATTTTTATTATTTTTTTTGCGTTTTAAAAAAAATTATTTTTTTCCCCACTATATTTGGACGGAAATGTGAACTTTTTTAGTGTTTTTTATTAACTTTCTTAACTTTTTTTTCTCTTTTTTCCTTTTCTTTTCGTTTTCCACACCTTTTGGGACTTTAGGGGGTTTAGTTTCTCAACTTGTGTGTTTTTACCAGTAACGTTTTTAAACAACAAAACGTTTAGTTGTCTGGTAAAATTTTTTTGTAAAAAACTTGCTTTGTAGGAGAGGTGTGATAACATGGTTTCTGTTAGTGAATTTGCGCGATTAATTCAAGATAATGCTATTGTTTTAGTGGATTTTTGGGCTGAGTGGTGCCCGCATTGTTTGTCTTTGATGCCTCAGGTTGATTCTATTTCAAAAGAGCTTTCTGGTAAAGTTTCTGTTGTTAAAGTTAATGCTGGCGAAGCAGCTGATGTTGCTTCTCAGTTTGATGTAACTAGTCTCCCGACTTTTTTAATCTTCAAAAATGGAGAGTTGATTGACCGTTTTAATGGTAGCACAACCGCTTTTGAATTGAAGCAGAAAGTGCTTGCAGCGACTGAATAATTGATTCTCTTATTTGCTTAGTGTGTGTTTCGCACGCTAAGTTTAGTATTTTTTGCACGGGGTTGGATTTTTGTGGTTAGTGGGTTAGAGATATCCAGGGTTTTTACAAAGAAAGGAGTTAATGTTTATGACTCCATTGATTTTGTTGTCCGCGAGAGTATGATAAAAAATCCTGATGGTTCTATTGTTTTTCAGAACAAAACTGTTGAGGTTCCTTCTTTTTGGTCCCAAACAGCGACAGATATTTTAGCGCAAAAGTATTTCAAAAGAGCAAAAATCCCTGAATGTGATGAAAGTGGTTATCCTATTAAGGGGACAAAAAATATTGGCGGGGAAAGTTCAGTAAAACAAGTAGTTAATAGGTTGGCTGGTTGTTGGCGCTCTTGGGGCGAAGAAACAAATATGTTTGCTTCTAAAGATGATGCTGACGCTTTTGAGGACGAATTAAAGTTCATGCTTGTTAATCAAATGGTTGCTCCAAATAGTCCGCAGTGGTTTAACACTGGTTTGTATTGGATGTATGGTTATTCAGCTCCTAGCGATGGTCATTTTTATTTTGATGAAGAACTAGGTAAAGTTGTTCCTAGTGATGACGCTTACAAAAGACCGCAGCCCCATGCTTGTGGTCGTTATGACACTTTGCTTTTCTCTGAACAGGGAATAATTCAACTTGGGGAAATTGTTGAAAAAGATTTAACTGGTTTAAAAGTTTTTGATGGCGAAAAATTTGTAAGAATTATTGCGACTAAAAATAATGGTGTTCGTACTCTTTTTAGAGCAACTTTGTCTAATGGTAATTATATTGATTTTACGGATGATCATCCTGTTTTGTCTTCCCAAAAAAGATTAAAGGATTTTGGGAGTTATGAGTGGAATTATTTGCGTGACATTGTTGGGTACAAAGTTGTTCAATCAAGTAATTTAATGATTGCTGAAAAAAACGAAGTGTTTAATAAAAATCTTGTTTCCAATGCAAGTTCTGTTTTAGTTGACATGGAAAGTTTGTTAGTTGATGCGGAGCTTGCCGGCTGGGTTGTTGGTGATGGTTATTTTGGACAGTATGGCAAAACAACAATGTTTGGTGTTATTACAATAAATGGTGACGAATTTTCCCACGTTTCCTCTTTGTTTGAAAAGAAATTTGGTTCTTTTACTTTTACAACAAAAAGGGAAATAAGCCCTGACTACAAAATTATTCGCCATGATTTCAAAGAAGTAACAGATTTTGTTTTAGAATATAATTTAAATAAAAATTCATTTACCGCTTCAGTTCCTCAAAAGATTCTTTCTTCTCCAAAAGTTGTCCAATCAGCTTTTTTGCGTTCATTGTTTCAGGCGGATGGTTGTGTTAGAATCCGCAAAGAAAATAACAGGAATTCGGGTGATATTGTTTTATCAACTATTTCTGAAAAACTTGCTCACCAAACTCAAGCAATGCTTTTGAATTTGGGCATTTATTCAAGGGTTTCTTTGTGCAATGACTCGAGAAGCAATAGACACCCATTGTACCAGATAGTTATTTCTTATTTTTCAGAAAGAAAAAAGTTTGAAGAATTTATTGGTTTTATTTCTGCAGAGAAAAAAGAAAAACTTGCTTTGCTGAACTCTCTTGTTATTGGAAAAAACAAAAAACCTGTTTCTGAGGAAACAGTTGTTTCTATTGAAGAGATTGGTGTCGAAACAGTTTATGATATTCAAACAGAGAGTGGGAAATTTTCTGCTAATGGGGTTGTAGTTCATAATTGTTTCATTCAGCACGTGAAAGATTCTTTAATGGAAGAGGGGGGTATTTTTGATTTAATTAGGCGTGAAGGTCGTTTGTTTAAACATGGTTCAGGTACGGGAACAAATTTTTCTACTTTGCGTGGAAAAGGGGAGTCTCTTTCCGGCGGAGGAATTTCTTCCGGTTTAATGAGTTATTTAAAAATTTATGATACTGTTGCTGGTTCAATAAAGAGTGGCGGAACAACAAGAAGAGCGGCAAAAATGGTTGCTCTTGATATTGATCATCCTGAAATTAAAGAATTTATTGATTGGAAAATGGAAGAGGAAAAAAAAGTTGCTGATATGGTTGCGGGAAGCAAGGTTTGTAACAAATATATTAATGGGGTTATGAAGATTGCTTTTGAATCAAAAGAAATTGATCCGGAAAAAAGTCCGGCGCTAAAATTTGCGATAAAAAAAGCTGTTGCTAATGGGGTTCCACTGAATTATGTTTTTAGAGCTCTTCAGCTTGCTTCTCAAGGAAAGTCCTCAATGACAATTAAAGAATATAATACTCATTTTGAAGGTGACGCCTATTATACAGTTGCGGGCCAGAACTCAAATAATTCAGTTGTAATTCCAAATTCTTTTTTTGATGCGCTTGACAAAGGAGCTAATTGGAATTTAACTTGGCGTACTAACGGAAAAATTTGCGAAACCCTTCCGGCTAAAACCTTGTGGGACAAGATTTGTTTTGCTGCGTGGAATTGTGCCGATCCTGGTGTAATGTTTTATTCAACAATTAATGAGTGGCACACCTGTCCCGCTAACGGTCCTATTCGTTCAAGCAATCCTTGTAGTGAATATTTTTTCTTGGATAACTCAGCTTGTAATTTAGCTTCAATTAATTTGAAAAAGTTCCTTGACATTGATTTAGGGAAATTTAAAACAAAAGAATTTATGCACGCGGTTCGTTTGTGGACTATTGTTTTAGAAATTTCTATTGTTATGGCTCAATTCCCTGCGAAAGAAATTGCTGATATTACTTACAAAACAAGATCTCTTGGTTTAGGTTACGCCAATATTGGTAGTGTGCTAATGTTACTTGGTAAGCCTTACGATAGTGAAGACGGTCGTTCTATTGCTGCTAGCATTACTTCTTTAATGTCCGCAGTTTCTTATAAAACAAGTGCTGAGATGGCAGCAGCATTTGGTCCCTTCAAAGAGTTTGAAAAAAATAAAGAAAATATGCTTCGTGTTATATCAAATCACAGAACAGCCGCCTATTCATTTGATGATTCTAAATATGTTGGTTTAACAATTAAGCCTCAAAAGTTTGATGATGGAAAATGCCAGAAGGATATTGTTGTTGAGGCAAGGGCTGCTTGGGATGATGCGTTAAAGAATGGTAAGGAATTTGGTTTTAGAAATGCGCAAGTTACTTTGCTTGCTCCAACAGGAACAATTGGATTATTAATGGATTGTGATACAACTGGGTTAGAACCAGATTTTGCTTTAGTAAAATTCAAGAAACTTGCGGGCGGGGGATATTTTAAGATAATTAATAATAGTGTTCCTTTCGCTTTGAAGAATTTAAATTATGACGACAAGCAAATTGAAGATATTGGCAATTATCTTGTGGGGCATGGAACTCTTGAAGGTTGTTCAACAATTTCTTTTGAAAAGTTGCGTGCAAAAAAGTTTGGAGACAAAGAAATTGAATTAGTTCGTTCTTCTTTGAAAGGAGCTTTTGATATAAAATTTGTTTTTAATAAATATATTTTGGGCGAAGAGTTTTGTAAGAGTATTGGTTTTACAAGTAACGAACTTGATGACCCTAATTTTAACATGTTGTTATCTCTTGGTTTTTCAAAAAATGATATTGAGGAAGCGAACAAATTTGTTTGCGGTGCAATGACTATTGAGGGTGCTCCTCACTTAAAAGAAGAACATTTGCCTGTGTTTGATTGCGCTAATAAATGCGGAAAATATGGTAAGAGATTTATTTTGTGGGACGCGCACATAAAAATGATGGCTTCAGTTCAGCCTTTCCTTTCTGGGGCGATTTCAAAAACAATTAACATGCCTTCTAATGCAACTATTGCTGAAGTTGAGAAAGCTTATTTGCTTTCTTGGAAAAGTATGTTGAAAAGTAATGCGCTGTATAGGGATGGAAGTAAACTTTCTCAGCCATTGAATGCTGTTTCTGGCGATATTGCTGAAGAATTATTGCAGGTTGCTGTTGAAGAGGATGTTGACGAAAATATTAATACTCAAAAGATTCCTAGTGTGATTGACCAAAAAGTAGAGCGTAAGCGTTTGCCTAAGAAGCGTCGTGGTTTAACTCAGGAAGTAATTATTGGGGGTCACAAAGTTTTCATCCAAACAGGAGAATATGATGACGGGGCTCTTGGCGAAGTGTTTGTTTCAATGTATAAAGAAGGAGCAGCGTATAGAAGTTTACTTGCTTGCTTTGCTGTTGCTATAAGTAAAGCTTTGCAGTATGGTGTTCCTCTTGAAGAGTTTGTTGATTCATTTACTTTCACAAGATTTGAACCGGCGGGAATGGTCCAAGGGCATGATGCGATAAAAACATGTACCTCAATTCTTGACTTCGTTTTCCGTTTCCTTGGTTATGAATATTTAGGTAGGACAGATTTTGTTCATGTTAAACCTTTAGAGGAAGTGAAAGAAACTCAAAGCAAAGTAACTGTTCAGACAATCTTAGTTAATAATTCTGCAAGTTCTCTTGAGTCTGTTAAAGAAAGGCCCCTTGAGAATTCGTTTGACAAACCCGCTAGTAAATCAGCCATTTTAGCTGATCCAAAAATTTCTGATGCGCGCTCAAAAGGATATACTGGCGAAGCGTGCAGAGAGTGCGGTAGCATGAAGGTGCGCAGAAATGGCACCTGTACGGTTTGTGAGGATTGCGGTTCAACTTCTGGTTGTAGCTAAAACTTGTCAACCAATTAGTAGTTATTTTTTTTGTTCCACATGTTCATCATATTAATGATTAACTTAAAACGATTTATTGGATTAAGTGGTTTTTTTGGATAATGGGTTAGTTCACATTTATTTCGGAAATGGCAAAGGAAAAACTTCTTCCGCTTTAGGTTTAGCTCTCCGTTTTTTGGGGTGGGACAAAAGTGTTTTACTTATTCAATTTATGAAGAAACCTCAAAAGCAATTCAATCAGTTTGGCGAAATAGTTTTTTTGCAGAAATTTATTTCTATTGAACAATTTGGTTCCAGTAATTGGGTTTTTGAAAAGAACCCTTCCGAACAGGCAAAAAGTGAGGCTCTTGAGGCGTTTTCTTTTTTAAAAGAAAAAGTTTCTTCTAGTGAATTTGATTTAATTATTGCTGACGAATTGCTTTATTGTTTGGATTTTGGTATTATCTCAGAGCAACAAATAATTGACTTAATCAAATCAAAAAATCCTTCTGTTGAGTTAGTTCTAACCGGTTCGCATAAACCCTGGCCGAATGTTTTTGCTGTTGCTGATTATGTTAATGAAATAAAAAAGGTCAAGCACCCGTTTGATTTAGGGGTGTTGGCTCGTAAAGGAACCGAGTACTAATTTTTTTTGGGTGAGGTTAAGGTTGTGGCTCTAATTAATTAGCTTGATTTTAGTTTTGGTTAATTATTTTGATTTCTTGTTTTGTTAGTGGTTTTTTAATAACTTCTTTTCTTTTTTGTTGGATTATATGCTCATTGGCATTATTGGTTTAAATGGTTGTGGAAAAGACACTGCCGCCGATTATATTGCGTTAAAACTTTCTTGTAAAAAAGTTTCTTTATCAGATATTGTTCGTAAAGAGGTCAGTTTACACGGGCTAGATTCCTCAAATAGAGATGATTTGAATCTCGTTTCCGAGTCCTTGAGAAAAACCCAAGGACCCGATTATCTTGTCAAAAGGGCTTTGAAGGATTTTGCCCCTAATGACAATTTGGTTTTATCTTCATTTAGGCACCCCTTAGAAATTACTTTGTTAAAATCAAAAAAAGGAGTGATAATTAGAATTGATGCGAACCAAAAGACAAGGTATGAACGGACAAGATTGCGGTTGAGGGATGTTGGGGATTCTTTTGAGAAATTTATTGAAAAAGAAAATCGTGAACTTTCAAATCCCGACCCTGAGAAGATGCAAATTGCCAAGTGTTTAAAAATGGCTGATTTTGTTATTGATAACAACGATTCTCGTGATTCTCTTTTTTCTAAAATAGATTCTTTAATAAAGAAGTTATAATAATTTTATTCAATTATTTCTTTTGCAATAAATTCAGTGCTTCCAGAAAATTTGCTTGTTCTTGAATAGCCGTATATCTTTACTTTTTCTCCACCAATTTTTTCATTTATTTCATCAATTATTGTTTCAGTGCTTTTTTCTTCAAGGTTTTTTGTTAGCTCTTCCATTGGTTGTTTGATTAATTTTAGCGCGCTTTCTCCAAATAGAGTTAGTTGTATTTGTGCGGTTTCATCTTCTATTGTTGCCGATATAACAGCGTTCTTTTTTCCTTTTATTTCTCCACAATTTTCGCAAAGCAACCCATTTTCAGTTTTTGTTGTTTTTTTTCCGCATTTTTCGCATACAACATAAGTAAGATTTCCACTAAGCACTCTAACAACCTTAGCTTCAATTACAGCGCTTTCTCCTTCAGTTAGTTGATTTATTGCTTTTTCTTTTAGCGTTTCCTTCATTATCTCCATCACTGTTGCTATTTTTTCTTCGCATTGTTTTATTTCCGCAGTATATCCTAAGTGTAATTCAATTCCATACTTGCCTTCTTTTGTGTAGGCATTATTTATCTCTATTGAGTCCCCTTCGTTGAACTCATCCATTGCATCAGCTTTTTCGTTCCACGCAGTTGTTCTTACAATCGCCGTTTCGTCTCCAAATTGGAATGAGCATAGTTTTCCCTTTCGGTCCTTGCTTTCAAATTCTTTGCAAGGAAATTTTCTTATTATTCTTCCCATTGTGCTTACTGAGTTTAATCCTCCCTTTAAATTAGAAATTTTTATTTTCTCATTTACTCCTTTTTTTGTTATAGTAATATCTCCGCCAAAACCTAAAGTTAGTTGTTTTTTTTCGTTATAACTCGAAACTATCCCATTACTAAGAATTATTTCATCTCCGCGTGTCAATTTGTATTTATCAACTTGATCATTCCAGAGGGTTGTTCTTATTTCTCCAGTTCCATCACTTAGTATTAGTGATAATAATTTTCCTTTCTTCCCGTTTTTTTCAAATTCTTTTACAGGGTAAATCGCTTCCACGTTTCCTTTTACTTCTACCCCT